>ERZ746981.24-NODE-24-length-179456-cov-28.956349_pt1 | contig 179456 bp, 141 predicted proteins | sample MGYA00374948_ERZ746981 | MGnify/ENA primary metagenome ERZ746981 (study PRJEB28757, sample SAMN06711160) | food metagenome | host: microorganism | place: China:Harbin | collected 2017-01-30 | study: EMG produced TPA metagenomics assembly of the Analysis of... | reverse complement strand
GCAACGACGGAACCGTCAATATCTACGGACGCAACGGAAACTCCCTCGCCGCACGCGTCCAGGCAGCCTTCTGAGCAGCAAAAACAGACGCCCGTTCCGGGGAAAGGGCGTCTGTTTTCCTGTGGATATGCCAAGGCCAGCAAAAAAAACGGAACCGGCTTGCTTTTTTCATGGCCATAAAGCTTCTTCAGGGCGCAGAAAACAGGCCTCGTGCAGAGGCAGACTACGAAATCACGTCAAACAACGCGTAAAAACTGCCAGATCTTCGTATGTCATGAAAGATAAGAAGATTTCAGTCGTCACAGCCATGAGCAGTTATGATACCCTAAGATGTTCCGAGGTCATCGTAAAATGGGGCACCCATACGATCTGTCCCATCCAGGTATACTTTGCATTCTTGCATAACATATCGCCGAAACCGCCTGCACCGACCTGTTTCTTCCTGACGTTCTCTCTGCCGAAATTCGCCGCCGTTCGGCCGCAGATAGCAGATATGCCTTTCCCACCAGAATTCAGACGATGCGCTCAGATTTGTAGAAGAGACGGCAGAGATGCACTGTGCACCTAATGATCGCTGTTGCCGCATAGTTAGAGGGTGTTATGTACTCTCTGGTGTGAATGGTGCAGAACAGATGGATGATTACCGCACGTAAGAAGGCAACCCGAAAGGACCCCCATATTCTCGTTTATGCTGGTAATCGTCTTTCTATTCCTGCCAGCCTTGCCAATCGCATTCCAGCAATGCTTCCTCAAGCGTGGACATGGGGAAATAAAAGGCAGCGCAGACAAGAAACAGCTGACAATTTTATCTGCTGCCGGGAACAGGCACTTCGGAGATGGCCTGTTAATAAATACGACAGACGGCCTGAAATGCCAGCATCAGACGCGGCAAATTCAATCTGACGAATCTTCCCCTCGTATGTAGGACGATATCCTGAAGAGGATACGATACCGGACAAAAAGCTTTGCCATCGTATCCATCTGGTCGATCAGGAATGGGGTGGATATAACCCCTCAGGCCGTGCTGAAATACCCTTCGCACTGATCGGAGGTCGCATATATGGCGCGGATGCGCACCGGAGAGCCCGCACCGGCGAAAGACAGCCTGGATTCGTTTACAGCTTCGACTCATGCATGGTTTTTGAAGGTTTTCGGTTCACCAACAGCGGTTCAGAACGCTGCCTGGACGGAAATTCGCAAAGGTGGATGCGTACTGATGATCGCGCCCACCGGGTCAGGTAAGACGCTTGCCGCGTTTTTGCTGGCTATCGACCGTTTCTTCGTGGATGGAGAGATTGCGCCATCCGCTACGTCCGGAAAATCTTATAGCAAGACTAGAAAAACCGCGACTCCCAAAACAACCACTAAGGTTCTTTATATTTCGCCGATCAAGGCGCTTGGAGCAGACGTGCAGCGCAATCTGCGGTTTCCGCTTGATGGTATCAGCGCGGAACGCGAGCGACGAGGTAATCCGGCGGTACAGATAACGGTGGGAATGCGGACGGGAGATACGCCTGGTGCGGCACGAGCGGCGCTGGTGAGAAGGCCGTCGGATATTCTCATTACGACACCAGAATCGCTTTATCTGATGCTGACTTCGAACGCACGAGAAACACTGCGCGAAGTAACAACCGTTATCATTGACGAAATTCATGCGGTGGCAGGAACAAAACGCGGGTCACATCTGGCATTGAGTCTTGAGCGACTGGATCGGTTGCTGGGCCGCCCCGCACAACGGATCGGGCTGTCGGCAACGGTTCGCCCGGTCGACCGGGTTGCGGGATTTCTCGCCGGGGCACAGCCGGTAACAGTGGTCAGTCCGGGATCAGATCGCCGGCTCGAACTGCGTGTTGTCGTTCCGGTTGAGGACATGAGCGACATTCCCGCGACGGGCGGACCAGATGGATCAGGTCAGGTCGGTTCAATCTGGCCGCATGTCACGGCGCATGTTCTGGATCAGGTGCTGAGCAGGCGGTCAACGATCGTCTTTGTCAATTCGCGGGGACTGGCGGAAAAACTGACGGCGCGACTGAATGAGCTTTATGCTGAACGCTATGCGGAAGAGCCGCCAGAAACGGTCGCGGATACCACCCATTACGAATCCTCGTCGGGAGGAACGCAGGGCCGGTCGGCAGGAATCGCCCCTCTGATCGCACGATCACATCACGGATCCGTCTCGAAGGAGCAGCGGGCGGAGATAGAGACCGCACTGAAATCCGGTGATCTCCGTTGTGTAGTGGCAACCTCCAGTCTGGAACTTGGAATCGACATGGGACTGGTCGATCTGGTGATCCAGGTCGGCGCGCCACCGTCCGTGGCGAGCGGGCTGCAGCGCGTTGGGCGAGCAGGGCACCAGGTGGGCGGCGTCTCGACGGGACTCATTTATCCCAGGTCACGCCGGGATCTGATTGACGCAACGGTGACAGCGCATTGTATGCTCGCGGGCGAGCTTGAGGCCATTTCGCCGCCACGCAATCCGCTTGACGTCCTGGCGCAGCAGACGGTCGCCGCTGTCGCGATGGATGTGATCGGAGTTGAAGACTGGTACGTCGCAGTCAGACAATCATACCCATTTCGTGAGCTTTCGAAAAAAGCATTCAACGCCACGCTGGAAATGCTTGCGGGGCAATATCCGTCTGACGCGTTCGCGGAATTTCGGCCTCGCCTTGTGTGGAACAGGAAGCAGGACACATTAACAGCGCGTCCAGGTGCGAAGCAGCTTGCGGTAATCAGTGGAGGCACGATCCCCGATCGCGGCATGTACAGTGTCATGCTGCCGGAGGGTGAGGAAAAAGCCGGAGCACGCAGGGTTGGCGAACTTGATGAGGAGATGGTCTACGAGTCTCGGGTGAATGACGTGATTACACTCGGAGCGACTTCCTGGCGCATTCAGCAGATCACGAACGACCAGGTGATTGTTGTTCCCGCTCCGGGGCGATCGGCGCGTCTGCCGTTCTGGCGGGGGGATGGCGCCGGGAGGCCAGCGGAACTGGGACGAGCGATCGGGCGGTTTCTGCGGAATCTCGATGCGATGATCGCGCATAGAACTGTAAACGCGACATCGGACCAGCTTCTGGACACGGAACTAAAGACCCTCGGGCTGGACGTGAGCGCCTCGACAAACATGGTGCGTTATGTCGCGGAACAACGTGAAGCCACGGGCGTACTGCCCACGGACAAGATGCTGGTGATCGAGCGCTGTCGTGACGAGAGCGGTGACTGGCGTGTGATCCTGCATTCACCTTATGGCCGGCGGGTCCATGCTGCCTGGGCGCTGGCAATTGCGGGGCGGATACGCGATCATTTCGGGGTCGATCCATCGGTGGTGGCCAGTGATGACGGTATTGTAGCACGTGTTCCGGATATGGAGGGACGTCTTCCGGGGGCGGAGTTGTTTCTGTTCGACCCGGATATGTTGCGGAGCCTGCTGACGAATATGGTTGGCGGGTCGGCTCTCTTTGCGTCGCGTTTTCGCGAATGCGCGGCGAGGGCGCTCCTTTTACCGCGTCGGAATCCTGGAAAGCGATCACCGCTATGGCAGCAGAGACTACGTGCTGCGCAGCTTCTGCAGGTTGCGCAGGAACACAGGGATTTTCCGATTCTTATAGAAACTGCAAGAGAGTGCCTTCAGGACGTATACGACCTGGAAGCATTACATGTGCTGATGAGTGGCCTGCGTGAAGGATCTGTTCGTCTGACTGAAGTGACGACCGATATCCCCTCACCTTTCGCATCAACAATTCTGTTCGGCTATGTCGCTGAGTTTATGTATGCGGGAGATGCGCCGCTCGCTGAGCGCCGCACCTCCGTCCTGTCGCTGGACACAGGACTGCTTGATGATCTGCTGGGGCAGGTAGATTTCAGCGAAATCCTCGATCCGGCTATCGTCAGTCGGGTAGAAGAAGAATTGCAACATACCCTGCCTGATCGTCATGTCAGCGGGGCGGAAGGCGTTGTGGATCTTCTGCGGGAACTGGGACCGCTGACGCTGGCCGGAATTGTCCGACGTGTCGAGGACGTGGAGGCTGAGGCCGTACCACATTATCTCCTCCGGCTCGAGGAGGCCTCACGAGTGATCCCGGTTAAGATTGCCGGCAACGGGCACTGGGCGATTGTCGAGGATGCAGGCAAGTTACGCGATGCACTTGGAGTAAAGATCCCGGATGGGATTCCTAGTGTGTTTCTGCGCACTTCGAACGATGCACTCCGGGATTTGATGGCACGATATGCACGGACACACACGCCCTTCACAACCGGGGAAATCGCTGCGTGTTTCGGGCTCGGTGCCATCGTGGCAGACGGCATTCTTGAAGAACTTCATGATCGCAACCTGATTCTGAAGGGAAATTTCGGGGTCGAGAAAAAGCTGGAAGAGCGGATACCGGATGCCGTCGCCGCAACGCCTGTTGCGAAACATGAATGGGTTTCCGCAGATGTCTTCCGGCGTCTTCGTCTGCGCTCGCTCCGGGCTGCGCGTGAAGCGACACGGCCTGTGCCGTCATCGATCTATGCGCAGTTGGTTCCTGAGCGCCATTATCTGATGGGCGGAGAGCCAGTTTCGGCTGTCCCGGTCATAGGAACAGGGTGTCTGGAAGGAACAGACGGGGTGATCCGGGTTGTCGAGCAGATGGCGGGTCTGCCATTGCCCGCTTCCGTCTGGGAAATACATGTTTTACCCGTGCGTGTTCGCGACTATACGCCGATGCTTCTGGATAGCCTTCTCGCCAGCGGCGAGATAATCTGGGCTGGACATGAGGCAATCGGAAACGATGACGGGCTGGTATCTCTGCATCTGAGGGAGGTTGCCGGGCAGACACTGCCTGCCACAACGGCGGCGGCATCAGAGGAACTTCCTCCCCTTCAGGCCAGGATTTTGCGTATCATGGCAGATGGCGGTGCTTTTTTTGTTCGCCAGCTATGGGATCTGATACAGCCGGAAGCAATGTGGGCTTTGCCAAACGGGGAAAAGGTTTCCGCTTCGGATGTACGAAGCGCTCTCTGGAAACTTGTCTGGCGAGGCTCCATTACAGGAAACACATTTGCGCCGCTAAGGATGCTGACAGGCTTCCGCAAACCACGCGGGGAACGTACGACGACAGCCAGACGGCGGTATGCAGGTATCTGGGCACCGTCTTCCCGGTTACGCCATTCTGGCTCTGCACCTCATCGTAATTCTGGACAAGACGATGTGACGATGCCAGGGCGCTGGTTCCTGTTGCCACGGGAGCCATGCACGGATACCGAGCGCGGCCTGGCGCTCGTGGAAAGGCTGCTTGACCGTTACGGCATTGCCACACGCGCCGCCGCGGTTGCTGAACAAGTGAGTGGAGGCTTTCCTGTCCTCCAGCCGCTTTTGCGGGGCATGGAAGACGCCGGACACGTTCTGCGAGGACGCTTCGTGGAGGGGCTCGGCGCGGCGCAGTTCGCAGATCGTGGCACGATTGACCATCTCCGGAATCTGGCGACGACGACCCCTAAACCAGTTGTACTGGCACTGTCAGTCGTCGATCCCGCCTGTTTGTACGGTACGATCCTGCCATGGCCTGAACATCCCACCGGAGTAAAGCCTGCACGTCGCAGAGGAGCCATTGTAATTCTTTGTGAAGGACGTCCTGTGATGTATCTGCCGGCGAGTGGCCGGACGATGCTGACGTATTTCGACCGGGATGATCCCGGCTGTCCGTCTCTGGTGTCAGTTTCGTCCCACGCACTGGCGGAAGCGCTGAGGCGTGAGAAGAGACCTATATTCACACTTGAAACAGTCGATGGAGAAACGGCAGGCAGATCGTTTATGGCTGTAGCTCTGGGCAAAGTCGGTTTTTATTCACTGCCAAAAGGGCTTGGCTGGCGTGGCTAAGAAGAGAGCCTGCTGATCCGCATAATGTCATAAACGGAGATCTGATGTATTTTATAACATGATGATCGAAGGACATGAGCATGGTATGGCTGGCAGCCTCATCTGTCATTTGTCATGCTGGCCACCCGTTATCAGTCCGACACCGTAAAACCGAAAAATGTCTGATAAAAATCCTTATCACCTGATCAACCTAACGGTTCCGGACCTCATCGCAAAATCCTCATAACGCAGAGTATCTGTTACGGATATCCTCAGGAGATCTGCTTCCCGACAAACTCATCAGGCCAGCATCATCTGATTCATTCAAAACATGAAAATACAATTGTAGCGCTATACGAAGACGAACAGCGATACGAGCTGAAACCCAGCCTGACCATTACTTCGGTGAAGTTCTTACGCAACTTGACGTACGTCAATTACGATTATGGTTCAGGGTGTTAGCAAACTCTGATGACCGAATCGCTCATACCCCGCCTGCATGGTCTGATGAAGCCAAACACCTTAACTGTGTTCGCTGGCGTCAGCATGCTGGCATTGTGCGGGTATCCTGCTTACGCCAGCGATGATGATGAAGAACTACTGGCCATCCGCGAACAAATCCACGCTCTCGAGAACAGAGTTGTTGCCATCGAGAAACGCCGTCACGGGGAACGGGTTGCAAGCACGATGAGCCGCAAAGAACGTCAGAATCTGTCCTCTTCGTTACAACATGCGTCCGTAAAGTCAGTAAAATCCATGAATCTTGCTGAAGGCGTCGATGATGTTCCTGTCGAGCCACAAGCGCGTTTTTCTTCCTCAGACCCTCGTCAGCCCTTTTTTCATTTTGGCGCTCCGCAACAGACGGAAACACAACAGAAATCGTCCATCGATCTCAGCTCATCCAGCCCGCTCGCCATCACCCAGACGTCGGTCGACCGCCTGCCGCCGGTGTTCAGTATCGGAAATATCTCCGTCAGGATCGGCGGATTTCTTGAACTCTCGAATATCTGGCGTGACTCGAATCTGACCAGCGGCCCGGCGACGGCCTGGAATAACTTCCCCTATGCCAACAGCCCCAATCACGGGCTGAGCGAGGAACGTCTCTCCGCCCAGCTCAGCCGCCTGTCCACGCTGCTGGAGGCCAATCCGAGCGCCTCCACCCGGCTGCAGGCCTATATCGAGTCCGATTTCGGCGGTTCCGGCGGCTCGACCAACAGCGTGCAGATCAACGGCTACGTGCCGCGCCTGCGTCAGGGTTACTTCACCTTCACGCAGAAGGACTGGGGCTTCCATCTGCTGATGGGCCAGGCCTGGAGTCTGACGACCGGCTACGCGAAGGGCGTCCTGCCCAGAAACGAACAGCTTCCGGCCGTCACCGACAACAACCAGATCCCCGGCATCACCTTCACCCGCGTACCTCAGATCCGGATCGGCAAGGACTGGGGGCAGAAATACTGGCTGGCTCTGTCCATTGAAGACCCGCAGGCCACCGTCGGTTACTCCTCCACCCTCTCGTCGGGCGGCAGGCTGCCCGCGGTGGGTGACAACGCTGAAGGTCCGCGCGTCTATTACGCCAATGCCGGTGGCGTTCTGCTCAACCCCGACACCCAGTACACCGACAACCCCGTTCCCGACATCGTCCTGAAGGGCGCTGTCGATACTTCCGTCGGTCATTACGAGGTCTTCGGTCTGGCGCGCTGGTTCCGCTCGGTCATCCAGTCCCCGGGCGCGAACCATACCCATAAGGACACACAGTTCGGCGGCGGTGTCGGTGGCGGCATGACCGTGCCGCTCGGCACTCCGAAACTCCAGCTGACCGGCAACGTCATCGCCGGTGAGGGCATCGGTCGCTACGGACCTTCCCTCCTGCCGGATACGACCTTCAACAGTCGCGGACAGCTTACCCCTGTTCCCGAAATGCGCGGCGCGCTCGGCCTGATCGGACATCCCGACAAATCGGTCCTGCTTTACCTCTATGGCGGCGTGGAAACGGCGGGCCGCCGTCGCTACACCGCCGCCGACGGCAACCAGTACGGATACGGTGTCACCGATCAGAATCTCGGCGGCTGCGATATCGAATTCGGAACCTGCAACGCGCAGACCCGGACGCTCGCCTCTTTCACGACCGGCGGGTGGTGGCATTTCCTGGACGGCCAGTGGGGCAGCGTCATGGGAGGTGTCCAGTACACCTATATCCGGAAGTTTGCCTTCCGCGGCAATGACGGCATGGGAAACAGTGTCTACCCGACCACCACGGGCAACACCGTCTATGTCACCTTCCGATATCTTCCGTTCCAGTAACGGAATGTCAGCAATCAGACCGGAGAGACGGACATGTCATATACAGTTGGTACCTATCTCGCTGAACGCTTTGCACAGATTGGTCTGAAACATCACTTCGCTGTGGCGGGTGATTACAATCTCGTATTGCTCGACCAGCTTCTGAAAAACAAGGACTGCGAACAGGTCTACTGCTCCAATGAGCTGAACTGCGGTTTCTCTGCCGAAGGCTACGCCCGCGCGAACGGCGCCGCAGCCGCCGTCGTCACCTTCAGCGTCGGTGCGCTCTCGGCGCTCAACGCCATCGGCGGCGCGTATGCCGAGAACCTTCCCGTTATCCTGGTCTCCGGCGCGCCGAACTCCAATGATCACGGCAGCGGCCATATCCTCCACCACACCATCGGCACGACCGATTATGGCTATCAGCTCCGCATCGCAAAGGAACTGACCTGCGCGGCTGTTTCCATCATCTCCGCTGAAGACGCGCCAGAGAAGATCGATCACGTCATCCGCACGGCTCTGCGCGAGAAAAAGCCGGCCTATATCGAGATCGCCTGCAATGTGTCGGCTCAGCCCTGCCGCGCTCCCGGACCGATCTCCGCCGTCACCAGCGAGCCTGCTTCCGATCCGCAGACGCTGGACGCGGCCATCAAAGCCGTCTCGGCTTTCATTGAAAGCAAGGCGAAGCCCGCCATCCTGATCGGCAGCAAACTGCGCGCCGCCGGTGCGGAAGACGCCGCCATCCGCCTCGTCGATGCTCTCGGCAGTGTCGTGGCGACCATGGGTGCGGCCAAGAGCTTCTTCCCGGAAGATCATGCGAACTATATCGGCACATTCTGGGGCAGCGCCAGCTCGCCCAAAGTCAGCGACATCTTCAACTGGGCTGACAGCGTTATCGCTCTGGGCTGCATCTTTAACGATTACTCCACTGAGGGCTGGACCGCCTGGCCGAAGGGCGCGACGGTCGTCACCGCCGACAAGGAAGTGACGAAAGTCGGCGACCAGACCTTCACCGGCATCCATCTGCGTGATCTGCTCGACGGCGTTGCGAAACATTTCGCCGGCAAGGCGAAAAAGGACGCCACCATGGTCGAATACCGCCGTGTTGGCGGTGGCGTGACCGAAACCGCGCCGGAGACCACGAAGAAGGATGGCAAGCTGACGCGCGAGCACATCCAGCGCACCCTGCAGTCCATCGTCACGCCTGACACTACCATCTTCGGTGAGACCGGCGACTCATGGTTCAACGTCGCCCGTACGAAACTTCCCCGTGGCGCCCGCGTGGAATACGAAATGCAGTGGGGTCATATCGGCTGGTCCGTGCCTGCCATGTTCGGCTATGCCGTCGCCGCGCCGCAGCGCCGGAACATCCTGATGGTCGGCGACGGTTCCTTCCAGCTCACGGCTCAGGAAGTCGGTCAGATGACCCGCCGCAAACTGCCGGTCATCATCTTCCTGATCAACAATGCCGGTTACACCATCGAAGTGGAAATCCACGACGGGCCTTACAACAATATCAAGAACTGGAATTACGCCGCCGTCGTCGAAGGCTTCAATGCCCAGGACGGCAACGGCAAGGGCCTGCGCGCCACGACCATCGGCGAGCTGAACGAGGCCGTCAGAGTCGCGCTGGACCACAAAGGCGGTCCGGTTCTGATCGAATGCGTCATCCCACGTGACGACTGCACAAGCGAGCTGATTTCCTGGGGCCGGCACGTGGCTACGGCCAATGGTCGTCCCCCGGCGAAATAACCCGCCCGCTGCTTTGCGGACAGGCGGCCTCCGGGCCGCCTGTTTCGTCTCGGAATATCCCTTACGGTCTCATCAGGAGTGCCCATGCCGCCCATAAACTCTCCAGCACGCGCCCCGGCGAGCACTGCCGCGCCGGCCGGAACACCGGCTCCCCAGCCACAGAAGCTCCAGCCGCTTTATGTGCTGGCCTGGTTTCTCTGTGCGCTGTTCTACTTTTATCAGTACGCCATTCGCTCAGCGCCCGGCATTATGCAGAATGAGCTGACCGCTGCCTGGGGCAACAGCCATCTCGGTCTGATGATCGCCTCCTATTATATCGTCTATGCCCTTATGGCGCTCGTCGTCGGTGTTCTGCTCGACCGTTACGGCGCGCATGCCGTTCTTCCGGGCTTCATCGCCATCACCGGCATGGGCTGTCTCATCTTCGCCCAGGGCAGCGCCGCTGCCGGCGTCGGCGGCTACATCATTCAGGCCATCGGTGCGATCTGCGCGTTCGTCGGCGCCTCCTATGTCGCCGCCCGCTATCTGCCCGCCCGCACGCTCGCTCTTTTTGTCGGCCTCACTCAGTGTCTCGGCATGGCCGGCGCCGCGTTCGGCTCCAAGCCGACCCGTATGCTCATCGACCCGCAGGGGAGCTGGCATGTGTCATGGGAGCATATCTGGCTCGGTTTCGGCATCATCGGCCTAGCGCTCGCCGCCGCTGTCTGGGTCATCATGCCGCGTGATTCCGGCGACAGCGCCCGTCATCACGGCCCCCTGACCGCCGCCAATCTGCTGAACCCTTTCAAAATCATTTTCTCAAACCCGCAGAGCTGGTGCGCCGGTATCATCGGTGGTCTGCTCTTCGTGCCCACCACCATCGGCGCGCTCGGCTGGGGTGCTTCCATGCTCAGTTCCGGTGAGCACACCACCATGGCTTTCGCCGCCTCCGATGTTTCCATGGTTCCCATCGGCTGGGTCATCGGCTGTCCGCTGCTCGGGTGGATCTCTGACAAGATCGGCCGCCGCAAGCCCGTCCTGCTCGGGGGCGCTGTCCTGCTGCTGGCCGCCTCGCTCTGCGCGCTTTTCGTGCCTGTCGGTATCATGCCGAAATACCTGGTCGCCCTCATCATGGGCATTGCCTCCGGCGCTGCGATGATTCCGTTTTCCTCCATGAAAGAGGTCAACCCGCCCCAGGTGAAAGGCACTGCCGCCGGCGTCATGAACTTCCTCGTCTTCGGAACGACCGGCGTTATGTCTCCGCTCGTCTCCGCCCTGATGGGAAAAGGAACCGTTCTGACCATGGCGCAGTACCGCGAGGCCTTCATGCCGCTCATCATCGGCATCGTCATCGCCATCGGTCTGTCCTTCTTCCTCCGGGAAACAGGCTGGGCCGCCCGCAAGACGTAACAGGCTTTCTTCTGCTGGGGGCATTTCAGTGCGTATGTTCTTTCGGGCGCCCGGTAGAAGATTACGCTCTGTCTTTCATAGTCGAGAGGTCTTACCGCAAGGATGCGTACAGCTTCGATCGGAAGAAGTATCCTGTGGGAGAAAACTCTTTTCGTCAGCCTTGACCTTCACGAGGCCAGCATTTCCGTCACGGTCGCGGAAGAGAAGTCTGACGGGCCGTGCGCTTTATTGGACCGCCGATCGACGTCGCGAAGCTGGCGAAGCGGCTTGGCAAAGATAACTCAGACTTGAATTTTTATTATAAAGCCGGTGGATATGGCTTTTATTGCCAGCTGCTGGGATTCGGATATCATCGCGCTATGACGACGCCTATACTGATCGTGCCAAGTCGGTCGAGCGGATCAGGAACAATCGACGAGATTCCCACGAGATGGCCCTGCAACACGGGCTTCCCGGTAATATTAATGAAAATGTAGCGGTCCGTCTGATCCTCGGTACGGATATCGACCGTCAGGGATTATTGGCGACAGTTCAGCGTGCTGAAATTCGGAACCACCCGATCCCGGATCAATAAGATCAGCAGACTCTCGACGAAGTCCGTGATCTGCCTCAGCCTCATGCCGAACGGAACGTTCAACGTCGAATCCGTCTGGATCATAGCGTCGCTATAACTCTACCGCCGCTCCCGGCGCTCAATTGGGAAGCCCCTCCCAATTCATCACTGGATCAAACCAGACCGTCAGCGAATCTTGCTTCTTCGGCACACTTCAAAAATAATTCTCTGCAGGGCAGGAGCGTTGGCGGCTCTCAGAAATGCTTCCAGACACTCCCAGTATTCCGGAAATCCAAAAGTCAGAGAGCGTTCAAACCACTCTGCCGCGCCTATCACATCGTTCTCATTCAGGCTCAATCGGCCCATATTGAGACAGGCCCAACAATCGCCAGCCTCTCCGGCTGCCCGGAAAAACTGGCGAGCGCCGTCGATGTCAGGCGAGCCGTACAGTCCTTTTTCATGCAGAAGACCCAGCATATTCAGTGCTTTGGCGACTCCCTTTTGAGCAGCAAACAGATAATACTCGTACGCACGCATCTTATCCGCTGGCAGGCCATCACCGGTGAGATAGACATCCCCCAGATTGAAAGCCGCCCAACCATCACCCTCCCATACGGCAGCATTGAAATATTTCACCGCAAGCAAAACGTCCCGTGGCACGCCCCATGCCCGCTCATAGGCGCGTCCGAGCATATTCAGGGCACGCGGACGCCCACTGCGCGCCGCAATGGAAAACATTTCGAATGCATGCGAAAAATTACCGCTGTCCAGATACAGTTGACCCAGTAACAGTTGAGTTTCTACTATATCTAGGTCTTTACCAGTGAGAGATATATCCCTCACTGCCATGTCAGTGTTCATCAGAAAGTAAGGCCAACATTCCCGATAAAGGAACGTCCTGGTCCCGGAACCGCGCGGCTCGTGCTGAACGAGGATGCGTAATTCAGATGATCGGTAATGTTATTGGCGTTAAATGAAACGCGGTAATGCTTCATCTCCCAGGAAATCATACCGTTAAGCGAAAACTGGCAGGGGATACGGGCAGTATTGGCAAAGTCACCATTAGCCCAGTACCCTGAGGCATACTGCGCACCGCCAGCTACTTTCAGAGACCCCCAGCCCCGCGCAAGCACACGATCCGAGAGATCATAGGAGGTCCAGAGCGAAAAATTGTTATGCGAAACACCCGGTGCCTGGTTGCCGTCATACGTGGCGCTGTGTGTGATCCGGCCATCCATATAGGAATAAGAGCCGTAAATATCCCAGTTTTTAGTTATTTTTCCGGTCAGACTCAGTTCGACACCCCGTGTCCGGAGCCCAACACCCGAGTCACTAAAACCGGTTACGACATCACCATTTTCATCGTAATAATAAGAATTATTCTGGCTGATCTGAAAGAACGCGATACCTAAACCCAGACGCTTCTCGAAGAAATCAGTCTTGTTGCCGAATTCAAACAGATCGCTGCGTTGCGGCTTGAAGTCGGCACCATTCTGCGGCGTGTCGCTGGCCAGAATCGTGACCTGAGAGGACACGTCTGTCCCGATCGGCTTGTAGGAACGAGAGAACGTGAAATAAAAGGAAGAACTCTTAAATGGTGAATAGACAATACTTCCGGACGGGCTCCACCGGTCGGCATTCTGCTTCTGCCGCGACAGAGGAGTAGTCGTTAGCTGATAGCCGGCAAAAGTGGATTGAAACGCATCCCAGCGCACCGAACCAAACAGAGCGAGTTGCTTCGTCAGCTGGATATGATCCGACAGAAACAGGCCGACATCACGTTCATCTGAATTTGCCATATTGGCGTTCGGGAAGCGTACATAAGCGCCGTTCGATGAATGAGACGTATTCCGGATGGTCTGGGTATTGGTGCGACCATACCACGTCCCGACATACCGGTTCTCGTCCTGGTAGTTCACATCCACGCCGAATTTAAGGTCATGCTTCACAGACCCCGTATCGAAACGGGCATTGCCCATCAGGACATTTTCCGCGCCCCAACCTTTCGACAGATAGGCCGCACCGCCGCCCGCGCCATAAGTCAGCGCCGGGTTGCCGCCTGCGAGGAACTGACTCGTGCAGGTTCCGGAGCAGGCTCCTGGAGTCGTCGACGCATAATTACGTTCATATTTCGTCAGACGGGTATTGTTTGTCAGCGTAAACCACGAGGCGAGCTCCGATTTCACTGAGGAAGTGAGGCTGTGAATATCGGAGTTATCCCGGTCGGCGTTTCGCGCGTAGGTCGTATTGCGATCAAGACCCTCACTGGTAATCGGTCTGTAAATGCCATTCGGCATCTGAATCATTCCAACACCGTAATCCGGAACACTGTCTGTGTGCAGCCAGCGCCAGTTGAGATGCCAGGATGTTTTGCTGTGAAGCCCTACACCGAGATCGACCGAGCTGCCGTACCTGTTTGAATATACATAGTCACGTCCAACTGTACCGCTCTGATTATACATACCATTGACACGCAGTGCGACATTATCGCTGATCTGATAATTGACATCAGCCTGTCCCCGGTAAAGAGCCGCGTTCCCGAAGGCCTGATCGTAATTATACGATGTCCCGTCATGAGCCTTCTTCAGAGTCTCATTGATAAGGCCGCCAAGATTTGCCGCGCCGAAATATTCACCCGCCGGCCCTTTTATGACCTCGACATTTTCAATGTCGAAAATATCGCGCGTATACGTTCCGAAATCTTTCAGGCCGTCGGTATAGATATCGCCGCGTGCCTGCTGACCTCGAATACGGAACTGGTCACCATTCAGACCGCCGCGCCCCTCTCCGGTGGAAAGAGTGATGCCGGGGACATTCGCAAGCGCCTGATCCAGTGTATACAGACGCTGCTGCTTTATTATTTCCTGAGGAACAACATTGATTACTTGCGGCGTCTCACGAACTGATGTCGGCATACGTCCGATATCAAGCACCGTTTCATTCGTATTGGGGATGTCGTGACCCGGACTTTCACCACGTACACGAACGGCCGGCAATTTAATGGCTGAATCCGTTGCGGCTGGTTCAGTATTCGCTTCCTGAGCTTCAGCTTCCCCTTCGGTCAATCCGACTCCAGTCGCGAAACCCAGCATAACCGCCATCCCAAGGCGTGCCTTCGGGAAACAGGCATTATCAGACCGGCTCATTGTCAACTCCTGATAGGACAGGATCGTCCCTGTTCGTTGCGAGGTCGTGTATGACCTGACGATGCTGCTTAATATGCGATTGCGAGTAATTCGCAAACAAGAAAATGCAGTGAGTATTCTCGTTCGCTTAATCGACATGCTATGTTATACATGAGTTACAATTCATTCATCGACTGCTCAGATCGTCGCAGGTCACCGTTAGGCTCAGGACCTGTTAATTTCCTGAACTGCCTGGGATGTTGGAATTTCAAAGGCTTACCGATGGAGGATGACCTGTGAGTGACGTTTTTTTACTGTCCGAGCATCAGATGGAGCGGATTAAGCCGTTTTTCCTCTGGTTCATGGGGCTCCGCTCATCGAAAAGCTCGAAGAACGAGGAATCACACCGGTTATCCCGTCAAAGAAAAACCGACGCCATCCACGGAAAATCTCCTTCTCGTTTTATAAAAAACGAAACATCATTGAACGCTTCTTCGCCAGCCTGAAACAGTTTAGGGGCATTGCAACACGATACAATAAACTGAAAACTACCTTCCGCGCTGCCGTTCAGCTTATCGCCACTATCATCGGCGCTAACTGACAACACCCTCCAAGCTCAGGACTCATTCTTTGAGCCAGAAGATGAAGCTTGCTGGAATATGGATTGCTGACATGAAGGTGTGAGCACAGCGGTCATATCTGGTCGCGACACGTCTCCAGTCTTTCAGCTTTGCGAACATGTTTTCGATGAGGTGACGCTTTTTATACAGATGCCAGTTGTAAGGAGGCTTTGATTTCCGGTTTTTCTTCGGCGGAATACAAACGGTGATGCTTCGTTCTGCAAGTGTGACTGCCGGACCCTGTTGCTGTCATAGCCCCGGTCACCGATGACTTCCTCTGTCCCGGCAGGAAGATCCTGCCAGCAGAACATCGGCCCCTGTGAAATCACTGATCTGCCCTGCGGTCAGATAAAGTCGGACGGGACGACCCTGATCATCACACACAACGTGAAGTTTTGAGTTCAGTCCGCCTTTTGTTCGTCCGATATGACGGGGAAAAGCCCCTTTCTGAGCAGAGAGGCCGCTGTCCGGTGCGCTTTCAGATGTGTTGCATCGATCATCAGGCGTTTTGAACGGCCGACTTGTTCTGTCAGCGCGACAAAGATCCGGTCAAAGACGCCCAGGCGGCTCCATCGGATAAAGCGGTTGTATAAAGTCTTGTACGGACCACAGGCTTTCGGAGCGTCTTTCCACTGAAGTCCATTACGGATCACATAAACGATTCCGCTCAGAACCCGTCGGTTGTCCACGCGGGGAACCCCATGGGACAAAGGAAAAAACGGCCTGATCCGTTCCATCTGGCGCTCAGAAAGCAAAAAAACATCACTCAAAGACTTACCCTCCATCGGTAAGCCTGTGAATCACAACACACCACTCAGTTCAATGAATCAACAGGTCCTGAGCCTAGATTATAGGTTTCAACAAATTTATAGGAGAGTATAGTTTTCGGGAGTGTTGGAAGTTTTGCTCAGGCGGTAGTGGTCAGTCGCAGGTCACAGGTTTCGCCTATTGATGCGGGAGGCGATGAGGACTGTCAGGAGGCAGTAACCGAGGGCCATGACGGGCAGAATATATCTGGGGATGACGTAATTACTGTAGAGCGGGGCCAGAAGAACGGAAGAGAGGATGCCGCAGGCTGGTACTGTCAGGGCTGTGGAGCCTGAGACGATCAGTATTGCGGCTGAGAGGACGGTGAAGACCATCAGGAGGACGGGATAGAGGCCGAGGCAGGATCTCAGAATCCAGGTCAGGCGGCTCATGCGTTCCGGGGTTTCCGCGTTGACGGGATCGAAGGGCAGCCAGGTGTTGAGGAAGCGGACGAAGTCGGGCGGGAATGGCCGGTAGAGGCCGAGTTCGGTGTCGAAATCCCGGCGCCATTCCTGCGGGCGGAAGTAATACCCCAGTGTTCTCAGATAGACGCCGGCGAAAGCCGCGGGATTTCTGAGAAATGCGTGGCGGGTGATCCGGCCCATGACGGTGTTGACGGTGGGATTGTATTCATCGGTTGTGTGGCAGGACTTCATGACGACCTTACGCAGCCAGGTCGGGTCACTGCCCCAGACCTGAGCGAGGCGCAGGTGATAGTCGCCCAGACGCATCAGGCGCATCTGCTCGTCCGTGACCGGGATTCCGGCTGCCCGGATGTCTTCCGCCGCGATGGCCGGGGCGAATACGCCAGCGCTGAAGACGCCTGACAGGCGGTTGAGGAAAAACGGCTGTGGCAGGCGATCTCTGAAGATCAGTCCGTTCGCGCCGGTCAGAAGTCCGGCGGCCATGACCGGCACGAGGCAGGCCGCAAGAGCGCGGCGGGCACCCGGTCTGTCCCTGCGTGCGAGGGCGCGGGCGGCGAACAGCAGGAGTGTCAGTGCCTCAATGGGGACGTAGGCGACACGGACGAACACCGCCAGCACGCCGGCCAGCGCGATGCCGGCCCATCGTTGCGGTGCTGGCTTTTGCGAGGCGTCCAGGATCGGTTTCAGCAGCGCCAGCCATGTGACGAAGCAGAGGGCGGCGAAAAAATCCGACATGTAAAAGCGTGCGTAGGTCGCGAGGAGCGGATCACAGACTGCGAAGGCGATTAAGACGGAGCGGGCCGGGCCTGTGGGGAGGAAGGTTCGGGCTAGAAAGGCGGCGACGGCGCACTGAAGCAGGACCTGCAGGACGATGTATGCGTCCAGGCTGTGTGTCAGGACGAGGAGGCCGTGCGTCATGAAGCCGAACAGCCAGGAGCGGTCGGGCGGAATCCAGGCGCCGGGCCAGGTCGAGAGATAGGAGACTGAATCTCCCAGCATGAAGTGCGGGTGGTTGTCGAAGACCAGCGAGGCGAGGCCCAGACAGAGGATCAGGAGGCGGGCTGTTGTGCCGGGGCTGTTTCGGAACACGCTGGAGGCTGGTCCTGCTGTGGGGGTGTTCCGGGGGTTGTGGCATTTTTGGTGGGGGGTGGGAATAAGAATATATAAACTCTGCATTTAAAATAAATATTATATAATAAAAAATTATAATAATATAAAAATTCCATAATAGAAAAAATTTTTCCATTATGGAACAGAATAAATTAACTAAATTTTTATTTACGGTTTATTTTTCCATCTTTTTATAGCGAGTTTTGCCATTTCTTCTTGCCTAGCTTCAATTTCGGCTGTTCCCCAACTCGCAAAATTGCAAATTTCTTTTGTTAATTCAAAAGCCGATTTTGAAAAATGCAGTTTTTTATCATTAAAGGAGCTATTCCCTATATTAGAATTAGCTTTTGCTTCCATTAAGGCAAGATTCCCAATCATATTTACGTATTTTGATGCTATTTTTGGGTTAATGGACCAGCTATTATCTGGCCTCTGAAGCAATATATGCTCAAGATTAACCTCGTCTGTATCCGGATTTGCAATCTTCTGTGGATTATTAGTCTTTTCCAGTTCTAGTTCTGATAGATACCAACGGGCAAGCTGCGCTTTAGATACCCTCGCACTTATAAAGTCTTTTTGGAATTGAGCATCTGTCGGCAAAATTTCAAAAGATTTAAATAACTCATTTGCAGTTTTTATTTTTTTATCTGAGACATCTTTTGCTTTTTGGGCATAATTATCCTTAAGAACACCGCTCCCTCCCGCACCACATATCAAGAATCTGACACTCCAAGAAGCAAGCATAGGAATTGTTTTATTAACTTCTGCAACACTAAAATTTAAAAAAACAGAGATCAACAATGGATGCACCTGCGTTATATTCGCAATATTAAACAACATTAAGCTTTTTCTCACTTTTTCAGAAAAATCTCCCCATATTTCTGAATGATAATTTGAAAATGATGAATATATCCGGGCTGAATCTAATAAATTTTTTACATAATCAGAGACCGTATTCTCATTATTTACTTTTTTCTTTATTTCATCATATAAATTTTTCTCTCTAACCAAGCCATTGCGAGAAATCCAATCATGTCTAATAAAATTTTTAATATCTCCTTCACCATTAGAATTAGATATCAACGTGGTCATTTCTTTCCATTTTGTTTGGCATGTTAACAGCCCATTTTTTCCAGCCATACTAAATATATAATTTTTTAATAAATAAGCTACTGTTAAATCAAGACCTCTATCATTTAATACTTCAAAAATAACATAAGCATTTGATTCACTACCAACATCTAAATAAACTAATACTGATTTCTTTTCTATAAAATCAATTAAATCAAGTAAATCACCATCAGGATTTTTAGATAATTTTGTTAAGCTGTCTATGGTTTCTTTAGATTCTTTTATAGCATAAAAAAGACGCTTTTGTGTGTCAGTTAAATTTCTTGGAGCTCTAACTCCTATAGTAGGAACACCCACTACGTAATCATTATAGAATCTTTGATCTTCTGGCAAAATCAGCACACGAGGACTCGGTTGCATAGTTCTTAAATCTGCATTTGATATAAAGTCTTCAGTTAATTTATTAGCCCTAGCACTATCTCCTTTATTTGAAAAATAATTTCTTATTGCCGATATAAATATAGATGTCGTAACTATTCTCTGCTGTCCATCAATTATGCTTTTTAAATTGTCATCTCTATTAGTAAGAACTACTGTTCCCAAAAAATACTGATCACTATTTTTTGCTTTTGCATCTATTATATCTTTAAACAGCTCTTTAACGTGCTCCAATTCCCACGTATATGGCCGTTGGTACGCAGGTACAGCTAAACGCTGCTGCTTAAGTAACGCTCCAATTCCAATTAACTTAGAATCAATAGGTTCTAATGCCATCTCTTTTATACCCACATATTTCACTATCGAAATAGCGCCTAAAAAAGCACGAACAGTAAATGCCCTACAGTGAATTTCAGATATCTAATTTAAACATTGAGATCTAGATCACTAGATTTTATGAAATCTTATCTCCATAAAAGTGTTACCTGTTGTTATCAATAGAAGACGGTTCGCAAAGGTCTGCGACCTTTGCCGGGTCCGGGCAGAGCCCGGATATTCTGCTCCTTCCTGGACAGGCTCCATTCACAATAAGCGTATCAATGCACCGCCTGCGCCATCGCCGGGGGAACAGGGCCACCGGTGGCCCAGTCGAGGAGTTCGACGGTGTGGACGAAGGGGATTCCGGCTTCGTCGGCGAGCTGGGTGATGCAGCCTATGTTGCCGCTGGCGGCGATCTGGGCGTGGACGGATTTCAGGTTTTTCAGTTTACGGTCTTTGAGCTGGTTGGCGATTTCGGGCTGGAGGAGGTTGTAGGTTCCGGCGGAGCCGCAGCAGAGATAGCCTTCGGGGACATCCAGCACTTCGAAGCCGGCGTCTTTCAGCAGGGCTTTGGGCTGCACGGTGATGCGCTGGCCGTGCTGCATGGAGCAGGCGGAGTGGTAGACGACGCGCTGGCCGGTTTCGATGACGGGTTTGCTGAGGCCGATATCGGTCATGAATTCGGTGATGTCTTTGGCCAGGGCGCTGACGCGGGCGGCTTTTGCGGCCCAGGCGGGGTCGTTGCGCAGGGCGTGGCCGTAGGCTTTGACGGAGGTGCCGCAGCCTGAGGCGTTGATGACGATGGCGTCGAGGCCTTCGGGGCTGTCGGCTTCGCGGAGCCAGGCGTTGATATTAGCTTTGACGTAGGGGAGCGCCTTGTCTTCGTCGCCCATGTGTTCGGCGGGGGCGCCGCAGCAGCCGGCGCCGCGTGCGACGACGACATCGACGCCATGGCGGTTGAGGAGGCGGACGGTGGCATCGTTGATGGCGGGATCGAGAGTGTTCTGGACGCAGCCGGTGAGAAGGGCGACGCGTTTTTTGCGCTGTCCTTTTGCGGCATAGACGCCGGGTCTGTTGATTTTGCCTTTACCGGGCAGCGGATTTTTCGGGACCATGTCGAGCATGGCGCGAATGGTGCCGGAGAAGAGGCCGCGGAAGGGGCGGCCGAGTTTGCCGGCGTAGAGGGAGAGGCGGAAGAGTTCCGGCCGGGGGAGCAGCATTTCCAGGGTGGAACGGATGGTGCGCTGCCAGGGGGAGCGTTTGTAGTTCGCCTCGACATATTCGCGGGCGTGACCGATGAGTTTCGAATATTCGACACCGGAGGGGCAGATGGCTTCGCAGGCGAGGCAGGTCAGGCAGCGGTCGAGATGCTCGACGGTTTTCGCGTCCGGGGCGCCGCCGGTTTCGTACATGTCCTTGATGAGGAAGATACGGCCGCGGGGGCTGTCGTTTTCGTTGTGGATGACGGTGTAGGTCGGGCAGTGGGAGAGGCAGACGCCGCAATGGACGCAGTTGCCGATGATGTCGCCGGAGAGGGCGATGTCGGGGTTGGCGAGCAGTTTCTGCGGGATGTGGCTGAGCATGGTGTCGGCCTCTGGTTACTGGTGTGCAGGGGAGCGGGCTGGTCTTTTCCGGGCGCTGCCCGGACCCGGCAGGGAGCGCGGCTCCCTGCACCCTGATTTGCTAAACATAACGGTTTCCAAAGGTCCGCGACCTTTGGCGGGTTTCAGGGCAGAGCCCTGTGGAATGGTCTTCATGCAACGGTCATCCGGCCGGGGCTGAACAGGCCCATCGGGTCGAAGGCGGCGCGGACGCGGGCGGACAGGGCGGCAATGGCGTCTGAGGCCGGCGGGAAGGCTCCCTGGCTGCGCCGGAGGGCGTCCGGGGCGCGGATAAGGGTGGCGTGACCGCCGCAGGCTTTCGCGAGGGCGCGGAAGCGGGAGACGGCGTCGTCGGTGGCGGTGTCCGGCTTTGTCGTGCAGAAGATTTCCGCGCCGCCCCAGTCGGTGAAGCAGCGGGAGAGACCGCCGCGCTGACGGGCGACATCGATGAAGCCCCTCGCCTGCGAGACCGGGAGGTTGATGCGCCAGATGAGTTCGTCGGGGGCGGCGCTGAGGGGTTCGAGCTCGCGGATGGTGGTCCAGAAGGCGGCGCTGTCCTTGTCGTCGAGCGTGGCGGCGACGGGCCGGTCTATGCGGCGGGTGAGTTCGGCGACGTGTTCCGCGACGCCTTCCTGCATGCCCTCGATACGGAAAGCGAGCTGCCAGCCCTGCGGGGTTTCCAGACGGACGGCGCCGCTGACGGCGATGGGCGCGCGGAGGATTTCGGCGGTTCTGACGAGGTCGGCGTCGAGATCCGTGGCGTCGAACAGGAGGGTCTGTTCGCGGGGGGGCGCGGGCCAGAGTTTGAGGGTCAGGGAGGTGAGCGCGGCGATGGTGCCGAAGGAGCCGACCATGAGTTTGCTGACGTCGTAACCGGTGACATTTTTGACGGTGCGGCCGCCGGCGACGAAGTGTTCGCCCTGCCCGTTCACGCCCTGGATGCCGAGGATGTAATCGCGGGCGGCGCCGGTGAAGAGGCGGCGAGGGCCGGAGAGGGCTGAGGCCATGGTGCCGCCGATGGTGGCGCGGGCGGGGTCGGCGCCGTAGAGGCCGGTCCAGAAGGGGGGTTCGAAGGGCAGGTACTGGCCGCGGGCGGCGATGGCGGCCTGAAGGGTCTGCAGGGTGACGCCGGGGCCGAGGCGGATGACGAGTTCTTCGGGTTCGTAGAATTCGATCTGGTCGAGGCCGCCGAGTTCCAGGGTGGCGTCGGCTTTAACGGGGTTGCCGTAGCCGGTGCGGGTGCCGTTGCCTCTGATGTCGAGCTTATGGCCGTTCAGGATGGCGTCTTTCACGACGGAGGCGACGTCTTCGGGTTTTGTCGGACGCATGGTGGTGGTGGCTGTTTTCTGTGCTGTTTCTGACATGGTTTTTCGGTCCTTCTCAGAAACGGGGCACATCGGGGAAGCGGAGCTGTCCGTTATGGACGTGCATGCGGCCGAACTCGGCGCAGCGGCAAGGGGTCGGGAACATCTTGCCGGGGTTGAGGAGTTCGGTGGGGTCGAAGGCGCAGCGGAGGGTCTGCTGCTGTTCGAGGTCGATGGCTGAGAACTGATGCGGCATGAGGTCGCGTTTTTCGACGCCGATGCCGTGTTCGCCGCTGAGGACGCCACCGACATCGACGCAGGTGCGGAGTACGTCGGCGCCGAATTCCTCGGCTTTTTCGAGGTCGCCGGGGATGCGGGAGTCGTACATGATGATGGGGTGGAGGTTGCCGTCTCCGGCGTGGAAGCAGTTGGCGTAGTTCAGGCCGTATTTCTTTGAGAATTCGGCCATTTTCGCGAGGACGTCCGGGAGGCGGTTCCGGGGGATGGTGCCGTCCGTGCAGTAATAGTCGCGGCAGAGTTTGCCGATGGCGGCGAAGGCGAGTTTACGGCTGCGCCAGATGCGCTCGCGCTCGGCGTCGGAGTTGCTGGCGCGGACTTCGATGGCGCCTTCCTTATTTGCGATGGTGGTAACGGCCTGGACGAGAGCGTCGACTTCGGCCCTGCTGCCGTCGAGTTCGCAGATCAGGAGGGCTGCGGTGTTGCTGTCGAAGGTTTCCTGGATGAGGGGGGCGACGGCGTCGAGGACTTTGCGGTCCATGAATTCCAGGCCGGCGGGGATGATGCCGCTGCCGATGATGGCGCCGACGCAGTGGCAGGCGGCGTCCACGGAGGAGAAGCTCATGGAGAGGACGCGGGCCATTTCCGGTTTCGGGACGAGGCGGACGGTGATTTCGGTGATGACGGCGAGGAGGCCTTCGGAGCCGGTGAGGACGCCGATGAGGTCGAGGCCGCCTTCGGCCGCGCCGAGGTAATCGCCGCCGAGGCGGAGGATGTCGCCGTTCATGAGGACGGCTTCGAGGCCGAGGATGTGGTTGGCGGTGACGCCGTATTTCAGGCAGTGCACGCCGCCGGCGTTTTCGGCGACGTTGCCGCCGATGGTTGAGATGATCTGGCTGGAGGGGTCGGGCATGTAGCAGAGGCCGTGCGGGCTGGCGGCTTCGCTGACGGTGATGTTACGGGCGCCGGGCTGGACGCGGGCGATGCGTTCGAGGGGATCGACTTCCAGGATGTTACAGAGGCGTGCGGTGCCGAGGATGATCCCGTCCAGGACGGGGAGTGCGCCGCCGGAGAGGGAGGTTCCGGAGCCGCGGGGAACGATTTTGACGCCGTTTTCCTTGCAGAACAGCAGGACGCGGCGGATTTCGTAGGCTGAGGCGGGGAGGACGACGAGGAGCGGCATGGCCATGTAGGCGGTGATGCCGTCGCACTGGTAGGGAGCGCGTTCGGACTCTTCGGAGACGACCCATTCCTGGCCGACGATGGCGCGCAGGCCGGCGGCGAGCTGCTCGCGGCGGGCGATGATGGCCGGGTCGGCGGGGGGCATCTGCATGGTCATCGGCTCTGGCTCCCGTGTCTGGCGACGCGGTGACCGTGTGGCGGGCCTGCGTCCTGACATACTGAATCGTTATGTCTTTACGGCGTTTTGTACGATGTTGAGAATACCCCTCTGGCTGGGAGGTGCCGAGGGCTGTGTGGTGCATGGCAGGCTCACGCCGTTGATTGGGTGGTTTGGAATGGAATGGCAGCGGGCGGTTGATCTGCGTCGGTTACGGTATTTTGTGGCGGTGGCGGAGTGCGGCAGTTTCACGAAGGCGGCGGGGGTTCTGGGGATGGAGCAGCCGCCGCTGAGTCAGCAGATCCGGCAGTTTGAAGGGGATCTGGGCGTGGCGTTGTTTCAGCGCCAGACGCGGGGGGTTGTGCTGACGGATATTGGCGCGGCGCTGCTGGAGCAGGCGCGGACGATTCTGGCGTTGTCGGAAGAGTTTGTGGCGGTGGCGAGCGGAATGGAGCGGGGTGAGCGGGGGCATTTGCGGGTCGGGCTGGCGGGGGCGGTTTCGATGCTGCCGATCATTCCTTCCACGATCAGGCGGTTTCGTGAGGCGTGGCCGGAGGTTGTGGTGTCTTTTGAGGAGAGCAACACCCCTGCCCTGTCGGCGGCTCTGCATGAGCGTCGGGTGGATGTGGCGATTGTGCGGCCTCCTGTCACGGATGATCGGGATCTGGCGATTTATCCGCTGCTGGATGAGCCGACGGTGGCGGCGCTGCCGAGCGGGCATGAACATGCGGCGGACGGTGCGATCCGTCTGTCGATGCTGGAGGCGGAGCCGCTGATTATCTTTCCGCGTGAGCTGGGGCCGGGTTTTCACGACGCGATTCTGTCCGCGTGTCAGAATGCGGGGTTTACGCCGCGGATGGGGCAGCAGGCGCCGCAGATTGCGGCGACGGTTCCGCTGGTGGCGGCGGGGCTCGGGGTTTCGGTGGTGCCGCAGTCCCTGTCGCAGATTCATGCGGGAGGTGTGACGTTTCATCCGATCGAGGAGCCGGCGCCGAAGGCGTCGCTGGCGATTGCGGTGCTGCGGGGACGGCATGCGCCGCTGGTGACGCGGTTTGTGGCGGCGTTGCGGGAGGCATGCCGGGAGTGGGAAGCGGAGGGGTGACGGAGGCTGCTGCGCCTGTTCTTTATAGTTTCCGGCGGTGTCCTTATGCGATGCGGGCGCGGATGGGGTTGCTGGTGAGCGGGGTCCGGGCGGAGGTTCGGGAGGTTCTGCTACGGGAGAAGCCTTCGGCGATGCTGGTGGCTTCGCCGAAGGGAACGGTTCCGGTTCTGGTGCTGCCTGACGCGGAAGTGATCGATGAGAGTCTGGATGTGATGCGGTGGGCGCTTGGGCAGAGCGATCCGGAGGGATGGCTTGAGGGCGCGGATTTCGGGCTGATCGGGGCGTGTGACGGGGCGTTTAAATTTCATCTTGATCGGTACAAGTATTTTACGCGGTATGGGTGTGATCCGCTGGAGCATCGGGCAGCAGGGGTTCGGTTTCTGGAGGGGCTTGAGGCCCGGCTGGCGGGTGGGTTTCTGTGCGGGACGCGGTTTGGGCTGACAGATGCGGCGGTGGCGCCGTTTGTGCGGCAGTTTGCCGGGGTGGACCGGGCGTGGTTTGATGAACTGCCTCTGCCGCGTGTGCGGGGGTGGCTGGAGAGGTTTGTGGGCTCGGCGCTGTTTGCGCGGGCGATGTGCCGGTATGCGCCGTGGCGGCCTGGCGATGCGCCGGTTTTTCCGGACTGAGGAGAGTAGGACTTATGAGTTTTCGTCATGCGCTGCTGGCTATGGTGCCGTTTGTGATGTGTGCGGCGCCGGGGGTGGTGCGGGCGGCGGAGCCCTGGGCGCCAATTGATCCGGCGCGGATGTCGGCGGCGATAAAGGTTCTGGCGTCTCCGGCGTTCGAGGGGCGGTCTCCGGCGACGGCGGGCGAAGAGCAGTCGGTTGAGTGGATTATCGCGCAGTATAAGGCGATCGGACTGGAGCCGGCGGGCGAGAATGGTGGCTGGACGCAGACGGTGCCGTTGCTGCGGACGCGGATCGGGGAGCCGGCGCGGCTTGAAGTGAGCATGAACGGCTCGTCGACACCGCTGGCGGTTCGGAAAGATATTTATGTTTTCACGCTTTCGCCGGAGGAGCGTATCCGGATCGATGCGGCGCCGATGGTGTTTGTGGGGTATGGCGTTCATGCGCCGGAGCGGAAGTGGGACGATTTCAAGGGCGTTGATCTGAAGGGCAAGGTTGCTGTTTTTCTTGTCAACGATCCGGATTTCTCCGCGGCGCCGGGCGAGCCGGTCGCGGGGAAGTTCGGTGGCCGGACGATGACGTATTACGGGCGCTGGACCTACAAGTATGAAGAGGCGGCGCGACGCGGGGCGGTGGCGGCGCTGATCGTTCATGACACGCCGGGGGCGTCTTATCCGTGGTCGACAGTGATTGCGCCGGGTGGCGAGGCATTTGACATTGTTCGCGATGAGGGCGCGGAGAAGCCGGTTCCGCTGATGGGCTGGCTCGAGGGGGATGCGGCGGCGCGGCTGTTTGCGCGGGCCGGGCTGGATCTGGGGGCGCTGCGTGTGCAGGCGCGTGATCCGGACTTTAAGCCTGTGCCTCTGAAGGGCATGGGGCTGACGGCAGATGTGCCGGTTTCGGTGGCGCGGCTGCAGAGCCGGAATGTGCTCGGAAAGATCACGGGGACGAAATATCCTGATGAGACCGTGATGTACGGGGCGCACTGGGATGCGTTTGGCATGAGCAGAGATGCGTCCGGCAAGACGGTGATGCGGCCCGGGGCGATTGATGACGGGTCGGGGATTGCGGCGGTTCTGGAGATCGCGCGGGCGTTCCGCGCGGGTCCGGCGCCGGAGCGGACGGTGATGTTTGCGGCGTGGACGGCGGAGGAGCGCGGGCTGCTGGGGTCTTCGTGGTATGCGGCGCATCCTCTGGCGCCGCTTGCGAAAACGGCAGCGAATTTCACGATCGATGTGCTGCAGACGGCGGGGCCGGCGCATAATGCGTTTGTGATCGGGGCTGGTCAGGACACGCTGCAGGACGATCTGGTGGTTGCGGCACGGCGTCAGGGGCGTGTTGTAGAGCCTGAGGCGAAACCGGAGCGCGGGGCGTTTTACCGGGCGGATCATCTGCCGTTCGCGCGGGCCGGGGTTCCGGTTGTAGCGGTGATGGATATGGCGGGCGATTACGATCTGGTGGCGGGCGGGATTCCGGCCGGGGATGCGTGGCTGCAGGCTTACATGAAATGTTATCATCAGGCCTGCGACGCCTGGAGCGCGGGCTGGGATCTGCGCGGGGCGGCGGAGGATGCGGCTCTGGTTTACGCGGTGGGACGAAAAGTAGCGTTTTCGCATCAATGGCCGCAGTGGAAGGCGGGATCGGAATTTGCTGCTGTACGGGCGGCGACGGCGAAGGAGCGTGGCGGGAAGTGATCCGGGCCGCCGGAGCGGAGGCTGCCGGCACTGCGTGACGGGCCTGACGGGATGCTCCTGAGGCGGAGGCTTACCAGACGGCTTCGGACGGCTTGGATTACAGATCTGCTGACAGGTTCATCAGTTCCGGAGCTGTGGTGGCGCGCAGTCTTGCGGCGTCGCGGGCTGGCGGGGTGCCGAAGAGGCGGCGGTAGTCGCGGCTGAACTGGGAGGGGCTTTCGTAGCCGACGGCGAAACCGGCTTCGGCGGCATCTTCCCCGTCCGTGATCAGGCGCTTTCTGGCTTCCTGCAGGCGGATGCGGGTGCGGTATTGCAGCGGACTCAGCATGGTGACGGCGCGGAAGTGACGGTAGAAAGAAGGCGTGCTCATACCAGCGATTTTCGCGACGGTGTCGATGTCGAAATTTTCTGCGTAATGGGTACGTATCCAGGCGATGGCGCGGCTGATCTGGGAAAGATAGCTGTCTGCGAGGGCGATTTGCCGGACAAGGGCGCCCTGCTCTCCCCGGATGAGGCGCCAGGCGATTTCCTTTCTGATCAGCGGCGCGAGAACGGGGATGTCGTCCGGAGCGTCGAGCAGGGCCGCGAGGCGGGAGACGGGGCAGAGCAGGTCTTCGGTGAGGGTGCTGACGGCGAGGCCGGCGCCTGTACGGAGATCGGGGCGGGGATCGTGCGGGCTGGTGGTGAGGAGGAGCGTGGTGATGTCGCCGGGGTCGAGATCGAGGCTCAGGGAGAGGTAGGGTTCATCGGCGCTGGCCTTTGTGACGCAGCCGGTGACGGGGAGATCGACTGTGGCGATCAGGTATTTTTCGGCGTCGTAGGTGAAAACGCGGCTGCCGACGGTGACCTGTTTGCTACCCTGGACGATGATGCAGAGCCGGGGGTGATAGATGCAGTCGATCGGCATGGTCTGGCATTCGGCGTGGAACAGGGTCAGGCCCGGCAGCAGAGTCTGCGTATGGGGTTCCGTGGCGTGACGGAGGATGCTGTCGCGGAGAGTGGAAAGGTGTGATCGCATCGGTCGGGGCTTTCGGGGCTGCGGTGGTGTTATTGTGTGACTGCTCAGGAATTGTCGGGATGAAATGGGGGCCTCTTCGGGATCGCTTCCGGTTTTGAGATCTGATCTGGCGGACGAGTATGGAGGCCTTATCGCCAGGCGGATGTGGTGTCGCCCTGCCCTTCCGTGGTGATGAAGGGGCCGGACGGGTGGATGCCCGCTTCTGGGTGACTGCTTTTGTCTCGTCGCTCCGGTCTGTCATGATCATATAATCAGCAGGTCTGGCCGGGGCGTCGCGGTGGGGCGTCTGGCGTGGTCCTGGCGGATGTCTGGAGCGCGTTCATGAGAATCAGGACAATCACGGAGCGGGCGGGCTGTAAAGCAGGATCGGCGGCGGTTTACCGGTCTGTGATTGAATCGGGCAAGAACGGGATTGGATTTCGCTACCGGCTCTGAGGAGATGGTGGCATTTCTGGCGGCCGGGATTGATCCGCCGTTTCGTGTGCTGACCGGATTGTTCAGGACCGGCGCGGGATGCGGCGATTTCCGGGGAAGGGAACGACCATGAAATACAATCCTCTGGGTCAGACGGGGCTGCTGGTTTCCGAGCTGTGTCTGGGCACCATGACGTTTGGCGGCGGTGGCGGCATGTGGGGGCAGATCGGTGATCTGCAGCAGGCGGCGGCAGATACTCTGGTGCGGACTGCGCTTGATGCGGGCATCAATTTTATCGACACGGCGAATGTGTACGCGGGTGGTCTGTCTGAGCGGATCACCGGGCAGGCTCTGAAGAATCTGGGCGTTGCGCGGGACGATGTGGTTGTGGCGACGAAGGTTCTGGGGCCGATGGGCGACGGGCCGAATGCGCGGGGAGCGTCGCGGGCGCATATTCTGGCGCAGGCGCGGGCCAGTCTGAAGCGGTTACAGCTTGATCACATCGACCTTTACCAGATTCACGGGGTCGATCCGCTGACGCCGGTCGAGGAAACGATGGAGGCGCTGGACACGCTCGTTCGCAGTGGCGACGTGCGGTATGTGGGCGTGTCGAACTGGGCGGCGTGGCAGATTACGAAGGCGCTCGGCATTGCGGAGCGGAAGAATCTGGCGCCGCTGCGGTCTTTGCAGGCGTATTACACGATTGCGGGCCGGGATCTGGAGCGGGAGCTGGCGCCGATGCTGCTGTCCGAGAAGGTCGGACTGATGGTGTGGAGTCCGCTGGCGGGAGGGCTTCTGTCGGGGAAATATCATCGGGACGGGACATCGGTTTCCGGTGACGGGCGGCGGGCGAATTTTGATTTTCCGCCGGTGAACCGGGACCGGGCGTTCGATGTGATCGATGCGATGCGGCCGGTGGCGGAGGCGCGCGGATGCAGTGTGGCGCAGGTGGCGCTGGCCTGGCTGCTGCATCAGCAGGTGGTGACCAGCGTGATTATCGGGGCGCGGACGCCGGAGCAGCTTTCGGATAATATCGCGGCGAAATCGGTGACTTTGACGGATGAGGAGCTGGCGGCGCTGGATAAGGTGAGTGCGTTGCCGCCGGAATATCCGGGCTGGATGATTGAGCGGCAGTCGGCGTATCGCGCTGGCGGTGTGGCTGGCGCGCCGCCAAAAAATTCGTGAACGGACAGGAAGGAAGCGGGATTATGTTTGCATGTGTGGGATATGCCGCGACGGCGGCGGATGCGCCTCTGAAGCCGTTTGCGTTCGAACGCCGGGATGTCGGGCCGGAGGATGTGCGGATCGACATTCTTTATTGCGGGGTCTGTCATTCCGATCTGCATCAGGCGCGCAATGAGTGGAAGAACACGATTTATCCCTGTGTGCCGGGGCATGAGATTGTTGGCCGGGTTGCGGAAACCGGCTCATGGGTCTCGAAATTCAGGAAGGGCGATCTGGTCGGGGTTGGCTGTCTGGTTGATTCCTGCCGGGAATGTGTGAGCTGTAAGGACGGGCTGGAGCAGTATTGCGAGGTCGGGTTTGTCGGCACGTATAATGGCGAGGACCAGCACGGGCGCGGGATCACGTTTGGCGGCTATTCGCGGGCGGTTGTCGTGGATCAGAGCTTTGTCCTGAAGGTTCCGGAGACGCTCGATCCGGCTGCCGCGGCGCCGCTGCTGTGCGCGGGAATTACGACATGGTCGCCGCTGCGGCACTGGAAGGTCGGGCCGGGGCAGCGGGTTGGCATCGTCGGCCTGGGCGGGCTTGGCCATATGGGCGTGAAGTTTGCGAAGGCGCTCGGGGCGGAAGTGGTGCTGTTCACGACGTCTCAGAGCAAGGTTGCCGATGGCATCCGGCTGGGGGCGCATGAGGTGGTGTTGTCGAAAGATCCTGATGCGATGGCGAAGGAACGCGGGCGGTTCGATTTCATTCTCGATGCGGTCGCGGCGAATCATGACATCAATGCGTATCTGGATCTTCTGAAGCGTGACGGGACGCTGGTGCAGGTTGGCGCGCCGGAGACGCCGCTGCCGGTTTCGGTGTTCAGTCTGCTGATGAAGCGGCGGAACTTTGCCGGCTCGCTGATCGGGGGGATTGCCGAGACGCAGGAGATGCTGGATTTCTGCGGGAAGCACGGGATTACGTCGGATATCGAGATGATCCGGATGGATGAGATCGAGGGAGCGTATGAGCGGATGCTGCGGTCGGACGTGAAGTATCGGTTTGTGATCGATATGGCGTCGATGCCGGAAACGGTGTGAGGCTGGCGGGTTAAAGGCTTAATTCACATCAGTTTCTGAAAAAATAATAAAAGTTTCTGGGTGCCGCCTTTTTTCAGAAAGGTGGCGTCTTCTGAAGCTTTTTGGAAAAAGCTTCATCAAAAACTTTTTTATAATTGACCGCAGGTTTCATGGGGCGGTGTGCGGAAACGCGAAGCGGATTGCGTGATCGAGTTCCGGCGCGCGGGCGCTGGTATGGGTCTCGTTGTCGATGATGTGCATGTGGGTGCCGGCCAGATGAGTGGCGGCGACCTCATCGGTCCATGATCTGAAATTATCGAGCATCTTATAGGCGTTGATGTTGACGACGGGTTCTTCGTCGGGCTGCTGCTCGAGGGATCCGGTTTCCATGAGGAGCGGCGGCATCCGGCGGTTCTGTGTTGCCTGTTCATTTATTGCCAGTTTTTTCAGGGTGTTATCGAGGTCCGGCCGGTTCCACCACAAGGCGGGGCTGCCGGCGATGAAGGCTGTGAACCAGTCGGGATGGTGCAGGTAGAGACTGAGTGTGAACCGGCCGCCGAGCGAATGTCCGAAGAGGGCGGTGCGGGCGGGATCGGCCGGAAGGCGCTTTTCGACCGTGGGTCTGACTTCATACTGAATGAATTTGCCGAAAGCGTCGGCGCCGCCTGAGCTGTCGAGGCTTCCCCATTGCAGGGTGGGCGGAATGTCGCGGGCTTTATCCGTGAAATCGTGAAGCCGGCGGGCGTTGATGACCGCATCGTTGTCGGTAGGATAACCGATGCAGATAATGGCTGGTCTGTCGGCGAGGTTTTTCGACAGGGTGTCTGAAATGGCGGTTGCCAGCGGACAGAGCCAGTTGCCGTCGGTGACGTAGAGCACCGGGTAGCCCTGCGGGGGCATCTTCCCTTCCGGAACATGAATGAGGATGCGGTATGTGCCGCCGGCGTTTGTGGATGCGATGTCAAACTGTGCTGAGGCGGCGTGGACTGGCGTGGTGTTTTGCGACGGATGCGATGCGGCAGGTGTGACGAGAGCGAGGCTCAGGATGAGGCTTGCGGGAGCGGTCCGGTGGCGGGCGGTGCGCCGGGAGTGGACGGGAAGTCGGGCTGGAGGGCGGGTTAGTCTCATAGACGGGCTTTCCCTGAAAAGCGCATCGGTGGTGGCGATCTGAGGGCGTGCGGGGAACGGTGCCGGGGACACGGACGCGGTTGATGGCTTGTCTGATACCGGTTCCGTAACGAGTCTGGATACCGGACGTGTAGGAGGTGAACAAGCTTGTGGGTGGCGGAAGCGGGACCGGGGCGGGGCTGGACTGAGTGGGGCTATTTTCGGGCCGGGGGATGATGTTTCGTTGAGAACAGACTGTTGCGTATTTGACACATATTTCGTCTGATATCGGGACGGGGTGGTTGCCATATCAGGCTGCTTTTATAGGGGTGGACGGAAGCTAATCCGCTGTCACTCCTGGATTTCTGTTTTTGTTTTATTGTTATTTTTTCCTATGTTATCTGAAATTTCGTTTTCTCTTTCCGGTACTGACGGAAGGGTGTGCGGTGGGGCCGGGGTGTATGGAAACGGCATTCCATTGATCGTACCGGAAACGATATTGTCATGATGCAGCAAGATTATGCCTGTGCAGCGCAATTTTTTTTGATAAAAATTTCTCGATTATCAGGATTTTGTAAGCGTTCCGGGAGATTTGTGGATGTGGGCATTGCGGATCAGACGCGCGTCCCTGCTTCTGACGTCAACGGCGCTGATCTGGGGTAGCGGGCAGTCCGCCAGTGCACAGACAACCAGTGCGCAGACAACTGGTGCGCGGGCTGCGGGGGCGCAGATCACCGGGCAGCAGATCAATGGGGCGCATGCCATGTCCTCGCGGTCTGCTGCCGGGCGTTCCCGGGCGGGACGGGGGATGGCTACCGGGGGGCGGAAAAGCGTAAATCCTGTTGTCAGGGCTCCGGTTCACTCCACGAACGCGTCGGCCGATCCGGAAGCTGTGACGGTCAGCGGGGCGCGGCGGACGGTGTCTCATAACAGTGAGAACGTTATCGGGCAGAAGGAGCTGGCGCAGCAGGTTCCGGGGCAGAACATTCTGAAGGCTGTCGGGCAGTTGCCGGGTGTCAGCTACAGTTCGACCGATCCGCTGGGCATCGATACCTGGGGCGCGAGTGTTTATGTCCGCGGGTTTTTTATGAATCAGCTTGGAATAACGCTCGATGGTGTTCCTCTGAACGATCAGACCTATGCGACGACCAATGGTCTGAACATCGCCAATGCGTGGATTTCCGATGATATCGGCCGGGTGAGTGTCTCCCAGGGAGCGGGAGCCGTCGATGTGGCGTCCAACACCAATCTGGGCGGGACGATGCAGTTCTTTACGTCCGATCCCAAGGACAAGGCGGGGGCGACCGTCTCTCAGGGGTTTGGCAGCTATGCGATGAAGCGCACCTATGTTCGTGTGGACAGCGGCACGCTGAACAGCACGGGCACGAAATTCTATGTGGCGTATTCCCGTGATTTCGAGAAGAAATATGCGTCGCAGAGTCCTGGTTTCATGCAGCAGGTGAATGGAAAGCTGGTTCAGCCGATTGGCGAGGACAGCAGCATGACGGCGTTTTTCAACTGGAACGAAGCGGAGGTTTACGGATCTCTCGACAAGTCTCTGGGGTCGATCGCGGCTTATGGCTGGCGGCAGGAACTGCTGTATCCGAACTATGCGCTTGCCTACAGCTATGCCGAGGGGAATTATCCGTCCGGCTGGGATAATCTGGTCAGCGGCAACTATACCCAGCTTTTCGATGCCGGGCAGTCCACGCAGGATTACATTGGCGGTATCAATTTCGATCTGGCGCTGACGGACCGGCTGCGCTGGAAGACGACGCTTTACGCGCATCGCGACATTTCCGACACGACGTACAGTGCTCCGGGCACTGTGTCTCTCGGCACCGGGGCGCCGCTGTCCGAGCAGGTCTGGATGAGCGGGATCATGCGTGAGGGATTCAACAGTTATTTCGAGTATAAGATCGGCAACCACACCATCAATACCGGGGCGTGGTTTGAGAACAACTCTAATAATTCGGGCACGTATTACTTCAACGAGCCGCTTCTGGGCGAGGGCGCGCCCCTGAAGACCACGGGGCCTTATGACGTGTACGGGCCGGCGTTTGCGACCGGCTGGGCGTATCGCTGGAGCACGAACACGTTCCAGTATCATGTGATGGATACGTGGCGCATTCTGCCTGAGTTCACGGCGACCTATGGTTTCAAATCCCTGCTGCAGACCACGGCGGGCGGGGATTATGCCTATGATCCGACGGGCGATTATTCCGGGCTCAACGCGCCGGGTCCGACGGGGTCCATGACTTCCGCCGCGGCGTTCCTGCCGGCGGTGAACCTGGACTGGCGTTTTCTCAAAGGCCATGAGCTGTATTTCGATTTTGCCGAGAACATGAAGCCCTATGCCGCCTCGCCTTATGCGAGCGCGACGGAGCCGGGACCGTGGATGGTGCAGACTCAGGCGCAGTTCAATCAGCTAAAAAAAACGCTGACGCCGGAACGTGATTTTACCTATGTGCTGGGTTATCGCTACACCGGCCGGCGGATGGTGTTCGGGGTTGATGGGTATCACTCGGACAATTACAACCGGCTGCTTTCCGGGGCGACGGGGATTGGCGGCGCGGACCAGGGGGCGACGTTCTTCAATTCGAAACATGCGACCCAGTGGGGCATGGATGCGGTTCTGACGCTGATGCCGGTCAAGGGCCTCTCGGTGACCAATTCGGTCAGCTACAATCATTTTGCCTATGCTGCGAGTATTCCGGTCTGTGCGGCGGCGGATGACGCCGGAGACTGCACGTCCTATGGCAATCTGCGCGGGAAGAAGATGGATGGGTATCCGTCTGTCATGTATAAGGCCAATCTGTCTTATACTTGGCGTGGGGCTTCCGCGTATTTCGATGTGAATTACTATTCGAAGCGCCAGTATTCGATGCTGAACGATACGCATGTGCCGGCTTACTGGCTGGCCAATCTGGGTGCGAGCTATCATTTCGGCAAGGTCGGGTTTCTGCATGATGTGACCGCGAGTTTTACGGTCTATAACCTGTTCAACGCCAAATATATCGCGATGATGGGTGAGAACGGCTTCCCGACGACTGGCGACATGCAGTCGATCGAGCGCGGGTCGGTTCGTGAGTATTTCGGCACGATCAAGGCGGCTTACTGAGCGCGGGCTGCTGGCGCGGGAGCCGGTTTTTCGGGCGGGGCGCGAGTTTGTGTCTGCTGCGGTGGCGAGGGTCTGGCAGTGCTGTGGCGGGTGGGGGCCTGGTTGCCTGACGGGTCTTCCGGCACGTAAGACATCCCTTTCGCGGCGCGGACGAGGGAAGTCAGGGTGTTTCTGAGGCAGCTTACATATCTGATCGCACTTGATCAGTACAGGCATTTCTCGCGGGCAGCGGATCATTGCGGTGTCTCGCAGCCGGCGCTTTCGGCCGCCATCAGGCAACTGGAGCATGAGCTTGGGGTGACGATCGTGCGTCGGAACCGGCGCATGTTCGGGCTGACGCCTGAGGGAGAGCGGGTTCTGGCCTGGGCGCGTCAGACGGTGGCGGATCTGAACAGTCTGCGGCAGGAGGCGGAGTTTGCGCATGACATTGCGGGGGGCTCGATTTCGCTTGGGGTGATGCCTCCGGCGATTCAGGTTGTGCCGCTGTTGCTGGAGAGTTTGCGGGCGGCGATTCCGGCGCTGCATGTCGAGGTGACGGTTTTCGCGAGCGGCGACATTCTGCGGGATCTGCGCGAGCATCAGCTTCAGATCGGGATCATGTATCTGGATCAGGTGCCGGCGGAGAGTGTGTTCGAGACGCGGGAGCTCTATGCCGAGCAGCATGTTCTGGCGGCCGCGGGCGGGGTGGCGTTGCCGGGGCGCGGGTCGTGCGGGTGGGCGGAGGTGGCGTCGGTGCCGCTGTGTCTGCTGAGCCGGTCGATGCGGAGCCGGCAGATTGTGGATGCGTGTTTTCGGGAAGCGGGTGTTTCGCCGACGGTGATGCTGGAGACGAACGCGCTGGAGCTGGTGCATGCGGAAGTCCTGTCGGGGCGTCTGGCGACAATTCTGCCGGTGGCGGCGTTGCCGGCGGCCGTTCCGGAGGGTGGGCCGTTGCAGGTGCGGCGGCTTGAGCCCTCCCCTGCCCCGGGTGTGGGGCTGGTGCGGCTGAAGCAGACGGTGGCGACGGCGCTGATGGCGCGGGCCTGGGAGGTTGTGGGCGGGTTGTCGCTGACGGATACGTATCGCGTTTAGGCGTGATTTTGCCGGTGGGGATGTGGGATGCCTTTTGTCCGTTCCGGCGGGAGGCGCGCCGCAGCTGCGGGGAAGCAGGTCTGCGGGATGTTATCCGATGAATGTGGGGAGCGAAGTTGCGAATGTTTCGCAAAAATGGTAACGGGTTGCGCGTCTGAGGAGACGTTGCTGACCTATGACCACTTCGATTGCTGCTCTGACCACGCTGATCACACAGGAGCGCCTGTCGATTATCCGGCTGGCGCGGCGGATTGTCGGCACGCGGGAAGCGGCTGAGGATGTTGCCCAGCTTCTGTTTGAGAAAATTCAGAAAATCGAAGAAGTGTCGGCGATCAGGAACCCGAAGGCGTATCTGTTCCGGCTGGCGTCCAATCTGGCCATCGATCATGCGCGGCAGGCGCGGCGGCGTGAGGAATTTCATGAGGAGATTCATGATATTCTGTGGCTTGAGGATGCCGCGCCTGCCGCGGACCGGCAGCTTGGCGACCGGGAAGAGCTGGAGCGGGTCGAACAGATGATTGCGGATCTTCCTGAACCAACAAGGACATTTTTTTGCCTGAACCGGTTCGACGGGCTTTCGCAGACTGATATCGCGCGTCGCTATGGCCGGTCGCCGGCTATTGTGAACCGCCATATCCATCGGGCTTTGCAGATTTTGTCCGGGGCGAGGAGCGGGCTCTGACGCGAGGGTCGGGTCTTTGTCCGGGTATGCCGGTATGCGGAAGACGGAGCCTTCGTCATCGTGTTTAATGAAGGCGCACGCAGAGCAGGACGCAATGTGATCACCAACCCGTCTTTTCCTGCCGGAGACGATGAAGCGCATGCGGATGAAGCGCGGCGATGGGTCGTACGGCTGGCGTCCGGGGACATGACGAAGGACGAACTGGCTGCTTTCAGGCGGTGGCGGTCTGCTTCTCCGGCGCATAACAATGCGTTCGAGCGTGAGCGGGCGCTGTGGCGGGCGCTGAGTCTTCCTGCGGAGGAGCATCGGCGCCGGCGCGGGACGTGGCACGACAGGGGGCGGCGGCAGAAATGGTCTTTCGGGCTTGCGACGGTCGGGGGTGTGGCGGCGTGTGTTGTTCTGGTCTCCGCCGTGCCGGCTCTTTCGCTCTGGTATCAAGCTGACCGGTGGACCGGGGCCGGCATACAGACGATGGCGCTGGCTGACGGAACGAAGATGGTTCTTGATGCGGATTCCGCCGTGTCCGTGCATTACGGCGCGTCTGAACGTCGTGTCGTTCTGCTGCGGGGCAATGCATGGTTCGAGGTCCGTCATGACGGGACGCGGCCGTTTCGTGTAGAGACGCCTGAAGGTGTGACCGAGGATGTCGGCACGGCGTTTGAACTCAGGCGGGGTAGTGGATCGCAGAGTTCCGTGGCGGTGGCGCAAGGTGCGGTGGACGTCCGGATGGCGGGGTCGGATGAGAGTCGCGCGGTGCGGCTGCGGGCCGGGGACGCTCTGGATTATGGGCCGGGCTATCCGGGCGGGCTGCGATACCGATGTGACGCTGATGCGGCGGGTGCGTGGGCGCGGGGAATTCTTCTGCTCGACAATGCATCTGTTGCGGGCGCTGTGCGTGCGATTGCGCGTTATCGCCGTTCGCCGGTCTGGATGACCGGTGCTGCGGGTGTGACGCGCCGGATCAGCGGCACGTTCCGGATCGACCAGCCGGATGAAGCGATTTCGGCCATTGCGGTGACGGCGGGGCTGACAGTGTCCCGTCTGCCGGGCGGCATCCTGCTTCTGAGAAAAAGCTGAAAAACGCTTCAGGGTGTTTAGATCGCGTTCCGCCATTCGTCTTACTCCTGACAGCAGATGCGAATTGGTCGCATTATCGGATGCAGGACACTCGTCAGTTATGTTTCTGTTCAGGATTTGCCGCCGGCCGGGAATGGCCGCCGGGGTCGGCGCGATGGCGCTGTTTGTCACAACCGGCCTGACGGGCATTGCGGCGGATGTTCACGCTGAAACGATGGTTGCGACGACGCGGCATTTTTCCATTTCTGCTCAGCCGCTGAAGGGGGCGCTGCGCCAGTTCCTCGAACAGTCCGGGATTCAGGTGGTTTATGAGAGCAGCGCGGCTCAAAACATGCGTTCGTCGGCGGTATCGGGGGATATGACGCCCGGTATGGCGCTGGCGCGGCTGCTGCAGGGGACGGGATTGAGCTTTCATTTTACCGCTTCTCACAGCGCGGTTCTTTCGAAAGCGTCCTCGTCTTCGATCATGCTTGGGCCGGTGCGGGTCGCGGGGGCGGCCGGGCATGAAAATCCACGTGGTCCTGGTGTGGGATATGTCGCGCAGACCTCGATGTCGGGAACGAAAACGGACACGCCGATCACGGAGATTCCGAATTCCATTTATGTGGTGACGAAGCAGCAGATGCTGGATCAGCAAGTTCAGAATCTGGCTGAGGCGCTGCGCTACACGCCGGGAATTTATGCGGAGGGGATGGGGCAGCAGACGAACGGAGCGGCCGCCGGGTTTGGGAGCGGATCTTACAAACAGCGCGGGTTCTCATCGGCGCAGTTTATTGACGGCATGATTTCCAACTCCGAGGTTGCGCTCGACCCGTCTTTTATCGAGCGGATCGAGACGATCAACGGGCCGTCCTCGGTGATGTATGGTCAGTCGGCGCCGGGTGGCATCATCAACGAGACTCTCAAACGTCCGACGGACACGCCGCTGCGCAATGTATCGGTCGGGTTTGGCAACTGGAACAGGTATCAGGCGACGTTTGATGTCAGCGACAGGATCACATCGTCGGGGAATCTGAAATATCGTGTTGCGGCTATTGGTGTTTCTCAGGACACGCAGACGAATTATGTCCGCTATCATCGTGTGGGCATTTCGCCTTCGGTTGACTGGCGGATTGACGAGAAGACCGATCTGACACTGATTGGAAACTATGTTTATACGCCGGAGGACGGGGCGTATTCTTCTTATCTTCCGGCTGTGGGGACGCTGTTTCCGGGCAGATACGGGCGTATATCACGGCATTTCTTCATGGGGGAACCGGGGTGGAACAACCATAAGGAAGTCGGGTCGCTTTTCGAATATGTGTTCTCGCATCAGTTTAATTCACATCTGACGTTCCAGCAGACATTTCGTTATGAACAGTCGAAAACGAATTTCAGCTATGTTTACTATACGGATACCCTGGCGGCTGATGGCGCGACGGCGTCCAGACAAGGGTTTGCGGTTCCCAATACGACGCGGACGGCGTCCCTCGATACGCGGCTTATGGCGCATTACAATACCGGGCCGGTTAAGCACACGGCTGTAGCGGGTGTCGATTTCTGGGATTACCATTCCAATGGCCAGTATTATTCGTCCGACGCGCCGGATATCAATGTGTGGGCACCGCAGTACGGGTCATTTGTTCCGCAGTTCGGATATCCTGGCATGGGGCCGGCAAACGCCGATTCCTGGTCATGGTTCGGGCGGGACAGATATGACCAGGTGGGGGTCTATTTTCAGGATCAGATCAGGTACAAAGGTCTGACGGTGACGCTTGGCGGACGGCAGGACTGGTATTCGCAGCATTCGTGGTCACAGTCCAGCGAACCGTATTACGGAACCAGTACGACAACGTCCTCTCCGTTTTCAACGCAGGCTTTCACATGGCGGGCGGGCGCGACGTACGAATTCGGTTTCGGTCTGGCCCCCTATTTCAGCTATGCGACATCGTTTCAGCCTCAGACAGGCACCGATGCGCACGGAAATGTTTTCAAACCGACGAAGGGCGCGCAGTACGAGGCTGGTCTGAAATTTAAGCCGCATGGTTTTGATGCGCTGTTTACGGCGTCGGCCTTTCACATCGACCAGACGAATGTGCTGACGCAGGACCCGGACAATCCGAATTTTTCGGTGCAGAGCGGCCAGGTGACGTCGAAGGGGTTCGAGGTTTCGGCGCAGGCCAATGTGACGAAGGATCTGAGGGTGATTGCATCCTATACTTATGATGATGCACGGTACAGCAGAAGCAATAACACTGTTGTTCCTTATTACTATGATCCGACGTCAGATTCCGGCGGATATCACATGCGCGTCGGGGACAAGACGTCGCTGCAGGGAAAATATATCAATGCGGTGCCGCGTAATATGACATCGCTGTTTGTTAATTATGCTTTACCGGAAGGAACGATCCGGGGGCTGGAGTTTAATTTCGGTGTCCGGTATGTGGGATCGACTTATGCCAATACGGCGAATTCTTTCAAGATCCCGGCTTTTATTCTGTTTGATACCGGATTACGGTATGATTTCGGCAAGGCTGTTCCTGTCCTGAAAGGGCTTGTCGGACAGGTGACGATTTCGAATCTGACCAATAAATATTACATTACGTCCTGTGGCACGGCGCAGTGCTATATTGGACAGAGCCGGCGGGTGTACGGCAATCTGAGCTATCGCTGGTAGCACCTCCCGATCGGAAATTCAGCGAACGGACGGGGTGGCTGCCTGAGTTGCGGCATTGTGCGGCTGCCCCCTGATGGCCGGGCGGGTGCTCTCATAATTTCCGGTTATGATGTAATCAGAACAAACACCTGGACGTGAGGCCTGCTCACGGCTCACTTTGTCGGCTCTTTTCAGCCGGAGGGGCGATGGGCGCGGGTCAGGGTCTGAACGGTCAGGGCGCTCTGGGGGCCGGGCTGCTTTCCTGGCTGGCGCGGATGCGCTGGCCGCGCGGGGAGCGGCTGCGGTGGCTGTTTGCGCCGTCTTTCGGGGATCTGGCGTTTGCGCTGCGGTCGTCGCTGGCGGCGGCGCTGTCGCTGCTGATCGCGATGTGGATGGAGCTGGACAGTCCGCAATGGGCGCCGCTGACGGTGTGGGTCGTGGCACAGTCCTCGCGCGGGGAATCCCAGTCCAAGGCGCGGTGGCGGGTTGCGGGGACCATTGTGGGATGTGTCGCGGCGGTGGCGCTGGTGGCGGCGTTTCCACAGGCTTCGGGGCTGTTTTTCGTCACGCTCGGGCTGTGGATCGGGCTGTGCTGCGGGTTTGCGACATTCTTTGACGGCTACCGCTCCTATGGGCTGCTGGTGACGAGTTTTACCTCCACCATTGTCGCGACGGGGGCGATCATTCAGCCGGATCAGGTGTTTGACGTGGCGATGTCGCGCGGCACCTACATTATTCTCGGCATTGTCTGCGAGGCAGTGCTGGCGATGATTTTTCTGCCCAATCTGCAGGAGAAGGCGCGGGCGCGGCTGCTGGGGCGGCTGGAGACGGTGTGTGCGGCGGTGTCGGTCGGCGTGGCGCGGCTGGTCGGGGGGCGGGCCGATCCGGAGGCGGATCAGCGGCTGCTGGCGGAGCTGATGATGGCGAACGGACGGATTGAGTTCGACGTGCTGGAGATGGCGCCGCAGACGCCGCGGATTGCGGATCATGCGCGGGCGGCGATTGCGGATCTGCTGATGATGCTGGCGCGGGCGCGGGGGATTGCGGCGTCCGGGCGGTCGCCGGGGCCGGCTCTGGAGCGGGATTATCAGGCGGCGCGGGCGCATGTTGCGGCGTGCGTGACGCCGGTGCGGGGCGACCGGTTCCGGTTCCGGACGCGGTCTCAGCGTCATGCGATGGAGGCGGTTCAGAACGGGCTGCGGGCGTGTGCGGGGATTATCGGGGCGTGGCTGGTCTGGGAGGTGACGGCCTGGCCGGCCGGGGTGACGTTCGTCTCCATGGTGTCTCTGGTGTATGGGCTGCTGGCGACGCGGGAAGTGCCGGTGATGGCGTCGGGCGCGTTTTTCAGGGGTGCGCTGTGGTGCGCGGCGGTGGCGGGCGTGTTTGCGTTTCTGGTGATTCCGGCTGTGACCGCGCCGGAATGTCTGGTTCTGGCGCTGCTGGTGCCGATGACGATTGGTGGTCTGGCGGCGCGGCATCCGGCGACGGCGGGCTATGCGTTTTCGTTCAACATGTTTCTGCCGGTTCTGATCGGTCCTTCCAATATGGGGCGGTTTGACGAGGTGTCGTTTCTGAACGGGGCCTCGGCGTTTCTGGCGGCGGTGCTGTTTGCGCGGCTTACTTTCGGGACGGTGCTGCCGTTCCGGGCGGATGCGCATCTGCGGCGGACGCGGGCCTGGACGGAGAGCCGGCTGCGGGCGGTGGCGGATTTACGGAGCCGGGTGACGGCGTATCGGTGGCTGTCGGACAATGCGGACAGCATGGTGCGGACGGTGCGGACGGCGCAGGATATTCCGCGTGAGGCGCTGGTTCCGGCGATGGAGCGGCATCTGGAGGCGATGACGCTGGGGATGCTGGTGATTACGGTGCGGCAGGCGGTTCAGGACGGGCGGGTTCCGGCGGGGGCTGAAAAGCGGGTGCAGGCGTTTCTGCGGGCCTGGGAGCGGTCGGGGGACGGGGCGCGTCCGGTGGCGCGGGAGCTGCTGTGGGGGCTGGAGCGGCGGGGTGGCGCTGATCCGGCGCTGGTGGGGGCGCTGGCGGGGATTGCGGGTGGTGCTGCGGGGTAAGTGCTGGTTTGTGTGGTTCTTTCCGTGTGGTGTCCGGGTATTTCCAGGAATGACGGAGTGATGTCCTGATTTTGTGGTCTGTTGCAGATGCGTCAATCGTGCGTGATGGCGGTTGTGAGCCTGTTTGCCCGTCTTTATAACTAACCGGATGGGGCGAAATGAATAATCATAACTAAGGTCGCCGCCATATCCAGGAAAGAAACGTCTCATGACGACATTTTCGCAGGGTCATATCCGCATTACGTGTGAGGGGCCGGTGGCCTTTATGCTGCTGGACCGGCCGGAGAAGCATAACGCGCTTGGTGACGAGGATATCGATGCGCTGGTTGCGGCCTGTGCCGTTCTTGAAAAAGCCGATGATGTTCGTGTCGTTATTATGAGTGGTGCCGGCGGGAAGGCGTTCTGCTCGGGTGGCGATATCGTCGGCTGGGGGGAGCTTTCGGCGCTGGATTTCGGGCGTCAGTGGTTGCGACGCGGGCATCTGGCGTTCGATGCGCTGGCGCGGCTTCGGCAACCGCTGATTGCGGTGCTGAACGGGCATGTGTTTGGCGGCGGGCTGGAGCTGGCGGCGACGGCGGATCTGCGGGTGATGGAGGATCATGCGCGGATCGGGCTGCCGGAGGCGGGTCTGGGTGTCATTCCGGGCTGGTCGGGGACGCAACGGACGGTGCGCCGGTTCGGGTCGGCGGTTGTGAAACGTATGGCGCTGTTCGGCGAGGTTCTGGATGCGCAGGGCGCTCTGGCGGCCGGTGTCGTCGATCGGGTTGTGGCGCGGGGTGCCGGTCCGGACTGTGCGCGGGAGATCGCGCGGCAGGTGTGCGGGCGGGCGCCGGTGGCGACGGAAATGGTGAAAATGCTGGTGAATCTTGCGGAAGGTGAGGAAAGCGGCCGTGTGGCGGAGATGATGGCGGGGATCTGCGTGGGGTATACGGACGACCTTCAGGAGGGGGTGAAGGCGTTTCGGGAGAAGCGGCAAGCGGATTTCAGGGGGGTGTAATCTGGGGACCGCGTGTGGTGTGTTTTCGGAGCGTGTCTTGCGGGGGTGGAAGAGTCTGGCAACCTGGAATCGCGTGGTGCGGTGCGGTGAGAACTTTCCTGTTCGGGAGGCCGGTTTTGAATGGAGCATGCCCGACAGAATACGTTTCTGTTTGTCGAGGCGGCCGGTTCTTCAGGATGCCGGTTATTTAATTGTGCAAATGGAGGACAGAGCAGGGCTCTGCCCTGCACCCGGAAGGGGTCGGGGACCCCTTCACCCCTTTATAATTAATAAACAGGGATCAGAAAGACTGTGTCTCTTTGTGGGCTTCGGGGCAAAATCCTGAAAACCACGGCGCCTGTGTGGGCAAAATATATAAACGCCTATTTAAACCGGCAGGGCTGATCGACGGTGGGGGTTTCGTCGGTCTGGATGACCATCAGTGTCACGGGGCCGTCTCCGACATTGCCGGCGAAATGGCCGACATGTCCCTGAACGTCCTTTTTGCTGAGCTGATCCTCTCCGAGAGAGACTTCTCCTGGTCCCATGACGACTTTATGGCCGTCCATGGCCGTGACGTACCATGAGCCGCTGAGCGGGATGATCCACTGGACTTTCGGGTCGGGGTGCCAGCTTCCGTCCCAGTGCGGGGGCTGCACGGTTGAGATGATCTGCGCCCTGCCCTCTTTCAGGCGGTCCTGCCACTGAGGACCGGCGGGTTTCGACATTGTTTTCAGTTCGTACTGATGGAACGGGCATTTCGTCATGTGGCTGACGCCGTCATGGTCCGTCCAGTTATGCCAGTACCAGGCCGTGGGCGGAACGGGCTGGTCTGCCGCGCGGCCTGATGCCGGCAGGGCGAGGATGGCGGCTGTTGTGGCGCAGGCCAGAGCGGTCATGCTCCATCGCTTCGCGCTGCGGGACCGGGTCGCTTCGGGCGCGGGGTGGCGTCGGGGAAGTTGCCGGAGAACCGGGGTGTTACGGAACATGGCGCGCTGTCCTTTCTGCCGGATGATCAGGCTTTCCGGCCGGTCAGCGGGAGGCTGGCCGGTGGCCGGGGCACGTCTGTGCCACCTGTGGACGCTGTGAGTGTAGGCGGAAGATGGCGGAGCGTGAAATCACGGGGCTGTCACGCCGGAATTCCCTGCAATGACCGCGCGTTCTGACCGGGGTTTCGTGGAAGGCGACTCTGTACCCGAGGCGTATCTTTTCCTGTGCTTCCAGGAAATTCCGCAATACTGCGCGGGTTCGCGTCAGTCGCCGGGGGTGCGAGTATGGAACCTGCAAAACCTGGAATCGTTACAAACGGTGACAGGAGATAAAGAATGGCACGCGAAGAAGGCACGGAATCTCATAAGACTGGTTCATTACAGGAAAAAAAGGAACATGCCCGGCATAATGCATTTCTGTTCGCCGGAGCGGCCGGTCTGGCGGGGCTTATGTTTGGTCTCGATACGGGTGTTATTGCCGGGGCGCTGAAATTTATTGGCCTTGATCTTGGGGCTAACGAGCGGACGCAGGAATGGATTGTCTCCTCGCTGATGCTGGGCGCGGCGTTCGGGTCTCTGCTGGCCATTCCGGTTGCGAAGTATCGCGGGCGACGCGGGGCGATGCTTTATGCCGGGTTTCTCTTTCTGATCGGGACCGGGCTGTGCGCGCTGGCGCAGTCGGTGGCGATGATGATTGCGGGGCGTGTGGTTCTGGGTGTCGCGGTCGGGTTCGCATCCTTCTCCGCGCCGCTTTATATTGCGGAGATCACTGAAAAGAAGGCCCGGGGAAAGATGATTTCCCTGTATCAGCTTGTCATCACCGGCGGCATGCTTCTGGCGATGTTTTCGGACAGTCTGCTGGCCTATGGCGGGCACTGGCGCTGGATGCTGGGTATTCTGGCGGTTCCGACCGTGATCTTCATTCTGGCGACGCTCAATGTTCCGTATTCTCCGCGCTGGCTGGTGTCGCGCGGGCGGCGGAAGGAGGCGTCTCATGTGCTGCAGAGGCTTCGGGGCACGCGGGATGCGGCTGAGGCGGAGTTGGCGCGGATTGAGAAAAACATCCGGCGGGAGCAGGGAAACGGTTTTACGCTTCTGAAGAAGAGTCGGGGATTCCGGAAGACGTTTGCGCTGGGCATTACATTGCAGATGTTTCAGCAGCTGGCGGGGATTAATATCCTGCTTTATTACGCGCCGCATCTTCTGGAGCATCTGCATTTTTCGTCTTCCGCGGCGATCTGGTGCACGACGCTGCTGGGGTTTGCCAATATGGCGGCGACGGGTGTGGCCATTCTGCTGATCGATCGCTGGGGACGCAGGCCGCTGCTGCTGCTCAGCACGGCGGTCTCGACGGTCAGCCTGTGTATTTTCGGGCTGGTTCTGTTCATGAAGATTGACGGCATGGCGGGCAGCATTGCGATTATTGGTCTGCTGGTCGTGTTCATTCTCGGGTTTGCGACCGGTGAAGGTCCGGTGCCGTGGACGATGTGCACGGAGATTCAGCCGCTGAAGGGTCGCGGGCTGGCGATTGCGTGCTCGACGTTTGCCAACTGGATCACGAACTGGCTGATCAGCAATGTTTTCCTGTCGCTGATGGCGGTGCTTGGCGATTACGGGATTTTCTGGCTGCTGGCTGTTTTCAATGCGATGTTCTTCGTGATTACGCTGCTGTTCGTGCCGGAAACGAAGGGCTGTTCGCTGGAGGAGATTGAGGAGCGGCTGAACAGCGATGTCCGGCTGCGGGATATTGGTCAGCCTGTTTCCCGCGATGCTGACGGGAAGGATTTTCCTGCGGGTGCTGCGGCGGAACGGGGCTGATCCGGCGCCTGCTTTTTCTGGCGTTTATGTATTTTGCGAGCAGAAGATAACGCAGGGCTCTGCCCTGCACCCGGAAGGGGTCACGGACCCATAGGCGCTAACTTTAGGGTCGACGGCATGAATCCGTTTGTGATTCATGAGTGGGATGGACTCCGAAACCCATCCCCATTTCGACCTTGCGTGGCGCGACTTGCTGTCGCGTCTGCCGGACAGCTTGGATCTCGATAAGAGCGCCCGCAAGCATGGCGCTTTGAAGCGCAAGCGCGTAGTGCGGGATGCCGCGACCATGCTTCGCCTGGCGTTGGCCTACGGACCAGGCGGGATGAGCCTGCGGTCGGCAGCGGCATGGGCAGGTGGAAGCAACATCGCGCATTTGTCGGATGTCGGGTTGTTGAAGCGCCTCAAAGGTGCAAGCGACTGGTTGGGCCATATCGCCGCGTCTCTGCTAGCCAATAGTGCCCGCAGTCGGTTCGCCGAACGACGGCTACGAATCGTAGACGGCAGCGTGATCCGTTCATCGGGCAAAGCTGGCACCGACTGGCGCTTGCATGCAACCTATGATCCGACAGAAGGGCGGTTCAGCCAACTTGAGATCAGCGATACACATGGTGGAGAGAGCCTGTCGCGTCACAAATTTGAGGAGGGCGACATCGTTTTGGGGGACCGCGGATATGCCCGCACTCCGGGATTGTTGCATGTACGCGAGATGGGAGCAGACTTTATCATGCGGATCGGCTGGTCGACCATCCGATTGCTGGCACCTGGCGGGTCCCGCTTGGACTGGAACGCGATCTACGCCGGAATGCAGCCGGGCGACATAGCCGAACACGAGGTGCTGGTTGATCATTCTGGCCGGAAGCGGGGAATGCTAGGTGCATCGACGTTCCGTGCCCGGCTAATCGTCCGGCGTAAGGACGAGGCTTCATCCGAGCGCGCTCGCAGGGCGATTTGGTTTGCCCACCGGAGGAAGCAACGGGTGGCCGCGCATCCAAATCCACTGACGGTCGCATCGGCGGATTTCCTATTATTGCTGACTTCGGTGCCTGCCTGTGAAATGTCCCCGGACAGGGTGGTCGCGACCTATCGCCTGCGCTGGCAGATCGAATTGGCTTTCAAGCGGCTCAAAAGTGGTCTCGGAATCGGGGCACTTCCAGCGCGAGATAGTCAACTCGCCCGCTCGTGGCTCGCCGCCCATCTGATCGTAGGATTGTTGATCGACGAGGTGGTGTCCGACAGCCTCGTTTTTCCTCTTCTGTCGCCAATCCGACGGGGCGCGCACCTGTCGCTATGGCGAATGCAAAGGTTTCTACGGAACGTACTCTTGGGCGCTGTCTTTGGCGAGCACCGTCTTTCCCAGATCGGTCCGGGTCTTGTAGCCACCGTTAGGAATCTGTTCGAGCCGCCTCGACGAAGGATATCTCAGTTCGGCCGCTTGCATGCGCTGGTCGGCGATGCGTGCGCTGACACGGGCATCACCAAGGAAACAAGAGAATGAGCATTGTAGGACACCCCGACACCGATCCGGCTATATCGCCATTCGCACCTTGGCGCTTCATCTCGATGGAGGGCACGCTCAACACGCGAGATATCGGCGGCTACCCGGTGGCGGGTGGGGGAAAAGTGGTCACTAGGCGCATCTATCGTAGCGCCAACCTCGCCCAGATTACGCCAGCGGATGTGGAGAAGTTGGCGCGGCTTGGCATTGATACAGTTATCGATTTTCGCGGCCCTAAAGAGGCGAAGAGTGATCCCGACCATCTGCCGAAGGGCGCGAACTATCTGAACAGCCCGATTATCGGCAACGCGCGGGGCGACGACATCGATGATACGATGATCCGCGCTATGCTCAACCGCGCAGGCCTGCCGGATACTATGCTCGATCAAACGGCGGTCCGACGCCATGGGCCTTACTATCGGATGCTGTTCCTTGTCGACAGCTACGGAACGGCCCAGCATGTCGAGCGCCTGAGCGGCTACCGCCCGTTGTTTCAGACCCTGCTTGATATGCCTGCCACCTCCAATCTCCTGTTCCACTGCACGGGTGGGCGAGATCGCACGGGCGTCGGAGTCACGCTGTTCCTGAAGGCAGTGGGAGTGTCCGACGAATGGACGGAAGCGGAATTCGTCGCGTCGAACCGCTATCTCCAGCCTGATCGCGACAATCCGGATTCCGTGCGCTTCCTCGACTTCGCATCGGCCAACGTCTTTCTACAGCCTTCCGTCAACAAGCAGTTCAAAGCAGTAGCCGAGGCATTCCACACCACACCCGACACGCTGCGCGGTGCCGTCGAACTTAAGCCCCTCCTGCTGCGACGGATGTTCCAGGCAATTGACGAACACTACGGATCGTTCGATGCGTTCCTTGAACAGATTATGGGGATCGGCACGGTGGAACGAGCCACCCTACGCCACAAGTATGTCGACTGATGTCCGAACAATGCTTCACAATAGCCTGACGCTCAGACCAGCAAGCACTTACGTTAATTAAAAAGGGGAATCCCAAGCGGTAAATTGGCAGAGTTGGCGGCGACTGCTGCTAGACCACCTAGGGAATGTCCAGTCGTTAAGTTAGCGCATATGGGGTCACGGACCCCTTCACCCCTTTTGATTTAACAAATAGGGATCAAAGGGACTGTGTCCCTTTGTGGGGTTCGGGGCAAAGCCCCGAAAAACCACTGCGCCTGTATTGGTAAAGGACGCCGACGCCTTTTTTATTCTGCCGTCTGCGGTTCTTCCGCGGCGGTGGCGCGCTTGTGCTTTGCGATGGTCTCCAGATGGGCGCGGTAGGCATCGTAATGTTCGGGGGCGGCGTGCTTGAAGTGTGGATCTTCCATATGGGGGACGCGACCGTGGTGGCCGAAATTGACGAGGCGGGCTTCGAGAAGGTGGAGCTTGCCGAAGATGTCGGACTGGAGCGCCCAGACGGCGACCGAGGAGCCGAGGAAGGGTCCGATGAGGTAGATCCAGAGGCTGCCGAGGTTTCCGGCGAAGATGGCCGGGCCTAGGCTTCTGGCGAAGTTGACGCTGTTTCCTGACAGCCAGGCGGTGATCGGGTTCATGATGAGAAAGAAGATGCCGCCGATCCAGGGCGTGACCCATTTATGGCGGGGATGCGCGGCGAGCCAGTAGAGCGTGGCGATGAGCATGGCCGTCACGAGGGCTTCCGACGCCAGTGCGTACCACACGGAGATATGGGTGTAGGGAATGGTGGCGCCGTAATTCACTTCCGATGAAAACAGGTGCCATGGCGTGAAGATTTCACCGATGGCGTAGACGAAGGCGGTGCCGGCGATGGCGCCGAGGATCTGGGCGATGATGTAGCCGAGGGCATCGATCCAGACGATCTTTTTCGACAGCATGAAGGCGAGCGTGACGGAAGGATTGAGGTGTGCGCCGCTGACTTTGCCGAACGGGGTCATGGCGGCGACGGTGCCGGCGAGGCCGAAGCAGAGGCCGCACAGGGCGGTCTGGATCTGCGGATGAGGCGCGAGAAGCCGGGCGAAGAGCGTGCCGGGAGCGGAGAGGAGGATGACGCAGGTGAGACCGGCGATCATCAGCACGGCGGTGGCGACGGCTTCACACATATAGAGCCGCCAGTGGAAGGGCCGGTCGGGGTGGGGTTCGCCGGCGAGGGGGCGGTCGTGAAAATGGATGTGGAAGTGTGGCCAGTGGATTTCGGGAATTTTGACATGCGGCAGGTGGAAATGGGGAAGATGAAGGTGCGGAAGGTGAAGGTGGCCGGCTTTTTGTTCGCTGTGGCCGGTCTCCTCGGGGTTGCGGTTCAGGTGTCCGGGTTCCTGAGGCGCGGCGTCCCTGTATTCTGCGTTCTGCTGTCCGGTCTCCTGCGGTCTGGCGATTTTCTGATCTGACATTATCCTGCTCGTATCGTGGCGGTGTGTCTGCGATCAGGGACGGATTGTGTCCGGACGAAGCGCGGCCATCGGGACTGAGGCCATTGGGGCGGAGATCGCGGGTGACAGAGTGAATGTAGGGTCATCCTGGCGGTCCGCATGTCACGACGGCGCGAGTATGGGCTGGTATGTTGTGACTGGACATTCCCGATCATGCCGGAACCGGGATGAACACTGGTCCTGCGGGCTCCGGCCCTGTTCGGCTTTTTTATTTTACGGTGTTTTGTGATGGAAATGGCCGGACAGGAGTCGGGAGGCCGCCCGGCTTCCGCCTGGGCGGGTGAGGCCTGCCGGGTGTGATCTTCCGGACAGGCGGAAGATTTCGATCGGATTCTTTCCGGTTATTCTTTTGTTACCGATATAATTTACAATTCGTTTTATTTTCTCTGATCGCATAAATTAACAACGATAATGTGTTGTATATTTATTTGTCATACATGTGTCATCGTTGAATGGTTGACGCCGGCTTTTGGTTATGGCTTTCTCCGTGCTGTTCCGGCGCTGTCGTGGCGTCTCTACCGATCCAGGTTTCAATGACTGTCAGAGCAGAACGAATGTGGAGCGCGATGCGATGTTGGTTTGCTGTGGCGAACCCCGTTATGCGCGCTCCTTCTCATCAGACCCGCCGGCGGTGATTCTGCCGGCCGGGCTCCGCGAAAGTGGATTCAGGTAAGGCAAAGATCATGTTTGCATCTCAGGCTCTTGATATCGACGGTGTTTTCCTTGGCGCTGTCATTGTTGACCGCGAGCGGAAACAGCATCGTTTTTACGCGGCGCATGACAGTGTCCGCTCTCTTCATAATCGGGTCGTCGCGGAGGCTGACGAACTTCGTCGTCAGGCTGTCTCACAGTTTCGCCGGGTTCTGGCAGAAAAGAAAAACGCCGTGGCTGAGCGCCGATTCTCGCCGGCCTGAATTGACGGGCGGGGGTATGTCCCCCCTGCCCTCTTCCGGTTCTTTGTTCTGTGGCACTGGATTCTTTGGCTTCGGCCGGAGAGACTGCCAGATGAGAAAAGTGGATATCTTGTCCTGGGTGCCGGACAGTCTTCGTAACAAAATGGTATGTTATGGAGCCGGAGCGCGGGTTGCGTAAGTCAGGTGGGCCTGTTCTCAGGGCGCTGCCCTGAAACCCGGCAGGACCGCAGGCCCCTGCATCCCGCTTTGTTTTTCTGATCTGCTTTACGGGTGACTGGCAAAGGTCCGGGACCTTTGCCAGGGACTGGTTTATCAGAAGAAACCGAGCTTCTTTTCGCTGTAGCTGACCAGAAGGTTTTTAGTCTGCTGGTAATGTTCCAGCACCATCTTGTGGGTTTCGCGTCCGATGCCGGATTTTTTGTAACCGCCGAAAGCCGCGTGGGCGGGATAGGCGTGGTAGCAGTTGATCCAGACACGTCCGGCTTCCAGGCCGCGGCCCATGCGATAGCAGGTGTTGGCGTTGCGGGACCAGACGCCGGCGCCGAGGCCGTATTCGGTATCGTTAGCGATTGCGAGGGCTTCTTCCTCGGTTTTGAAGGTCGTGACGGCGAGGACCGGGCCGAAGATTTCTTCCTGGAAGATGCGCATGCGGTTATCGCCACGGAAGACGGTCGGCTGGATGTAGAAGCCTTCTTTGAAGGTGTCGCCGAGATCGGGTTTGCCGCCGCCGGTAAGAAGCTGAGCGCCCTCGTTCCTGCCGATGTCGATATAGGCGAGGATTTTCTCTTCCTGCATCTGCGAGTTTTGCGCGCCCATCATGGTTTCCACGTCGAGCGGATTGCCCTGTCTGATGGCTTTCACACGCGGCAGAGCGCGTTCCATGAAGCGTTCATAGATATCTTCGTGGATCAGGGCGCGGCTGGGGCAGGAGCAGACCTGGCCCTGGTTCAGGGCGAAGAGAGCGAAGCCTTCGATGGCCTTGTCGAGGTAGTCGTCATCGTGATCCATGACGTCGGCGAAAAAGACGTTCGGGGATTTGCCGCCGAGTTCCAGGGTCGCCGGGATGAGGTTGTCGGCGGCGGCGTGGGCGATAGTTTTGCCGGTCGCCGTCGAGCCGGTGAAGGCGATTTTGGCGATGCGGGTGTTGTTCGCCAGGGCGGAGCCGACCTCGCGGCCGAGGCCGTTGACGATGTTGAGGGTTCCGGGCGGGAAGAGGTCGCCGATGATCTCCATCAGCACGAGAATGCTGGCGGGGGTTGTTTCGGCGGGTTTCATGACGACGCAGTTGCCGGCGGCGAGCGCTGGAGCGAGTTTCCAGGACGCCATGAGGATGGGGAAATTCCACGGGATGATCTGGCCGACGACGCCGAGCGGTTCGTGGAAATGATAGGCGATGGTGCTGTCGGTGATTTCACTCAGCGCGCCCTCCTGGGCGCGGAGGCAGCCGGCGAAATAGCGAAAATGGTCGATGGCGAGCGGGATGTCCGCGTTCAGGGTCTCGCGGATAGGTTTGCCGTTATCCCATGTTTCGGCGCGGGCGAGGAGTTCGAGATTCGCCTCCATGCGATCGGCGGCTTTGAGGAGGATGTTCGAGCGGGCCTCGACGGAGGTGTGTGCCCAGCCTTTGAAGGCTTTATGGGCGGCGTCGAGGGCGAGTTCGATATCCTCCGGTGAGGAGCGGGCGACTTCGCAGAGAGTGCGGCCGTCGATGGGGGACGGGTTGGCCATGTACTGGCCTTTTGCCGGGGCGGTCCATTCGCCGCCGATGTAATTTCCGTAGCGGGATTTGTACGGGGATTCCTGGGTGATCACGGACGCCATTGTTTTTATTCCTGCTCTGAGGCCTGGAGGCGATCGGGAAACGCGTATTCTGTTGTATCGTTTTGTTGAGACCGGTCTTACGGTTTTGTTATTTTTGCCGCTCTGGAGGCGATTACCGGTGGTTCGGTCTGTAGTCTTTCATATACGGATGGGGCATTCAAGCCGGGCGTCGGAACGCCTCACGCAATGGTGTTTTCGGCCGGAACAGGTGCATGGTCTGTCTGGGGTGATCCGGGGCGCCGGTTCCCGTCTGTTCCGAGGTCCGGAGACGGTGACGGGTTTCAGGGCGTGGCAACGGGACAGGCTTCGGAGCGCGGGAGACGGGTTTCGTGCGGTTGCTTACAGCCGCACGGCCGTCCCGGTGAGTTCCGTGTGTTCGTCCTGGCTGATTGCCGGGACGTTTTCATTGTTATCGTTGGGGATTTCCACTGTCTGTCCGGCGAGACCAGGGCTGAGCGGGCAGAGGGTGAGGATCTCCCAGTCAAGTAGATTGGGAGAGTCCATATGATTGTTATAATCTGGATGGAAACATGCGTAGCCCTGCGATGTCCGCAGGACGACCAGTTGTCCGTTGTTGTCATTTTTCCCGTTTTGCACGGAGGCTTCTGATGGAAGCTGCATGAAGCGGAGGACGCCCGCCTCCTCCCGGTTCTGAGTCAGGGCGAAGCGTTTTTCATCCTGCCGGATATAGAATCTCTGCGTGTTGATGACGACGCTGGCATATTTCTCGCCGGCAGCTTCGTGGCAGAAGACGAGGAAGGAGGTATTGTTCGGGGTGATGAACGTGCGGCCGTGAAAGCTGGCGCGTTCGGCGTTCCAGGACAATGCGTATCCGTGGATTGAGAAGGCGATCGCGTCACTGGCGACGGTCGTGGTTCGCGGCACATGCGCCCGGCGGCCTGTGAGTCTGAGGCTGGTTGCGTTCGCGAACAGGTCAGCGGCTTCCCGCGTATATCCTGCCCGGATCAGCCTGTAGAGGATGCTGCTGACGAGCCATTCATCTTCGAACACGGCCCTGAACCGGCCATCGGCTCTGTCATACAGCGATGCGAGCATGTGATAGCAGAGCAGCGGGTGACGGGCGTATCCCTCTCTCATTCTGTATCTGATATTCGTCGGGTTCTTCCGTCTGGCTTCCGAGACGGCGTGGTTTACCCTGGCGGGGCTGCCGGACAGCAGAGCGTCTATGATAGTTTTAAAGGCGGCGGAACCACTGATGCTCGTTGCGACGACGTGACCGGACCTGAAGGTCGGGATGTAATGAATGCCGGGGATATGTTCGGCGACTTTCTTCATATGATAGGTGTCGGTGCTGTCGTGAGGGTCGCAGGCGACATAAATCTGTCCCTGAGCCTGGTGAGCACGGAGGCCCATGCCCTGCATGCCGTCACGGAAATTGTCCCGGACGTATCCCTCACCGATTTCGCATTCCTCCGGGTCCAGCGACCATTTTGGCGCGCCGGCGAAGACGACATCCGCGTTCAGGGCGCGGGAGAACGCTATGGCGGCGTGTGCGCCCATCGACATGCCGAACAGGAGGATCCGGGAATAACCGGCTGCGATATTCCTGATAAGGGAAAGAACATGATCCGTTTCGGGAGAGATATACCAGTAATCGACCTTCGACGTGATGCCGAGGCAACTGATCCGGTTTTTGCGGACAGGTGTTTCTGCGAGAAAGGTCTGGGTGGCCTGCCGGGTTGCCAGGGCGCCGACGAATGTGACCAGAAGATAGTCCGTGTCCCCTTCGGCCTGGTGAACGACGAGTTCTTCGCCTTCATAAAGAATCATCGCCGTTTCTCCGGGTCTCCGACACATTATGCACCGTTCCGGCCGGAGCGTTTCCTGTGAAGCGGATCGTTTCTTTAATGTGACATCTAAGTGGTTACCAGATTATGTGTAAATATAAATCGGTCGATATTTTTTTATTAAAAACAGATAAAAATACATAAATGGATCAGATCATATCTTCTGGTATTCATCTGGACACAGTATGACATAATTCTGTAATTATCTGACAGAGACAAGAGAGCGCACCCCGGACGCGTTCTGGTCCGCTGATCTGTCTGGCAGCCTCATGCTGGCCGCATATGATTTCTATCGTATTTACCGGCAGGCCGTGCTGGCTTCGTTGCTCCGTTCCGTTTTCGGGGGCAGTATTTTTGTGAAGCGGGCGTCAGTCTGCGCGTTCGTTCAGGTTATGAATTTGGGTTGTACAGGGCTGCCTGCCGTCTGCGGTATGTCATGATCGTTTCGTCTTCGCGGCGGGCAGTTCTTTATAGTCTTCGATGGCTGTTCTGATGTTGTCGTTGGTGACGCCGGCGGTCCGTACAGGGTCCGGGTGGCCGAGGGGGCAGAGCGCGAGAAGTTCCCAGTCGAGCAGGTTCGGGGAGTCCAGGTGGTTGCTGTAATCGGGATGGAAACAGGCATAGCCATTCGGTGTCCGCAGGGCGACGACCTGGCTCTGCTGTCCGTTTTCCCTCGCGCGATCGGCCGGAACCTGGAGGAAGCGCAGGACGTCTTTGTCGTGGCGATCCGGGGTCAGGAGAAAGCGGTCGCCTTCCTGTCGGATATAGAATCTCTGAGCGCTGATCAGGACGGTGGCATATTTCTCGCCTGCTGTTTCGTGGCACAGAACGGGGACGGACGTGTTGTCCGGGATGATGAATTTACGGCCGTGAAGACGGGCTCCGGCGATATCGTAAGAGACCACAAACGCATGGCTTGACATGACGAAGGCGTCGGGGCCGCTGTGGCGGGGAGCGGTGGCGCGACGGCCTGTGAGTCTGAGGCTGGTTGCGCTGACAAAGAGATCGCGGGCTTCCCGGTTATATCCTGCCCGGATGAGTCTGTAGATCAGGAGGCTGATGAGCGCTTCTCCGGCGAGCAGGTCCCGGAACGTGTCGCCGGCTCTGGCGTAAAAGGCGTTGACCATGCGGTAACAGAGCAGCGGATGCCGGGCGTGTCCGACAGCCAGTCTGTTTCTGATATTCGTCGGGTTTTTGCGTCTGACATCCGAGATGAACCGTCGCAGGAGTTCGGGATCGCCGGTCAGAAGTGTTCTGATCAGCGCCCCGAACACGGCTGAGCCGTTCAGGCTTTTCATGACGACGTGTTCGGCGTGGAAGACCGGGATATAGTGAATATCCGGGATATGTTCGGTTATTTTCGTCAGATTATACGCATCTTCACGGTCGGCAGGATCACAGGCGACATAGATCTGTCCCTGAACCTGATCCGGGCGGATGCCCATGCCCTGCATTCCGTCGCGGAAATTGCGCCGGACGGTGTCGGCATCGATCTCGCATTCTCCCGGATCGACGGACCATTTCGGCGCGCCGGCGAAAACGATGTCGGCGCCGAGCGCGCGCGAAAAGGCCAGGGCAGCGTATCCGCCCATCGAGACGCCGAAAAGAATGACCCGTGAATAACCGGTGGCGATATCACGGATCAGTGAGAGAACGTGATCAGTTTCGGGAGAGATGTAGTAATAATCCACCTTTGTTGTGACGCCGAGGCAACTGATCCGGTTTTTCCGGGCGGGCTCCTCAGCGAAGAAAGTCCGGGTGGCGTCGGCGGTTTCCCAGGCGCCCGAGAAAGTGACGAGGAGGTAGTCCGTTTCGCCTTCAGCCTGGTGAAGAACGAGTTCCTCGCCCTTATACACTATCATGATCGTCACTCCGGATGAGAGGACTTCCCCTGCTCCGGCCGGCGCAGGAACCGCTCTTTCTGCCCGGTAATGGTAGGTGTAACTTATGATATGTGTAAATATTCACTGAATGGAAAATTTGGCACAGGTGTTATTAACTTCTTATTAATATGTGTGCTGAGTATAGATGCGGGGCCGCCAGACGCTTTGCAGACTATCCGCTGCATGGTTATTCTCGTCGTCTTTTCAGGGGCGTCCGGCGCGGTGGTACGGATGGCCGCTGGCGATGGCGCGGGCGCGGTAGAGCTGTTCGGTGAGCATGATGCGGGCGAGCATGTGGGGCCAGGTGAAGTTGCCGAGAGAGAGGGTGGCGTCGGCGCGGGTGATGACGGGGGTGTCGAGGCCTTCAGCGCCGCCAATGAGGAAGCAGAGCGGGCGTCCGGTTTCGAGCCAGCCGGTGAGCATGTCGGCGAAGGCTTCGCTGGTCGGGGTTTTGCCGGCGAGGTCGAGAGCGACGACGAAGGCGCGGTCCGGGAGGGAGGCCAGCAGCGCCTCCCCTTCCCTGCGTTTGATTTCGCCGGGCGAGCCTTTGCCGTCGGGGAGTTCGGTGATGGTGAGGGCCGGGCTGAGGCGTTTTACGTAACGGTCGATGAGGGCGCGTTCGTGGGCGTCTTTCATGCGGCCTATGGCGATGAGGCGCATCGGTTCGGTCCTGTTCTTTCTGTCTGGTCTGCGGTTTTCGTGTGTATGGGCCGGGGTGGCGTATCCGGGCAAGGCGGGTGTGACAGGGTGGCTATGACGGAAGGGGCAGAAGAATCTGATCTGACGAGGCCGGGTTCCTGTCTGGTGGTTTCTTCATAGGGGGACAGGCGTGGCTCATGCTGTTCTGCCGGATGTCGGGGCCGGTTAGCTCTTTGAAGGATGTCGGGCTGGCGGCAGAGACGGCTTGTTTCCCCGGTTCGGCTACGGGGTTTGATCTGGCCAATGTTGCGCCGATGTCATGATATGTTAATTTTTAGACAGAAAGAACGAATAAGTAATTTCTCTGATATGAATTAATAAACCTTCATATGAGAAAGATACACTTTCCTGAAAGGTTTATCTTTTTTTAACGGGACGCAACAATGTCAATAAATTTGCCCGGATTATGGTACGACAACCGCCTGGTAGCCTCCCCGGTCAGAGATAACACGAAATACTCAGGAAATAACCGGATACATTCCTCTCCGTTTCAGGAGTTGTGGTGGATGGATGCTGCAACGGATGGGCGTTATGAAATTATTGAAGTTAAAAACTGTGATAGTGTTTCATTGCATATGCCAATATTCAGGAAAAAGCGGTTTCTGTTTACCTGCATAGGGATGCCTGCTTATACGCGGACGCTGGGGCCGGTCCTGTCACTACCGCCTTCAAAACCGTTTAAACGCATGCAGAATATACGGAATCTTGTCGACGATTTTGTTCAGAAATTACCGGAACATGACAGTATCAGACTCCGGCTTCCCCCTGGCGACGAAACAGTTTTTGGTTTCGCATTATTGGACTTTAACTGCGAGGAATTATTTACATTTCGCGTGCCTCAGGACGTCGATATTGAAGATGTGTGGAAAAACTGCGACCAGAAAACCCGCAATGTTATCAGGTCAGCGGGTCGGAAAGTTTGTATTAAAGAAGAAGGCGATTTTTCTGAATTCAGAAAACTGTCTCTGATCAATAATCCGGAAGAAAAAAATACCAATGATTTCCGTATTATGGAAAATATATATAATGCTGCAAGATTAAGAAATCAGTCGACGATACTAATCGCCAGTAATGAATCCGGGAAAAATATTGCAGCCTCTATTATCGTCTGGGGCTCGGAATATGCTTATTTCTGGCAATCGGCCCGGGACCCGGCCTGCGGGGTTGGAGGTGTAAATGCACTTTTACTATGGAGTGCCATCCAGATGGCCAGTGAGATGGGACTTGGTTTTGATTTCGATAGTTTTGGATCAGCAAAAAGTGCAAAATTTCTTGCCAGCTTTGGTCTGCCGCCGGTTGTCCGGACGGAAGTCGCCCGGCAGTCGGCGCCATACAAATTGTTTAAGGTAGCAAACGGCATGGTCAGGAAACGGGAAACAGACCGGCAGTCCGCTCGTGAGTGAATTTGATCGTGTTTGCAGCAGAGAAATTAACATTTTAACTTTTAAAAAGTGCTTTTTCGCACCTTCCGCCAGAGGACTGACGGCCGCTCTGCCTCTGGCACGCTGGGCCGCGTTTGATGAGGAGCGCTTGACCAGCGCGTGCGGAATCGGAAATTGCGCGCGCATGATCAGCCAGTTCTTTCTGTCCGGACTGTATTACGCACTGCCTGCATAATGGCGGTGTGATCTCCGATCTGTATTCAGCCGCTGCCTGACCGGCGGTTGCAATAACGAAGCTTCCGGGCCGGGTGGCTTTACCGGAGTTTTGTTCCTGTGACTTTCATGACTGTTTCGGATCGCGAGGATGGCCGGGTCGGCGTCGTCGGGTTTGATGCGTTCGGGCAACTGACTGCCGGGCTTGTCCGTCCGTATCATGAGGTCGCGGTGTATGGCCCGGATGCGGGCCGGAAGGTGGATGCGGAGCGGGTCGGGGCGAAGTTTCTGCCGCTTGCGGAGGTTGCGGGATGCAGAATTGTCGTCCTTGCCGTGCCGGTGGCGTCGGTTGCTGAGGTGGTGCGGCGGATTGCGCCGATGCTGCGGCCGGGGGCGCTGGTTCTCGATGTTGGTTCGGTGAAGGTTCTGCCGGCGGCGGTGATACTGCGGGAACTGCCTGAGCATGTGGATATCATCGCCACGCATCCGCTGTTCGGGCCGCAGAGTGCGCGGCGCGGGCTGGTGGGGGCGCGGATCGTGCTGTGTCCGGTCCGGGGACGGTACGGGCATCTGGCGTTGTTTCTGCGGCGGGAGCTTGGACTGCGGGTGATTGTGACCTCGCCGGAGGGACATGACCGGGAGATGGCGGTTACGCAGGGGCTGACGCACTGGCTGGCGCGGGCGCTGGTCGGGATGGAGGCGTCGGAGCCGGCCCTGTCGGGGCGACTGACGACGGCGAGTTTCGATCTGATCCGCGAGGCGGTGGGGATGGTGCGGTATGATTCGCCGGCGGTTTATGAGGCGATCGGCGCGCTCAATCCGTTTGCGGCGGAGGTGCGGCGGGACTTTATGAACGCGGCTGCGGTTCTGGATCGGGAGCTGGAGGCGCGGGCCGGGCTGGCGGGGATCCGTGAAGAGGATGCGGAGCCTGCCGGGGTGTGTCCGTAGTTTTATCCCATGCTCTGGCCTGGGTTGCCGCAAGGGGATGAAGCCCCTTGCGTGCAGAGCTGTGAGCCCTGCTCTTCTTAGAGAGTATAACAGCAGATTTTTCAGAGCGAGGTGACGGAGACGTCCTCGTCCGGTTCGTCGAGATCGCTGCCCCACATGCGTTCCAGGCCGTAGAGTTCGCGGGCTTCGGCTTTGAACAGATGGATGATGATGTCGCCGGCGTCGATCAGCACCCAGTCGGAGCCGTTGGCGCCTTCGACCAGGATGCGTTTCAGGCCTTCGTCGCGCAGTTTGCGGTCGATATGCTGGGCCATGGCGCTGATCTGGCGGTCGGCGAGGCCGGTGGCGATGATCATGCGGTCAGCGAATGAGGCGCGGCCGGTCAGGTCGATGACGACGATGTCCTCGCCTTTGTCGTCGTCGATGCTTTCGGTGATGATTTTCACATAACGATCGACGTCTTCCGCCGGGGCGTGGGGGCGTTTCTTCGCACCTTTCGCCGGGCCGGCGGCGGCGGCTTTCTTGCGCGGTGTGCCGGGGGCTTTCGCGGCTTCGGCGAGGCGGGCGTCGACGGGTTTGACGGCCGCTTTCGCTTTTGCTGCGGGTTTGACCGTGCCGGACGCTGCGGCACTGGCGGTGCGGCGTTTTGGCTCCGTCTCGGAGGGGGGCTTCCTGGCTATGACCGTATCTCCTGTCCGGGTGGTCGCCCGCACTGTCTGCTCTTGAGGTTTATTGCGCTGCGTTACGCAGGGCTGTTGACGATATACCGTTCTGAGGGCCTGGAAGAAAAGCCCAGGCGGGCGGGGTTTTTTCGGGAAGTTGCCGGATTTTTGCCGTGGGCACGCGGCAGTGTCTCAGAAAAGAGGCTGTCTGGCCGCGCAGGGCGGCGGCGTTGCTGCCCGGGCGGGGCATGACGGCGATGGGCATGGCGCTGACGACGTCTTTCCAGCGGCGCCAGCGGGGAAGCTGGGCGAAGACATCCGTTCCCATGATCCAGACGAAGCGGGCGTTGGGGAAGCGGGTTTTCAGGGCGTGGATGGTATCGATGGTGTAGCGGGTGCCGAGCCGGGATTCGACGGTGGTGGGGATGAAGGTCCGGCCTGTCGTGAGGCGGCGGACGGAGGCGAGGCGCTCGGCGAGCGGGGCCATGCCATTGCGGGGCTTGAGGGGGTTGCCGGGCGAGACCATGAGCCAAACCTGATCGAGGCCCAGGGCACGCGTTGCGAGGCAGGCTATGCGGATGTGACCGTGATGGGCCGGGTTGAAGGAGCCGCCGAGGAGGCCGATCCTCAGGGCGCGGCGGTCGCCACGTGCGGGGATAGGGTCGACAGGGGCCGGATCGGAGAAGATCAAGGGCTGACACCTAAGGTGCTGCCCTGAGACCTGCCGGAGATCAGAGAGTTCCGGAAGCCGGCCTGTTTCGGGAAACGGGGTGTGGGGGGCGTGATACGGAGGCGCGACGTCCGAAGGCGCACTGTGCACGACATTCTGGGGCGCGCTGTGCATCGCATGGGAAGACTTTCTGCGCGCGGTATGTGGAAGCGTGCTGTGTATGATACGGAAAAGCATGCTGTGCACGACATATGAAGGCGTGCGGGGCACGGCGATCCTTGCCGGGTTCGGGGAGAGCCCGGAAAGATGCGTCCGCTCACCCTTCTCAGGGGCGGGTCTGGCCGCTGCCGAAGACTTCGTAGCGGAAGGTTGTGAGCTGTTCGAGCCCGACGGGGCCGCGGGCGTGGACGCGGCCGGTAGCGATGCCGATTTCCGCGCCGAAGCCGAATTCACCGCCATCGCAGAACTGGGTGGAGGCATTCCACATGACCACGGCGCTGTCCGTGCCATTGAGGAAGCGGGTGGCCGCGACCTCATCGGAGGTGACGATGGCCTCGGTGTGGCCGCTGCCGTAGCGGGCGATGTGCTCCAGCGCGGAATCGACGCCGTCCACGGTGGCGATGGACAGGGTGGCGTCCAGCCATTCCGTGGCGAAATCCTGCGCGGTGGCGGGCTTCAGGTCCGGGACGATGGCGCGGGCGCGCTCGTCGGCGCGGAAGTCACAGCCGAGTTCCTTCAGGTCGCTGACGATGAGCGGCAGCAGCGAGGGAGCGATGGCGGCGTCGATCAGCAGGGTCTCGGTCGCGCCGCAGATGCCGGGACGGCGCATCTTGGCGTTGGCGATGATGCTGCGGGCCATTTTCGGGTCGGCGGCGGCGTGGATATAGGTGTGGCAGAGACCTTCGGCGTGGGCGAGGACGGGCACGCGGGCCTCGTTCTGCACACGCTCGACGAGGGAACGGCCGCCACGGGGGATGATGAGGTCGATCAGGCCGGCGGCGGCGAGCATCTCGGCGACGTATTTACGGTCGGTGCCGGGAGCGACCTGGACGGCCTCCTCGGGCAGGCTGGCGGCGCGCAGGCCGGCGGTCATGGCGGCGTGGATGGCCCGGGCGCTGTGGAAGCTCTCCGAGCCGCCGCGCAGGATGACGGCGTTGCCGGATTTGATACACAGGCCTGCGGCGTCCGCGCCGACATTGGGGCGGCTCTCATAGATCACGCCGAGGACGCCGACCGGTGTGGCGACACGGCGGATTTTCAGGCCGTTCGGGCGCGACCATTCGGTGAGGATACGGCCGACGGGATCGGGGAGATCGGCCATGTCCTCCAGCCCGGCCGCCATGGCCTGGATACGCTCGGGGGTCAGGGTCAGGCGGTCGCGGAAGGCCGGAGTGCCGGTGAAGGCATCCAGGTCCTTTGCATTGGCGGCGAGGATGTCGTCCTGGGTTTCCCGCAGGGCGGCGGCGGCGGCCCAGAGGGCCTTGTCGCGGATGGCCGTCGGGCTTTGCGCCAGGATCCGGGATGCGACCCGGGCGGCGCGGGCCATGGCCTCGATCGCGCCGGGTCTGGTCACTTCCGCCTGCATGCTGGCGCTCATTTCGGTTACCCCTGTCCTCTCTTCTCGTGTGTCGTTGTCAGTTGACTGGTGTGGCGCGGTCAGACGTTGAAGCGGAACAGCAGGACGTCTCCGTCCTGCACAACATAGTCGCGGCCTTCGACGCGCATTCTGCCTGCTTCTTTCGCGCCTGCCTCGCCGTTGTATTTCACATAATCGTCATATGCCACTGTTTCGCACGCGATGAAGCCGCGTTCGAAGTCGTTATGGATGACGGCGGCGGCCTGCGGGGCTTTCGTGCCGGCCGTGATGGTCCAGGCGCGGGTCTCTTTGGGGCCGACAGTGAAGTAGGTGCGCAGGCCGAGCAGTTTGTAGCCGGCAGCGATGACGCGGTCGAGGCCGCTGTCTTCCAGGCCGAGGCCTTCGAGAAATTCCTTCGCGTCCGGGGCGTCGAGCTGGCTGACTTCGGCTTCGATGGCGGCGGAGACGACGACGGAGGCGGCGCCTTCCTTCGCGGCGCGCTCCTGCACGGCTTCGGAGAATTTATTGCCCGTGGCGGCGGCGCCTTCCTCGACGTTGCAGACATAGAGCACCGGCTTGGTGGTCATGAGCTGCAGGCGGGCGGCGGCGGCTTCCTGCCCTTCCGGGATGGCGGTGCGGGCGGGTCTGCCTTCACGCAGGGCTTCGATCATCGGCTCCATGAGCGCGACCTGGGCCTGGGCCTCACGGTCATTGCCGCGGGCTTTCTTCTGGAGCGCGACGATGCGCTTTTCCAGCGAATCGAGATCGGCGAGCATCAGTTCGGTTTCGATGATCTCGGCGTCGCGCACCGGGTCCACGCCGCCTTCGACATGGGTGATGTCGTCGTCTTCAAAGCAGCGCAGGACGTGGATGATGGCGTCGACCTCGCGGATATTGGCGAGGAACTGGTTCCCGAGTCCCTCCCCGCGCGATGCGCCGCGCACGAGGCCGGCGATATCGACGAATTCCAGGCTGGTCGGCACGATCTTCTGCGACTTGCCGGCTTTGGCCAGCACGTCCAGACGCGGGTCTGGCACAGCGACGCGGCCGACATTCGGCTCGATGGTGCAGAACGGGTAATTGGCGGCCTGGGCTGACGCGGTGGCGGTCAGCGCGTTGAACAGGGTGGATTTGCCGACATTGGGCAGTCCGACGATGCCGCAGTTAAAGCCCATCAGTCTTTCACTCCTGTCTGACCTGTCGTGTTCTGGTTGCTGGTGTTCGTTTTCTGGCCATTACTGCGGCCTGATTTCGGGGGTTCCGGCTGGCTGCCGGCGGTGAGCAGCGCGACTTTAGACATGAACGATTCCGGTGTCTGCGCTGCCAGCAGCGGCGCGGCGTCGGAGAGGGCGACGAGGAGGTCTTCCAGCCAGGGCTGGTCGGCTTTGACGAAGTCTCCCAGCACCCAGCCGTGGACGCGTTCTTTCGAGCCGGGATGACCGATGCCGAGGCGGACGCGCCAGTAATCGGGCGTGCCGAGCTGGCGGTCGGTCGAGCGCAGGCCGTTATGACCGGCGGCGCCTCCGCCTTTCTTCACACGGACCTTGCCGGGGGCGAGGTCGAGTTCGTCGTGGAAGACGGTAATGGCGTCAGGAGGGATTTTGTAGAACGTCGCGGCTTCGCGGATGGAGTCGCCGGAGGCGTTCATATACGTCATTGGCTTTAGCAGCAGGATTTTCGTACTGCCGAGACGCCCTTCCGCGACTTCACCACGGAAGCGCTTCCGCCACGGCGAGAAGCCGTGGCGGTGTGCGATGGCGTCGACCGCCATGAAACCGATATTGTGACGCTGGCGGCTCATGGACGGTTCGGGGTTTCCGAGGCCGGCCCAGAGCTGGATCGCCGGTTGCATGGCTGTCTGTCCCACAGGCCGGAGGTTCCGGCGTTACCGGAGCGCCCCGGACTGCCGGGCCTCCTTCTTACTTCTCTGCGGCGGCCGCTTCGATGGCTTCGTCGGTCGTCTCTGTCGTCTCGACATCGACGGTCGGCGGCGCAACGGTCGCGACGACGAAGTTCGGGATCTGCAGAACCGGGGTCACGTTTTCCGTGCCCTTCAGGTCTTCCCAGCGGACGTTGTCGTGGATGTCCAGGGCGGACACGTCGGCGGTGAAGAATTCCGGAATTTTCTCCGGATCGGCCGTGACTTCGATCGTGTGACGCACGACGTTCAGGACGCCGCCGCGCTTGATTCCCGGTGCATCGTCTTCGCCCGTGACATGCACGGAGATTTCGAGATGGACCTTCTCGCCGGCCTTCAGACGCTGGAAGTCGATATGGATCGGCGCGTCGCTGACGGGGTGGAACTGCAGGTCGCGGATCAGGGCGCGCTCGGTGACGCCTTCTGCCTTGATCTCGTAAACGCGCGAGCGCCAGCCAGCCTGCTGCAGGCCGCGGTGGATGATGCGCGGGTCGAGGGCGATGAGGGTTGCGTCCCTGCCGGCGCCGTAGACGACGCCCGGCACAAGTCCGCTGCGTCGGGTTGCGCGCGCTGCCCCCTTACCAGCCTTCGCGCGCAGTGACGCTTCGATCGAAGTGATTTTAGCCACGTTTAACTCCTGAAATACGGATGCACGCCGGCCTCCAGGGGTGCCGGCGCGAAGGCGGGCTCTTTAGCGGAAAAGGCGGGGAGAGGCAAACGGAAATGCCTGGGCGTGTGACGGGCTGCAGGGGTATGTTCCGGGGAGGCTCCGGACCCCGGAGAGGTGTGCCGGAGTGGTAGGGCTGAGTGATCGGGAACTGGCGTTGCCGGATACGCCGGGCCGGAGGTTCGGGTTGGTTCCCGGGTCCGGACCGGCGGCCTGGTGGCTGGCAAGCCCCTTAGTCGGCACACCTGCTGATCGGCAGTCCTGTGTCAGCGGGTTCGGTCAGTAGCCCTGCCGCTGCTGCGGGTAATAGTTACCCTGCTGGTAATAGCCGGGCGGGTAACAGTTCGTCTGGCCCTGCTGGGTGCAGACGGGCTGACCCTGCGGGTAGGCCTGCTGCTGGGGGTATGCCTGCTGCGGATAGGCCTGTTGCGGGTAATTTCCCTGTGGGTAGTTGCCCTGGTAGTAATTTCCCTGCGGGTAACCGTTATAGCCCTGCTGGGCGGGACGGTTCGGTGTGGTCAGTGCGCCGGTGCCGGCGCCGAGGAGACCGCCGGCGAGGGCACCGATTGCCGCGCCGCGTCCGCCGCCGGCGAGGGCGCCGATCGCGGCCCCGGTTCCGCCGCCGATCAGGGCGCCGCTTCCGGCGCGGGTGCCGGGATTATAGGGGTCGCCGCAACCGGTGAGGAGCGTCAGGAGCCCCAGAGCGGCAATGGAAGAGGTGTGGCGGGGCGAGATCTTCATAGGGTCACCGTGTTCAGGTCTTTCGTCGACTGGAACTGGCGCCACCCGGACCGGGCGGCGTACAGTCCCCTTCGTTCCGCTATATCCTGGCCTGTCCGGATGAACAGGTCCTGATACTGATATGGTGCCCTGCCTGCTCTGCCGGGAGGGCACCTGCGGGATTTATGGCCACGGGGTCGTGGCGGAATCATGTCCGCATGGGTAACGGTGCGGTAACGTCCTTCTGCTGCTGTTTCCGGGACCGGATATCTTCTGAGTTCGGACCTGTTCCGGGGCCTGAGTCACAGGAGACAGGCCTGCGGGGTGAAGCTGCCGGAGGAGGGTTGCCGGATGATGTCAGTAGCCGTTTCTGGTTCTGCTGCGCGGGGTCGGGGTTGTTGCGGCACCGACAGCGGCGCCGGTTGCGCCGCCAGCGAGAGCGCCGATGGCGGCACCACCTCCCCCGCCTGCTATGGCGCCGATGGCGGCCCCTCCGCCCGCGCCGATGAGGGCGCCTGATCCGGCGCGGGCGCCGGGGTTATAGGGGTTGCCGCATCCGGCGAGCAGCGAGACTGAAAGAAGTCCGATAGCAAGCATGGTGCGCGAGCCGGTGCGCCTGCGGGGAGTGTGTAACGTCCTGTTCATAATCAGAAGCCCTGTCTGGTGATCCTCACCCGTGTCGTTTGCGACCTGGTTACCTGCGACTCTGGCCGGAATGTCCCGGAGGGTTACGGCGGCTGACGGGCGGGGCGGCTTTCTCTGAGCGCGCATCTGTTAAACGTCTGATGTCAGTTCCGGTTTTTTAAACATCGGAGAGCCGGAAGGTGGATTTGCCGGAAGGCGGTTCGCTGCCGGAGGTGGAAACCGGGTGTTTCGCCGGAGCGGTGGCGCGGGACTCGCCGGGTGTCAGTCCATTCTGAAATCCTTAACGGGATGACGTTATCCTGTGCCGAAGCTGAGTTCTGGTGACATGGGTAACGCGATGTCCCCGCTCCGGGCGCATGGCTGCGGGTACGGAGAGGCGTGGAGGGATGGCGGGATGCCGTTTCTCATTCATGGGCCTTGCGGTCGGGGGGCTGCATCGGTAAGCCGTCGGTCCAGCATTCGGGCGGCAGGTCGCGCGGCTGTTGCGGTGTCCGCTGACCATGGCCGGTCCGGGCGTGCGGCGGGCGTGTCTGTTTTCACCTGTTTTCGTGCCGTGTTTTTTGTCCCGTGTTTTCGGGCACGTTCTTTTAAGCTGGCCAGGAGTTGTGGATGTTCTCTCGCCTGCTGGGTCTCATGTCGGCTGACATGGCAATCGACCTCGGCACCGCCAATACGCTGGTCTATGTCAAGGGACGTGGCATCGTTCTGAATGAGCCGTCCGTCGTTGCGATTGCGGAGTCACGCGGCAAGAAGCAGGTTCTTGCGGTTGGCGAGGAAGCGAAGCAGATGGTCGGGCGGACGCCTGGCAACATCACGGCCATCCGTCCGATGCGCGATGGTGTGATCGCTGATTTCGAAGTCGCGGAAGAGATGATCAAGCACTTCATCCGCCGCGTGCATAACCGGCGGGCGTTTGCGAGTCCTCAGGTGATCATCTGCGTTCCCTCCGGCTCCACGGCGGTTGAGCGGCGGGCGATTCAGGAGAGTGCGGAGAGCGCCGGGGCACGGCGGGTGTTTCTGATCGAGGAGCCGATGGCGGCGGCGATCGGGGCCGGGCTGCCGGTAACGGAGCCTTCGGGCAGCATGGTTGTCGATATCGGCGGCGGCACAACCGAGGTTGCGGTGATCTCGCTGGGCGGTATTGTTTATGCGCGGTCGGTGCGGGTTGGCGGCGACAAGATGGATGAGGCGATCATCTCCTACATCCGCCGGATGCATAATCTGCTGATTGGCGAGAGTTCGGCCGAGCGGATCAAGATTTCCCTGGGATCGGCGATGCTGCCGGATGATCCGAACGATCCGGGTCCGCTGCAGAATGTGAAGGGGCGCGATCTGATCACGGGAGCGCCTCGGGAGATCGTGGCCTCGCAGGCGCAGATTGCCGAGAGTCTGGCTGAGCCGATTTCGCAGATCATCGAGGCGGTGAAGACGACACTGGAGAACACGCCGCCGGAGCTGGCGGCGGATATTGTCGACAAGGGAATCGTGCTGACGGGTGGCGGGGCGCTGCTGTATCGTCTGGATGAGGCGCTGCGTTATGCGACGCAGCTGCCGGTGACGATTGCGGAAGATCCGCTGTCCTGCGTGGCGCTGGGCACGGGGCGGGCGCTTGAGGAGATGAAGCGGCTGCGCGACGTGCTGACAACGATGTATTAATGAAAAGAATCAATGCATTCTCTGAAATCCTTTGGCACAATGCGGGTGGTTTCCGCCTGAGACTTTTTGTCCGGTAATTTTTTCTCCGGGGCGTTTTGCCTGACTTCCGGGGCATGGGTATGAGGGCGGCATAGCCGGAGCTGCGGGGGGTTCCGGCGGGACGTGGATTCCCCGTTTTAAGGATGACGTCATGAGGATGGGCCAGGGCCCCGGAATGAGACGAGCGGCCTGGCGGGCCGCCGATTCCGGGCCGGTATCTGGCTGGTGTCCATCCGGGAAAGGGCTGGCTGGCCGGTGTCGCGCTGGCCGCTCTTTCATTATCCGGTGTCTGGCGGGGGGACGTCCATCCGCGGTGGATCGTCCTCCCCTGCCCTTTCCGGCGCATTTCCCTGTCGGACCGGTTCATAATCTCTGTGGCTGTTCCGCTGAGGGGCGGATGGCGTGATTCCTGTTTCAATTCAGATCAGGCAGGCGCTGGAGCGGGTCTGGCTGCCGGTGATGCTGCTGCTTTCGGTGGCGATGATTCTGCTCGGGTGGGCGAACCAGCGTCTGACGAATGCGGCGCGCATGGCCGTCGCGGATGTGCTGTCGCCGGTCTGGGCGGTGATTGCGGAGCCGGGCGAGCAGCTTTCCGCGGCGCTGTTGGAGCTGCGGGGGATCGGGCATCTGGCGCAGGAGAATGCGCGGCTGCGGATGGAGAACGAGACGCTGCGCGGCTGGTACGACGTGGCGGTGTCGCTGACCGAGGAAAATCAGACTCTCAAGACCAATCTGCACTGGATGCCCGATCCGGTGCCGTCTTTCGTGACCGGGCGGGTCGTGGGGGACGCGGGCGGGCTGTATTCGCATGCGGTGCTGATCGGGGCCGGGCCGCAGAGCGGGGTTCGGGTGGGCAATGTCGCGCTGGCGGCGGACGGGTTTGTCGGGCGGGTGACGGAAACGGGCGGACATTCGGCGCGGATTCTGCTGATCGACGATGTGGCGAGCCGGATTCCGGTCACTCTTGAAACGAGTCATGGCACGGCGATTATGGCCGGCGACAATTCCACGATGCCGCGTCTGATGTATTATGCGCAGGACAATCATCCGATCGAGGGCGAGCGTGTGGTGACATCGGGGCAGGCCGAACTTCTGCCAGCGGGGCTGCCGGTGGGTACGGTGCATTATATCCGGGCCTCGACGCCGGTGGTGGCTCCTTATGCGCGGCTGGATCATCTGACGATCCTGCGGGTGTTCGACTTCGATTCCGGAACGATCGATTCGCCGGACGCGCCGGGCCGGGTGCCTGTGGCGCCGCTTCGCCAGCGGGGCGCGGCCACGGGGCGGGATAATCCGATGGACGGAATGACGCTGGGCGGTGTTGTGGACGGGCTCAGCGGGCGCGCGGCGGCCGGTGCGGCGCGGTCTTCGGCGGCCGGGCCTGTGGACGGGCCGGACAGTGAAAACGGTGTGACGACGGAAGGGCCGGCGGCTGCGGACGGACAGGCGAACGGGTGGGAAAGTGGGACCGGCACTGAGCCGGAGACGGGATCGGCGACGGGGGCGGCGACAGGATCGGGGGATGGCGACGACGGGAGGCAGCGTCAGAACGGGGCCGGGGCATCGGGGCCGGCTGGTGACGGCAGCGCGGCTCCCGCTGTGAATCAGGCTCGTCCGGGGCGCGGGTGAGAGAGTGCGCTGATGTCTGTCGATCCCTATTCCCATTGGCATCCGGACCAGTCTTCCGGTCCTGCGCTGGCGCAGCGGCTGGACCGGCTGGCGCGTCGTCTTCTGCCCGGCGGGGTGACGGCGCTGATGATTGTGATCCTGGCGGCTCCGAGCGGTATTCCGGGCGCGACGGCTCTGTTGCCGGGGCTGGTGATGTCGTCGGTGTTTTTCTGGTCCGTGTGGCGGCCGGCTTCGATGTCCGCTCCGGTGGTGTTTCTGATTGGTCTGCTGATGGATCTGATCGGGTTTGCGCCGCTCGGGGTGGATGCGTTTGTGCTGCTGCTTCTGCACGGGATTGCGGCGCATACGCGGTTTGGGCTGATGGGGCTGAGTTTTCTGGCGATCTGGGTGGTTTTTTCGGTGCTCGCGGCGGCGGCGTGCTGGCTGCTCTGGCTGCTGATTTCAGTGTTGTCACTGAATGCGATGCCCACGGCGCCGGCGGTGTTCGAGACGCTTCTGGCGGTGGGGATTTATCCGCCGATGGCGGCGGCCGGGAACTGGCTGCACCGGCGGGTCTGGAATCCGGAGCCTCAGGCATGAGCGGGCGTATCGTGGGCGGACCTGTCGGGGCGGGACGTGGCGTGATCGGGCGTATTGTAGTCGGGCGTATCATGAGTGTGCGCGTTGTGGCCGGGCGTAATATGGCGGCGCGTATGATGGCCGGGGCGCGTCCGGGCGTTGTGGCGTCGGGATGGCGGGACAGGCCGCGGGCGGGGATGCGCGGCTGATGATATTCCGGCGTAAAAAGGAGAAGATCCGGCGGCTGATGCCGGAGAAGGAGCAGAAGGACCCCGGTCGTGGCGTGTTCACGCGGCGGGCGCTGCTTCTGATGGTGGCGCAGACGGCGGCGCTGGGGACGCTGGGGAAGCGTCTGTATGATCTGCAGATCAGCGATGGCGATCATTTCGCGAAGCTGGCGGACCGGAACCGGACGAGCAAGCGGCTGCTGGCGCCGCCGCGCGGGCTGATTGTCGACCGGTTCGGCGTGGTGGTGGCTGCGAACAGGACGAACTGGCGGGCGCTCCTGCTGCCTGAAGAGACGACGGACGTGCAGGGCACGATCGACCGGTTCTCGGCGCTGGTACCGCTGGATGAGCGGGATCAGTCACGGCTGGGGCGTGAGATCCGGCACAAGCGGAAATTCGTGCCGGTGATGCTGCGTGAGTTTCTGTCCTGGGACGAGATGGCGCGGATCGAGCTGAATTCCCCTTCCCTGCCTGGCGTTCTGATCGATGTGGGCACGACGCGGTCCTATCCGTTCGGGCCACTGCTGGCGCATTCGGTGGGGTATGTGGCACCCTCAAACGAGCAGGATGTGGCGAAATCGACGCTGCTGGCGTTGCCGGGGATGCGGATCGGGCGCGCGGGGATCGAGCAGAGTCAGGATGCGCTGCTGCGCGGGCAGGCCGGATCGGTGGAGATGGAGGTCAACTCCGTCGGGCGGGTGATGGCGGAACTGGACCGGCAGGAGGGCACGCCGGGGGATGAGGTCGGGCTGACGCTCGATGTCGGGCTGCAGCAGACGATTCAGAACCGGATCGGGGATATGGCGGCCTCGGCGGTGGTGATGGACTGCCGCAACGGCGAGGTGCTGGCGATGTGCAGCACGCCGTCCTTTGATCCGTCTCTGTTCGACAGTGGTGTCAGTAAGGCGCAGTGGGCGGAATGGACGAACGACCAGCGGACACCGCTGATCGACAAGACGGTGGCGGGTGTTTATCCGCCGGGCTCGACGTTCAAGCCGGCGGTGGCGATGGCGGCGCTGAGCAGCGGGGCGATCACGCCGACGGACCGGTTTTTCTGTCCGGGTCATTTCGATATGGGCGGGGCGCGGTTCCATTGCTGGGCGAAGCACGGGCATGGCTCGGTCGATCTGCATCTGGCGCTGAAATATTCCTGCGACGTTTATTTCTATGAAGTTGCGCACCGGATTGGCATGGACACAATCGCCGGAACGGCGCACGCGCTGGGGCTTGGGACCGAACTGGGGATCGAGCTGCCGCATCAGCGGCCCGGGCTGATTCCGACGCCGGAATGGCGGCAGAAGCATAAGCATCACTGGAATGGCGGTGATACGGTGGTGAGCGGCATCGGGCAGGGTTTCGTGCAGGTGACGCCATTGCAGCTGGCGACCTATACCGCCCGCATTGCGACCGGGCGCGCGGTTCAGCCGCATCTGGTGCGGGCGGTGAATGGCGATATCGGCGGTCAGGTCGATCCGCAGCACTGGCCTGAGATGGCGATGGAGCCAAAATATTTTCAGGCGATCCGCGAGGGAATGTTCGCGGTGGTGAATGAGCAGCACGGAACGGCGCCGAAGGCGCGTCTGACCATTCCGGATGTGCAGATGGCGGGCAAGACGGGGTCGGCGCAGGTCCGGCGTGTTTCGCGGGCGATGCGTGAGAGCGGGCATTTCAATTCGGCGGAGCTGCCATGGGAATACCGGCCGCATGCGCTGTTTATCTGTTTCGCGCCCTATGATGCGCCGCGTTATGCGGTGTCGCTGGTGATCGAGCATGGCAATGCCGGCGCGGATGTGGCGGCGCCGCTGGCGCGGGATATTATGACGGACACGCTTCTGCGCGATCCGGTCAATCACCGGACGCTGCCGGGACAGACGGTGGCGGATGCGGAGATGGCTCCGGGGATATAGACGGGAGGCTGCTCTGCGGCTGGAAAGAGGCGTGGCGACCTCTTTGGCTCTTCCGGGTGAATAAAGGCATTTGTGTACTTTGCGGATACAGGCGAAGTGGCTTTAGCCCGAACCCTGCAAGGGGACACAGTTCCTTTGATCCCGCCCTGTTAAAATAAACGGGTGAAAGGCAGAGCCCTGTTTTGTCTCCTGTTTGCAAAAGACATAAACGTCTTAATAAAACGGGCGAAAGGGATTGCGGCTCTTTGCCGGTGTTCTTGCCAGTCTTCTGGACGATCTTCGGGGCGGAGGTCCGGAAGATGGCAGGGTCTGATTGCCGCAGGGTTTGAGGGACGGGATTTTCTGAATGGGGGGACTGGCATTGGACTCGCGCAAGCCGTTGAGGCGTTTCCGCAAGCGGCTGCTGCGGGCCGAGCCGAGTTTCCGGATCCTGTCGAAGCTGTGGCGGGTGAGCTGGCTGTATGTGCTCCTGATTTGCGGGCTGGCCGGGGTTGGGTATGTCGCGCTGTATTCGGCGGGAGGCGGGTCGGCGAAACCGTTTGCCGGGCCGCAGGCGATGCGGTTCGGCTTCGGTCTGGTCATGATGATCACAGTGGCGATGCTGCCGCCGAAGGTTCTGGTCCGGATTGCGGTGCCGCTTTACGTGGTGTCGTTGGCCTTGCTGGTGGTGGTGCTGCGGGCGGGGCATGTCGGCAAGGGCGCGGAACGCTGGATCATGATCGGGGGGACGCAGGTTCAGCCCTCGGAATATGCCAAGGTGGCGCTGGCGCTGATGCTGGCGACGTGGTTTTCGCGGGTGTCTTATGCGCGGATGGGCAATCCGCTCTGGCTGATTCCGCCGGCGGTGATGGTTCTGGTGCCGGTGGCCCTGGTGCTGAAGGAGCCCAATCTCGGGACAGCGGTGATTATCGGCGGGATCGGGGCTTCGGTTTTCTTCGCGGCCGGGATGCGGCTCTGGCTGATTGCGCTGCTGGCGCTGCCGGTGCCGATGCTGGCGAAGATTGCTTACGGGCACCTGCATGATTACCAGAAGGCGCGGATTACGACTTTTCTGCATCCGGAGAGCGATCCGCTTGGGGCGGGATATAACATCATTCAGTCGAAGATTGCGCTGGGTTCGGGCGGGATGTGGGGACAGGGTTATCTGCACGGGACGCAGGGACAGCTGAACTTTCTGCCGGAGAAGCAGACGGACTTCATCTTCACGACCATTGCCGAGGAGTGGGGCTACGTTGGCGGGGCGGCGGTGATCGGGCTGCTGCTGGTGCTGATTCTGGGCGGGATGATGATGGCGATCCGCAGCCGCAACCGGTTCGGGCGGCTGCTGGCGCTGGGGATTTCGGTGAATTTCTTTCTCTACTGTCTGGTCAATCTGTCGATGGTGATGGGGGCCATTCCGGTGGGGGGTGTGCCGCTGCCGCTGGTGTCTTATGGCGGATCGGCGATGCTGAATGTGATGCTGGGCTTCGGGCTGCTGATGTCGGTGTGGGTGCATCGGAACTCGCGGTTTGGCGAGGAGCCGGACGAGCAGAACTGATGTCGGCCGGGGTTCTGCCGAGGGCTTTGTCCGGAGTTTTACCGGTGACGCCGAAGGTGCTGCGGGCTTACCGGCTGAGTGCGTATCGCGCGGGCGGCCTGGACGTGCGGATCGGGCGTCGTGTTTCGGGGGTGGCCGGACGCGGGGACATTGTGTTTGTCAGCGCGTGCAATCCGGGCGGACGGCGTTATCCGGACGGATGGAATGCGCGGATGATGACGCGGCTTTATGAGCGGCTGCGGGGCGTTCCGTATGTCGATGGCGAGGGGCGGCTCGGGCGATGGGGGGAGCCGCTGGTGGCGGCGTGGCTGCCGCTGGCGCGGGGGAAGCGACTGGCGCGGCTGTTCCGGCAGAATGCGGTGGTGCTGGTGCGGCGGGGACAGGTTGCGCGGCTGGTGCTGACCGGTTGAGCGGATTGTGCCGGCGGGAATAGCGGGCGAAAAATGGCGTTTTGTCTTTTGCAAACAGGAGACAGAGGAGGGCTCTGCCCCACACCTGGAAGGGATCTGGGCCTCTTCGCCCCATTTTAATTAATAAACCGGGATCAAAGGGACCCCGTCCCTTGTGGGGTTCGCGGCAAAGCTCTGAGAAGCGACCTCGGCTGTATTTGCAAAGTCTATAAACGCGAAAAAAATACTCCGTCCCGCAGCAGAATTCTGCCATGGGACGGGGCGTTCGGGCGGGCGGGGTTCTGCCGGACGGTAGTCCGGATTCCTGTTCCGTCCGTGCCGGAGCGCTCAGGAGGGGGCGCTCAGATCGGGGGCGTCCGGCTGTAGTAATCGTTTATTCCTGCGCTGTAGCTGGGATTTGCCCAGTCGGGGACATCGTCAGCCGCGTAGGACGGAGAGTGTTGCAGTTGTTCGGGCGTGAGATCGACGACGTAACCGCCGCGTGTCGGATCGTAGGTCAGCGTTTCCCATGGAAGCGGATGGTATTTGTTTCCCATGCCGAGAAAACCTCCGAAGCTCATGACGGCGTAGGCGACGTGACCCTGCTGTTTGTCGACCATGAAGTTAGCGATGGTTCCCAGTCGTTCTCCGGAGCGGGAATAGACGGCTGTACCTTCGACCCTGTCGGAAGCGATCAGGGCTGTGGTTTCTCTGACGTTGGTTGTCATTGTGTCGGACATGATAATCTCCGCTGATATGACATAAGACGTTTATGGCGCCGGATCCGGTCTCCGGTTCTGAATCCCGGCTCGCAGATAATAACGCGGGTCTCGTACATTCGTGCATATTATTTATGTGTTATTTATTTAATCCGGTCGCCATGAGGTGGCGCACGGATAGTGGAACGGTGGCGCGGCTGATCGGGTTTTATCCTGTATAGCGCTTGCTGATTCCGGATCGCTTCGCTTCTGCCGGCTGGTCCTGATATCAGCGGGGTCGGTAAGGCAGATGGGCCGTTTTCCGATACCGGCTTCCGTTGTGGCGCGGGTGAGAGTTCTGCGTTGCGGGCACTGGCGCTTTTCTGAAAAGGTCGTGCCGGTATCCGGTCCCGGTACTGTTTTGATGCGGGATGAGATGGCGGGATTTATTCCGGATTTCTGCTGTGCTGATAAGGTTGGATTGAAGCGGGGTGGTTCTTCTGGTGGGACCGGGTCAGAGATGGGCTGCGGTGCTGGTGTTGCTGATCGGGCTGTCGTGCGCCTCCGGGCGGGATTCCGGGGGAAATTGCCTGATTATGACAGAATGTGTGAAAAATTGGCTACAGATGAGCGTCTGAGTGTGGGCGGGAGGTTTTTGACGTGGACGGAGGATGCGGGCAGATACCGGTCTCGTGGTATCGGGGAGTGAGGATATGGAGACCGGGATGATCAAAAAATTGGTGGTTACGGGTATGGTTTGTCTGTTTTTACCGGCCTGTGCGGGGGACGCGGCCGGGTCGGGGCCTGCATCGGGCGGGAAGTCATCTCCGGTTATCGGGATGCCAAACCCGGCTTCGGTGTATTGCGTGAAGATCGGGGGGACGCTGGAGATCCGCAGGGAAGCGGACGGGAGCCGGGGATATTGCCATCTTCCGGATGGGCGTGTCGTTGAGGAATGGGCGCTTTACCGGAGTTCCGTGAAAGCGCCGGGTGGCTAATAGTCGGACTGAGGAAGGAAGATCGGTGCGGGCGGGTCAGGTTCCGCCTGCGGCGGCGAAGGTGTAGGTTCCGCCTTTTTCGATGGCGCGTCTGTAAGCCGGTCTGGCGTGGATGCGGTGCAGAAAGGCGATGACATGCGGCAGTTTTTTCACCTCTTCTGACCGGGCGGCGGCGGCCTCGAGCGGGAAGCTCATCTGAATGTCCGCGGCGGTGAATTCCGGGCCGGCGAACCATTCGTCGGTGGTAAGGCTTTGTTCCCAGTAATGCGTGTGTCTGGCGACTTCCGGGTTGATCAGGCTGTGCTGGACGCCTTTTGAGATCAGACTGGCGAAAGGGCGCAGCAGAAATGGCACGCGGGACGGGAGCAGGCCGAAGATCAGCTTCATGACGAGCGGAGGCATGGCGGAGCCTTCGGCGTAATGCAGCCAGTAGATGAACCGGCGGTATTCGGGAGTGCCGGCGGCTGGCCGCAGACGACCGTTGCCGTAATGGTCGAGAATATATTCGATGATGGCTCCGCTTTCGGCGAGTGTGACATCGCCGTCAGTGATGACGGGGGATTTTCCGAGCGGGTGGATTTTACGCAGCGATTCCGGTGCGAGCATGGTTTTGGGATCGCGTTTATAGAACCGTATCTCATAAGGCAGGCCAAGTTCTTCGAGCAGCCACAGCACGCGCTGGGAGCGGGAATTGTCGAGGTGGTGCACGACGATCATTTCTGGTGTCCTTCCCGGCGGCGTCTCTGACACCGCGTTACCGGGCTAACGTTTGCGGATGACTTTCGTTTTCCCGGTCGGGTGCCGGGCGCGGCGGGGGCGGATGATGTGATTCTGGAACGGGCAGGTTGCTGACGGGAACGTCGGGCTCAGTCGCATGTGTTTTCCGGTGTGCGTTACCGGATGCTGTGCGGTCATTCGTCTTTTGTTACGGGCCTGCTGTAACTGGAGGTGATAGTCTGGCGTTCGGGCCTTATGGAGGACGCGATGCCAAAAGTTTTTACGCTTTGTCTGCTGATCGGAGCCGTGACAGTGTTGTCGGCCTGTTCCGGGCGGCATTATCATCATCGGATGCATGACGGGTCGGGATGGGGTGGGCCTGGACAGGCTCATTATATGAACAGCCCGTCAAATCCAGGCTGGCAGTATCGCGGGGGACGCGGGCCTATGGGGCCGGTGCCTGAGTAAAGTGTCGGCAGGGGCGCCCTGACAGGGTGATGCCGGACGTGATTATGTCTGATGGTGGGGACTGGTTCGTTTCCTGGTGGGAGGCGTGAGACGCGAAGGTAAGGATGTCAGACACGGGTTTGGGGAAGAGTTCCTTCGATACGATTACAATCGTGCCTTACAGGGAGGCGTGGGCGGCAGAGTACCGGGATCTTGTCGCCGGACTGCGGGCGGCGTTTCCGACGGGCACACGATTTCATCATATCGGATCGACTTCGGTGCCGGGTCTGGCGGCAAAGGACATTATCGATATTCAGGCGACTGTCGCGTCTTTTGACGATATCGATCTGTCTGTTCTCTCGTCTCTGAATTATATCGAACGATCGGGGTTGTCGGACCATCCGCCGGCGGGCCGGGATATTCCGGAGGCGCAGCTGAAGAAGCGGTTTTTCCGCGGGCTTAAGCGGCGGGCCAACCTGCATGTCAGGGTCGGCGGCGCTTTCAATCAGCGCTATCCGATATTGTGCCGGGACTATCTGCGGGCTCATCCGGTGACGGCGGAGTCCTATCAGGTCATCAAGGAGCGGCTGTCGGACTGGTTTCCGACCGATGCTAATCGGTATTACGACATCAAGGACCCGGTGTTCGACATCATCATGGATGGGGCGGAGATATGGGCCGCCGCGACGGGCTGGACTGTTCCTGAAGGTGATTCCGGGAGCTGAGGCGCGGATTCTGTGGCTCTTTTTACAAAATCGGGAAATTCCTTCCGGGTAACGGCGAATATTGTTGTCCGATTCCGGTGATATTGAGAGTGTGTCATACCGGATCGGAAAGACTGCAGGTAAAATCAGGTGCATGCGTGGTGGCTTTTAGGGGCTTTGGCCTGAACCCCGCAAAGGGACACAGTCCCTTTGATCCCGGTTTGTTAAAATAAAGGGGTGAGAGGGGGCGGCGTGCGAAGCACGCCTGCGTGTAATGACCTCTTTCGGGTGCAGAGCAGAGCCCTGCTTTGTCCCCTGTTTGCAAAACCAGGCTCAAAGAGGTTTTAACGATAAATCTTTAATAAAAAACAATAAAAGTTTCCAGGGCTGCCTTTTTTTTCAAAGCGGCGGCTTCTTCTGAAGCTTTTTGAAAAAGCTTCACCAAAACTTTCTTATAATTTACATGAGATTTCACGAGAATGCTTCTGATGCAGTCTCTTATACCAATGTGTCTGCATGGCCGTTTATATCGGCGATGTTCCGATACTCATCGGTCCACTGTTTTCCGGAAACTTAAAACATTCAGGGCCGGGCGGGTCTGTAATACGGTGCGTGACCGGCAGGAATCTGCTGTGGTAATTTATTGCGGTTCTGTCGGAAGGATTTTGATGCCGCTCCTTGGGGACGAAGCGTGTCTTCCTGGATGCTGAGCTGTGAACGACGGATGAGAAAACGAGGTGTCATGGCGTCAGTCCATGTTTCCATCGGGCGTTTTTATCAGGCGTTTCCAGTGGATGTCAGGCATCGGATGCGCCGTACAGGGAATGCCGGAAGCGTGCGACGCACACTTCCGGCTGAGCCTGGATCAGGATTTATGGCTTGCGTGGCCGCCCTTGCGTCCTGCTTCGGCAGCTTTCTCGTGGTCATCGGCGAAGTTGCCGGCTTTGTGTTTTTCCCCGTTCTTTGCCGAAGCGGAGGCTGATCCTGAATGGCTTGCATGATCGCCTTTACGGCCGGCTTCGGAAGCTCTTTCGTGATCTTCGGCAAAGTTGCCGCCGTTATGCTTCTCCTCTCCATGTGTAGAGGCGGATGCCGTGCCTGAATGGCTTGCATGGCCACCCTTGCGACCGGCTTCGGAGGCTTTTTCACGATCTTCCGCAAAATTACCCGGATTATGGCTGGAACTTTTTCCGGTATGGGTGTCTGCGGCGTAAACCGGAGTATGACGATTTTCAGTGTTGTAAAACATGTAAAAACTCCTGATTTCCTACGGTCTGGAAATATGCCCTGTTTGTAATAATGTTTCAGAAACTGGCACTTCCATGAACCGGTGTGCCCTAAAGGACTCCTGTGAGGGAAAGTTCCATGTTTTCTCTGGAATCTTTCTATTCACACTCTCGTGATGCGATGCCCTGAAGAGGGATACGGTCCGCATGTGTGCAGGGCTTCGCCTGCGGTACCGGTAATGAGAAAACAGGCCGTAGTATCTGTGGGGCAGTACTTCGCTGCGATTATGGAGTCTGGGATGAGGCGGTGGGAATGCTGCCGTTATGGGCGGAGGCGGAAGGAGGAGATAAGGCGACGATGTATGGAGCTAAGGCGGGAGGCGCGGAACGCGGGGACCAGCGTTTCGTATGGCCTAGTCTGCTTCTGTAAGTTCCAGTATATTTCTGAATGGCGGCTGTTTTGTGCTGTTGCCGGGAGTTATTCCCGGCAACAGATGGCGGTTTTCGCCAGACGAGCCGTGACCAGACGGGTGATGGTCAGTAATCCTGATTTGTCGGGCGGAAGAGAATTTCGTTGATATCGACATCGTCCGGCTGGCTTATGGCGAAGGAGATGGCGCGGGCGAAGGAGCTGGCCGGGATCGCGCATTTTTTGTAAAGATCCTCGACAAATTTCGCTGTATCCGGATCGGTAACGCTGGCGGGTAGTTCCGAGATCACGGCGCCGGGCGAGATGACGGTCGTGCGGATATTATAGGGTTTGACCTCCTGGCGCAGGCCTTCGGAGAGGACGCGGACGGCAGTCTTTGTCGCGGAATAGACGGCGCTGCCGGGGCTGACCTTATGTCCGGCGACGGAGGAGACGTTGATGATCTGGCCGCTTTTCTGCGTTTTCATATGCGGCAGGGCGGCGGCGATGCCGTAGAGCGTTCCCTTGAGGTTGACGTCGATTGTTCTGCTCCAGTCGTCAATTTTCAGTTTTTCGAGCGGCGACAGAGGCATGAGGCCTGCATTGTTGACGATGACATCGATGCGGCCATGGAGACTGATGGCCTGATCGACCAGCGTTCGGAGATCGTCGGGTTTTGTGACATCGGTTCTGACAGCTGATCCTTCGGGAAGGCCGATATCTTTTGCGATGGCTTCGAGTTTTTCCAGGCGACGGGCGCCGATGACGGGTTTTGCGCCCTGACTGGCGAGGTGGCGGGTTGCGGCTTCGCCGAGGCCACTGCTGGCGCCGGTGATGACGATGACTTTGCCTGTGATGTTTTCGGTCATGAGGTCTGGTCCTTATTCCCGTTGAGAGGGCCGCGTGCATGTGGGGAACGCGGCTTGCCGGCCGGGAGAAGAGTATGGCGGCGATAATGCCGGCTGACTTCTGCCCTATGACAGTGTCCGGCGCTGCGTGATGATGAAAGCCCGTTTTTTGGTCGGGATAAAGTGAAAGCAGCCATGTCGGGAGGTGGAAGCGCCGGAGCAGGGCCTGTCGTGGGAGTATGGGGAGCGGGGGCACTGCTGCGTTATGATGACCGGTTATCTGCTCACCTCAGCCAGCTTCAAAAAGAATTCCACAATAAGTATCTGAAAAAACAATAAAAGTTTTGGGGTGCCGCCTTTTTTCAAAAAAGCGGTATTCCCGGAGTCTTCCCGAAAAAACCTCACCGGAAATGTCTTTATAACTGACAGGAGGTTTCACGAGCATTATTTGAAACAGTCTTTTATAGCGGAAGCGATTTTTTCGATATTGGCAGGTGGCGCTCCGGTTGCAGCCGTGCGTGCGGCGAAAGGTCGGGCGAGGCGAGTCCGTATTCCGGACGGGCATTGCGGTGGGGGAAATAATGCGCGTGGTCGTGGCGTCCCGTTTGGGATCTAACGGGGGCCGGCAGAGCATATACTGGAAGATGCTGCCGTTCAGTGACAGGTTTTGCTGAACCGTCGGGACCGTCGCCGGGTAACATGATGATCGGGGATGGCTCTTTATCGCTGATATGGACGACGGCGCGGCCGGCCTTTCGACGGTTGCCCTGAACGGATCAGATGTCGGGCCGGTTACACTCGTGTTCGGGCGCATCAGACATGTCGCTTCCTGCGTGCCGTCCTGTCGGCGGCTGAAACTGGCCTGGTTACAGATACAGACCGGGTTTGTAGGCGGCGAAACTTCTTTGCGGTGATTTCAGCGTTCTTCTGACGGATGTTTCGGTCAGGGTGTTTCCGTTCTCGCCAGGTCATCCCTGCCCTGCCTCTTGCTTGCCAGTACCCTCACGCTGTCACGCTCCTTATCCTTAATTCCCCTGTCGCAGCTCATGGCTTTGTCAGTTCGCTCTGTGCCTGTCCTGCCTTCATTCGGAGAAGGCTTTACGGAGGGCGGCGCCGGCGAGGCGGAGGACGCGTTTTCCTTTCCACATGACGGGATAGAAGTTCAGGAAGGCGTGGACGGTGCCGGGGACGCAGAGATAGGTGACGGGGACTCCGGCTTTGCGGAGATCTTCGGCGTAGAGGGCGGCTTCGTCGCGCAGGGGATCGAATTCGGCGGTGACGATGAGGGCGGGGGCGAGGTCTTTCAGATCCGGGTGCAGGCCGGGGGAGAAGATGGGGCTGGCGACGTCGGCGATGGTTCTGACGTATTGCAGAGCGTACCATTCGAGCATGCCCATTGTCAGGAAGTAGCCCCGGGCGAAGGCTTTTCTGGACGGGAACGTCATCTCGCCGTGGGTGGCGGGGTAGATCAGGACCTGGAAGGCGAGATCGGCGGGGAATGGTTTTGTGGCCGGGGTGCCGGGCTGGTTTTCAGAGCTGTACTGGTTTTCATCGGCGTTCTGGTTTTCACGGGCGCGCCGGTTTTCGTCGCGGACGTGCTGGGCGAGCGCGGCGGAGAGGGTGCCGCCGGCGCTGTCACCGGCTACGGCGACCTTGCCGCCCCAGCGCCAGGCCTCGGTGGCGAGCCAGTTCAGTGCGGCGAGGGAGTCGTTGAAGGCGTCCGGGAATTTGTTTTCCGGGGCGAGGCGGTAATCGAAGGAGAGGATTGCGGCGCCGGAAGCGCGGGCGAGGCGGCAGCAGATTCCGTGGTGGGAATTGAGGCCGCAATGCACGTAGCCGCCGCCGTGGAGGAAGAGGACGGCTCCCCTCACCTTTCCATAAGGAATGTAGAGTCTGGCGGGGCGGAGTTCGGTGGCGCCGGGGACGCGGAGATTGATGACGCGGCGGACCGGCAGGGCGGAGAGGCCCATCGGGAAGGAGGGGCGGTTGGCGGCTTTGCGAAGCCGGGCGAGAGTTTCGAGGTGATCGGGTTCGGCGGGTCTGTGCAGCAGGTGTTTCGCGCCGCTGTGTGTGGCGCGGGTGGAACGGCGATTCATAAAAGAGAGAAAGAGTCGGGTGATGAAATCCGGGCGCGGGTTTTCGGACGGGGCAGCCGGGAGCGTTTCGGGTGTGGCGGGGCTGACGTTCTGATGCATTCCGGGGCAGGCTTTGCTCGCTGGACTGGCCGGTCCGACCAGATGGGGACCGGGTGGGGTGCCAGGTCTGGCCATGTGGGTGGGCCGGATGGAATGGTCATGGTGGCAGGATGGCGGGGTGTCGCCAATGCCGGGGTCTGAATACCGGATCTGACGACAGAACCTGACCGCAAGATGCAGGGATACGGGACGTAACGGCAGGATATCATGACGGAACGTCATGACGGGATGTGCCGGCAGGCTGGAATGAGGAATGCCAGACGACATGAGTGGGCTTGACGGTCGGGATTGCGTGGAGCAGGTTCCGCGCCTGCCAGACGGTCGGGCGACCGCTGTTGCCTTCGGGTGATGGAGGAAAGTCCGGGCTCCACGGGAGAACGGTGCCGGCTAACGGCCGGCGAGGGTGACCTCAGGGAAAGTGCCACAGAAAACAGACCGCCTTCCGGGTCCGTTCGCGGGCTGGAGGTAAGGGTGAAACGGTGCGGTAAGAGCGCACCGCGCTTCCGGTAACGGCGGCGGCAGGGCAAACCCCACCGGGAGCAAGACCGAATAGGGATGACGGGCAGCGCGGCGACGCGGCTGCCAGGGGCTCTCCCGCCCTGTCGTCCGGGTTGGTCGCGTGAGGCACGTTGCGAGACGTGTCCCAGAGGAATGGTCGTCACGGCCCCGTTTTCGGGCCGACAGAACCCGGCTTACAGACCGTCTGGCAGACAGTCTGACGATGACGATCCTGGTGCGATGGTTTGGGTTAACAGTGTTGCGGACGTTTGCCCTGGAGATGATCCGGACGGCGCTGCCGTGTGATTTTCCGGACTGATTTTCCATGCTGTGATTTCCGGGCTGTGATTTCCGGGCCGTGGTTCCGGACTGTGTTTTCTGCGCTGTGTTTTCCGGGCGGTATTTTCGGAGTTGTGTTTTCGGGACTGCGTCTTCCGGATTCCGTATTCTGAATTCCGTTTTCGGGACCGTGTTTTCGGGGGCGTGTTTCCCAGGTCACGCTTTCCGGTCGCGTTTTTCGAGCCGCCGTTCGGGGGACTTTGTTTTCGGGACTGCGGTGCTCGCGGGTGGTATGGCGGCTTTGTTTCAGGAGGCTGGACCGTATGCCGGGTGCGTCCTTTGGACGTTCTTGCAGGCGGCGGAATTTCCGGAATGACCTTCTGCTGAAATTCTTTCCCTTAGCGGAATTATTACCTGCGGTGCTGGCGCGGCGTTTCGTTACGGGTGTGGCGACGTGTCCGGGATGACGCCCGGGATGTGCGTTTGAGATATGCGTCCGGTGTCTGGGCCGGGTGATCACAGTAAATGTTGCGGGGATGGCCTGTCTCAAAAACGGGACGGAATCTGGCGGCCTTTCGCCATTCGAATACCACAAAAGAACAGAACAGGAACGAACTGGAGAACGTTTGTTCTATTTACAATTAATATACGAATAGAGCTTGCAATCACATAAAGACCATAAATGTGTGGTTTTTCCCGGTTTTCTGCCATTTTTTATTACAGTTTCATTTGACGTCCCATAAAATCCCATGATATCCCATTTGACAGACATCACAGCCCATGAACGACCCGGATCGTCTTCAATATGAAGGACCAGCCTCTCTGTGAGCGTGTTTCTCGGCACACACCAGAATCGGATCGACGCCAAAGGGCGTGTTTCGATTCCGGCCGGGTTTCGCACGGTCCTGAGGGCAAAGGCGGTCGAGGGTGAGTCGCTGATGGTGCTTCGTCCGTCCCACACACAGCCCTGCATCGAGGCGTGGCCTTCGTCGGTTTTCTCGTCGCTGGCGCAACCTCTCGATCGTCTCGATATGTTTTCGGACGAGCATGACGATCTTGCCGCCGCGCTGTATGCGGATGCGTATCCGGTCGATTCGGACCGCGAAGGGCGGATCATCATTCCGGACTTCCTGCGCGAGCATGCGGGAATCAGCGATGCCGTCGCTTTCATGGGGCTGGGGAAGATCTTTCAGATCTGGGAACCTGGCGCTGCGGAACAGCGTCGGTCCGAAGCGCGACTCCGGTCGCGGCGGGTGACGCTGCCGGGCAACCGTCCTGGCGCGGATGGCGGCGAGCGGTCCGGGGGTGACGCGTGAATGCGATGACGCCTCAGCCGCCTGTTGCGGCTCCGGATCATGATCCCGGCCATGTTCCGGTGATGCGGGATGAGGTTGTCCGGATTCTCGCGCCTGCTGACGGCGAAGTTTACGTTGACGGGACGTTTGGCGGCGGTGGGTACACCAATGCGGTTCTGGCTGCGGCGGATTGCCGGGTGTGGGGCATTGACCGGGATCCGGACGCGATCGCGCGCGGGGAGATTCTGGCGGCGCGGTGGGGCAGCGATGCGCGGGGTCTGCCGCGCCTTGCTCTGCTGCAGGGCGGCTTTGGAAAAATGCGGGATATGCTTGAGGCGGTCGGTGTTTCGTCCGTTGACGGCGTGATGCTGGATCTTGGCGTGTCCTCTTTTCAGATCGACGAGGCGGAGCGCGGATTTTCATTTCGCATGGACGGGCCGCTAGATATGCGGATGGAAAAGGCCGGGCGGTCGGCGGCGGATGTGGTGAATACGGCATCCGAGGCGGAGCTGGCTGACATTTTTCATTACTATGGCGAGGAACGTCATGCCCGCCGGGTGGCGAAGACGCTGGTGGCGGCACGGGCGGAAGAGCCGTTTCGCACGACCGGGCAGCTTGCGGCGGCGATCCGGGCGGTTGTGCCGTCGGATCGTTCCGGCATTGACGCGGCGACACGCAGTTTTCAGGGACTGCGGATTGCGGTGAATGACGAACTGGGCGAGATCGAACGCGGGCTGGCGCAGGCGCTGGAGCTGCTTGCGCCGGGCGGGCGTCTTGTTGTGGTGTCGTTTCATTCTCTTGAGGATCGCATTGTGAAACGTGCGATGGCGGCGGCGGCCGGTCAGGAACCTGGCCCTTCCCGGCATGATCCGCGTTCGGTGGCGCGTGGCCGGGATGAGGCGCCGTTCCGGCTGATGTTCCGCAAGGCGATGCGTCCGACGGAAGCGGAGTGCCGGCGCAATCCGCGTGCCCGCAGCGCGAAGCTGCGCGCGATTGCCCGCACGGCAGGTTCTCAGCGCGCGGATACCGGCGCGACGGTTTCTCAGCGCGCGGGTGCTCGCGCGACGATTTCTCAGAATGAGTCCGGCAGTGATTTCAGTAAAGCAGGGCGTGGAGCGGATGCCGGCGCTCCCCCTGCCACGTCTTCCCGTGAAGGATCAGCCTGATGTTCAGATATATCACTCTTGGGAGTGCCGTGCTTGCCGGTCTGTCCGGGCTGTATCTTTATACGGAGAAGCACCGGACGACGGTTCTGGACCAGCAGATTTCGGGAATTGTTTCTGAGACGCAGCATATCCGCCAGCAGACGGCGATACTGCAGACGCAGTGGGCGCTGCTGAATCAGCCGGACCGGCTTTCGCATCTGGTGGCGCGGTTCGATCCGCAGATTCAGCCGATGGCGCCGAAGCAGTTCGTGCGGATGGCGGATCTGGGGCAGCATCTGCCGGCGCCGGGATCGATCCATGCGCCGAACCCGCGTGAGACGATCCGGGCGACGCTGGCGGCGGCTGACGTTAAAGAGGCTCCGGCGGCGCCTGCTTCCGCCGGATCTGAGCGGGTGACGTCCGGGCAGATGGTGGCTGAGCGGTCGCAGCCTGTGGCAGTTGCGAGGAACGATGTCGAGGCGCCGAAGCCGCGTGTGGCGGAAGTTCGTCCGGCTGAAAACCACCCCGCTATGGTTCTGGCTTCCGCTCAGGGGCCTGCGGCTTCGGGTCAGGTCCGGCATGAGCTGGCGAAACCTGTTCGTCATGCGCCTGCGACGGATGATCTGGAGGTGGCTCTGGGTGAGAAGCCGGCGACGCCGGAGCGTCATGCCGCGACGCGGACGCTGGTGGCGGATGCGACTCCCGTCCGTCATGCCGCGACGGTTTCCGACAGTGACCGCCCTGCCCTGCATTCGGGCGTGACGCGGGTTGCCGCTTATCAGCCGCGCGCCGCGACCGTGCGGACGGCGTCTCCGGTGACGGTGGCGTCCTGGCATCCGGCTGCGGCGGCGCCGCGCTATGTGGAGGCGCGGGCGACGTATGGCGGGTCTCTGCTCGGACGGTCGGCGATCGGCGGAGGGCTGCCGCCGCCGATGCCGGTGTCGAACTGAGTCCTGCGCTGATGAGTCTCGAACTGACGGGACGAATCTGCTACGGGCTCCCCGCCCCTGTCTTCCGTGCCGGATGGGCCGGCGCGAATTTTCTGCTGTAGTTTTGCCGGCATGGCTCTGCCGTGTGGTTTTGCCATGTCGCTTTGTATGAACCTTTCGTCCTGCCCCTCCCCCGACGGGCGGGACTGATCTTCGGGTGACGATCCCGAGCCTTCGAGGAGACGCCGCCCCTCATGACTCGCCAGACACCTCCGCCTGACCTGCAGGATCTTGCCGCGGGGCATCTGCCCCGTGATGTTCATGTGACGGGCAATGAGATGCGCGAGCGGGCGCATCTGGAGCGGATGCATGTGCGGCTTCTGGCGGTTGCGACGGGGTTTGGCGTTCTGTTCGGGGCTGTGGCGCTGCGGCTGAGCTTTGCGACGATTTTTTCGCCGATGGCGCCGGAGCAGCGGCAGATTGCGCCGCAGGTTCCTGAAATTCCGAAGATCGATCCGAAGGGGTCTCTCGCCAGCGCGCTGAATCTGCCGCAGGTGCATCGGGCGATGATTGTGGACCGCAACGGGCAGGCGCTGGCGGTGTCGCTGCCGGTGGCGCAGGTTTACGCCAATCCGCGCGAGCTGATGGACCCGGAGGATGTGGCGAAGAAGCTGAAATCGGTGCTGCCGCAGCTTGATGAGGCGGAGACGGTGAAGCGGCTGTCGTCACAGAAGCAGTTTGCCTATCTGGCGCGCAACATCACGTTGCAGCAGGAACTGGCGATCAACAATTTCGGTATTCCGGGCATTTATTTCGAGGCGGGTGAGCGGCGGCATTATCCGCTGGGGATCGTGGCGTCCCAGATCCTGGGCGGGGTGGACATTGACGATCACGGGATTGCCGGTGTCGAGCGGTATTTCGACAAGCGTCTGAACAGCGACAAGATCCCGCTGAAGCTGTCGCTGGATGTGCGGGTGCAGGCGGTGGTGCGCGAGGAGCTGGCGAAGGCGAAGGACGAGTTTCAGGCGATCGGGGCGTGTGCGATCGTGATGGATGTGCGGACGGGCGAACTGGTGGCGATGGTCAGCCTGCCTGATTATGACGCCAATGATTTTGCCCATGCCTCGCCGGATGCGCGGTTCAACCGGGCAGTGACAGGCATGTACGAGCCTGGCTCGACCTTCAAGCTCCAGACGGCGGCGATGGCGCTGCAGCTTGGCGTGGCGCATCCGTGGGACCGGTTTTCCTCCATTCCGATCCGTGTGGGGCGGTTCACGATTGCGGATATGAAATCCGATCATTTCACGCCCTGGCTGACGCTGACGGAAGTGATGGCCTATTCATCCAACCCGGCGGCGGCGCATATGGCGCTGGATGTTGGCGGGGCGCGGCAGCGGGACTGGCTGCGGAACATGGGCTTCTTCGCGCCGGTGCCGGTGGAGCTGCCGGAAGCGGGGCGGCCGATCGTGCCGGCACAGCGCAACTGGGGCATTTCGACGGTCATGACGGTCGGGTTCGGACATGGCGTGGCCGAGCCGCCGCTGGCGATCGTGCGTGGCACGGCGGCGACGGTGAATGGCGGCGTGCTGGTGAAGCCGACGCTGCTGGACCGGGACGATCCTTCGGATGAGGCCTCGACCGCCGCGGAGGCGGGGGCTGGAAACGGGGGCGCTTCTCTGATGCGGGTGTCGGATGAGGGCAGCGATGCCGGTCAGGTGGCCGGTGCTGGCGTTTCTGGCGACGTTTCCGGCGGAATTTCTGACGGAGCGGGTGAGACGGGGCGGGTGGTGACGCCGGAAGGGACGCAGGTTCTCTCGCCGGAGACGTCGGCTCTGCTGCGGCGCATTCTGCGGCTCGACGTGACGCTGGGCACCGGCAAGACGGCGGAATCGCCGGGCTATTTCGTCGGCGGCAAGACGGGCACGGCGGAGAAGATCGGGCCGCATGGCGGGTATCTGAAGCATGTGAACATTGCCGCGTTCACCAGCATTTTTCCGATGAACAACCCGCGCTATGCGGTTTATGTGATGCTCGACAGTCCGAAGGCGACGCCGGCGACACATGGCTGGACGACGGCGGCGTGGAATGCGGCGCCGACGGTCTCGAAGATCATCACCCGTATCGGACCGATGCTGCAGATTTTCCCGGACACGGAGCATGCGGCGCAGATCGACGCGTCTCTGGCCATTCCGCTGCGTCCGGCGGTGCCGCGTGGGTACCGGCCGCTGGGTCCGGGGAACGATCCGGGCGATCCGCGGCGGCTGGTCGAGGAAGAGAAGCAGCAGAAGAAGCGTGCGGCGGAAGCGGCGCGCCAGGGTGGCCGCGCGGCTGTGGTGCCGGCTTCGGCGGAGCTGCCGTTGCGGAAACCGGATGCGGTACGGAGAGGCTGAACGATGAAACTGTCCTCTCTTCTGGCGGCGGCCGGTCTGTCTCTTCCTGATGGGATCACGAACGATCCTGACATTGTTTCGGTTACGGCTGACAGTCGCGCGGTGACGCCGGGCTCGCTGTTCGTGGCGGTACCTGGGGTGAAGCAGGACGGGCGCGATTTTATTCCGGCGGCGGTTCAGGCCGGGGCGGCGGCGGTGCTGGCTCCGGAAGGAGCGAAGCCATTCGACGGAGTGCCGATGGTGACGGCCGGGGAGCCGCGGCGGTCTCTGGCGCTGATGGCGGCGGTGCTGGCCGGGCCTCAGCCGGAGCGGATCGTCGCGGTGACGGGCACGAACGGCAAGACGAGCACGGTCGATTTTCTGCGCCAGATATGGACGGGCATGGGCCGGAAGGCGGCGAGTTTCGGGACGCTGGGGCTGATTGCGCCGGACGATGTGCTGTCGGCGCTGCCGTTTGAGATTCCGGCGCTGACGACGCCTGATCCGGTGACGTTGGCGCGTGGCCTTGCGGCGCTGCGCGGGGCGGGTGTGACGGATGTGGCGCTGGAGGCGTCCTCGCACGGGCTGGATCAGCGGCGGCTGGACGGGGTGCGGATCACGGCGGCGGGGTTTACCAATCTGACGCGGGATCATCTCGATTATCATGGCGATATCGACGCGTATCGCGCGGCGAAGATGCGGCTGTTTGAGACGCTGCTTCCGGATGACGGTTTTGCCGCTGCGAATGCGGATATGGACCGGGACACGCTGGAGGTGCTGCGGGAGATCACTCAGCGGCGCGGCCTGGAGTTGCGGCTGACGGGTGAGAAGGGCGATGCGGTCCGGCTGGTGGCGCAGAAATTCCTGCCGGAAGGTCAGCGGCTGATGCTGGAGGCCTGGGGGGAACCGTTCGATGTGACGATTGCCCTGCCCGGCCGGTTTCAGGCGGATAACGTGATGCTGGCGGCGGCGCTGGCGGCGGCGGATCGTGACGATATGGCCGCGGTGATGGCGTGGCTGTCGCATCTTCAGGGCGTGCGGGGACGGATGGAGCGGGCGGCGCTGCTGCCGTCCGGTGCGGCGGTTTATGTCGATTACGCGCATACGCCGGACGCGCTGGCGCGGGTGCTGGACAGTCTGCGGCCGCATGCGAAGGGGCGGCTGATCGTGGTGTTCGGAGCGGGCGGCGACCGCGACCGGGGCAAGCGGCCGCTGATGGCGCATGAGGCGGCGCTGCGGGCGGATGCTGTGATTGTGACGGACGACAATCCGCGTAGTGAGGACCCGGCGGCGATCCGGAAGGATGTTCTGCTCGGGGCGCCGGAAGCGATGGAAATCGGAGACCGGCGGGAGGCGATTGCGGCCGGGATCGGGATGCTGGAGGCGGGGGATGTTCTGCTGGTGGCGGGCAAGGGCCATGAGCAGGGGCAGACGATCGCGGGTGTGGTGCATCCGTTCGACGATGTCAGCGTGGCTCAGAGTCTGGTGGAGGCGGCATGAGCGCGCTGTGGACGGGGCCGGAGCTGGCTGAGACGACCGGAGGGCATTTCGGATGTAGCTCGGACGGGGCGGGCATTGTTGTGACGGGCGTGTCGATCGACACGCGGACGTTGCAGCCCGGTGACCTGTTCATTGCGCTGGCCGGGGAAAATTCGGACGGGCATGTGCATGCCGCGGTGGCGCTGGAGACGGGTGCGGCGGCGGTGCTGGTGCATCGGGAACCGGAGACGGGAGACGATGCGCGGCTGTTGCATGTGGCCGATACCCTGGACGGGCTGTGGGCGCTCGGCCGGGCAGCGCGGGCGCGGTTTGGCGGGCGTGTGGTGGCGGTGACGGGCAGCGTCGGCAAGACCACGACGAAAGAGATGCTGCGGGTGGCGCTGAGTGCGCTTGGCGAGACGCATGCGGCGGTGGCGTCCTACAACAATCACTGGGGTGTGCCGCTGACACTGGCGCGGCTGCCGCGCGGGGCGGCGTTCTGCATCAGCGAGATCGGGATGAATCATCCGGGCGAGATCGCGCCGCTGGCGGAGCTGGTGCGGCCGGATGTGGGCGTGATTACGACGATCGGCTCGGCGCATCTGGGACATATGGGCTCGCGGGAGGCGATTGCACGGGAGAAGGCATCGCTGATCGAAGCGCTGGCGCCGGGGTCGGTCGCTGTTGTGCCGGATGATGCGACCGGGCAGCTGGTGTTCGCGGATGCGGCCCGCCGCGCGGGGGTGACGCTCTGGCATTCCGGTTTTGCGCCGGGCAGCGAGGTGCGGCTGACGGATATGGAGCTGTCGGGCGAAGGCAGCCGGTTTGTCGTGCATGTCGCGGGATTTGCGGTGCCGGTGACGATCCGGGCGCCGGGGGAGCATCTGGCGCGCAACGCGGCGCTGGCGATGGGGGTTGCGGGTGCCCTGGGGACAGGGTCATCTGCGCCCGAATCCGATCTTGCGAAGGCGGCTGAGGCGCTTTCGGAATTTGTTCCGGGCGCGGGGCGCGGGGCGGCGGTGCCGGTCTGCGGTGGCCGGGCACTGCTGCTGGATGAGAGTTACAACGCTTCGGTTCTGGCGATCCGGGCGGCGCTGGGCGTGCTGAGGCTGATGCCGGCGCGGCGACGGATCGTGGTGCTGGGGGATATTCTTGAGCTGGGCGGGTTCGCCAGTGATGAGCATCTGTCGCTTGTGGAGCCGGTCTCCGATGTAGCGGATCTGGTGTTCTGCTGTGGTCCGCACATGAAGGAACTGTTCGACGCCCTGCCCTCCCCGATCCGGGGCGCCTGGACGGCGGATTCCGCGGCGCTGGCGCCGCTGGTGTGCAGGAGCATCGCGAAGGGTGATGTGGTGCTGGTGAAGGGGAGTCTGGGGAGCCGTATGAAACTGGTTGTCGATGCGCTGAAAGGCGATATGCCGAAGTCGGGGCGCGCCTGATGCTTTACTCGCTGGTCACGCATCATGTTCACGGTCACATCAGCTTTTTCAATCTGTTCCGCTACATCACCTTCCGGGCGGGCGGCGCGTGCCTGACAGCGCTGGTGATCGCGCTGGTGCTGGGCAATCCGGTGATCCGGGAGCTGAAACGCATTCAGCGGGAGGGGCAGCCGATCCGCTCACTGGGGCCTGAGCGGCACATTCTGGAGAAGGCGGGCACGCCGACGATGGGCGGCATTCTGATTCTGGTCGCGCTGTTCGCTTCCACCCTGCTCTGGGCCGATCTGCAGGACGGTTTCGTCTGGGCGGTGCTGTTCGTGACAGGGTCGTTCGGCGCGGTGGGTTTTGCGGATGATTATCTGAAGCTGTCGCGGCGGAATACGGATGGCGTGTCCAAGACGGCGCGGCTAACGGCGGAATTCGGCACGTCGCTGATCGCGGGGTGGTGGCTGCAGCATATGATGCCGCCGGATCTGAGCAATCAGCTGGCTTTTCCGTTTGTGAAAGATCTGCTGCTGCCGCTGGGGTTTGCCTATCCGATCTTTGCGATGATCACGATTGCCGGGTTCGGCAATGCGGTGAACTTCACGGACGGGCTGGACGGGCTGGCGACGGTTCCGGTGGTGATCGCGGCGTTTGTATTCGCGCTGATTTCCTATCTGGTCGGCAACCATGTGTTTGCGGATTATCTGCAGCTTCATGCCGTGCCGGGCACGGGTGAGCTGGCGGTCTTCTGCGCGGCGCTGGTTGGTGCGGGGCTTGGTTTCCTGTGGTTTAACGCGCCGCCGGCGGCGGTGTTCATGGGCGACACGGGCTCTCTGTCGCTGGGCGGCGCGCTTGGCGCGGTGGCGGTGGCGGTCAAGCATGAACTGGTGCTGTGCATTGTCGGCGGTCTGTTCGTGGTTGAGACGCTGTCGGTCATCATTCAGGTGTTCTGGTACAAGCGGACGAAGAAGCGGGTGTTCCTGATGGCGCCGCTGCACCATCACTTCGAGAAGAAAGGGTGGCAGGAACCGAAGATCGTCATCCGGTTCTGGATCGTCTCGGTCGTGCTGGGGCTGTGCGGCCTGGCGACGCTGAAGCTGCGGTGAAGGAAATGGTCTCATGCTGACATTCGCGCCTGATCTCTTTGCCGGACGCCGCTTTGTGGTGCTCGGCCTGGGTCGGAACGGCACGCCGGCGGCGAAAGCGCTGGCGGCGATGGGCGCGGATGTTCAGGCATGGGATGACGGCGAGGCGGCGCGGGAGGCGCTGCTGCGGGAGGCCAGCTCTGTTGCCGGGTCGCTGACAGTGGCGCCGGTGGAGAGTCTGGCGGGTGTGGATGGGCTGGTGATGTCGCCGGGCATTCCGCATGTGCTGCCGAAAGCGCATCCGGTAGCGGCGATGGCGCGGGAGGCTGGAGTGCCGGTTCTGTCGGATGCCGATCTGCTGTTTCAGGCGGTGCGGAAAGCGGGATCGAAGGCACGGTTCGCGGGGATTACCGGCACGAACGGGAAGTCCACGACGACGGCGCTGCTGGCGCATCTGCTGCGCTGCGGCGGGGTGCCGGTGGCGGAGGGCGGCAATCTGGGACCGGCTTCGCTGTCGCTGCCGCTGCTGCCGGATGATGGCGTGTATGTGCTGGAGATGTCGTCCTACATGCTGGAGCGGCTGGACGCGCTGCATTTCGATGTGGCGTGCCTGCTCAATCTGACGCCGGATCATCTGGACCGGCATGGCGACATGGCGGGCTATGCGGCGGCCAAGACGCGGATTTTCGACCGGATGGAGCCGGGTGATCTGGCGGTCATCGGTAACGGGGATTCCTGGTGCCGGGAGATCACGGCGCTGGTTGCGGCGCGCGGTGTGCCGGTGGTGACGGTTTCCGGCGTGGACGAAGCTGCGGATTTTCACATGGAGAACGGGGCGGTTGTGGACCGGGCGGGCGTTGTGGCGCGGCCCGGGGCGGCGCTGCCAGGAGCGCATAATGCGGAGAACGCCTGCTCGGCGCTGCCGATGGCGCTGAAGCTGGGCGTGGCGCGGAATGTGCTGGCGGAAGGCATCGGGTCGTTTGGCGGTCTGGCGCATCGGCAGAAGCTGGTGGCGGCGCTGGATGGCGTGGCGTTTGTCGATGACAGCAAGGCGACGAATGCGGACGCGGCTTCGCGCGCGCTGAGGTGTTACGACCGGATCGTATGGATTGCGGGCGGGATGGCGAAAGCGGGTGGGATTGCGGATCTCGTGCCGTATTTTCCGCGGATTACGGAAGCGTTTCTGATCGGACGGGATGCGCCTCTGCTGGCGGAGACGCTGGCGGCGCATGGTGTTGCGTACCGGATCGCGGGCGATCTGGAGCATGCGGTGCCGGAGGCGTACCGGGCGGCGCGGGCGCAGGAAGCGGAGGTGGTTCTGCTGTCGCCGGCCTGCGCGAGTTTTGACCAGTTTTCAGGATTTGAGGCGCGTGGCCTGCGTTTTGCCGCATTGGCGGGCGAACTTCTGAGCGACGCGGCCCAGGGCAGGACACAGGATAAGACGGGCGGATCGGAGCGGGCGGGATAATGGCCAGATTTTCACGGATCGACAATTCGGGTCTGGGGCGCTGGTGGCGCAGCGTTGACCATGTGACTCTGGCCTGTGTCGGCATTCTGATCGGGTTTGGCTATATTCTGATGCTGGCGGCCAGTCCGTCCGTTGCGGTGCGTATCGGCGCGTCGCGCAACATGTTCATTTTCAAGCAGGTGGTGTTCCTGGCGCTGGCTGGCGGGATTGTGGTCGGCGTGTCGATGCTGACGCGCAAGGGGATTGTGCGGCTCGGTTTTATCGGCAGCGCGGTGGCGATTGCGGCGACGGCGCTGACACTGGTGCACGGGGTGGAGATCAAGGGGGCGCGGCGCTGGATCGCGCTGCCGATGATGTCCGTGCAGCCCTCCGAGTTTCTCAAGCCGTGTTTCGCGGTGCTGACGGCGTGGCTGCTCTCTGAGCGGCGGGTGCGGAAGTATTTTCCGGGGATGCTGCTGGCCTGCGGTTGTTTCGCGGTCATTCTGGTGCTGCTGAAATCACAGCCGGATATCGGGATGCTGACGGTTGTGACGACGGTGTTCATGGCGCAGCTTTTCGTGGACGGGCTGAATCTGGTTCTGGTGGCCGGCTGCGTGGGACTGATGGTCGCGGCGGGGATTTCGGCCTATTTCCTGTTTCCGCACGTGCATTCGCGCGTCGAGCGGTTTCTGCATCCGAATGTGGGTGACCACTATCAGATCGACACGGCGTTGCGGGCGTTCGGCAATGGCGGGCTGATGGGGCGCGGTCCCGGTGAGGGCCGTGTGAAGGATCTGCTGCCGGACGCGCATGCGGACTTTGTTTTCGCGGTGGCGGGCGAGGAATATGGCATGCTGATCTGCATGTTCATTATCGCCGTGTTCGCGACGATCGTGGTGCGGGCGTTGCTGCGGCTGCTGCGTGAGGACGATCCGTTTCTCATTCTGGCGACGTCGGGTCTGGTGACGGGGTTCGGGCTGCAGGCGTTTGTGAACATGGCGTCCACGCTGCATCTGATTCCGACGAAGGGTATGACGCTGCCGTTTATTTCCTATGGCGGTTCATCGGCGATGTCGGTGGCGCTGACGATCGGGATGGTTCTGGCGCTGACGCGGCAGCGGATCGGGCAGAGCCGGCTGAGCCGGTCGCTACCGCAGCCTGTTGGCACATGGAAGGCGGCGGCGTGAGCGACGTGATGACGAAAGCGGGCGGTCCGGTTGTGATCGCCGCCGGCGGGACGGGCGGGCATTTCTTTCCGGCCGAGGCGCTGGCGGATGCGCTGGTGGCGCGCGGGTATCGTGTGGCGCTGATGACGGATGCGCGGGCCGGCAGGCGGACGAGCGGTGTGTTCGCGACGGCGGATCAGTTCGTGCTGCCGGGTGCGGGCGTGGCCGGACGCGGGCCGGTGCGGGCGCTGAAGGGTGGTCTGGCGCTGCTGCGCGGGGCACGGCAGGCGCGAGGGATCATGGCGAAGATCCGGCCTTCGGCGGTGGTGGGGTTTGGCGGCTATCCGTCGGTCCCTCCCCTGCTTGGTGCGCGGCTGCTGCCGGCTTCGGTGCGGCCGGCAATCGTGCTGCATGAGGGCAATGCGGTCCTGGGCAAGGCGAATGCGTTTCTGGCGCGGTTCGCGGACGGGATCGGCACGTCTTTCGCGAAGGTTGCGGGACTGCCTGCCGGGGCACGGGTGCGGCTGACGGGGATGCCGGTGCGCCCGGCGATCGCGGCGATGGCGGGCGAGGGCTATGAGCCACCCGGGGAGCCGCCGGACGGGCTGATCCGGCTGCTGGTCTGGGGCGGGTCGCTGGGGGCGCGGGTGTTTTCGGACGTGGTTCCGGAGGCGCTGTCGCTGCTGCCGCTGGAGATCCGCGAGCGCGTGACGGTGACGCAGCAGGTCCGGGGCGAGGATCTGGAGCGGGTGCGCACGGCGTATGCGGCGTATGGCATTGCGTCGCGGCTGGAGCCGTTCTTCTCCGATGTGGCGTCGCTGATGCGGGAGGCGCATCTGGTAATCGGGCGGGCCGGCGGGTCTTCGGTGGCGGAGCTGGAGGTCGCGGGGCGGCCATCGGTTCTGGTGCCGCTGCCGGTGGCGGCGAGCGATGAGCAGACGGCGAACGCGCGGGCGCTGGAAGGCGTCGGGGCGGCGTGGCTGATGCGTCAGGACACGTTCTCACCGGACGCGCTGTCGGCGCTGCTGGCCATGATGCTCACCGATACCGGCGTGCTGACGGCGGCAGCGGATGCGGCGGCGGGGCTGGCGCGTCCGGATGCGGCGGAGCGTCTGGCCGATCTTGTCGAAGCGAATCTGCCGGGTGGCGACTTGCGCGGCGCGGTGTCCGGGGCTTATTCCGGCGCACCTTCTGGCGCCGGGAATGGTTCCGGAACCGGTCCGGGAGAGGACCGTCCGGCCACATCATCTTCATCTTTTCCCTTCATTGATTCATCTACGCCCGAGGAGGCCCGTCCATGAGAGCCCTGCCGCTGACCATCGGCACCATTCATTTCGTCGGCATCGGCGGCATCGGCATGTCGGGTATTGCCGAGGTGCTGCATCTGCTTGGTTACACGGTGCAGGGGTCCGACCTGTCCGAGAATGCGAATGTGCGGCGTCTGCGGGCGGCGGGCGTTCATGTGACGATCGGGCATGACGCGGAAAACCTGGGCGCGGCGCAGGTGGTGGTGATCTCCACGGCGGTGAGCCGGGACAATCCGGAAGTGGTGGCGGCGCGGAGCCGTCTGATCCCGGTTGTGCGGCGGGCGGAGATGCTGGCGGAGCTGATGCGTCTGCGCTGGTCGGTCGCGGTGGGCGGAACGCATGGCAAGACGACGACGACGAGCCTGATCGCGGCGGTTCTGGAAGCCGGCAAGCTGGACCCGACGGTGATCAATGGCGGGATCATCGAGGCGTATGGCACCAACACGCGCATGGGCAAGGGCGAGTGGATGGTGGTTGAGGCCGATGAGAGCGACGGATCGTTCCTGCGTCTGCCGTCGGTGATTTCGGTCGTGACCAATATGGACCCGGAGCATCTGGATCACTGGGGTTCGCAGGAGGCGATGGAGGCGGCGTATGACCAGTTCGTCTCCAATGTGCCGTTCTATGGTTTTGCAGTGCTGTGCATCGATCATCCGGCCGTGCAGCAGATGATTCCGCGTCTTTCGGACCATCGGATCGTGACTTACGGGTTCTCGCCGCAGGCGGATATCCGGGCCGAGAAAGTGATCACGGACAAGCTGGGCGCGACGTTCGAGGTGCAGATCACGGACCGGACGCGGCGGCGGACGCGCAGGGCGGGGCCGTTCCGGCTGCCGATGCTGGGCAATCACAACGTTCAGAACGCGCTGGCGGCGATTGCCGTTGCGACCGAGATGGACATTGACGATGCGACGATCCGGTCCGGTCTCGCGGCGTTCAAAGGGGTCAAGCGGCGCTTTACCCGGACGGGCGAAGCGGGCGGCGTGACGGTAATCGACGATTACGGGCATCATCCGGTGGAGATCGCGGCGGTACTGAAGGCGGCGCGGCAGGCCGGGGCGCGGAAGGTGATCGCGGTGGTGCAGCCGCATCGTTACTCACGGCTTCAGACGCTGTTTAATGATTTCTGCACCTGCATGAACGACGCGGATTCCGTGATCGTGGCCGATGTGTATGCGGCGGGCGAGCAGCCGATCGAAGGTGTGGACCGGGACTGGCTGGTGGACGGGCTGCGTGAGCGCGGGCACCGTTCGGTGGTGCCGCTGACGGACCCGGCGCATCTGCCGGAGATGATCAATGCGATGGCGAAACCGGGCGACTATGTGGTGTGTCTGGGCGCGGGCACGATCACGAACTGGGCGCAGGCGCTGCCGGGTGAACTGATTGCGCTGCAGTCCGGTCAGAAAGGCGGCTGCGCGGCATGAGCGCACGGCGGGCCGGAGCACGGGATTCGGGCGCGAAGGAAAACGTAGCTGTGGCCTCCGGTGTGGTGTCGCCGGGGCATGGGCTTGCCGCGATGCTGGGCGATGTGCGTGGGCGGATCTCGGTGGATCAGCCGCTCGGGCCACGCACCTGGTTCCGGGTTGGCGGCCCGGCGGAATGTCTGTTTCAGCCGGCGGACGCGGAGGATCTGGCCGGAGCGCTGGGGCGGTTTTCGCCGGAGTTGCCGGTGCTGGTTCTGGGTGCGTGTTCGAATGTGATCATTCGCGATGGCGGCGTGCCGGGGCTGGTGATCCGGCTGGGCGGAGCGTTCGCGAAGATTGAGACGGAGGAGAACGGCGTCGTTGTCGGCGGCGCGGCGCTGGATGCGACCGTGGCGGAGACGGCGGCGGCGGCGGGACTTGGCGGGCTCGAGTTTCTGGCGGGGATTCCCGGCTCCATTGGTGGCGCGGTGCGGATGAACGCCGGGGCGTATGGCTCCGACATGGCGGCGGTTCTGGACTGGGCGGAGATTGTGTCCCGCGACGGGTCGCTGATCCGTCTGCCGGCGTCCTCGCTGCGGTTTGGCTACCGGCGGTCGGCGCTGCCGGACGGGGCGGTTGTGGTGCGGGCGCGGCTGCGGGCGGTGCCTGCCGATCCGGCGGAGGTGGCGCAGCGTATCGCGGGTATTCGTGCGGCGCGGGAGGGCTCGCAGCCGGTCCGGGCGCGGACGGGGGGCTCGACATTCCGCAATCCCGATCCGGAGGTGACGCCGCTGAAGGCGTGGCAGCTTGTGGATGCGGCGGGGTGTCGCGGGCTGACGGTCGGCGGAGCGCAGGTGAGCGAGAAGCACTGCAACTTTCTGATCAACACTGGCAGCGCGACGGCGGCGGATCTGGAGAATCTGGGCGAGACGGTTCGCCGGCGGGTTCTGGAGACGTCCGGCGTGACGCTGCACTGGGAGATCAAGCGCATCGGGCTGCCTGTGGCTGATGTGAGGGGAAACGGGGCTGAGGAGCCGGTGGCATGAGCATTTCGCGACGGGTGACGGTTCTGATGGGCGGCGCTTCGGCGGAGTGGGAGGTGAGTCTGTCCTCCGGCGCGGGTGTGGTCGAGGCGCTGCGGGCGGCGGGGCATGAGGCTCAGGGGCTGGATGTGACGCGGGATCTGGCGGCGCTGGTGTCGGGGCTGGCGGAGCAGAAGCCGGAGGTGGTGTTCAACGCGCTGCATGGGCGGTTTGGCGAGGATGGCGCGGTTCAGGGCGTGCTGGAATGGCTTGGTCTGCCCTACACGCATTCCGGCATCCGGGCCTCGGCGACGGCGATGGACAAGGCGGCTTCGCGGGCGGTGTTTCTGGCGGCGGGGCTGCCGGTTGCCGAAGGGCGGACGATTGCGATCGGTGAACTGGCGGCGGGCGATCCGCTGGGTGCGCCTTATGTGGTGAAGCCGCTGGATGAGGGTTCGTCAGTGGGGGTGTCCATCGTGCGGGACGGATCGAACCAGCGGGGGCGGATTGTCGAGACGTGGCGGTACGGGCCGGTGGCGCTGGTGGAGGAGTTCATTCCGGGGCGCGAGATCACGGTGGGTGTGCTCGATGGCGACGCGGCGGGGCCGCATGCGCTGACGGTGACGGACATCACACCGGATGCGGCCAGTGGTCATGATTTCTATGATTATGACGCGAAATATGGCGATGGCGGCAGTCGCCATGCGTTGCCGGCGGCGATTCATCCGGAGGCGTTCGAACGGGCCTGCGAAATCGCGGTCGCGGCGCATGCGGCTCTTGGATGTTCCGGGGCGTCGCGGTCGGATTTCCGTTATGACGATACGACGTGCGGCGACAGGCCGGGGCGGCTGGTGCTGCTGGAGGTCAATACGCAGCCGGGGATGACACCGACTTCGCTGCTGCCGGAGCAGGCGGCGTATTGCGGTGTGTCGTATGAGGAGCTTTGTGACTGGCTGGTGCGGGATGCGCTGAACCGGGCGGAGACGGCGCGCCGATGAAAGTGCCGCCGCAGAGAGTGCTGCGGGTGAGAGTGCCCTGGTGAGCAGAGCCCCCTCCCCTCGTGACGAGCCGCCCGGACGCACGCGCTTCCGGCAGACGAGCCGGGCGGACAGGCCGTCCCGGTTCATGCTGTTTGTGCGCCGGCACAAGCATATGCTGCGGCTTCTGGGAGGGGTGGCTGTTTTTGCCGGTGGTGGCTGGATTTTTCTGAAGCTGCATGGGGCGCAGACGATCCTGGCGCCGTTGCGGCAGAAGATTGAGTCGGAAATTCCGCTGAAGGTGACGGCGATCCGGATCGAGGGGCAGAACCTTACGAGTCTTGATTCGATCAGGACGGCGCTGGGGATTTCTGTTGGTGACCCGATGCTGGAGTTTGATGTGGCGGCGGCACGGAAGCGGCTGGATGATCTGCCGTTTGTCGATCATGCGAGTGTTGAGCGGCATCTTTCCGGTCTGCTTGTCGTGCGGCTGGCGGAGCGTCCGCCTTTCGCCGTATGGCAGCATAATGGCCATTTCGTTCTGATCGATCGTGGCGGCAACCCGGTTCCCGACAAGGGCATGACGGGCAAGGATGCGCGGGCTTTCATGCAGCTGCCGCTGGTGGTTGGTGAGGGCGCGGATCATGCGGCGGCGGATCTTCTGGATGCGGTGGCGAAGGTTCCTGATGTCAGTTCGCGGATGACGGCGGCGACGCTGGTTGGCGGACGGCGCTGGACGATCACGCTGAAGGACGGGACGGTGGTGTATCTGCCGGAGGCGGCGGAGGTTGCGGCGCTGAACCGTCTGGCCTCGCTGCAGAAGCGGTTCGGGCTGCTGGACCGGCCGGTGGAGATCATTGATCTGCGGCTTCCGGACCGCATGACCATTCGCGAGCGTCCGGTGACCTCCGATGCTGAAACAGCGAATGATCAGAAGCAGGATGCCGGATCGGGCGCTGCCGTGGTGCCGGAAGGTGCGGGCGCCGCGACGGACGGGGCCCGTGCGGTGCCGCGTCGGGATGATCCGGGGTCTGTTCAGGGGGCTGAGCGGGGATCCGGGCGCGGGGCTGGCCGGGGAACTGGCGACCGGGATTCAGACAGTCGCGATTCAGGCGGGCAGGATTCAGGTGGTCAGAGCTCCGGCAATCAGGGTTTCGGTAATCAGGGCTCTGGTAATGAGGCTGGTGGAAATGCGGTGCGGGAGCGGCCACGGTCCGGGACGCCGCGGGAGCAGGACGGGGGTGCGCAGATGAAAGAAGGAGTTATGCCGGCATGAAAGATCTGGTGATTACGGGTTCTCCTTCGTCGCTTTCGCCGACGGTTGTTTCTGCGGCCGGGCGGGGGCGTGTCACGGGGCGCGGTCTGATCGAGCCGCCGGAGACCAGGCCGGAACCGCGCGCGTGGCGGAACGGGATTGTTGGTGTTCTGGACATCGGTTCGACGAAGATCACCTGTCTGATCGGCAAAGGCGAGCCGAACGGGATGCTGCGTGTGCTCGGGCATGGCTGGCTGCGTTCGAGCGGTGTGAAGAGTGGCGCCATTGTCGATCTGAAGGCGGCGGAGGCGATTATCCGGCATGTGGTCGGGCATGCGGAGCGCGAGGCGGAGCGGTCTCTCGACAAGGTCATTGTCAATCTGTCCTGCGGGCAGCCGGAGAGCCGTCTGTTCAATGTTCACTGGCCGATTGGCGGGCGTGAGATCACGGAGGCGGATATTCGCCGGATCGTGACGGAAGGGCGAATGAAGGCGCAGTCCGAGGGGCGGGCGGTGATTCACACGCTGCCGCTGGATTTCGCGGTTGACGAGACGGATGGCGTTACCGATCCGCGCGGGCATCTTTGCGATCAGTTGCGGGCGCGGCTGCATGTGATCGATGCTTCGGCGACGGCGCTGCGGACGCTGGACTCGCTGCTCGGGCGGGCGGAGCTGCGGCTGGACGGGCTGGTTTCGGCGCCGCTTGCTTCCGGTCTGGCGGTGACGGATGCGGATCAGCGTCTGGTGGGCACGACAGTGGTGGATATGGGCGGCGGCACGACGTCGCTGGCGGTATTTGCCGATGGTCAGCTTCTGCATACGGCGCAGATCAATATCGGCGGCGAGCATGTCACGCGGGATATTGCGCGTGGTCTGGGGACGTCTACGGATAATGCCGAACGCCTGAAGACGATGCATGGTCATGCGGATCTGTCCGCTGACACAGATGACGGCGTGACCATACGGATCGAGCGGGCTGGCAGCGGCACGCCGAGTTTCGAGGCGATACCGCGGGCGATGCTTGGTGACATAATCAGGCCACGAATTGAGGAAACATTCGAACTGGTCAGGGATCGTCTTGACGGTGCCGGGCTGGGCCGTCTGGCTGGCGGACGGGTCATTCTCACGGGTGGCGCGTCCATGCTGGACGGAGTGGGTTCGGTTGCGGCGCGGGTGCTCGGCCGGCCTGTGCGGCTGGGGCGTCCGGCCGGTGTGATCGGACTGCCTGAACAGTGCGCGGCGGCGGGTTTCGCGACGACGGTAGGTCTTCTGACCTGGGCGGCGTCTGCGGAACGTCCTTTTGGCGATATTGAGTTTGCTGAAGAGCCTCCAACGGGCATTTTGAATAAATTAGTCTCTTTCATTCGTGCCCGTGTCTAATATGATAGTGAAATCTTGATAATTTTGATTCACGGAGTGTATCCGTGAGGACCGCCATCCTCAGACCCAATCCAGGAAAGCGTACATGACCCTCAACCTGACAGTCCCGCCACAGACTCATGCTGATTTCACCCCGAAGATCACGGTGATCGGGGTTGGTGGCGGCGGCACGAATGCCGTCGACAACATGATCCAGGCGGACCTGAAAGGTGTTGAGTTCGTTGTTGCCAATACGGATGCGCAGCAGCTGATGCACAGCCGGGCAGACCGGCGCATTCAGCTTGGTCCGCATCTGACGCAGGGGCTTGGCGCGGGGGCGAAGCCGGAGATCGGCCGGGCTGCGGCAGAGGAAGCGGGCGACGAGCTGGCGCGGCATCTGGACGGCGCGCATATGGTTTTCGTGACGGCGGGCATGGGCGGCGGCACCGGAACGGGTGCGGCGCCGATCGTCGCGCGGATGGCACGTGAGCGGGGCATTCTGACGGTTGGTGTTGTGACGAAGCCGTTCAGCTTCGAGGGACCGCGCCGGGCGCGGGCGGCTGAAGAGGGCATTGCCGAACTTCAGCAATATGTCGATACGCTGATCGTTATTCCCAATCAGAACCTTTTCCGTATGGCCAATGAGCGCACCACCTATAAGGATGCGTTCCGGATGGCTGATAACGTCCTTTACATGGGCGTGCGCGGCGTGACCGATCTGATGATGGCGCCGGGTCTGGTCAACCTCGATTTCGCCGATATCCGCACTGTCATGGCCGAGATGGGCAAGGCGATGATGGGCACGGGCGAGGCTGAGGGCGAGGATCGCGCGCGGCTGGCGGCTGAGGCGGCGATTTCCAACCCGCTGCTGGAAGACACTTCCATGGGCGGGGCGCGCGGTCTGCTGATCAACATTACGGGCGGCGACGACATGACGCTGTTCGAGGTGGATCAGGCGGCGAACCGTATCCGCGAGGAAGTGGCCGAGGATGCGAACATTATTTTCGGTTCGGCGGTCGATCCGGATCTGAACGGCAAGATCCGGGTGTCGGTCGTGGCGACGGGTATCGACATTCCGTCGGCGCGTCCGCATCTGGCGGTCGACAATGTCGAGCCGATGCAGGCGACGGGCACGGATGGCGGTTACGGGATGCAGCCGGGTGCCGAGCAGCAGCATGCGGTGGGTCAGCCGGCTCCGCATCATGGCGCGCCTGTTTTTGGCGGGCAGCATGGTGGTGCGCAGCCGGGGCGTCATCCTTCGGCCGGTGAGACTGTAACGGGTTTTGGCGCGCCGCAGCAGCCGGTTCGTCAGACGCCGAATTTCAATATGGACCCGCATGCGCCGGCGGCTCAGGCACCGGCTCAGGGTAGTCCGGCGCGAAACGCCTCGCCTCGCGCCGGTCTGTTCACGGATGCGACGCGTCCGGCGGCCCAGCGCGCGCCCGAGCCGGCGCCGCAGCAGCCGCGCAGTCTGTTCGGGATGATGACCGGCGTTCTGCGGCGTCCGTCCGAGCCGCGTCAGGAGCAGCCGGCGGCCCGGCCGAACCCGGCGCCGCAGGTCACTCCCGCGCCGCGTCCGCAGGCGGCTCCGACGGTGCGTCCGGCTCAGGCGGATGATGGCGGGCTGGATATTCCGGCGTTCATGCGGCGTCCTTCCTGAGACACTGGTCTGATGACGGTCGTGTGAGAGTGCCCGGTGCCGGTGTTTCGACCGGGAGTTGCTGGTCAGGGGATTACCGTTCTGACATGACCGGCGTGAAAGTGGCGGTTCGGTTCGTGTCCTGATGTTAATTCGGGTCGGTTATCTTAAAGCCGGAACAGGTTCTGTTCCGGCTTTCTGTTATCCGGCGTGACTTTCTGTATCGGAAAGTTCCGGCTTTTCACGGTTTGTGAAGTATCCCGACGAACTTATGGTGCGTTCTCCCGTTAAACCGCCACATTTTCAGGAAAAGTAACATCGGTCCCAGGCGAAACAAGACGCAATAAACATTGACTGGAACCGGACCTGACCGGTGGTATTAAGAATAATGAACAAGTTTTAAGCCAGCATGGTCGACACACTGCAGGATTTAAGAGAAAGAAAAATGGAAAGCCTCAGTCTCGATCCGGTGATGACTGCAGACACGACAGAGGAGGCGTTTCTGTCGACTGCCAGCTCCTTCAGAACTCTTGCGACGGAAGCGTTTTCTTCCCGGACCGCCGAGCCGGCCGTGGCCGGACAGAGGACGCTGAGGTCTTCCATTTCCTGTGTCGGGATCGGTCTGCATACCGGCGCGGCGATCAGGCTCTCCATCCGGCCGGCGCCGGCGGATACCGGGATTGTCTTTCAGCGGACGGACATTGACGCCTCTCCGCTTCCGGCGCGCTACGACAGTGTTGTGGAGACGCGGCTGAGCACGGTGATTGGCGAATCGCCTCAGAGCGGCAACCGGGTTGCGACGATTGAGCACATGATGTCCGCGCTGCATGGTCGCGGCATCGATAATGCGCTGATTCTGGTGGACGGGCCGGAGCTGCCGGTGCTTGACGGTTCCTCGGCCGATTTCCTGTTTCTCCTGGACTGCGCCGGAACGACGGAGAGCGATGACCCGCGTCGCGAGATCGAGATTCTGAAGACGGTGCGGGTTGCGAATGGGGATGCGTTCGCGGTGCTGCGGCCGCACGCCCGTTCCGGGCTGTCTCTGGAGATGACCATCGATTTCCCGGCGGCCGCGATCGGGCGGCAAAAGCTGTCCCTTGATCTCGATGAAAGCGCGTTTCGCCATGATCTGGCGTTTTCGCGTACCTTCACCGACCGGCGGGAAATCGATGCTCTGCATCGGGCGGGACTGGCGCTGGGCGGATCGCTGGACAATGCGATCGTCGTGGATGGTGTGAATGTGCTGAATCCGACGGGTCTGCGGGCGCGCGACGAGTTTGTGCGCCACAAGCTGCTGGATGCGGTCGGGGATCTGTACCTGGCCGGAGCACGTCTGCGGGGCAGATTTATCGGTCATAAATCCGGACATCATCTGAACAATCAGCTTTTGCGAACGCTCTTTGCCGACCGGTCCGCCTGGCGCTGGGCGCAGAAGCGCGCTCCGGGGTCGCTTCAGCCGCGCCGGGTGGCAGCCTGACACTGTCGCTGGTCTGTGTCACGGGTTTATCCGCTGAAAACGGCTGCTGAAGGGGTGTTTGCCTTCGGGCATGGGTGACGGGTTTTCATGGGCCGCATCCGCGTGCCGGAACAGATTGCCAAAACAGATTATGTGCGCCTTTCCGGCGCGGCAATCCGTGCTATAAGGCGGAACCTTTATTACCATGTCTGAACAGTGAGTTGATACGTGCCGCAGCCAATCTCGCGCATCCCGTCCAGCATGTCGTCGAGACTGGCTTCGACTGCCGCCTGCGCCACGCTTATGTTTCTGTCCGGCTGTTCTCTGTTCGGCGACAAAGAGAAGCCGCAGGTGCCGCAACTGGCCTCCGCTGACGCGTTCTATAACAACGGAATCGACGCGCTGCGGAGCCGGCGTTACACGCTGGCGGCGGCGGAGTTCGAGACGCTTCAGCAGAACTATCCGTATTCGGGCTACACGGCCAGCGCGCAGCTCATGGAGGGCTATGCGTATTATCTGCAGAGCAAATATCCTGAGTCGGCGCAGCAGCTCGAGCGCTTTATCGAGCTGCATCCGACCAGCGGCGACGCACCTTATGCGTTCTATCTTCTTGCGCTGTGTTACTATGAGCAGATCGGGGATGTCCGGCGCGATCAGCAGATGACGTCGGAGGCGATGTCACGCCTTCAGGACGTGATCGCGCGTTTCCCGCAGTCGAAATATGCCCGTGACGCCCAGCTCAAGATCGATCTCTGCCGCGACCATCTGGCGGGCAAGGAGATGCTGGTCGGGCGGTATTATCAGCAGCAGCGTTCTTATCAGGGGGCGATCGGGCGCTATCAGCGCGTGGTGCAGGATTTCCAGACCACCAACCATGTGGCTGAGGCGCTTGAGCGGCTGGTCGAGGTGTATCTCGATCTTGGTCTGACGGAGGAAGCGCGGCGCACGGGAACGGTGCTTGCGTATAACTATCCGGGCAGCAAATGGTATCGTTATGCCTATAACGATCTGAAATATTACCATCTGCTCCAGGCGGGCACGCCGGTGCCGGGCACGACGAAGGGTCCGGCGGGCGCGCCATCCCAGGAAGAAACGCTGTCTCCCGCGCAGTCTGCGGCGCGTGGCGTTGGCCGGGCCGATGCGCCGCCATCCCTTTCGGCGGCTCCGGTACAGCCTGTGAACGCACAGTCTCTCCCGCAGCAGAATGACGGGTCCACTCTGACCAGCAATGTCGCGCATCAGGGCACGGCGCAGGGGACGAACGGACGCCCGCGCTGAGGACCGGATGCTGAGTCTGACCTGTTGTCATAGCGGTCCGTCTGGCGGATGTCGGATGTGGCGGTGGTCAGATATGGCACGGGTCTGTGGTGGCCGGGATGGCCGCAGAGGGACTGGCGCCTGCCCGGCTGACCCTGGCCGGAGCGGGTTTCTGTGATGGCTGACGGGATGTTGCGACGGAACGATCCATCGGGTTTACTGCTCCGGGCGGCATGCTGCATGGGGCAGTGCTTTTTTGTCGCCGGGCGGAACGGGTTTTCGCCATGCTGAGTTTTCTCTCCATTCGTGATGTTGTGCTGATCGAGACGCTGGATCTGGCGTTTCATGCCGGGCTGACGGCGCTGACCGGTGAGACGGGCGCGGGCAAGTCGATCCTGCTGGACAGTCTTGGTCTGGCGCTGGGTGAGCGGGCCAATGCCGGGCTGATCCGCGCGGGGGCGGATGAGGCGCGGGTGACGGCGAGCTTCGAAGTGGCGGCGGATCATCCGGTGCATGCGATTCTTGCCGAGCTCGACATTCCCTATGAGACGGGCGAGCCGCTGATTCTGCGGCGCGTGGTGAATGGTGACGGGCGGTCGCGGGCCTGGATCAGCGATCAGCCGGTGGGGGTCGGACTGCTGCGGCGGATTGCAGCGACTCTGGTGGAGATTCAGGGGCAACATGAGCAGATGGGACTGGCGGACCCGGCCACGCATCGGGATCTGCTGGATGCATTTGGCGTGAGCCCTGCCCTGCGGAGTGAGGTGACGCGGTGTTTCGCGGCCTGGCGGGAGGCGCGGACGACGCTGGAGGCGGCGCGGCGGGAGATGGCCGAGGCGGCGCGCGAGGAGGAATGGCTGCGGCATAGTGTCGATGAGCTGTCGTCTCTGGCGCCTCAGCCGGATGAGGAGCTGTTTCTGGCGGAGCAGCGGCTGGCTTTGCAGCGGAATGAACGGCGGGGCGAGGCGGTGGCGGCGTCGCTGGCGGAGCTGACGCCGCGGGACCGGCGCAATCAGGGTCCGGCGGCGGCGCTGCGGGCGGCGACGCGGGCGCTGCACAAGCTGTTGCCGGCGCCGGGACATGAGCCGGCGGAGGGCGGCAATGAGCGCGATCCGCAGCAGATTCTGGCGAATGAAGCGCTGAACGCGCTGGAGGTGGCGGAGACGGCGCTGGCTGACGCGGAGAGTCTGCTGAGCCGTCTGGTGGCGGAGCAGGATGCCGATCCGCAGCTTCTGGAGCAGACGGAGGAGCGGCTGTTCGCGTTGCGGGCGGCAGCGCGGAAATACGATACGACGGTGACGGATCTGCCGGATCTGCTGAAGCGGCTTGTGGAGCGGCTGGATGCGCTGGAGACCGGGACGGCGCGGATCGAGGTGCTGGAAGCGGCGCTCCGGGAGGCGCGGGCGGCGTTTGAGAAGGCCGGTGCGGCGCTGACGGAGGTGCGCACGAAGGCGTCCCGGAAGCTGGAATCAGCGGTGATGGCGGAGCTGAAGCCGCTGAAGCTGGAGCGGGCGCGGTTTGTCTCCGCTTTGACTTCGCTGCCGGCGGAGCAGTGGAGCGCGGCTGGGATGGAGCAGGTGACGTTCCTGCTTGCGGCCAATCCGGGGCAGCCGCCGGGGCCGCTGGGGAAAGTGGCGTCGGGTGGCGAGCTTTCACGGCTGATGCTGGCGATCCGGCTGGTGCTGGCGGGGCGTTCGCCGATCGGGACACTGGTGTTTGACGAGATCGATTCCGGGGTCGGTGGCGCGACGGCGGCGGCGATCGGTGAGCGGCTGCATCGTCTGGCGCGGGACATGCAGGTGCTGGCGGTGACGCATTCGCCGCAGGTGGCGGCGGCGGCGGATCATCATCTGCGGATCGGCAAGATCGTGCGGGGCGGCCAGACACAGACGAGCGCGGCTCCCCTCCCCTCGGACGCGCGGCGTGAGGAGATTGCGCGGATGCTGGCTGGCGATGTGGTGACGGATGCGGCGCGGGCTGCGGCGGCGAGCCTGCTGGAACCCCGCTCATGAGCGGGGAAACGGCACAGATCCCGGTTGAGGCGCTGACGGAGGAGCAGGCCAGCGCGGAGCTGGCGCGGCTGGCGGCGCTGATCGCGCGGCTGAATGTTGCGTATCATCAGAAGGACGCGCCGGAGGTTTCGGACGCGGAGTTCGATGCGTTACGGCGGCGGAACGAGGAAATCGAGACGCGGTTTCCGACGCTGATCCGCGAGGACAGTCCTTCGGTTCAGGTTGGCGCGGCACCGGACGGGGCGTTTGGCAAGCACCGGCATCTGGTGCCGATGCTGTCGCTCGACAACGTGTTCGATGCCGCGGAGTTTGAGGTTTTTGTTGGCAGGGCGGTCAGATTTCTCGGACTGAGCGAGGAGCAGGCGGCGGCGCTGCAGTTTGTCGGTGAGCCAAAGATCGACGGGCTTTCGATCAGTCTGACCTATGAAAAGGGTCGCTTTGTGCGCGGGACGACGCGGGGCGACGGGACGGTTGGCGAGGATGTGACGGCGAACCTGAAGACGCTGCGGGATCTGCCGTTGCGGCTGAAGGGCGAGGCTCCGGAGCTGATCGAGATCCGGGGTGAGGTGTTTATCGGCAAGGCGGCGTTTCTGGCGATCAATGAGACGCAGAACGCGGCCGGGGAAAGACCGTTTGCCAATCCGCGCAATGCGGCGGCGGGGTCTCTGCGGCAGCTCGATCCAAAGGTGACGGCGAAGCGGCCGTTATCGCTGTTCGCCTATGCGATGGGGGCGTCTTCCGCGCCGGTGGCGACGTCGCACTGGGAGTATCTGGAGCGGCTGAAGGCATGGGGGTTCACGGTTAATCCGCTGTCCACTCTGCTGGCGGGCAAGGCGGAGGCGGAGCCGTTTTTCGAGCGGATGGTGCGTGAGCGGGCGACGCTGGATTATGATATTGATGGTGTAGTCTACAAGATTGACGATCTTGCGCTGCAGGATCGGCTTGGATTTGCCGGGCGGGCGCCGCGCTGGGCGGTGGCGTGGAAGTTCCCCGCCGAGCAGGCAGTCACGCGGCTGCTGTCGATCGAGATTCAGGTCGGGCGCACAGGGGCGCTGACACCGGTGGCGCATCTGGAGCCGGTGAATGTCGGCGGGGTGCTGGTGGCACGGGCGACGCTGCACAATGAGGATGAGATTGCGCGCAAGGATGTGCGGGTCGGCGATCTGGTGCAGGTGCAGCGGGCCGGCGATGTGATTCCGCAGATCCTGGGTGTGGTGCCGGAACCGGGCCGGGAGCGGGCGGCGCCGTTTGTGATGCCGGATCACTGTCCGGTCTGCGGCGCGATGGCGAAGCGGCCTGAGGGCGAGGCGGTGCGGCGGTGTGAGGGTGGCCTCACCTGCCCGGCGCAGGTGGTGGAGCGTCTGATTCATTTTGTCTCACGCACGGCTTTTGACATTGACGGGCTGGGTGAGCGGAGCATTCGCGAATTTCATGACGCGGGCCTGGTGCGGGCGCCGGGGGATATTTTCCGGCTGCCGGAGCATGAGGCGGAGATTGCGACGCGCGAGGGGTGGGGAAAGACATCGGCGCGTAAGCTTGTAAAAGCGATAGAAGAACGCAGGACAATTCCGTTTTCGCGGTTCATTTACGCGCTGGGCATCCGGCGGGTGGGTGAGAGCAATGCGAAGCTGCTGGCGCGGCATTACGGTTCGTATGCGAACTGGGCGGCGCAGATGCGGGCGGCGGCGGTGATCGGGTCCGAGGCGCGTCAGGAGCTTGGAGAGATTACCGGCATTGGGGGGGCGATCGCTGATGAGATCGTGGCGTTTTTTGCCGAGCCGCATAACCGCGCGACGCTGGACGATCTGCTGGGGCAGATCACGGTTGAGGATGAACAGGCTGGCGGCGACGGGAAGCTTTCGGGAAAAGTGATTGTTTTTACGGGAAGTCTCTCAACGATGACGCGGCCGGAGGCGAAGGCGGTGGCGGAGCGTCTTGGCGCGAAAGTGACTGACAGTGTCTCGAAGAAAACGGATCTTGTTGTTCTGGGAGAAGATGCCGGGTCGAAGGCGAGGAAGGCAGCGGAATTGGGGATCGATACGCTGGACGAGGCCGGGTGGCGGGAACTGGCGGGTCTGCCAGCGGTGTGACAGACGATGATAGAGTGGACAGCGCGCGGATGTCTGGCCGGCTGAACACGCCAGCGGGGTGTCCGGCGGGCGGAACTGGCGGAAAGTGACAGGTTTTTCACGGAAAATCCGAATTGCGGGCGGGGTGTTTCCCTGCCATGATGTGGGTCCCGGGAGCCGGTCGACTGAATAATAATAAATCCCCGCGGATTGCCTCCAGGCCTGCATTTCCTTCCCGGGACGACCGGAAATGCGGATTTCGGAAGCTCCGCGCTCGGAGAGTACTGGTCATGACGAAATGGGTTTACAGCTTCGGTGGCGGCCTGAATGAGGGCGGCGCCGGAATGCGCAATCTGCTTGGTGGCAAGGGAGCCAATCTGGCGGAGATGGCTTCGATCGGATTGCCTGTGCCTCCGGGATTTACCATCACGACGGAGGTCTGTTCCGCGTTCTATGAAAACGGGAACAACTATCCGCAGGGTCTGGCCGAAGAGGTGGCGGGGGCGCTGCACCGTGTCGAGGAGGTGATGGGGCTGACTTTCGGCGATGCGAACGCGCCGCTGCTGGTTTCGGTCCGCTCGGGCGCGCGCGTGTCGATGCCGGGCATGATGGATACGGTTCTGAATCTGGGGCTGAACGACCAGACCGTTGAGGGGCTGGCGCGCTCTTCCGGTGACGAGCGGTTTGCCTGGGATAGCTATCGCCGGTTCATCCAGATGTATGGCTCGGTGGTGATGGGGGTTCCGCATCATCGCTTCGAGGATCTTCTGGAGCAGGCCAAGCGTGGTCTTGGCGTGCATGACGATACGGCGGTGACGGCTGCTGACTGGCGCGAGATTGTCGAGGGTTACAAGGAAATCGTGCAGCGGGAGACGGGCAAGCCTTTCCCGACCGATCCGCAGGCGCAGCTCTGGGGCGCGATCGGCGCTGTGTTCGGTTCGTGGATGAATCCGCGGGCGAACACCTATCGCAAGCTGCATGAGATTCCGGCGAGCTGGGGCACGGCGGTCAACGTGCAGTCGATGGTTTTCGGCAATATGGGCGATGATTGTGCGACAGGCGTGTGTTTCACGCGCGATCCGTCCACGGGCGAGAACGTGTTCTACGGCGAGTATCTGGTGAACGCGCAGGGTGAGGACGTGGTGGCGGGCATCCGCACGCCGCAGCCGATGGCGGCTGAGAAGGCGACGCCGGATCAGTCCCCGATGGAGAAGATTCTTCCGAAAGCCTATGGCGAGCTGATGCGCGTGCGCGAACTGCTGGAAAAGCATTATCGCGACATGCAGGACATCGAGTTCACGGTACAGCGCAACACGCTGTTCATGCTGCAGACCCGTACGGGCAAGCGGACGGCGGCGGCGGCGCTGAAGATCGCCATCGATATGGCGCGTGAGGGGCTGATCACGCAGGAGGAAGCGATCCAGCGCGTTCCGCCGACCTCGCTCGATCAGCTGCTGCATCCGACGCTCGATCCGAAAGCGGAGAAGACGCAGATCGCGCGCGGGCTGCCGGCATCGCCGGGCGCTGCGGCGGGTGCAATTGTCTTCACGGCGGAAGAGGTTGAGGACCGGGCGGCTCAGGGCGAGGATGTGATTCTTGTCCGTATCGAGACCTCGCCGGAGGACGTGCATGGAATGCATGCGGCGCGCGGCGTTCTGACGACGCGTGGTGGCATGACGTCTCATGCGGCGGTTGTGGCGCGTGGCATGGGCCGTGTCTGTGTGGCCGGCGCGGGCAGCATCCATGTCGACTACAAGGCGCAGACGCTGACGGCGAACGGTGTGACGCTGAAGGCGGGTGACTGGATCACCCTCGATGGCGGCACGGGCGCTGTCTATGTCGGCAAAGTGGCGACGATCCCTCCTACCCTTTCCGGCGATTTCGGCACGCTGATGGGCTGGGCCGATGATGTGCGTCGTCTGCGGGTGCGCGCCAATGCGGAGACGCCGGACGATGCCGAGACGGCGCGGAAGTTCGGGGCCGAGGGCATTGGTCTGAGCCGGACGGAGCACATGTTCTTCGGGCCAGACCGGATCGGCCATGTGCGCCAGATGATCATGGCGGACGATCCGGAAGCCCGGAAGAAGGCGATCGGGGCGCTGCTTCCGTTCCAGCGGGACGATTTCGCGTCGATTTTCCGCATCATGCGCGGGCTGCCGGTAACGATCCGTCTGCTTGATCCGCCGTTGCATGAGTTCCTTCCGCATGGCGAGGCGGAGCTGGCGGAGGTGGCCGGGGCGCTGGGTCAGAGCATTGAGTCGCTGCGGGCGCGGCGTTCGGCATTGTCGGAGGCGAACCCGATGCTGGGTCATCGCGGGTGCCGTCTCGGGATTTCCTATCCCGAGATCTACGCGATGCAGGTGCGGGCGATCATGGAGGCGGCGATTGCGGTGTCCCGTGAGGCGGGCGAGTCGATTGTTCCGGAGATCATGATTCCGCTGGTTGGTATGAAGACGGAGCTTGAGGTCACGCGCAAGGCGGCCGAAGCGGTTGTTGCGGCGGTGTTTGCCGAGCAGGGCACGACGCTGGACTATATGATCGGCACGATGATCGAGCTGCCGCGTGCGGCGATTACGGCGGGGCAGATCGCGGAGGTGGCGGACTTCTTCTCGTTCGGCACCAACGATCTGACGCAGACGACGCTGGGTCTTTCGCGAGACGATGCGGGGTCGTTCCTGCCTTATTATGTCGATCACGGGCTGCTGCCGAAGGACCCGTTTGTCTCCATTGACCGTGAGGGCGTGGGGGCGCTGGTTCAGATGGGCGCCGAGGGTGGCCGGAAGACGAAGCCGAAGCTGAAGCTGGGCGTGTGTGGCGAGCATGGCGGCGATCCGGACTCGATCGCGTTCTTTGAAAGTGTCGGGCTGGATTATGTATCCTGCTCGCCGTTCCGCGTGCCGGTGGCGCGTCTGGCGGCGGCCCAGGCGGTTCTGGCAAAGAAGAAGCAGGCGGGCATTCCGGCGTGATCTGATCGCGCAGTCCGGTTTTCGGGCGGGAGGAGGTTGCTTTCGGGCGGCTTCCTCCCGTTTTTTATGTCTGGATATTTGCAGACAGAGGACAAGGCAGGGCTCTGCCCTGCACCTGGAAAGGGTCGCGGTCCTCTCGTCCGTTTTGATTTAATAAACCGGGATCAAGGGGACTGCGGCCCTTTTGTGGGGTTCGGGGTAAAGCCCTGAGGAGAGCGGTCACAGTCTCCGGCGGACGGCGGAAAGGAGCCGTTTGAGTCGTTTTGCGCGGCGTTTGGAGGCGGGACCGTGGGTTTCGTTTTCGGCTGAGTATTCCGGCAGATTCCAGGTTTTCAGCAGAGTCTGGAATTTCCGTTTTCTGTCGGGATCGAGGCTGTCGGCACGCGCTCTGTTCAGCGTGAAGAAGGCGTCTCCGAGGATGAGGTCTCCGTCGAAAGCATTAACCGGCTCGAAACGGCGCAGGACGAAGCCGAAGCGGCGGAGATAATCGATGAGTTCGTGCAGAAGTTTTGTGTTCCGGTAGATCGGGGTCAGCCAGGCCTCGACCTCTATTCCCAGACACTGATCGAGGAGACCTCCGAAGCCCAGCAGGATCTCATATTCGTATCCCTCGACATCCAGTTTGATGACGTCAGGAGCGGGAACTTCTCCCTGATTGTATAATGTGTCGTAGCGGTCGCACCAGACCTGCGCGGTGCCTGTTGCCTCGTAGAGAGGAGCGATCGAATAGCCGGCCAGCATATCGGGATCGGCTTTCAGCAGTGAAGTACAGCCGTAATGCCGTCCGATCGTGAGTTCGAACTCTCCGGCCCGTGATGACAGGCCTCGTTCGATCACAAGGGCGCCGGGAATGTGCGACAGCGATCCCCGCAACTGCTCAGCTTCGGTGGCGTTCGGCTCGAACAGGACTGGTCTGATCAGGCCGGGCTGTTTCACCCATTTTTCCTGCAGGCCACCGGACGCGCCGACATCGACAATGACGATCCGATGATCCGCTGAAGAAATGACTTCACTCATGCTCTGCATTCTCCACAACATCCGGTACGTTTACCTGAGCTGAAGCTGTGATCCGGAACAGCGGGGCAGCCCCGTTCTGCCGTAGCACCGTCTGCTTCCCAGAACTTCAAAAGAAGTCCGGTACGGAATGGTTCATTGCCGGCCGCTTCGTGGTTTTCGATCCGATCGGGGATGCCGTACGATTTTGTTTGCGGCTGCATGATTTTTTCGGACCAAATGGCGTTCCGCACTATTGCAGACACTCTGATCCGGCTGTCCCGTTGTCAGGACGGAGCATTCCGCCATAATCAGACTTTATTTATCGGACGGTGCGGACATGACGACGAAGCCGGGGATTATCCTTCATCTGGTGTCGGGAGGGATCGGGCAGACGCTGGACTCTCTGGCGCGGGCCTGTGTGCCGCATTTTCCGGAGAATGAGTTTGAGGTCCGGCACTGGAATCTGGTGCGGACGCGGACGCAGCTGCGGCGGGTGATGGCGGGGATTGCGGCGGAGCGCGGGCCGGTTCTGTCATCGCTCACGGATCATGAGTTGCAGAAAGATCTGGAGGATGGCTGTGCGCGGGTCGGGGTTCAGCTGCTGGATGTGATGAACAGCACGCTGGCGCTGCTGGAGCGTGTGACGGGAACGCAGCCATCCGGGCACGCCGGCGGGCAGTATGTGATGGATGAGAATTATTTCCGTCGCATCGACGCCATGCATTATGTGATCGAGCATGATGACGGGCAGCAGACACGTGAACTGCGAGAGGCGGATGTGATTCTTGTCGGGGTGTCACGGGCCTCGAAGACGCCGACGTGTTTTTATCTGGCGAACAGGGGCATCAAGGCGGCGAATGTGCCGCTGGTGCCGGACACGCCTCTGCCGCCGGAGCTGTTTGAGGCGCGAGTACCGGTGATCGGGCTGACGATTGATCCGGATGCTCTGGTGGAAATTCGCCGTACACGGCTCAGTTCGATGGTTGCGGTCCGTCCGGGAGATAAATCGGCGCTGCATGAGACAAGCTATGTCGATCCGGAGGAGGTCCGGGTGGAGCTTCTCTGGGCGCGCAGGCTCTGTGCACGGCACGGGTGGCCGGTCGTGGACGTGACGCGGCGCTCGATTGAGGAGACGAGTGCCGCGATTCTGGAAATTCTGGAGCATCCGGGGCCGACGAGGCTGCCGGGCTGAAACGCACCTGCAGGGCGCGGATTACATTATGCGGGGCGTTCCGCTGCGGTTACTGGACGATAATGCGGTAAACGCGCGACGTGCTCCGGCCCATCGGTCCGGTGATCCGCAGGGTGGTGAAGACGGTTCCCTGGAACCCGGGAGGCGGGGTGTAGATCGCGGCGGTGCCGGGACGTTTTTTCACATTACAGGCGTAACGCTGGCTGTCTGAAGAGGGATAGGACGGGTAGTACAGGCCGTTTTCGATGGTTACCTGACCCTGTTGCGGCGGGTTTTCGACCTGGATGACGGCGCTTCCTGCGGAGGAGCAGTCCGGCTCCAGGACCACGACCGACTGGAGCGGCACGGAACGTCCACCGATGGAAGAGACATCGACGAACTGTCCGGTGGAGGCGACGCTCTGGTTGGCGGCGACGACCTGGAAGCGTTGCGGCATGCAGGCGGCGAGCGCGAGGCAGGCGAGGAGAACGGGCCCGAAGCGCAGGGTTTGCGGCAACAAGGACGGTCGGTTCATGGTCAGGCCCTGTCGGTGAGGTGCGTTAAGATTGAGATGCGGCTGAAGCCGGGCCTATTTTAGGGAATGCCGCAGGAAATGCCACAGCGGCGTGTGCGACAATACGATAATTATCAGTCCGATACCAATTGCGACACGGCCGAGGATAAAGGTTCCGACCTGGCGGAGGTCGCGGGCCGTGGCCATTTCCACGAACGGGTCCTCAGGCGCTTCGCCGTTTTGCGTCAGAATTTCATCTGCCTGACGATTGCGCCGTTCGGCCTCCGCGGGTGGCAGGCCGGCGCGCAGAAACAGCTCGGTACGGTAGACGTCCAGTTCGGTGGTGCGGTAGCGCCCCGGTGCGAACGGGATCGGTCCGCAACGGGCAATTTCGAGCAGACGCAGCCTGAAAGTGCCAACACCGAGGTAGCGGGCGGCTTCTTCACGGGTGAGCACGCGTTTTCCGGGAAACGCGAAGATCGTCGTTTCGGAATTCTGTGTGTCTGGTGTGGGAAGGGGGCCAGCCATGGCGTCAGGGTCCGTGAAAGCGGGCACAGTGTCAATTTATGTCTGCGTGAGGCTGGGATGTCCGGGCTTTCTGCCCGGTCTGCATGATCGGGACCGGTGGGGCGCGGCGGATGGTTCCGCTCTGTAAAGCCTGTTTTCAGAACGGTATTTCTGCAGAAGCGCAGGAAACGGATCAGTGCTGACCGGGGAGGTCATGGTTCAGGAGGTTTTCTGATGGATCAGTCGGGTGACGTATAAATCGAGGAAGGTCGCGGGGCCGGGAACCTGCCGTCCTTCCGGGCGGCAGGCGGAAGTATTTACAGACCGGCGAGGAGTCTGGAGCGGGCGCGGGTGGGGCCGATCATGGGGAGAAGATCGCGGAGTTCCGGTCCCTGTTCCTCGCCGGTGAGGGCGAGACGGAGCGGGTGGAACAGGGCCTTGCCGCTGCGGCCGGTGGCGACTTTCAGGGCGGTGGTCCAGTCTTTCCAGGTGGTGTCGGACCAAGGGGCCTGCGGGAGCAGTTCCGAGGCCCTGGCGAGAAACTCCCCTTCCCCATCCTGCACGGGCGGGACGATGTCGTCGTGTGTGACTGTCCACCAGTGAGCGGCTTCGGAGAACAGTTCGATATTGCCGCGGATGGCGAGCCAGAAGGCTTCCGTGGTGCCGGGCGGGAGGCGGCCCTGCACGTCGCTGAACGGTGTTGTCGCGAGGACGCGGCGGTTCAGGGCGAGGAGCTGGCGCATGTCGAAGCGGGCGGAGGATTTCGAGATGTGCGACAGGTCGTATGTCTGTGCGAGCGTGTCGAAATCGAGTGGTTCGGGGTCGTCCGAGCTGCCGAGGCGGGCGAGATAGGAGACGAGGGCTTTCGCCTCGATGCCGTCCTGGCGGAGGGTTTTGAGCGAGAGGGCATCGAAGCGCTTGGAAAGCTTGCCACCGCCTTCGTCGAGCAGAAGCGGCAGATGCGCGAACGCGAAGCGGTTCGGTTTCGCGCCGAGGGCTTCGGCGATGTCGAGTTGCACGCCGGTATTAGTGATGTGGTCTTCACCGCGGATGATATTGGTGATGCCGGTTTCGAGGTCATCGACGACGGAGGCGAGCGTGTAGAGCACGGTGCCGTCGGCGCGGACGAGGACGGGATCGGAGATTGCGGTCAGTTTGACGGAGCAGGCGCCCATGACGGCGTCGGTCCAGGATTTGCTGCCGTCGGAGAGGCGGAAACGCCAGTAGGGCACCTTGCCGTTGGCCTCGGCCTGGGCGCGCTGCTCGGGGGTCATTTTCAGCATGGCGCGATCATAGAGAGGCGGCTTGCGCTGTTTAATCCGCAGTTCGCGCTTCATGGCCAGTTCCTGCTCCGATTCAAAGCAGGGGTAGAGGCGGCCGGTGCGTTTCAGGGCCTGGATGGCGAGGGCGTAACGCTCCAGGCGTTCGGTCTGGCGAAAGGTTTCGTCCCAGCGGATGCCGAGCCATTCGAGATCGGTGCGGATGGCTTCGGCATAGATTTCTTTCGAGCGGCCGGTATCGGTATCGTCGATACGGAGCTGGAAGGTCGCTTTATGGCGACGGGCGAACAAGGCGTTGGCGATCGCCTGGCGGGCGTTGCCGACGTGAAGCATTCCGGTGGGGCTGGGCGCGAAACGTAATTTCATGCGCGGGTTTATGCCGGTCTGCGGCGGAAAATGCCAGAGGGATGGCGCACTGGTGCCAGAGGATGCCGGATGATGGTCATGACGATACCATCGGGGATGCTGCGGTGTCTGCGAGACTGAGCGGGCCGGGGGTCATGCGGGGAAGGTGGTGCACGGGGACTGCTGGAACGGCGCGCATTAAGCGGTCGTTAATATGGACATTGTAGCAGATTCCGGTGGGACTGGCGGACCGGATACCGGCCCTGCGGTTTTTCTCTGACCAGGCTGCTCCGGGATATTCGGGAGCGCGTCTCATTGTCTTTATCCCGATCCGGGTTTGTTCCGTTCCGGGCTTTTTCTGGCTGGTTTTCTCCGGCTTTCGGTTTCGGGAGAGTGACGGCGGATGAGTTCTGTCCGTAGACCATGAGACGCTGGCGGAGATTTTTATCCGATCTGCGCGGCGGCGCTGCCATGGTTGCGGTTTTCGCGATCCTGCCGATGCTGCTCGCGGTCGGTCTGGCGGTGGATTATGGCCGGGCTGTGCAGATGCGCGGCAAGCTGAACGGTATGGCGGATGCGGCCACGCTAGCGACGGTCAGCCCTGCCAGAATCACCGAATCCGAACAGCAGGCGCAGACCGATGCGGAAAGTCTGTTCCGGTCTTTTGCGTCCACGGTTTCGGGCGTGACCGTCGGGTCGGTTTCGGTCACGGTGAGTTCGACGGACAGCGAGACGGCCACGGTCAAACGGGTGGTGACGCTCACCTACACGGCGTCTGTCCCGTGCCTGATCGGCGGTCTCGTCGGCGTGTCATCCATTACGCTGAGCGGCATGAGTCAGGCGACCGGATCGGCTCCAGCGAATATCGATTTCTATCTCCTTGTGGACACGTCGCCGTCCATGGCTTTTCCGGCCACGTCCGACGGCATGTCCGCGATGCTGACGGCGACACGGGGACAGAGTTCGGGTGCAGGCTGCGCGTTTGCCTGTCACCAGACCAGCACTTCGAAGACGAATCCTGGCTCTACGGCGCTCAGTCCGGCCACGGGGAAGTATATCGATAACTACCAGGTCGCTCTCAATCTGGGGATTTCACTCCGGATTGATGTGATCCGTTCCGCGGTGACGGATCTGATTCAGACAGCCAGCGAAAGTGGTGGCGCTGATGCCGCGACCTACCGGCTGGCGATTTCGACCTTTGATTATACTTTCCGGTCTCTGTCGACCGTTTCCGACAACGCGACCGTGCTGACGCAGGCGGCGAACCAGATTGAGCTTCTGCCTGTCTGCACGAATAACAGCCGCGTCTGCGGTGTTTCGGACAGTGATATGGACACGAATTTCACCCAGGCGTTCACGGGGGAAGCCGAAATTCTTCCGGCGGTTTCCGGTGGCGGGACGAACAGCCAGGGGGATACCCCTCAGGCTGTGCTGTTCCTGCTGACGGATGGCATGCGTGATGAAAACGTCTCCGGCAGCCGGAAGCTCGGGGTCATCCCCTCAGCACTTTGTGACGATCTGAAAACAAACCGGAATATCCGGATCGCGGTGCTTTATACGCAGTATCTGGTCGACGATCTGGAGAGCAACGCCTGGTCCGTGACGAACGTCGTGCCGAAGCTGACACCGACGGACACGATCGGGGCGGCGCTGGAATCCTGTGCGTCGCCGGGGCTTTTCTATCAGGTTTCGACCAATGACGATGTGTCCGCTGCCCTGCAGACGCTGTTCCGGCGCACTCTGGCGACGGCGCATCTTTCACAGTAATCTGATGCCTTCCCGGAAAGAGGCCTGGAAAGAAGATCGCGGAGGCGGGGTCGGAGACGGGTGGCGCGGGAGTATTTCCGGGCATTGACGCGCTGTGCGGTGGTCGTTACCGGGGCAGAGCATCAGGTCAGTGAGGACAGTGTCATGACGGCTCCGGCGGCAACTCCCCTGTCGCTGCGCATCCGTGCCGCGGGGGAGGTGCCCGGCGACACGGTTGACAGTGCGGGTAATCTTATTCTGTCGACTCAGACCGTCGCCGCGCTTTCGGCGATAGCGGTGCCGCTGGACGTGAAGGCCAGGACGCCTGTTGTCCGGCAGGGTGATGAAGCGGAGTTCGTCTTTCTGATCCGCTCCGGTGTGATAAAGGCTGAGCATCAGCTTGAAGACGGGCGCACGCAGATCGTGGCGTTTCACTGGCCCGGAGATCTGTTCGGGCTGGCGGATCATGACCTCTATCTCAACTCCGCCGATGCGCTGACGGACTGCGATCTCATCCGGTTTTCACGCCCGGCCCTGAAAGCCCTGTTTCTGACGGAGCCTGGTCTGCAGGGTGATTTCCTGGTGGAGGCCATCGCCCATCTTCGCCTGTCCCAGCGTCACCTTCTTCTGGTGACGCATCAGCGTGTCGCCAAGCGGCTGGCGGGGTTTCTGATCGAGTGCAGCCAGAAGCCGGAATGTTATGACGCGCAGACCGGGGTGCTGTCCCTGATCATGGACCGGACGGATATTGCGGCCTATCTCAACACGACGGTGGAGAGCGTAAGCCGGATGATCGGGGCGCTGGAGGAGCGGAAGCTGATCACGCGGGTGGATGCGCGGCATGTGCGCCTTGACCTGCCGGGACTGAAGGCGTTGCTGACGCGCTGAGACCGGTTTTTCCGGACGGGGCAGTGTGTCATATCCGCATTGATCCTGTTTCGATAAATCGCTGATGCCAGCAGAGGGATTCTGTCAGAAGATGCGGGGTTTCGCCGCCGTAAACGCCGTTTTCCGCGCGTATGAGATAGTCTTTCAGCATCGGTCTGTACTCCGGGTGGGCGCAGCGCTCGATGATCAGTCTGGCCCTCTGCCGGGCCGGGAGGCCACGCAGGTCGGCCAGACCCTGTTCGGTCACCATGATCTGAACATCCTGACTGATGTGATCGACATGCGCTGTCATTGGCACGATGGCTGAGATGGCGCTGTTCTTCGCGGTCGACGGGGCCATGAAGATGGACAGATGAGAACTGCGGGCGAAGTCTCCGGAGCCGCCGATGCCATTCTGCACACGCGAGCCCATGACGCGGGTGGAATTTACGTTTCCGTAGATGTCGGCTTCGATCATCGTGTTCATGGTGACGCAGCCGAGACGGCGGATGATTTCGGGGTTATTGCTGATTTCCTGCGGGCGCAGAATGAGTTTTTCCCGGAGAGTCTCCATGTCCCGGTTGAGGATTTCGACGGCGTCGCGACTGACGGAAAAGGCGGAGCCGGAGACGGCGCGCATTTTTCCGGAATGGATCATGGCGAGCATGCCGTCCTGAATCACCTCAGTATAGGCGAAGAGATTTTCGAACGGGCTATCGACGAAAGCTGCCATGACGGCGTTGGCGACATTGCCGACGCCGGATTGGAGCGGTGGCAGAGCCGGGGGCAGGCGTCCGTGCGCGGTTTCGTGACGGAAGAACTCCATCAGATGGCCTGCGATCTGGCGGGCGCTGTCGTCGGTATCGCGGAAAGAGGCGTTCTGATCAGGTTCGTTTGTCAGGACGATGGCGGCGATTTTGTCGGGATCGACGCGAAAGACCGTCTCGCCGATGCGGTCGTCCGGGCGGCGGATGGGGATAGGGAGGCGCTCTTCGGGGTGGAGATCGCCTCCCCAGATGTCGTGCAGACCGTGGATGGCGGGGTTATGCCAGGAATTGACCTCGATGATGACTTTTTCGGCCAGGTCGAGCCAGGTTTTGTTGTTGCCGACGGCGAGGGTCGGGACGATGCCGCCGTCTTCTAGGATGGCGGCGGCTTCTATGACGGCGATATCGACCTTTCCGAAAAAGCCGGCCCTGACCCAGGGTGCGACCTTGCTGAGATGCAGATCGACATAGGCGGTCTCTCCGGCATTGATTTTCGCGCGCATGGTGGCGTCGCCGTTATAGGGCATGCGGAAGCTGACGCCGCTGACGCGGGCCAGGGCGCCGTCCAGATCCGGGCTTGTCGATGCGCCCGTGAAAAGGCGGATTGCGAAAGGGTGGCCCTGCGCATGCGCTTCTTCGATCCGGGCGGCGAGAGCGCGGGGCACGGCTTTCGGAGTTCCGGACGGGGTGAAGCCACCGCTGCCGATCGTCATGCCGTTTCCGATCAGTGCTGCGGCGTCTTCCGCGCTGCAGATTTTACGCCGCAGCGCCGGCGGGCGGACCCGGTCCTGTTCCATGGTGGATTGTCTTTCCTGGTCTTATTCTTTTCGGAGTCTTATTCTTTTCTGGTGAAAGCAGGATCAGTCTTCGCGTTCGATGGCGATGGCGGTCGCCTCCCCTCCCCCGATGCACAGGGCGGCGACGCCGCGCTTCAGGCCGCGCCGGTGCAGGGCGTGCAGCAATGTGACGATCAGGCGGGCTCCGGTTGCGCCGATGGGATGACCCAGCGCGCAGGCTCCGCCATTGACGTTCAGCCGGTCGGCCGGGATGTCCAGATCGCGGGCGGCCGCCATGGCGACGACGGCGAAGGCTTCGTTGATCTCGAACAGATCGACATCCCCGGTGCGCCACCCTGCCCTGTCGAGGACTTTTTTTATCGCCGGGATGGGCGCTGTGGTGAACCAGGCGGGTTCCTGAGAATGCGTAGCGCAGGCTTCGATTGTCGCGAGGATGGGAAGGCCTTTGGCACGGGCGTGGGAGCGGCGGGTCAGCACGAGGGCGGCGGCGCCGTCTGCGATGGCTGACGCGCTGGCGGCGGTGATGGTGCCGTCTTTCCTGAAAGCCGGTTTCAGCGCCGGGATCTTGTCAGGCGAGATTTTCGGGGGATTTTCATCGGTGGTGATCCGGATATCGCCCTTGCGCGATGTGATCGTCACGGGTTCGATCTCGTCCGTGAACGCGCCATTTTCCGCCGCATTGCGGGCGCTGGCGAGGGTGCGGGCGGCGTAGGCGTCCTGATCGGCACGGCTGAAACTGTAGGCTTCAGCTGTGGCTTCTCCGAAATCGCCCATCGAGCGGCCGGTTTCGTAGGCGTCCTCCAGACCGTCGTGCAGCATATGGTCGATGACGGTATTATGGCCCATGCGATAACCGGTACGGGCTTTCGGCAGCAGATAGGGGGCACTGGACATGGATTCCATGCCGCCTGCGACGGCGAGCGTCGCGGAGCCGGCGAGAAGGGCGTCGTGCGCGGTAAAAACCGCCATCATGCCGGAACCGCAGACCTTGTTGATGGTGGCGGCGTTGGTGCTTTGCGGCAGGCCGGCGGCGATCGATGCCTGACGGGCGGGGTTCTGGCCAATGCCGGCGCTGAGCACGCAGCCCATGGTGACGCTGTCGACAGTGTCCGGTGCGATGCCTCCGCGTCTGAGGGCACCGGTGATGGCTGTGGCGCCGAGCATCGGGGCGGTGGCGTCCGACAGGTCACCGAGAAAGCGGCCCAGCGGAGTGCGGGCGGCTGCGACAATAACGACAGGGTCTTCGTGTTTCATGAGTCTCTCGCAGTCTGGTGAACCGGATCGGCGGCGTGTCAGCCGAGGGCTTTTTCAAATTCGGGAACGATCTGGAACAGATCTCCGACGAGGCCGTAATCCGCGATCTGGAAGATCGGGGCGTCTTCATCCTTGTTGATGGCAACGATGATTTTCGAATCCTTCATGCCTGCCAGATGCTGGATCGCGCCGGAGATTCCGAGTGCGATATAGAGATCGGGCGCGACGACTTTGCCGGTCTGCCCGACCTGGAGATCGTTCGGGGCGTATCCCGCGTCCACGGCGGCGCGGGATGCGCCGATGGCGGCGTTGAGACGTTCCGCGAGCGGGCCGAGCGTGTCGCGAAACCGGTCGGCCGAGCCGAGAGCGCGTCCGCCTGAGATGACGATTTTTGCTGAAGACAGGTCGGGACGGTCGCTTTTCGTAACGATCTCTTCCTCGAACCGGGCGCGCCAGGAGGTCTGCGGCACGGTGACAGTTTTTATCTCCGCCGGGGTGTCGCCTGCTTCCGCCGGGCTGAAAGCGGAGGTCCGGACCGTCAGAACTCTGATTTTATCGGATGTTTTCACGGTTTCGACCGCGTTTCCGGCGTAGATCGGCCGCTCGAACGTATCCGGAGCGACGATGCGGGTGACATCGGAGATCTGCATCACGTCGAGGCGGGCGGCGATGCGGGGGAGGACGTCCTTGCCGGTGGCGGTGGCCGGAGCGACGATGGTGTCATAGTCACCGGCGTGTTCAAGGATGGTCGCGGCGACGGGTTCGGCCAGGCCGTGTGCGAGGGCGGGATCGTCGGCGACGAGGACGGTGCCGACGCCGCTGAGTTTCGCGGCGGCTTCGGCGACCGCGCCGATATTATGGCCGGCGACGAGAAGGTGGACGGTTCCGCCGGTTGCGCTCGCGGCGGTCAGGGCGCGGGCGGTGGCGTCGCTGAGGGTGTGCTGATCGTGGTCGGCCAGAAGAAGAGTGGTCATGGGAAGTCCTGTGCAAAGGTCGGGGCGGATAATGTCAGGCGCGGGGATGTCAGAGAACGCCGGCCTGACGGAGATCGCCGACGAGTTCAGCGGCGGAGGAAACGCGGATTCCGGCTTTGCGGCCTGCGGGGGGACGGACGGAGAGGATTGTTAGGCGGCGGGTGGTATCGACGCCGTAATCGGACGGGCTCGTGACAGTGAGCGGCTTTTTCCGGGCTTTCATGATGTTGGGAAGCGCGCAGTGACGGGGTTCGTTAAGGCGCAGATCGGTCGTGATGACAGCGGGCAGCGGGAGAGACAGGATCTGGAGTCCGGCATCGATTTCACGCGTGACCCGCAGGCGGTCTCCGTCCACGCTGACGGTGGAGGCAAAGGTGGCCTGGGGCCAGTCGAGCAGTGAGGCGAGCATCTGGCCGGTCTGGTTGCAGTCGTCATCGACCGCCTGCTTGCCGAGGATGACAAGGTCCGGCTTCTCCTGTTCGACGACGGCGCGAAGGAGTTTCGCGATCGCGAGCGGCTCCGGGCTGTCGTCGGTCTGGATGTGAAGTGCGCGGTCGGCCCCCATGGCGAGGGCCTGGCGGAGGGTGTCCTGGGCTTTGGCGGGGCCGATCGAGACGACGACAATGTCTTCGGCATGTCCGGCTTCTTTCAGGCGAACGGCCTCCTCGACGGCGATTTCGCAGAACGGATTGATGGAGAGGCGCATGCCGGTGAGATCGACGCCGGTTTCATCGGCGCGGACGCGAGGGCGGACATTGGCGTCGAGCACCATTTTCACGGGAACGAGAATTGTTTTCATCGTTATTCTCTCACGAGGGATTTGTATTCTGTCAGAACTGTCCGGCGTCGGGGGCCATGACGGACGCGTTGCCGGCGCCGATCTGGGCGGCCAGAGAGGCGGTCTGTGGCAGGATGCGGTCGGCGAAGAACTGCGCTGTTGCCAGTTTTCCGGCTGGTTGAGTGCCATTTTCGCTGGTGCCGGCTTCCGTCTGTGCATGGGCCATACGCAGCCAGAGCCACCCGAAGCAGGTGAGTGCGAACAGGCGGAGGTAATCGACGGCGGCGGCGTTGCGTTCTTCGGCGGAGGAGAGGTCGCCGCTGGTGAGGCGTTTCGTGATATTCTCCAGATGGGTAAGCGCGTTTTGCACGGCATGGCGGACGGAGGCGAGGGCCGGAACAGGCTCGGCTTCATCGAGTGTTTTACGGATCAGACCGAACAGGCGGACGACCGGCTGCCCGTCATCGAGCGTGAGTTTGCGGAGGACGAGGTCCTGCGCCTGGATGCCGTTGGTGCCTTCATAGATCATGGCGATGCGGGCATCGCGAACGAACTGTTCCTGCCCCCATTCGCGGATATAGCCGTGGCCGCCGAGAACCTGCTGGCCGAGCACCGTGGCCTCGAAGCCGAAATCGGTCAGGGCGGCCTTGATGACGGGGGTCAGGAGCGCGACGAGACCGGTGGCGGCGCGACGGATTTCAGGATCGGGATGAAATTTTTCCCGGTCCATTTCAAGGGCCGTGAAAAGGGTCAGGGCGCGGCCGGCTTCGGTGAAAGCGCGCATCGACAGGAGCATGCGGCGGACATCGGGATGGTCGATGATCGGGCTTGTGACGGTGGCTCCGGGGGTGCGGCCCTGGAGGCGCTCGCGGGCGTAGGTCGTGGCGGTCTGGTATGAGGCGTCGGCCACGCCGAGCCCCTGGACGCCGACGAAGAGGCGTTCGGCGTTCATCATGGTGAACATGGCGGCAAGGCCGCGATGCGGAGCGCCGACGAGCCAGCCCTGGCAGCCATCGTAGTTCATGACGCAGGTGGGCTGGGCGTGGATACCCATTTTATGTTCGAGAGCGCCGACGGAGATGTTGTTGGGGGCGCCGGGAGTTCCTTCTTCGCTGACGAGAAATTTCGGGCACAGGAACAGGCTGATGCCTTTCGTGCCGGCGGGGGCGTCCGGCAGGCGGGCGAGGACGAGGTGGATCACGTTTTCGGCCATGTCGTGATCGCCGGAGGAAATGAAGATCTTTGTGCCGGTGACGGTGAAGGACCCGTCATCGCGAGGTTTCGCGGAGGTTTTCAGCAGGCCGAGATCGGAGCCGGCATTGCTTTCGGTCAGCGCCATGGCGCCGGTCCAGATGCCGGCGATCATTTTCGGAAGATAAAGATTTTTCAGATCTTCCGTGGCGTGAGCTTCGATTGTTTCGCAGGCGCCGCGGGTCAGGCCGGGGAACAGACCGAAGGACAGGTTGGAGGCCGAGAGCATTTCATCGACGAGAATCTGCACGGTGCGGGGCAGGCCCTGGCCGCCATAATCCGGTGAGGCTGACAGGCCGCCCCAGCCTGCTTCAGAAAAGGCTTTATAGGCTTCTGCGAAGCCTTTCGGGGTGATGACTTTTCCGTTTTCGAGGCGGCATCCTTCGATATCGCCCGTCATGTTCAGCGGATAAAGGATTTCCGAACAGAAGCGGCCGGCTTCTTCGAGCACGCTTTCGATCGTGTCGCAGTCCGTATCGGTCTGGGCGGGCATCTCCGCGAAGACGGCATCGGAGCGGAACACATCGCGAAGAAGAAACATCATGTCTTCGACGGGAGCTTTATAGGACGGCATAACCGGTCTCCTTCTTTTCTGTCAGTTTCCAGATGTGCGGTTTCAGTTTCTGAGAGGTTTGCCGGTGTCGATCATCTGACGCATACGCGCGTGGCTTGCTTCGGTGAGAGCGAGATCGAGGAAGTGCCGCGTGACGCGATCGGTAAGTTCGGGCGGGGTGACAGGGGTGTTGTCCCCGGAAAGGATGTCGGCCAGGGCCTCGCCGATGATCCGGTCGTGCGGCGTGAGCGTAGGGGACATGTCTTCAATAGCAGAATCGAGAACATCGCGCGGCGGAAGCAGGAGATTTATTGTTCTTTCTGGTTCCGGAGCGGTTGCGAGGGCGAGTGTGCGGGCATCGGCGATGAGGCGGTCCGCGTTCATCACAATCCCGTCCGTGCCGCGCAGAAGATGGCTGGTCCGGGCAGCGAAGGCGCAGGAAGCGGTGGTGCCGGTGAGGACGCCACGCAGCACGGCGGTCGCGGCGTCCGCCGGAGTGAGGCCGGCCTCCTGGTGACGGAGCAGCCATTGGGTGACGCCGGCCCAGCCCGGAAGCAGGCCGACCTGGGATTCGACCAGCCCGATCCGGGCTTCCGCGTGCAGGACAATTCTGTGTGTATGCAGGAGGATTTCGCATCCGCCGCCGACAGCGAGCGCGCCAGCGGCGCCGATGACGGGGAACGGAGCGCGGGCGATGGAGGAGAAAACCTGTTGCCCGTTAAGGAGGAATGCCCTGAGGCTTTCCCGGTCGCCGGCTTCGGAGAGGGCCAGCATGGCTTTCAGGTCGGCGCCGGCGCTGAAGACGGGGCCGTCATTGGCGATCACCAGAGCGCTGAAATATTCGGGTGTTTTCGTAATCGCCGTCTGGACGGCGGCGAGCAGGGCGGGCGTGAACACGTTGAGTTTCGTATGAAATTCGAGCAGGCCGACACCTTCGCCGATATCCCACAGGGACGCGGCCTTGTCGGACCAGACCGGTGTGGCAGCCCGACGCAGCGCGGGGAGTGCGATTACGCCCGCGGGTTCGGGGATGAGAGTGTAGTGGTCCCCGGATGACAGGATTTCACGTGTGCCGTCTGTGACGCGGTAGAAGCCGGCTATGGCGGCGCGGAGCAGGGGCGGAACAGGCTGACCGTCACGGGCGAGGCGTTCGGCGAATGCCGGGCTGCCGATGCGGTCGATGAGTTCGAACGGACCGTATGTCCAGGCGTATCCCAGGCGCATGGCTTCATCGACGAAATCCGGTCGTTCCGCGATTTCGGGGACCAGGGCGGCGGCGTAGGCCAGAGTGCGGGACATGACCGCCCAGGCGTATTGTCCCTCGATGCTGGCGGCGTGCAGCAGAGCGCCGGGCTCTGCGGGAAGTGCCGGAGGCTCACGCCAGGCGCGGTAATCGCCGCTGCGCAGGTCGAGGACCTCGCGGGTGCGGCGATCCTTGCTGACGCGGTAGAAGCCGCCACCGGATTTGCGACCTTTCAGCCCACGTTCGAGCAATGTCGATATCAGGCGAGGCTCGGCCTCCCAGACGTGGATGGCGTCGGCAGCCGGCAGATTGTCCTGCAGGGATCGGATCAGGCCTGGCATGAGGTCGATGCCGATGAGATCCCACAGGCCGAACATGCCGGTTCGGGGCAGGCCGAAGGGTTTGCCCATGACAGCGTCGGCGGCCTCGATGTCGATCCCCAGGCGCAGGGCTTCGCCGAGTCCGGCGGCGAGCCAGAAGCAGCCGATCCGGTTGGCGATGAATCCCGGAGTATCCTTGCAGGGAACGATGGTTTTACCGAGGGTGACGGTGATGAAGTCGCTGACCCGGGTAATCGCGTCCGGGCTGGTGCGGGGGCCGGTGACCATTTCCAGCAGGCGCATCTGACGGGGCGGATTGAAGAAATGGGTGATGAGCATGTCGCCGGCCATCGCCGGGCTGGTATCCGCCACGAGTTCGGTCAGAGGAATGGTGGAGGTATTGGAGGAAACGATGCAGCCGGATTTTCTGACGGTCGCGATATCGGCGAACAAGGCGCGTTTGATATCCAGTCGCTCGGCGACGGCTTCCACGATCCAGTCGCGGTCCGCGAGCAGGGCGAGATCCGTGCGAATGCTGCCGGTGCGTATCCGGGAGGCGAATTCGGGGAGCATGAAGCCGCCGGTGCGGATCTGCCGTTCCACGCCTGCGGCCGCGAGGGTGGCGTCGATATCGAGGAGCACGACATCCGCGCCGGCATTGGCCAGGTGGGCGGCGATTCCGGAGCCCATCGTGCCGGCGCCGATGACGGCGCATTTCCGGATACTGGTTTCGGATGAAGGCATGATTGAATCGCTTCTCACGAGATGACGGAATGTGGCGGGCTGACGGGAGGGGTGTACATTCCGCGATTCCTCTGGTTTATCTACCAAACACTTGTTAGATTTATCTGGCGGCAGTCGGTGTCTGTTGTCGAGAGGAAAATGATCGTGCTGCGATCACAGGTGATTGAACGGAGTGGCCGGCTGGCTGTGACGGCGCTGAGCGGTTACACTTCGGACCGGATACCAGGACGGAGGGTAGGCTGACGATGTCGGGGGTTGCTGTTCAAAGGGCGCGCGCGGGATCTTCCGGCCGGGCGAAGACTGAGACGCGGGCCGGGGAAGTCCGGTCCGGCGGGGCGGACGACGCTGTTGCTGTCGAGCGGCGGGATGAGATTCTTGAGATTGCGGCAGAGCTTTTTGCCGAACGTGGATACAGGGCGACGTCGATCCGTGACATTGCCGACCGCGCCGGGATGAAGGCGGGATCGCTTTATTATCATATTGCCTCGAAAGAGGCTCTGTTTGTCGAGATTCACGACAAGGCGCTGGATGCCGCTGCCGCACGGGTCCGGGCGGCGATTGCCGGATGCCGCTCGCCCTGGCGGCGGCTGGAGGCGGCGTGCGTGGAGATGCTGGAAATTCAGCTCAATCCTGAATCGCTGACGCTGCCGATCATGAATAATTTCCGGTCGGTTCCGGACGAGGTCAAGGCGGAGCTGATCAGGAAACGTGATGAGTTTGAGACGATTTTTCGCGATATCGTCGGGGGCCTTCCCCTGCCCGCCTCGATCGACCGGACGATCTACCGTATTCTGCTGTTGCGGCTGCTGAATACGGCTGATGAGTGGTACCGGGAAGGCCGGCTGACGCGGCCCGAAATCGCGTCTCAGATTGTCGCGATTTTCCGGCACCAGGCGCGATGACCCGCGGGCATCATAATCCTGCCCGCTCATCGTAATATCGTGACTGACCTGATGCTGCCGTGACAGGTGCCGCGTTCTCCGTGCCTTTCGGAGAAGTCTTCTCTGCCTTCCGGATCGTTTCCAGAACCATGCGCGCGCCGAGGACCGCCTCGGGCAGATCCTCCGCCGGAACGGGACGGGCAAACAGGTATCCCTGACAGGCCGTGCAGCCGAGATTTTCCAGTATCCGGAACTGATCCACTGTTTCGACACCTTCGGCGACGGTGGCGAGACCGATGCTGTGGGCGAGCGCGACGAGGCCGGATGTGATTTTCCGGTCCCGTTCGTCCCGGTCGATATTCATAACGAAGCTGCGGTCGATCTTGATGTGGGTGAGCGGAAGTTCCCGCAGGTGACTGATGGCGGCGTAACCGGTGCCGAAATCATCGAATGCGACCCGGAAGCCGCTTTCGGACAGGCTGAAAATTTCCCGTCGGACACGGTCTGAACGCGATGTGCCCAGAAAGATGGTTTCGGTGATTTCAATGCGGATGCACTCGCGCGGCACGCCTTCTTTTTCAGTCAGCGCAATGAATTCCTGCGCGAGACTGTCGACGCCGAAATCCGATACGCTGAGATTGACGGCGACACTGCCTTTCCAGACGGCGCTTTTTATCCAGAGCCCGACATCTCTGATGGCGGACTCCCTGACGAAGCGGCCGATTGCGAGACCGGTGCGGAAATCGTCAAAGATTTCCGGAAAGGAAGACGGCGTGATCAGCCCGAGTTCCGGATGGTGCCAGCGCAGCAGGGCCTCGCAGGTTGTGACGTGGCCGACGGACAGGTTGATGAGAGGCTGGTAGTAAAGTTCGAACTCGCCCCGTTCGATTCCGAGACGGGCCTCGCTCATCAGTTTCTGGCGCCGGCTGGCCTGGCTGCGCAGGGAAGGCGTGAAGGCCACGACGCTCTGATCGCCCTCCCGCTTGGCCTGCATGAGAGCGATATCGACATCCTTGAGGAACTGCTGTCCGGAGGTGATCCGGGGTTCGATTTTTGTATAGCCAATGCTTGCGGAGACGGAGACGCCTGTCACGCCGATCTGGATCGGCTGCTCGATCATATCGAGCAGGTCCTGAAAATGGATTTCGGCTCCGGGCTCGGCTGGAGGCTGACGCAGGATGAGCGCGAACTCGTCGCCTCCGAGGCGGCCGGCGACCGAATCCGGGCCGGCGAAACGTTGCAGTCTGCCGGCCACCTCAATGAGAACGAGGTCGCCGACGTCATGACCGTAAATGTCGTTGACTTCCTTAAACCCGTTGAGATCGATCATGGCGAGCAGCCACTTCTCACGGGAGAGGGCGGATTTGCGAATGATTTCGGCAAGCTGTTCGGCAAAGCCGATCCGGTTGAACGCGTCGACAAGAGGGTCCTGTCGCGCGAGGAATTTCATTTTGTTCCGGGCTTCGATCAGCGGCGTCACATCGAAGCGGTAGGCGATGTAGGACAGGATTCTGCCGCTTTCGTCGCGATGCGGAATGATGGTTGTCGCCACCCAGTAGAGCGTTCCGTTCTTCGCGCGGTTACAGATCTTTCCGCGCCAGATTTCGCCGGCTGTGATGGTATCGTAAAGTTTTCTGAAAAATCCTTTTCCATGATAACCGGAATTCAGAATCCGGTGTGTGTGTCCGATCAGCTCATGCCGCTCATATCCGCTGATGCGGCAGAAGCGGTCATTGACGTGTGTGATCACGCCGTTCAAGTCCGTGATGGCGACGATGAGGACCTCGTCGATCGCTGACCACAGAAAATTTATGTTCTGTCCTGCCGGATCACCGTCAGGAATACGAACCGTCTGCTTTTGCATAGCAACGTCTATCCCTGAATGCGCAATTTGGCTTTATGCGGAAAGCCGGTTAACTAAATGCAAATCAGTCCGGGATTTCGTAGAGAAATCCGGAAGATCATGATTACGACAGCGGAGATTGCCGGGACGAAAACGGATGGTCGGCGCCGTGCGCTTCGATCCGGCGCGGGAACGCGATGCCGGCTGGCTCTGGCCGGGTCTGCGTGGCCTGCCTTCAGGTGCTGTCGCGCGATCTTTTCCGGCCTCTGGTCGGCGGCCATGCCCGGGCGGGCGCCACGGCGTCACCATGAACCGCGAGGCCCGGATCAGGAGTTTCCCCTATGACTCCTGCTTTCAGATTCTCTCTGTTCTGAAAGAAGATTTCCGATATGCGGGATGGTTAAAATCAGTCACGTCAGGCGTCGTCTTCGTCCGGTACATCGTCGGGAAATTCGTCGGTGTCGATGACCCGGCGGGGGTCGAGGGCGCGCCAGTCACGTTCCATCGGGGTGGCGGGGTGTTCGACGAATTCGCTGAGTTCGGTCGAGGATTTCCAGCCTTCATCTCCGGCATCGAGAACTTCCGCGTTTTCGCCGTATGCGAACCAGGCGTTCAGCGTGTCGCGCGGCGTGGCACCGGCGGCGCGGCAGATTTCGATACTGTCGCGCACATAGGCGCGGGCGAAGGCGTTGGCGTGAGCGAGATCCTGAAAATCGCGGATGTCTTCGACGATGTTGTCTTCCGCGCCTCCGGAGAGATCGAGGATGCGTACGGTCAGGCCGGTGTTTTTATCGTCCGTGTCGGTAGCGGATTCGTCCATTTCGTCAAAATCGTCTTCGATGCGGGTCATGATGCGGGGCTCCGGTGCTGTGTCATGAATGGATGTGCCGCGATTCCTTCCGGGATCGCGGCACAGGTCCGGACATTGTCGGGTTCAGGCGCTGTATATGGGGTATCTGTTCAGGGCTGGTAGCGGCGGCGTCTGGCGGCTTCGGCGCGCCGGACGGAGGGGAGCAGGAATTCGCGGCCGATCTTGACGCTTTCCACGCCGTCATAGGTCACGATGTCGGCCGTGGCGTAGGTCTCGTTCCAGAGTTTCGGAATGAAGGAGCCGGTGCCGACGACGTCGATCGGGGCGTTGGCGTCGGCCATGCAGGCGCATTTGGTAACGCCGAAGCCCGACGAGACGACGATGCGGACCTTATCGAAGCCGGCCTCGTCGAGAGCTTCGCGCATCCGCCAGATGGCGGCGGCGGAAACGCCGGTACCGATGAGGTTGCGAAGTTCGCTTTCCGAGCGGTAGCGGCGGATGGCCTCCGGGACGTGGCGGTCGACGACGGCGTAGGATTCCTGCGGGTCGAGACCTTCGAGGAAGCGGCCGCCATGGGTGTCGAGCCGGACGGCGATTTTGCCGGCGGCGGCGAGGTCGGGGAAGCGGCGGCAGACAGCGAGCGAGTCCGTGATTTCGCGGCCGTAGTAATCGACCAGCACGGTGAGATCGGTGTCGGGGTAGGTTTCGTGAAACATTTCCGCGGCGCGGAGCGTGGAGCCGGCATAGCCGATCAGGGCGTGCGGCATGGTGCCGAAGCCATGGGACTGGCCGAAGAAGGCAGCCGTGGCGTCGTTTGCGCCGCCGATGAAGCCGACGGCGCCCTGTTTCTGTGCGGCGCGGCTGCCGACGGAGGCACCGTAGGCCATGAGTTCCTGCATCTCGTATCCGGCGCAGTGGCGGGCTTCCATGGCAAGGAACTGTGCTTTCGGCAGAGAGAGCGCCATCTGGTAGGCACGGTGGGCGGCGACGCAGGGCGGCCCCAGTTTCTGCAGCACGAGGGTTTCGAGATCGGTGAGATGCGCGAAAAATCCGGTGATGTAGAGCAGGGGTTCGCCGGCGCCGACCCATTCTCCTTCGGCGTGCGTGGTCTCGACGATGATTTCGATGCCGCGTTCGCGGGCGATGTTTTCCAGCCAGCGTTCGACGACGGCGGTGGCTGAGAGCACCGGGCGTCGGATGAACACGGCGTAGGTGACGACGCAGTCGCCGAAGCGGGTGACGATGGCTTTCGTGCGGTTGAAGTAGCTGTCCGTGCGGGCGGTGATTTCCGCGTCGCTGACGGCGGCAGCGGTCAGGGCCGTTGCGACGCCGGGAGAGGCTTCTTCCGTCCGCGCCTCGACCGCGGGTGTGGACGGGACTGCTACGCCGGGGCTGGACATGGTTTCTCCGTCCTTCTCATGTGTCGCGTCCGATGCGACATCCTGCTCTTATTACGCCGCAGGATACGGCGACCGGCAAGCCCGCGACCGGACAGCGCCGGCACAACAGGCCGTGACAGTAATGGTCCGTGGCGACGGGGTTTTCGCCGGTGTTGTTTCAGTCCCGATGAGTCAGAGCAATAACCCCGGGCAATGATTCAGGGCGATAATTCAGGACTGACGTTACGATCCTGCATTCAGGTCCCTGAAGTGAAGCCGATAACGTCAGGCGTCTGACGTTATGCCCGGCATTTCAGACGGGCAGTCAGGAGAGAAGACCGGTTTTCCGGCCCCTCCCCTTTTTCCCTGCTCTTTCCGGTCAGAGCCGCGAGACTGCTGACGGGGTGGCTCGTACGCGGGTGGAGAGTTCCTCGGCCATGCGGAAGGCCAGTTCGAGCGACTGCTCCGCGTTCAGGCGGGGATCGCAGAAAGTCTGGTAGCGTGCGCTGAGGTCGTCTTCGGTGAGTTCATGGGCGCCGCCGACGCATTCCGTGACGTTCTGGCCGGTCATCTCGATATGCACGCCGCCTGGGGGCACACCCTCATCGGTCAGCACGTCGAAGAACGCCTGCGTTTCGCTCAGGATCGCGTCGAAATTGCGGGTTTTGACCTTGTGCGAGGTCGAGATAGTGTTGCCGTGCATCGGGTCGCTGAGCCAGGTGACGGTGCGGCTGGTGCCTTTGACGGCGCGGACCAGCGGCGACAGGTGATCGCGGGTCTTCGCGGCGCCCATGCGGGAGATGAGCGTGATGCGGCCGGCCTCGTCATCCGGGTTGAGGATTTCGAGGAGGCGCTCCAGGTCTTCGATCTGCGTCGTCGGGCCGACCTTGATGCCGATCGGGTTGCGGACGCCGCGCAGGAATTCGACATGCGCGCCGTCCGGCTGGCGGGTGCGGTCACCGATCCAGAGGAAGTGTGCGGAGCAGTCATACCACTCGCCGGAAGTGGAATCGATGCGGGTCAGCGCCTGCTCGTAGGGCAGGAGCAGGGCTTCGTGTGAGGTGTAGAACTCGGTTTCGTCGATCTGAGGAGCGCATTCGGCGTTGATGCCGCAGGCGCCCATGAAGGACAGGGTCTCGTCGATCTTTTCGGCCAGCACGCGGTAGCGTTCGGCCAGCGGGGAGCGCTCGACGAAGCCGAGATTCCAGCGATGAACCTGGTGCAGATTGGCGTAACCACCGCGCGAGAAGGCGCGCAGGAGGTTGAGGATGCCGGCGGACTGGAAGTAGCCGGTTTCCATGCGGACCGGATCGGGCACGCGGTCGGCGGATGTGAAATCCGGGCCGTTGATGATGTCACCGCGATAGGACGGCAGTTCGACGCCGTCTTTCGTTTCCGTGTCGGAGGAGCGCGGTTTGGCGAACTGGCCGGCCATGCGGCCGATCTTCACGACCGGCACCTTGGCGCCGAAGGTCAGCACCACAGCCATCTGGAGCAGGACGCGGAATGTGTCGCGCACGAAGTCCGCCGAGAATTCGGAGAAGCTTTCGGCGCAGGCACCGCCCTGGAGCACAAAGGCGCGGCCGGCAGCGGCCTGGGCCAGGTGCTGGCGCAGGCGGCGGGCCTCGCCGGCGAAGACGAGCGGCGGATAGCGATGCAGGCGGGCTTCGACGGCGGTCAGCGCGTCTTCGTCCGGATAGCTCGGTACCTGTCTGATCGGAAACGACCGCCATGACTCCGGCGACCAGCTGGCTGCCTTGCGGACGGCCGGGGATGCGGAGGATGGGCTGAGCGTGACACTCATTATCGTTTCTTTCGTCCTTGCAGCACGCCTGTTCAGGCGCGGTGTTTCGTGTGTCTGGTGAGGCAGAGGTTAAGTCCCGGGTGCTGCCAGTCTCAGGCGGCGCGGGGCGGTTCTTATGCCGAACTTCATCCGGGAATGCAAAAGAGAGCGTTTATAGTATGGGCGGGCTGCGGAGCCGGGCGTTGTTCTGCGTTCTGGACGACATCTCCGGAGTTCTTTGTCCTCCTGTTATGAACAGGTCGGATCACAGGAACCGCGTTTCGTGGCGTCTTTCGTTCTGTGGCGTTCCGGGCGGAGACCGGACGTTTCAGACGGCTGCCAGCTCATGTGTTGCGCTCTCAGAGGATTTCGCGCACGGGCCTTTGCGGCGGAGCGGGCCTGAGGATGGAGCGCGATGGCACCGGAGGAGGAGCAGGTGAATGGCTGTGAGGCTGTCCCCGCGGGTCGGGGCGCCGATGTCAGGGGCGGATCTGGCGGAAGGTCAGATTGAAGCGGCATTCGCCGGTGTCTGGATGGAAGGAGCGGGCAAGCGGGGCGATGCCGTGGAAGACGAAGCGGGAGGGACCGCCCCAGACGACGACGTCGCCATGGGTGAGGCGAAGGCGGCGGCTGGGATCGGCGCGGTGAAGGCCGCCCCACAGGAAGGTGGCGGCGACGCCGAGGGAGATGGAGACGATGGGCATGTGAGGCGAGTCTTCGTCCCGGTCCTGGTGCAGGGAGAGGCGGGTTCCGGGTTCGTAGCGGTTGATCAGGCAGGATTGCAGGGGCGGTGTGGGGTAGCCGGCGGCGGTGGTGGCGCGGCGGACGATAGCGGCGAAGATGTCGGGGATCGGAGGCCAGGATTCGCCGGTCAGAGGCGAGGTTTCGGTGTAGCGGTAGCCGTGGCGATCGGAGCACCAGCCATATTCGCCGCAGGCGGTCATGGCGACGGACATGAGGCGGCCGCCGGGTGTTTCCATGCGGCGGAAAGGCGTGACGCGGGCGATGGTGTGAACGGCGTCGATCAGGGCGGGGGCATCGGGCAGGGCCAGAGCGGGCAGCAGGACGGCACCTTCGGCGAGGGAGACAGGAGATGCTGGCGCGTGTGAGGCGGGGCGGGCCTGCGGGAGGTCGAACAGATCGGCGGTCATGATGGCTTCCCTCCCCTTTTTGTAGCATCCGGTCCTGTTGCATCGGCGGATACGGGCACTATATGGGAACTGATGCAGCCGGTGAAAAGCTGCCCCGCGCCGGGTGAGTGACGGGGCATACCGGGCCGGAATAGTCATGGTTTTTCAGTGACTGTTGTGCGAAACTGTTCGCAGTTGAAACAACAGCCCGTATATCCGGGCGGGTTGTGTTCCGCCTCTTTTTCCGGAGGCGTCCTTTTACGCAGAGAGTGGTTCTGATGGTTGCTTTCCCCCGTTTCAGCGCCGGTGTCGCTCTGGCTTTCGCGCTGTCCGCCGGCCCCATGGCCGGAGTGGCGTGCGCGGCTCCGAATGATCCGCTGGCCGGGGCGGAGATGACGAATGGCGACCCGACGCAGCAGGATACCGGCTCATCCGGTACGACCGGTGTTCAGTCCCGCCAGCATGAGCATCTGCATGTTCGGGGGCGGCGTTCACTGCCGCCGGGGTATCAGGAAGCGCCGTCCATGGATATCGATCATGGCCCGGACCCGGATCATGAAGAGCATGTGACACGGGATTCGGTCACGGGCGCGAATCTGTCCCGTTTCGGGTCGTCCTATCAGGATTCCGGCCCGACCGGGACGGGGACGCTGGGTGATTCCACCGGAAATGGCTGGGTGGCGCCGCGCTGAGCGGAGGCTGTTACGGTTCTGCTGTCTGCTGAGCCTCACCAGACGGGGAGTTGCGTTCGCGGGGCTGTCGGGGCATCCACGCAGGCGCGATTTCGTTGTGGTTCCGTGGTGACGGGTTTCTGACTTCCGTCGGAGGCATGTTCGCTGCCGTGGCGCCGGTCACGGATCGCGGCCGAGAGCCGCATTGTTCCTTACGCAGACGACAGAGAACAGCATACGATGAGCCAGTTTCAGCTCCATGACAGCCAGCGGCGGGCGACCGTTCCGTTCGAGCCGCTCGATCCGGGGCATGTGCGCGTCTATTACTGCGGTCCGACTGTCTATGATGTGCCACATATCGGCAATCTGCGGGCGATGCTGACGGCGGATATTCTGATCCGTCTGTTGCGGCAGCTTTATCCGCGCGTGACTTTTGTGCGGAACATTACCGATGTCGATGACAAGATCACGGCGCGGGCGGCGGCGAATGGCGAGGATATCGGGAGTCTGACGGCGCGGACGACGGCGGAGTTTCATGCCGGTCTGGCGGCGATGAACATGGTGCCGCCGGATATCGAGCCGCGGGCGACGCATAATATCGGCGAGATGCAGGCGATGATTGCCAGGCTGATTAAGCAGGGCCACGCCTATGAGGCGGAAGGGCATGTGCTCTTCGCCGTGGCGTCCTTTGCGTCTTATGGTGCGCTGTCGGGGCGCGATCCGGACGAGCTGGTGGCCGGAGCGCGGGTGGAAGTGGCGCCTTACAAGCGCGATCCGGGGGATTTCGTGCTCTGGAAGCCGTCCACGCCAGAGCAGCCGGGCTGGGTTTCGCCATGGGGTCGCGGGCGGCCGGGCTGGCACATCGAATGCTCGGCGATGGCGCATCGTTATCTGGGGGAAAGTTTCGACATTCATGGCGGCGGGTCGGACCTGCTGTTTCCGCATCATGAAAATGAGCGGGCGCAGAGCCTGTGCTGTTTTCCGCACGGGAAATTCGCGAATTACTGGCTGCACAATGCGATGCTTCTCGTCGAGGGCGAGAAGATGTCGAAATCACTTGGTAATTTCTACACGCTCTCCGATGTGCTGGACAAAGGGCCGGTGGAGGCGCTGCGGCTGCTGCTGATGAGCGCGCAGTATCGTTCGGTGCTCAATTTTACCTGGTCCGGGCTGGATGAGGCCCGCAAAACCATGGACCGTTTCTATCGGGCTCTGGAGACTGCCGGGCCGCCCGATGTTTCCGGTCGTTCCGTTCCGCAGGCTTTTCTTGACGCACTGTGCGACGATCTGAACACGCCAAAAGCCATTGCGGAGATGCATGTTCTGGCGACGGCGGCTCTGGCCGGAGACCAGGACGCGGCGGCGGATCTGAAGGTCGCGGGCGAGATGCTTGGCCTGCTCACTCAGGAGCCCGCAGCCTGGTTCCGGGGTGGTGCAGCGGCTGATGGTCCGTCGGAAGCGGAGATCGAAGCGCTGATCGCTGAGCGTCTTGCCGCCCGCAAGGCGAAGGATTTCGCCCGTGCCGACGAGATCAGAACACAGCTCACGGATCGGGGCGTCACTCTGGAAGACGGAGCCGGCGGCACGACCTGGAGACGGTCGTGAGGCGGTCATCATGACTGGCAAGGACGGCGGAGCGCCGCTGGAGCCGATCGGGAACAGTCCGGTCGTGATTCTCGTGCGGCCGCAGATGGCGGAGAATATCGGCACCACGGCGCGGGCGATGGCCAATGGCGGGCTGTTCCATCTGCGTCTGGTCGCGCCGCGTGATGGCTGGCCGCAGGACCGGGCCTGGCGGACGGCGTCCGGAGCGGACCGGATTCTGGAGGCCATTGAAGTTTTCGATACGGTGGATGATGCCGTGGCGGACCTGCATCATGTGTATGCCACCTGTCCCCGGCCCCGGCATATCGTCAAACAGGTTCTGACGGCGCGGGGCGGGGCGGCGGAGCTGCGGGCGGCGACGCGGCGGGGGCTGCGGGTCGGGCTGCTGTTCGGACCGGAGCGGACGGGGCTGGACAATGAGGATATGGCGCGGGCGGACGGGCTGATCCGGTATCCGCTGAATCCTGGTTTCATGTCGCTGAATCTGGCGCAGGCCGTGATGGTCATGGCCTATGAGTGGTGGCTGACGGAGGATGAGACCCCGTCCCGTGAGCTGATGACCAATGAGACTCACGTTGCGACGAAGGGTGAGCTTGAGAATTTCATGCGGCATCTGCTGGCGGAGCTGGATGAGTGCGGCTTTCTGCGGAACGAGCAGAAGAAGCCGGGCATGGTGAGAAATCTGCGGCATTTTTTCACGCGCGGCGAGGTGACGGAGCAGGAGCTGCGGACCCTGCACGGGGTGGTCACGGAGCTGTCGCACGGGCGGAAAATCCGTCAGGGCTGAGCCGGCGGGGCGTGATTTCAGGGGATTCCCGATTCCGGGATGTCCTTCGTCCTTTGGCCGGGCTTTTCTGAAATCACATTTATTCTGTCTGAAAATGTGAAAGCCTGAAGCGGTTCGCAGAGTGCCCGGACAGGCATACAAAGGTTCTGCTGTTCAACCACATGGCGCCCGCCGCCCTGTCGGCGGGAAGAACCAGGAGTGTGCCTCTGATGTCTTCTCTGAAATCCTCGCTGCGCGGCATGGCGCTGCTGAACGACGCCGAACTCAACCATGGCACGGCCTATACTGCGGAGGAGCGGAAGGCTTACGGGCTGGAGGGACTTCTGCCGCCGCGTGTCGAGACGCTGGAGCGGCAGATCGAGCGGACATTCCGGCATCTGGAGGCCAAGCCGAACGATCTGGAGCGCTATATCTATCTGAACTCTCTCGTCGACCGGAACGAGACCCTTTTCTACAAGGTGCTGCGATCCGATCCCGCGACATTCGTGCCGATCATCTATGCGCCGACGCTGGCGCAGGCCTGCAGGATGTTCAGCCATCTGTACCGGCGTCCGCGCGGGATGTACATTACCCTGGAGATGAAGGGACGGATTGCCGAGGTTCTGCGGAACTGGCCGGAGCGTGATGTCCGGACGATCTGTGTGACGACGGGCGGGCGTATTCTCGGTCTCGGGGATATCGGGGTGAACGGAATGGGAATCCCCATCGGGAAACTCCAGCTTTATACTGTTTGCGGTTCGGTCCCTCCCCGCTCGCTGCTGCCGGTCCAGCTTGATATCGGCACGACGAATGCGGCGCTGCGGGCTGATCCGCTTTATCTCGGTCTGCGCCGGGAGCCGCCATCCATCGAAGAGCTCGATGAGTTCGTGGAGGAATTTATCGTGGCGGTTCAGGAAGTATTTCCGGGCTGCTGTCTGCATTTCGAGGACTGGAAAGGCACGGACGCGCTGCGCTACCTCGCGAAATATCGCGACCGGGTGCTCTGCTATAACGATGACATTCAGGGCACGGCGGCGGTGACGCTGGCGGGTCTGATTACTGCTCTCAAGGTGAAGGAAGAAAAACTCTCCGAACAGCGCTTCGTCTTTCTTGGCGCGGGGTCTTCGGGGCTGGGAATTTCGGATCTGCTGGTCACGGCGATGAAGGCGGAGGGGCTGAGCGAGGAGGAGGCCTGTTCGCGTATTACGCTTCTGGACGTGAACGGACTGATTGAGCCGTCACGCACGGATCTTTCGGAGGAGCAGAAGCGGTTCGCTCATCCGGCCGAGCCGACGAAAGATCTGCTGAAGACGACCCGGCGGGTGAATGCCTCGGTGCTGATCGGTGTTTCGACATCCGGCGGGGCGTTCAGTCAGGAGATCGTGGCTGAAATGGCGCGGCTGAACGAGCGGCCGGTCATTTTCTCTCTGTCGCTGCCAAGGGCGAATGCGGAATGCACGGCGGAGCAGGCTTATCAGTGGTCTGACGGGCGGGCGCTTTTCGCGGGGGGCGAGCAGTTTTCGAATGTGGAGCTGAATGGCAGGACGTTCTATCCGGGCCAGGCGAACAACTTCTATATTTTCCCCGCGCTGGGGCTGGCGCTGTATGCGACGCGGCCGAAGATCGTCACGGATGCGCTGATCATTGAGGCGGCGCTGGCACTGGCGGATCAGGTGGATGTAGTGGCGCTGGAGCGCGGGCGACTGTTTCCGCCGCAGACGCATATCATTGAGGTGGCGATTACCTCGGCGGTGCGCCTGGCGGAGTTTATCTTCGATCATGGAATGGCCGGAGTGGAGCGGCCGGCGGATATCCGGGCGTGGATCGAGGGACTGACCTACGACCCGGATTACTGAGCGGCGAGGCTTGTATAAAGCGCGTTTCCAAGCGGAGGGAAAGAGAATGACGATGTATATCGCGATGAACCGTTTCAGGGTGCATCCGGATAATGAGAACGCGTTTCGGCGCCGGTGGCTGGATCGCGACGTTCTGCTGAAAACCGTTCCCGGATTCGTATCCTTTCAGTTTCTGAAAGGACCAAAGCATGAGGAATATACGCTTTATGCGTCCCATACCGTGTGGGAGTCATTCGAGGCGTTCCGGGACTGGACGCAGTCGGAACAGTTCCGCGCCGCGCATGCGCATGCCGGGGAAGGACGGGCGCTGACGGCTGGACCGCCGGTTTTTGAGGGGTTCGAGGTCCTTCAGGACGTGACTCTCTGAGTGGATGAACTCCGCGCCCCTGCCGGTCTGGTTTTCGGACCATCCGGTATGGAGTGGCCCGTCGGGGCGGCTTCTTTTTTCCGGGTTCTGCCAGCCCTGTTATCGGGATGTGTCTGGCATCGGGGTTCAGCAGCAGCGTCTCGGGCGATAATTTCCGACGCAGTCGACGATCGCGGTGAGTGCGGCCTGACGTGTTTCATCGGCGCAGGTAAAGACATGCGTCCTCGCGCGCTGCTCGACGGTGCTGGCGGAGAAATCGTCCATGCGGGTTTCGGGATTGCCAGTCAGGAGATCCGCGACCGACCGGCGGGCGTGGACGGCCAGCCGCACGATGCGGAATGCGAGGCTGTTGATGATCGACTCTCCCTCGATCCGTCCGAAGGCACTGTGAAAATGGCTGAGCTGCATGCAGGCTTCGGCATAGCGCTGCACGGTGTTGCGCTCGCAGGTCGCGTGGAAATAGCGCTGATGCCAGATACTGGCCAGTCTGTGTTCGGCCTGGGCCAGCCGCATATCGCATGCGGAGCCGGCATCGTTTTCTCTGTCGGCTTTCTCGTGACGCGCGGCGAGCCACATTGCGGGAAAGTCCGGATATTGCGTCCCGCGCCAGGCGAAGCCACGTTTTTCGGTGCCGGATGCGAAGCGGAACCGTCTCTGCCCGTCAACGCCGTAGAGCGTGGAGTCCTGACCTGGCGCCTCATCACGGCCGAGGATGACGATGTGATCGACATCGCCTGCCCGCATGTAACGCTGCAGGGTGAAGACGTCGTACAGCGTTTCGTCGTCGCATGACTGTTCGAGATGCGCCTTTACGTAATCCATGAAGACGGGGCCGGAAAGTTCCAGAACACCACGCGGGCAGAAGTCGAAATTCCACCAGCGTGACATTTTCACGATATGAAAGGCGAGCGTATTGCGGAGTGCGGTCAGTTCCTCCGGTGGCGTGCCGTGCGTGCACAGGAACTGCACACCCTGAAACCGGGCGACCAGTTTGTTGATCTGTCCGATGAAGGGGAAGAACGGATCGGCATAGGCGAGGATGTCGGCCGGGCGTGACCGTTCGAGATGCCAGCTGGCGGTGAAGCCTGTTGATGTGGTCATGACTGAAGCCGCTCCTGCGAAATGGACGCTGGCCTTTCTATTATTGCAATTAAGAGTCGTTCGCAAATAACTTCGACATGATCTCTCACTGTACCGGCCAGGGTTCCGCTAAGACCGTGGAAGTTCCCGCAGACGTATGCCCGGTTTCAGCTGTGGCAGCAGGGTCTTCGGGGTGCCTATGCGCTGTGACAGGTAGATGCCGGTGTGGCCGGAGCAGAGATAGGCAATGAAACAGCCGGCTGCGTAATAGATCACGTCTGCCGCGCCGAAGAGTTCGACGGCCATGAAGGTACAGGCCAGCGGCGTGTTGGCGGCGCCTGCGAAGACGGCGACGAAGCCGACGCCGGCGAGGAGATCAGCGGGAACGTGGAGGACCGGGGCCAGGGCATTGCCGAGACCGGAGCCGATGAAGAAGAGCGGAGTGACTTCACCGCCTTTATAGCCGCAGGCGAGCACGATGACCGTGAAGAGCAGTTTCAGAACCCAGGCCCAGGGGTAATAATGAGTGCTGCCGAAGAAATTCACGATGGAAACGGCGGCGGGGTCCGGGCTGACGACGCCGAGACCAAGATAGTCGCGGGTGCCGGTGATCCATACGAGCAGGATGGTCAGGACTCCCCCGATGGCGGGACGGAGCCAGGCCTGCGGGCAGAATGTGCGAAAGGCGGTGCTGAGCCGGTGAGTGCTTTCAGCGAAGAGGCGGCTGGCGAGACCGAAGCAGATCGCGGCGAGGCTGACCTTGCAGAGCAGCAGGGCGCTGACGTGAAAGATGGAGCCGTCCGCCGCCGGGATGCCGCGGAAACCGACATGATAGGCGGTGTGACGGATACCCCAGGCATGACAGGTCCAGTCGGCGACGATGGAAGCGACGGCGACGGGAAGGAGAGCAGCGTAGTCCAGGCAGCCAAGCGTAAGGACTTCGAGGCCGAAGACAGCGCCTGCGACGGGAGTTCCGAACACGGCGCCGAAGCCGGCGGCGATTCCGGCGGTAAGCAGAAGGCGCGTGGAGCGGGTATCGAGGCGGAAGAGTTGTGCGAAGCAGCTGGCGAGGCTGCCGCCTATCTGCACGGCGGTCCCTTCCCGACCGACGGAGGCGCCGAAGAGGTGGCTGATGACGGTGCCGAAGAGGACGAGCGGCGCCATGCGGAGGGGGACACCGCCGCCAGGTTCATGGATCTGGTCGATGATGAGGTTATTGCCACCTTCCGAGCGGCCGCCGATGTGCTGGTAGAGGGCGGCGACGGCCATGCCGGCGAACGGGAGGCCTAAGAGGATGGCGGGATGATCGAAGCGGAAACCGGTGATGACGTCGAGCAGCCAGAGGAACAGGGCGCAGAGGCTTCCGACGCAGGCGGCCATGGGGATGAGAATGATGCCCCAGCGGACTGACGTTCCGGTGACGCGGGCGACATGCCGAAAGGAATACTGCCATGTGGCCATCGGGCGGACTCCTGCCATCATGCTTCCGGAGAAGCGGTTCTGTCAGGAATCATCAGCTCCTTTGCGGAGCGGTTCGACCTGTACGTGGAGATCCACGCTCAGAGGTCAGGCAGAATCCATTGCCGTGCAAACGGATTACAGACCGGGTTATGTGGTGCTGTCAACGGATGTACGGTCTGCCATTTCTGGCGTCCGTTTTTGCGGATTGTCCGGGAATATGTCTCGCGTCATAACCTCTTGCCGGGACCGGTTATCGGGATCTGAGCGTGGCGAATATGATATTGGGCTGACGGCTCATACCGGCATAGGAGCTTTGATCAGAGTGGCGCTGCTTTCCCCGATACGGGAAGGCGTTCCGCGCCGGTGGACAACCGGCTCTATGCTGACTTCTTGCCGGCACGGCCGGGCAGGCAACGGGTGCTGTTGCCTGCCAGCGAAGTTTGTTCCCGGAAGAAGCGCCGGGCTGAGCGGGACATCATAAGGGAGGAGCGCTCCACCACTCAGTCTCTCAGCTGGGATGAAGGCCGTTTCTGCCAGACCGGATTTGTCAGACTGGTTTCGGGTGTGTCAGACGTCCGGTCAACTTGGCCAGCACGGTTTTGAAGGCGGTGCGCTCATGCACGTTCATGCAGCCGAACCATAGCAGGGCATAAAAGAATACCGGAACCGTGACGGCGGCCGCGACGCCAAACATGACGGGGATATTGACCAGCGCCAGGGTCAGACATGCGAACGCGGCGATAACGACGGGTAATGTGCGGATGATGCCGTCACTCAGGGGACGATAGAGAGTCACACAGATCAGCGCCCTGATATGAACATCGATCATGCAGCGGAGAGCCCAAGCGATAGCGGCGCCAATGATACCGAAAAGCTTCAGGAACAGGAACAGCACGGGCAGATAGAGGCAGAGTTCTCCAAGAGACAGCTTTGCGCTGGTATCGGGGCGGCCGATCGCGTCGAGAAATCCCGCGCAGATCGTATCGAGCGCCCCGGCGAAAACGCCCAGGCAAAGCAGTTTCATGATCAGGGTGCTGTTCGCGGCGAAAAGAGGATCGATCCAGAGTGTCAGGAAGGTCTGGCTGAACAGGGATGCGACGAAACACACCGGAAACATAAGCGCGCACATGGTCAGCACACTGGTCCGGAACAGTTCGACTGTAACAGGAATATCAGTTCGCCAGGACGCCGAAAAAGCGGGATATGCCGAGCCCGCGACGGCATTGGTGAGAATTGAGAAGCGACTGACGACATCGAGAGGCGTCGTATAGAACGCCGTGGCGGCGACCGAGACGATGCTGGCGATCATGAAACGATCGAAATACACGAGGATCGGAAAGGCAAGATTGGAGACGGTCATCCATCCGCCGATATGGAGCAGCGGCTTCATGAGATGCGGCCGGAAGCGCGCTGTTCTCAGAGTTGGCATAAGATCGAGGCAGATCTTCAGATAGACAGCGGTCATCAGCAGCCGGCAGGCTGCGAGCGAGAGCATTACGCCGAAAAGACTGTTCCAGACCAGAAGAACGAGCAGCGGCCCAAGATAATACATGACCGAGATGGGAACACTGATGAGGTTAACAACACGGAATGCCTGATAGGCGGTCATAATGCCCCACATGGCGGCGTTGACCATGACGAACGGAGCTGTTGCACAGAGCACCCAGAGCGCGAGCTTTGTCTCGTGTTCCAGCTCCGGCGGAACCTTCAGGCCATGCTGCACCCATACATGCACGGCGATAGCGGCCACGATTCCACCAAATATTCCTATGCCGCCAAGAATGACGGTGCCGGTCAGCGAGAGATCGGCGACGGAGTCCTTATCCGGATCGTTAACGACCCGGTCGGCGATGGCGCGTGTCAGTGCGCGGCCGAGACCGAGATCGAAGATGCCGAAGGAGCCGACGAGGCTGAGAGCGATGGTGAAGATGCCCCAGCGGGACAGGCCCATCATGTGAATCAGTTTCGGGGTAACGAGAAGTGCCACCAGAACGGGAGCGACCCGACCGAGCATGTTCCAGGCGGTATTGGACAGAATATGGTGGGGTTTGACGGCGCCAGGCGCGGGAGACGTCATGAATAATCAGATCCTGCTGTCGGCGGCTGCATCCGGGGCAGCCTCAGACACAGTAAAGACCATCTACGCTGTATCAGGACAGACGCCCCGTCAGACAGTCCTTTCCGTATGGCTATCACCCGTATCGGATAAAAGCCAGATGAGAAAATCCGGAACCGGAAACAGGCGGTCCGGATCTGCGCGGGAGGAAAGAGCGGGGCTGACCGCCCTTCCCTGCCCGCGCCTGACGCAGTTGGCTTAGGGAAGGATTTCCGTCTCTGCGAAGAAGAAGTGGATTTCGTTCGCAGCGTTCTCGGCGCTGTCAGAGCCATGCACGGAGTTGGCTTCGATGCTCTCGGCGAACTGGGCACGGATGGTGCCGGCGTCGGCCTTCTTCGGGTCGGTGGCGCCCATGACTTCACGGTTCTTCGCGACGGCGTTCTCGCCTTCGAGAACCTGGATGACAACCGGGCCGGAAGTCATGAAAGAGACCAGATCGCCGTAAAACGGGCGCTCCATGTGCACGGCGTAGAATGCGCCGGCCTGGGCCGGGCTGAGCTGGGCGCGCTTCTGGGCGACGATGCGCAGGCCATTGTCTTCGAACACGGCGTTGATTTTGCCGGTCAGGTTGCGGCGCGTTGCATCGGGCTTGATGATGGAAAGTGTGCGTTCGACAGCCATTGGTCGGCTCCTCATTCTCGTTTCTGCCCGGTCGGTGTCCGGGACGGGTCGCGGATCATGACGGCCCGCGGGCAGCGCTCATCTAGAGCATTATCGCGGCGACGGGTAGGGCTTTACGCAGACGGATGCTATGGCGGGATGGCGCGGCGCCGGCCTGGTCCGGCGCACCCTGAATTCTGGACGATCTGTAGTGAGACTTTCGTGAGCCTTCTTGTCATCACAGACCTGACTCTTCGCATTGCCGGCCGCACGTTGCTGGATCAGGCGAGCCTTTCGATCGAGCCGGGGCGCAAAGTGGGGCTGATAGGCCGCAACGGGGCCGGGAAATCGACCCTGCTGGGAGCGATCGCGGGTGATATTCAGCCGGATGGCGGAGAGATCAGGCTGTCGTCGCGCGCCCGGATGGGGCGGGTGAAGCAGGAGGCGCCGTCCGGTCCCATGTCACTGATCGACACGGTGCTGGCCGGGGACACCGAGCGGGCAGCGCTGCTGACCGAAGCGGAGACGGCAACGGAGCCGCAACGGATCGCGGAGATTCACGAGCGGCTGGGGGCGATCGGCGCGGACAGCGCGCCGGCGCGGGCGGGGAGCATTCTGGCGGGGCTGGGATTCGATGCAGTGGCGCAGCTCCGGCCGGTGTCCGATTTTTCCGGTGGCTGGCGGATGCGTGTGGCGCTGGCGACGGCGCTGTTTCTGGAGCCGGATCTGCTGCTGCTTGATGAGCCGACGAACCATCTCGATCTGGAAGCCACGCTGTGGCTGGAAGGGTGGCTGTCACGGTTTTCGGGGGCGGCGCTGATCGTCAGCCATGACCGGGGCCTGCTCGATTCCTGTGTGGATGCGATCGCGCATCTGGACCGGGGCAAACTGTCGCTGACTCCGGGCGGGTATGAGGAATTTGTCCGCATCCGTACCGAGCAGGCGCTGCAGCAGGCGCGGGCGGCGGAGAAGATTGCGGCGCGGCGGGCACATATGCAGTCCTTCGTGGACCGGTTCCGGGCAAAGGCGACGAAGGCGCGGCAGGCTCAGGCGCGGATCAAGGCGCTGGAAAAACTGCCGGTGATCGAGAGTGTCGTTGAGGATGCCCCGACGCAGTTCTCGTTTCCCGAGCCGCAGGAACTGCCGCCGCCGATGCTGACGATGGAGCATGTGACGGCGGGATATGGCGACAGGGTGATTCTGGCCGATCTGTCGCTGCGTCTGGATATGGAGGACCGGATTGCGCTGCTGGGTGCGAACGGCAACGGCAAATCGACCTTCGCGAAGCTGGTGGCGGGACGTCTGGAGCCGATGTCAGGGACGATTGCCCGAAGTTCGCGCCTGAAGGTCGGATATTTCGCGCAGCATCAGGCGGAAGAGCTGGTGATGGAGGAAACGCCGATTCAGCATATGGCGCGGGCGCTGCCGAAAGCGACGCCGACGGAGGTGCGTTCGCAGCTGGCGCGGTTCGGGCTGAACGCGTCGAAGGCTGAGACACAGGTGTCGCAGCTTTCGGGGGGTGAGAAAGCGCGGCTGTTGCTGGCGCTGGCGACACGGGACGCGCCGCAGCTGCTGATTCTGGATGAGCCGACGAACCATCTTGATCTGGATGCCAAGGACGCTCTGGTGCGGGCGCTGTCGGAATTTCAGGGAGCCGTGTTGCTGATCAGCCATGATCCGCATCTGGTTGAAATGGTGGCGGACCGCCTGTGGCTGGTGGGTGACGGCAGGGTCACGCCGTTTGATGGCGACATGGCGGAATACCGCGCGTGGCTGATCGAGCAGTCCCGTGCCGCCGCCCGTGCTGCGAGCGGAAAGCAGGTGGAAGGCACGTCCGCCGGACGGAAGGAAGATCGCCGGGAGCGGGCGCAGGCGCGCAAGGCGCTGGCGCCGCTGCGCAAGCGGGTGAAGGACGCCGAGACGCGGGTGACGAAGCTCAGCGTCGAATGCGCGACGCTGGAGGCAAGGCTGGCCGATCCGGGGCTGTATGTTGAGGGCGGCGCAGAGGAAGTGACGCGGCTGACGACAAAACTTGCGGCACTGCGGAAGGATGAGGAAAAGGCGGAGGCTGACTGGTTTGCCGCTCAGGGGGAACTGGAAGAGGCGAGCGGTGGCGAATGAGACGGGCGCTTCAGATCGGCCGGTAACCCTGCCAGGCGGCGCTGAAGGCGCGGCCTTCGGGAGCGGGCTCCAGGTGAACGCAGCTGTTCCGGAAGGCTTCGATCAGGATGCAGTCATCGACATCCATGAGGTTGTCTCTGTGCTGGTGATTACAGTCGGTGAGAAGCGAGGATATGGCTTTCCGCTTTGCATCTTCCGCTGTTTCGGTGAAGAAAAATGCGAACTGATGGTCTTCCCGCAGTTCGCCGGGACGGTATCCGCCCATATTGACGAAGAACAGCTTCTTCCGGCCTGCAGGTTTTTCCGGTTTCAGCACGATCCGGTGGCCGTCCGCCCAGTCGAGAATGCCATAGGCGTCGAGATGCAGAGACTCTCTGATCCCGAACCACTGGCGGGGCCAGAAACGGGTAGGCCTCCTCCACTTTCCGCGCGGCGACAAACTGGATATCGTGAACCTCGATATTCCCACCTTTTACTGATCCGCCCAGGTAAAATACGAAGAGTTTTTCGTCGGCTCCGTCCATCTGACGATGATCCTTTTTTCTGATCCGGCACCAGCCGCGCGTGCCTGGCTGTGGTTCATGCCGTGAAGTCTTCCGGTTACAGGGCAGCTTACAAAATCTGTGAAAACCTGTCTCTGTCTGCGTCGTTATCGCAAACGATGCGACCCTCGCCGGATTGACGGTGTGATCCAGGCGTCATATTGCCTTTTCGTAACCATTGTGACGTAAGTGTCGCTGAAAACAAAGCCTCTTATCCGGATGTTTCTCAGCCTTCCGCTGCTTTGCGCTTACAGCGTCTTCCTGCTCAGCTTCTGGCGGGCACGGGATGATCTTCATCTGTCCCTGCCATGGGATGTCGCGATGATCGGTGGTTTCGGCGCGTTCTTTTTTCTGCTGACGCTTTTTACGTTCACTGGCCGGCCACTGCCTTTCCCGTTTTTCGACGGGAAATTCTTTCTGTCGCTGCATCGCTGGCTGACGGCCCTGTTTCTCGGCTTCCTTGCCTTTCATATCGGGGCGATCGTCGTGACCGATCCGCAGATATTATATGATTTCTGGCCATCCGGCACACCGGGGATGCAGTTCGGAGCGCTGGCGGCCTTTCTGGCGATGCTCACGCCGGGGCTGGCATTCCGCAGGGTATGGCGACGGCTCTTTGCCACGGCGGGAATTTTCCGGATTTCCCATGTGATTCTGGCATCGGCGGTGCTCGGCGGGTCCGTATTTCATATCGTGACCACACGGGTTCACGTCGTCCTGTCGTGGCAGGTATGGGCCTGCGTAAGCGTTGCCGCCGTTGCGCTGGTTCTGCCGGCGACCGAACGGTGGCTGCTGGCACGCGTAACGGTCCGGCCGGGGTGGAGGCGGCGCATCCACACAAGGCATCTGGCCGGAATGCTGGCGGGTGTCATTTTCTGTGCTGCTACCATAGAGACAGCGGCATTTCTGTTATGGCGGCGGTAAGGATAAGACGCGCTCTGCCGCTTTTTCTGACGGCGGCGGGAATTGTGCTTCTCTTCGGCGCCGCAGTGCTCGGGCATCGGATGACCGTCGCTCGCGGACAGGATATTCCCCTCGTGTTCCATCACCGGGCGCATGGCGGATTTAACTGCGTGACGTGTCATCATGACTTTCTGAAACCGGTCGTCACACCGGCAGTGCACAGAACCTGCATTGCCTGTCACAAAGCAACACCTGCCGTGGCATCGGTCATTCATGATCAGTTCCATGCGTTCTGTGTGGGATGTCATCTGAACCAGCAGGAACAGAACCGGCGTGCCGGTCCCGTGCACGAATGCCGGGCGTGCCATGTGCGCGAGGCCGGCAGTCCGGGGCACGGACATCTGCACTGACGGCTGGTCCTGCAACGGAGATAGCGGCGGGATCGCCGTGGGCCACGTTTGCGGTACGTAAAGCAACCGGTCGTCGGAGCAAGGCCATTGCTGAGAGGCTGTTTTCATATTCCACTCCGGCGGATTGTTTTCACCGGGATTGCTGAGTACGAAAGGGCGTGTCGGTGTGGCCTTTGGCGCAGGGTGTCATGCGCGGACTCTCGCTGTTCAGTTCTGTGAGCTACGATCACATGACGTATGGATCGAATGTCAGCATCATGGATGGCGACGGGATTTTCCATGATGTGCACGGTGCGAAGATGACCGGCTATCCTCGGGTCAGATACAAGGCGTAGGCGAATGATACCTGGCGACGGTTCAACGTCAGTTTCGATGTGAATTACCACTCGAAATGACCTTGCAGCGTGATCAACGACACACATGCGCCGTCTTACTGGCTGGCTAATGCCGGGACGCGGTATTCACCGGGCGATGTAGAATGTGATGGTCACGTTTAACGTCTGTAATCCGTTCAGCTCGAAATATATTTCGATGATGGGCCAGAGCGGCTTACCGGCAGGCGGAGATTATCAGTCTCTGGGTGCCATGCGCGAATATTTCGGGATGGTCAGCACAGAGTTCTGAGCGGAGTTATTTATCCTCACTGAAACGGATCTGCGAGGGATCGACCTCTTCGTCCGGAGCATGATCCGGGAGGATGCGGCCTGTATGTTTCTGCGCAGTGCCGCAGGGAGAGATATTATCCATCCGGTTCTGGTCGTCGCCGGAAGAGCCGCCATGCAAGCCGCCTCTCATTCCTCCCCCCATTCTGCCGTCCGGACCGCCACCGGAGCCGCCCTCATCGTCTGCAAGGCCGGCGAGAGTGGAGAGGCCGCGCATGCCCATGCCGACGCCCTGTCCCACGCCGCCGCCGCCCATGCCCCCGGCCATACCGCCGAGCATACCGAGGCCGCGACCGACCCGGCCCATCATCGACCGGCCATGTTTTCTTTCGCAGGTGTCGGGATCTGGTTTTTCGCAGGCCGAGAGGAGAATGAGAGTTGCAGCAAGCAGGCAGGCGGAGGTCTTTCGGCGCATTCAGTCCTCTTCGGGAGCCGGGATCTTCCGTTACAGTGTGACGGGCGGCGGACGGTGTGCCGAGATACGAACCGTGACGAAATGTTATCGATCATCGGAAGGGTGCGCTGGCACGGGGCGCGGGCTGATTTTCCTTTCCCTACTTGAAAAAATTGCGCCAGGAGCCCAGGACCTGTGGCTCATCAGAGCGTTACACGGACGCCTGCACGTGCCTGCCCGCTGTCCGGCAGGTGATGCGGGTGCCATTCCGGTCTCGTTTTCCTTTATCTTGGCGTCACAGGACTTTATGATAACCGATCCGCTTCCGGCCGAGCACGACGCTGCCTCCACACCTGCTGAGACGGCGACGCAGAACATCGCCTCGCTGCTGCGTCTGACGCTTCTGATCGCAGCGGTGATGCTGTCGGTCTGGCTGATCGGCGACGTCATCATGGTGGTGTTTTCGGCCACGCTGTTCGCGGTCATTCTGCATGGTCTGGCGCGGCTGCTGCACCGCAAAACCAGACTGCCTTACGGCTGGTCGCTGGCGGTTGTGTGCATTGTCTTTGTCGCCGCAATCGTCGGGATCAGCTGGACGAGTGGCTCGGACATCGTGGCGCAGGCTTCCAAGCTGCAGAATGCCCTGGTGACGCAGGCGGTCGCGCTGCGGAATCAGCTGGCGACATGGCCGCAGGGCCGGGTGCTTCTGGATTATCTGCCGTCATCGCTGGGCGGCACCCAGGCCGGGACCGGGGGCCAGGGGGGGCTGATGTCGCTCGGGTCGCGGATCGCGGGGTCGATGACGGGGTTTCTGGGGTCGGCCTTCGGCGCGCTGGGCACGATGGCGGTGGTGCTGATCGCAGGGATCTATTTCGCGGCCTCGCCGTCCATTTATGCGAACGGCATTCTGCGGCTGGTGCCGGGAAAGTGGCGCGGCAAGGGGCGTGAGGTGATGCTGGTCGCCGCCGAGACGCTCTGGGCGTGGGTGGCGGGTCAGGCGCTGGATATGGCGGTTGTGGGGCTTCTCTCGGGGATCGGGCTATGGATCATCGGGGTGCCGCTGGCGTTCAGTCTGGGCTTTCTGGCGGCACTCTGTAACTTTATCCCGTATATCGGCGCGATCATGGGAGCGGTGCCGGCGATGCTGATCGCGCTGTCTCTGGGTCTGCGCGAGACGGCGATGGTGGCGGCGCTGTACTGTGTCGTGCAGTTTTTCGAGGGGAATGTGCTGGCGCCGATGATCCAGCGCCGGGCGGTGCAGATGCCGCCGGGTCTGACGGTGCTGTCGCAGACGTTCTTCGGCGGGATTTTCGGGTTTCCGGGGCTGATGCTGGCCTCACCGCTGACGGCGATGCTGCTGGCGGTGGGCGACAGGCTGGCGCCGAAGCTGGATGATGAGGAGCGTGTCTGAGATGGACAGGAATCGTTCTGTTTCCGGGATGTGCCGTATAATGCTGTCCGGGCTGGTGCTGGCGGGAGCGGCGGTGTCGCTTGCCGGGTGCGAGGCCTATGACGAGGCGGCTCGGGAGAGATGTTCGAAGACGAAGCCGGATATGTCGCTTCTGCGCGAAGGCGATATGACGGCGTTTCTCACGCCGTGCGGGCTTCAGGGGGTGGCGGATGCGACAGGCCGGGTGCGGCTGCATTATCAGCCGCCGCGTCGTGACGGCACTCTTCCGGTGAGCGCGAATGCGAATTTCACGGTGAGCGAGGAAGGCGGATCGCGCGGGCGGATCTGGTATCTCTGCATGCCGGTGCCTGCGTTGCCGGTCTCCGCACCGCCCGTGCCTGCCCTGCCCTCATCCGGGTCACTCTCGTCTGGCACGCCTTCTTCTGTCCCGCTCGCCTCCGCTCAGCCGGTGACGCCTTCGCGGACTCCGGCGGGCGCCGGCAGCGCGGCGAAGCCGGCGGTGGCTGCAGTGCCGTCCTTTATTTCGCCGGGCTCGCAGCAGGCGGTCTGCCGTTATGCCGGTTCGGGTGCGGACCGGATGAGCCTGACCTATGACCGGGACGATGCCGCCAGCCATGACCCTCGCAACTGGTAATGCCGGATCACCTGAGAGCGGGTTTTTACGCTCCCGGGTTTCATGCGCGGGCCTGTCACGGCGGGCGTCTCTGCGGCTGGCGGCCGGGTTATCCCTGGCGGGACCATTGATGAGCGCCGCGCGGGCCGGAGAGGTTTCATCCGGTCCGGTTCTGCCTGCTGCGGGCAGCGGGGGGCGGTGGCCGACGCTGGACGGGGCGCGGCCGCTGTTACTGGCGCATCGGGGGGCGAGCGCGCTACGGCCGGAGCATACGCTGGCGGCTTATGCGAAGGCGATCGCGGACGGGGCAGATTATATCGAACCGGATCTGGTGCCGACGAAAGACGGCGCTCTGATCGTGCGGCATGATCCGGATATTTCGCAGACGACGGATGTGTCGGCGCATCCGGAATTCGCCTCACGGAAGCGGACGATGGTGGTGGATGGCCAGCGGATTACCGGCTGGTTCTCGACGGATTTCACGCTGGCGGAGATTAAGACTTTGCGGGCGCGGGAGCGGCTGCCGAAGGTGCGGCCGCTGAATGCGCGGTATGACGGGCAGTTCGATATTCCGACGCTTCAGGAGGTGATCGACTTTGTGGCGGCTGAGTCTGCCGCGCGGGGCCGGGTGATCGGGATCATTCCGGAGATCAAGCATCCGACGTTTTTCGCGGGGCTGAGGCTGCCGATGGAGGACCGGGTGCTGGCGGTGCTCGGGGCGCATTTCTATACGCGGACGGCGCCGCTGGAGATTCAGTGTTTCGAGGCCGGGTGTCTGCAGATTCTCCGTGGCAGGCTGGCGGGTGCCGGGCTGCGGGCGCGGCTGATGTTTCTGATGGGCGGACCGGGTGAGATGCCGGGCGATGTTCAGGCGCGGGGCGGCCGGACGACCTATGGCGATCTGATGAAGCCGGAGGCGCTGCGGGAGATCAGGCGGTATGCGGAGGCGATCGGGCCGGCGAATACGTCGCTGATTCCGCGCGATGCGGCGGGGCGGTGGCTGGAGCCGACGATGCTGATCCGGGATGCTCATGCGGCGGGGCTGCTGGTGCATTCCTATACGTGCCGGCCGGAGAATGTGTTTCTGCCGGTGCAGCTTCGCAGCGATGCGGGACCGGATGCGCGGAACGAGGCGGGATCGGTCGCGGAGATCCGGCGGTATCTGGCGATGGGGCTGGACGGGTTTTTCACGGATGATCCGGCGGTCGGGCTGCGGGCGCTGCAGGGGGCTGGCTGAGGGTTTTTCGGGCGGTTTTTTCCAGAAGGGTCGGGGTGTTTTTCCGGGGTGATCACGGATTGTATCACGGGTGGGTGCCGGGGTTTTGTGGTGTGTTGCGGGTGGTGCTGATCTGAGAGTGGCTGCGGGGTGGCATGGCGGGGGCTCCGGTTGTGATGATCCGTGAATGAAGCTGTCCCTGGTGGCGGGGTGGTGGATTATTTCGGGTTGGATCGATACGGGGACGGACGGGATTCCAGAGAGTTCCGGACTTTTTAGGTTCGGTTCCGGAATGGGTTTCCGGCGATACCGGCAGGACGCGGGACTGCTGTCCGGGTTGTGGGCGGGCGGCGCGTCTCCGGCTCTCCAGATTCTGTGGCACTGCCGGATATCATTATTTTAGCGGAATTATTATTTCATTTATTTCAACCGAAAATCACCCAGGTTTGTTAATCTATTTTATATTTACGTCAAAGTATGTAATATTATTTCTTTTCATTTTATAAATTCAACAAATAATTTCATTGTCTCTGAATGATTGCTAATCTGAAAATAAACGAAACAGACTATATTAGTCTGAATGCTGTTCCCGGAAGCGAAACGTGCAGGACACTCTTTCCGCAGTTTTATCATCCTTACAGTCAGTCAGCCAGCATGGGCGATTTCGCCGGAGGCATTGCCCGGGACAGACGCATCAGCGTTCTTCTGTCCGTTTCGGATGAGGAACCGGGGCAGGTCATCCGGCTGGCGCTGTCGCGTGGTGAGGCGACGGGGCGGCAGAAGATCAGTTCCCCGCTGTGAGGATCGGACGGGGGTGTGGTGAACTGTGGGCAGGCGGGGTGAAAGGCCGGATTATGCGTGACAAGGGACCCGGTCTGCTGATGGCGGGGCAGCCGACGAGTGGCTGGTCGGGTGGCGTGACATGGTGGAAACAGGATGGCGGAATCCGGCAGCAGGGCAATCCGTTCGAGGTGTGGGACGCGCAGAGGCTGAAGGCGGACGGCTATGAGTGGCTGGCGGATTACCGGTCCACGAGCACTTACTGGAAGGCTTTCGATGAGTGGCAGGCCAGTTCGGGAACGGCGGTCAGCGACAAGACGATTGATCTGAAGGCGGCCAGTTACCAGTCCATGAGCCGGATCGAAGGGCGGCTGCTGGCCAATGTCCAGCAGATGCTGCGGTATCAGACTGATGAGGGAACGTATCGGTACGATGACAGGCCGGCAGAGACCAGCCTGGGTTTCACCCGTGATAACATCAATTATTACGTTTTAGATCTGGGCGTTCCCGCTGAACCTGGTGCATCTCAGTGGGAAGCCATATGCGAAGCCCTTAAGAAAGCCAGAATCCGGGTTGCCGACGCTTCTGACGGGACCAGAAGCATCGACTTCCAGGTAAAGGACATCGCGGGATGACGAAGTCACCTTTTATCACGTCCACCTTAAGACTGGCGTCGATTGTTCGTACGAAAAAATATATGGCAATCATTTGCAAGGATCGGTGGGGAAGTTCCTATTTCTCTCCTGCCGGAGAGTCATCCTGCATTGACAGAAAGGAGACTTCTCCAGTCTGGATCGGAGAAACGTTAAAAGAGGCTCTCTTTTCCAGCCAGGATTTTTTCGTAAAGCTGGGCGGATATCCCCTGCCACTTGATAAGCTGGAAGCTGCTAAAATTGAATCGGCGGCCTGCAACCATGCGTTCTGGTGCGGTATTGCGGAACGATTCCGCTTCAAAGACACCAGAGCCGCGCGATCGAAGTCCGCCCTGGTTTTCGTAAGCTGGAGCAGTGACAAGACCGACCAGGTCAAACTCCTGGCCTCCCGTGGTTCCGGCACCTCGCATTCCGCCTGGTATGAGGGTGAGAATGACGGCAAGGTGTTTCATGTCTCCATCAATGCCAGCGATGAGGAGATGGGGGAGGTTGCCGTCAGGGCGCTGGATGCGTGCAGGCCGAATTATGCGTGACGGGGTGAGCGGCATCGGGAGTGGCGAAGCCACGGTGGTTCAGGCGTGGCGGGATATCGTGCTGTCCGGGGAGGCGAATTATCTGAAGGCGGCGCTGAAGAGCGCGCCTGGGGCGGGATTTCGCCGAGGGCGACCAAGCCTGGCTGAGCGGGACGGAGGATACGATCGGCAATGGCGGGCTGAGCGCCGTTCAGGCGTGGCAGGACATTGCGCTGTCTGAGGAGGCGTGGGGTGAGTGGCGGGACGTTTATGCCGGGTGGGGGCAGTTGCCGCCGACGGATGCGGAGCTGACGGTGGCGTCCACGGCGATGTATAATCTCTCGCGGGCCTGGGTGATTGTGCGGGGGCAGAGCGGGGAGCAGCTCGCCGGCGAGGCGGCGGTTTATCAGGCTGTCGGCCTGGATACGGGTTTTCAGAACATCGTCGCGCATATTGCCTTTTCAGAAGACATCGCGACGGAGATTCTGGCGGATGCGCTTGTTACGCCGCTGATGGACGGGGCTGTTTCGGCTGACGATGTGCGGGCGCTTCTGACGCAGGGCGGTTCGGCGGTTCTGGACGCCGCTGCCGATCAGGTGCTTGTCCGGGCGGCGGGGAAGTATCTCGATGACAATGCGCCTGATCCCTGTGACGATGTCGATCTGTTCAGATCGGTGCATACGGTTGCGGTGCAAAACAGTGACATCGCGGCGGCGAATGTGGCGGCGAATTCCATTCCGGCTTACCGGAACGGCATTGTCTGGAGTTCGGAGAACAAAAGCACGGCGTGGTATGACAGGATCAAACAGCAGGGGCTGCCTTACGAGCCTTATGTCGCGCAGCAACTGGGCAGCGGCTATGTCCAGCTCCAGCCGAATTTTCGGGTTTTCGATCAGTGGAATGTAACTGACGGAATTGCTGTCAGTGACAAGGTGGTCGACACCGCTGGCACTTCCTATCAGCAATATCCTGATACCATTGCCGCCCGAATGCTGGCCTGGGGCGAGAAAATGGTTCTGTTCCAGACAGGGGGTGGGAGCGATGCCATCAATTTCGTACAGAATGATATTACCAGCTACTCCCTGTATATGGCTGTGCGGGATGTCGAAACGACCGATGCAGAGTGGCAGGCCATCTGCGAAGGCTATCACGCATTGATGGCATTTATTCCAACACAGCCTGGCGGAAAACAGATTTCCATTACAATTCACCGGGTTTCCTGACCATGGCAACACGTCTCTCTCAAGGCGAACGGATCACCTATAAGGTGCCGGTTATTCGGCCACCTTTCGGCACACCGAGAAAGCAGGCGTGCGTCTTGTGGACCCGAAAGTTTCTGACAATCCATAGTGAAGATATAATGGGTCAGCTTTATTTTTCCGTCGAAGGACATTTCGCCACCGGCGATGAGCCGGTATCCGATGCGTGGATTGCCAAAAATCTGCGGCAGGCGTTGCAGACAAGCAGAATGATTGCCCGTGCCGCCCCTCCACCTGGCGAAACAATCAATGAACTGGAGCAGCGTTCACACGCGCGCTATGCCGCTTATGCCGAAGATCTGAGAAAACGTTACGGCTACCGCACGGCCAGCAGCGTCTTCGCGCAGGCACTCCAGGTCAGCGTGACGCTTTATGAGGACCTTCTGGTCCTCCGGGCCATGAATCGTGTTCGCGGCGGCCTCTGGTTTGCATGGGACGCTGGTTTCGCGGGCAGGCGTGGGACGAGCAAGCACATCATGTGCGAGCCGGAGGGGAAATATCTGCGTCTTTCTCCGTCATGCACGGACGAGGAGCTGGCCCGTGGTGTGCGGGAGATGCTGAAGGCCAGCCGGATTTCCGGAAAGCCGGTCTATGTGGAGCCGGAGGGGGCGTGAGGGGTGAGCGGAATGACACGGCGGTTCAGGTGTGGCGGGATGTCGAAACGACCGATGCCGAGTGGCAGGCCATCTGCGAAGGCTATCATGCATTGATGGCATTTATCCCGGCGGGATCAGGTGGGAAACAGATATCCATTACAATTCACCGGGTGTCCTGATCATGGCAACACGTCTCTCCGAAGGCGAGCGGATCACCTATAAAGTTCCGGTCATCCGACGACCTTTCGGAACACCGAGAAAGCGGGCATGCGTCTTGTGGACCCGAAAGTTTCTGACAATCCAAAGTGAAGATATGATGGGGGGTCTTTATTTTTCCGTCGAAGGACATTTCGCCACCGGCGATGAGCCGGTATCCGATGCGTGGATTGCCGAAAATCTGCGGCAGGCGTTGCAGACAAGCAGAATGATTGCCCGTACCGCCCCTCCCCCTGGCGAAACAATCAATGAACTGGAGCAGCGTTCACGCGCGCGCTATGCCGCTTATGCCGAAGATCTTAGAAAACGTTACGGTTATCGCACGGTCGACAGTGCCTTCGCGCAGGCGCTCCAGGTCAGCGTGACGCTTTATGAGGATCTTCTGGTTCTTCGCGCCATGAATCGCCGCCGGGGTGGTATCTGGGTCGCATGGGAAAAAGGTTTTGCGGGCAGACGGGGCACGAGCAAACACATCCTGTGCGAGCCGGAGGGAAAATATCTGCGTCTGTCTCCATCATGCAGTGATGAGGAGCTGGCGCGGGGGGGGCGGGAGATGCTGAGGGCAAGCCGGATTTCCGGAAAGCCGGTCTATGTGGAGCCGGAGGGGGCGTGAGGGGTGTGGGGACATCGGATCAGGTGGCCCGGATCATGGCGGGCCGGGGCGGTTCTGAGCGCGATGGCCGGTCAGGCGGATGTCGGGAACGATATCCATGATGTCGGACAGGAGGGCGGCAATCAGAACCCGTAATGCGATCCGCATTTCCGGCGGGCTTCATTCCGCTTCCCTTCAGTCAGGCGGAAACGGGAATCCGTGTGGAGGTTGCTGAGGTGACGATTGCTGACAGGGCGGCGTCGATGACGGACCAGTCTTCCGCATGGGCGGTGGCGGCGACGTAGCCGTCCGGACGGATCAGCCAGATGCCTTTTTCGTCTGGCGGCTTCCGGATTTCCGTTTCCAGCAAGGGGGAATAACGTTCGGTCATTGCGCGGGCGTCCGCGTTTTCTGTGGCAGCCAGGGCGAAACGGGGGGTATTTCCTGTGCTGAAAGGGCTGTCGGCGATAAAGCGCTGGCCCGGACGTGGGCCACTCAGGGTTCGGGCGGAGCCGGTGCTGAGCGGGCTGTCGGGATAGCCGATCGTGAGTCCGGCGAGGCGGTCGGCGACGGCGTGCTGCACTGCCGGGATGCTGAGTATCCGGTGCGCGGCGAGGCGGCGCAGCAGCCGGGTCAGGCGATTTCTGACCAGCATCACCCGGGTCAGGCGGCCGGAATCGGTCAGGACCTGTCGGGCGACCGCACTGCGTTCGGGGCTGTAGCTGTCGGGAAGTCCTGAGTCGGCCAGCCCTTTTTCAACCAGAGCCAGTTTCCAGGCGAGATTGAAGGCGTCCTGCATGCCTGTATTCATGCCCTGACCGCCGGCGGGGCTGTGAACATGGGCCGCGTCGCCTGCGAGAAACACCCGGCCGGCGCGATAGTTTTCAACTTTGCGCTCGTTCACCGCAAATCCGGACAGCCAGACGGGATCGGAGAGAGTCACGCCGCCCGGTCCGCGCTGCGCGACGATGGCCTGCACATCTTCGAAGGCTGGATGAGGGTTTGTCGCGGAGCCGGTATCGGCGATGACGCGATAGTGGCCGGGTGAGATCGGAAACAGCATGAGCGGGCCATCCTCATGCCAGAAGATCGCCAGATCGGCCGGAGGGATGGTCAGTCCTGCGATATGCACGTCGGCGATCATGAAACCGGTCGGCAGGGTGTCGCCTGCGAATGTCATTCCGAGCGTGCGGCGCACAAGGGAATGGGCGCCATCGCAGCCGATGAGCCAGCCGGCGTCGATGGTCCCGTCCTGGCCGTCGGGATGGCGGACGGTGCAGGAGACGCCGTCGGCGGTTTCGGTGAACCCGGTCAGTTCGGTGCCGCGCATGACCTTTCCGCCCAGCGTTTCGAGATGTGTCTCCAGCAGACGTTCGGTTTCCGATTGCGGCAGGATCAGGAGATATCGGAACGGCGAGTCGATATGATCGACGGTGAGGCGGGCGACGATGGTGTTGCCGGAATGGATGTCGATAGCGCCGGCTTTCAGGCCTGCGGCGACAAACGCGTCGGCGCAGCCTGCCGATGCGAGAAGTTCGAGTGTCCGTGGCCAGACGGCGAGCGCTTTCGATTTGTCGCTGCGCGCGGGCGCTTTGTCGATGATCCGGACGGGGATGCGGTATCGCGCGAGTTCGGCGGCCATGGTGAGGCCGACGGGTCCGGCGCCGACGACGAGGACTGGCTTTGACATGGCGTTTCTCCGCCGGAGAGCCGGTTTGGCCTGACTGTCGGAACGGCGGGCGCCAGGTGCCCGTGTTTCGCTCCGGGAGGTTTTAACGCTGGTCGGTAAAGGTGGTTTTGTGAGGGGATATTTTCCCGTGAACTCTTCTGTAAATTACAAAGAGGTTTTTGGTGAAGCTTTTTTCAAAAAGCTTCAGAAGACGACGCCTTTTTGAAAAAAGTCGCTGCCCTTACTTATTTTATCAAATTCTTGTCGTGGAGTGTTTTGAAGGCTTTTGTATACTTTGCAGATACAGGCTTCTTTTCAGGGCTTTGCCCCGAACCCCACAAAGGGACGCGGTCCCTTTGATCCCGGTTTGTTAATTAAAATGAGGTGAAGGGGTCCAGATCCCTTCCGGGTGCAGGGCAGAGCGCTGCTCCGTCTCCTGTTTGCAAAGGACATAAACGCTTTTCAAAGAGGATGGGGCGGAAAAGTGGAGGGTTATTTCATCGTATGAAACACGTCTGAGTCTGCGTTCGGTATTCTGATTATGCTGACGATGATTTTCCGGGAAGCCTCAGGGGCAGCCGGAGCGTTACCACAAACAGCAGGGCGTGAAACATGCAGAGCAGGACAAATGTTTCGGTGAATGCGCCTGAAAGGGCATGGGGAATGGCGGCGGCCGGCAGTCTCCAGCCGAGGAAGGTGGCGCAAAGTGTTGTCAGGGTTGGGCCGCCGATGCGCTGCACGATGTTCAGGGCGGTGGTTGCCATGGGAATATCCGGGCGGCTGACGGAGGCGTAGCCCGCGCTCATGGCGGGGATGCCGACCGTGCCTGTGCCGGCGCCTCGCAGGAACAGGGCGATGGCGAGTATGCTGACATTCAGGCCGGTCTGAGCGAGGACGGCCAGCAGCAATGTGCCGGTCGTGGCGCAGAGCGCACCGCAGGCGGTCAGGCTGCGGATGCCGAAGCGGTCGGTCAGACGCCCCATGAGGGGGAAGGTGCACATCATGCCCAGCCCCAGCGGGAGCATGAACAGGCCTGTGCGATCGGGGGAGACGCCGCAGGCATGGATGAGCCAGACCGGCAGCAGCATCTGGCCGGCGAATGAGACGCCGTTCATCAGGAACATGGTCATGGCGGAGGCTGAAAAGGCGGGCACACGGAACAGCCGCAGATCGATCAGCGCGTGGTCGCCCTTTTGTCGCGCGGAGCGGAAATACAGGATGAACAGCGGCAGCGCCGCGCACAGCGCCGCCTGTCCGGCGGGCTGGCGAACATGATCGGTGCCGTACAGGAACGCGATCAGCGCGGGGGCCAGCAGCGCGAGGCCCGTCATGTCGAGCGGACGGGGGCGCTCGTCAGTCCGGTCGTCGGGCAGGAACAGGATGGCGAGCGCCAGGGCCAGCAGGCCGAACGGCAGGTTGAGAAGAAAGATCCATCGCCATGACGCGACCGAGAGGATCGCGCCGGCGACGACCGGTCCGAGAAGCGGGGCGAGCAGGACCGGCAGGGTGACGGCGCTTGCGACCCTGGGCAGGTGTCTGCCGGCCACGCGGGCGACCGTCATCTGCGCCATGGGGGCGAGCAGCCCGCCGGCCATGCCCTGCAGGAGACGGAACGCGATGAGTGACGGCGCGGACCATGCCAGGGCGCACAGGCCGGAGGTGAGTGTGAAGGCCGCGAAGCATCCCAGAAAGACCGCGCGGCTGCCGATGCGGCCGACGAGCCATCCGTTCAGCGGCAGGGTCAGGGCGAGCGCCAGCAGGTAGCCGCTGACCACCCACTGGATGACGGAAAACGGCGCGTGCAGTGTCGTGACGAGATCCGGCAGCGAGACGTTCACGATTGTCGCGTCGAGCTGCGCCATGAAGGAGCCGAGCGCTGCGACACTGACGACTTTCCAGATGCCGGCCGGCAGCCGGGCGGGCTCCTGCGATTGCGGCAAGGGCGTTGCTTTCAGGGTTGTGGCAGGGCGTGACGGAGCGTCGGAACTGCTGTTCCGTGCCGCTTGTTCCATGCCGGGGCTCCGATGGTTCGGGGTTCAGAGAGCCAGATTCAGGGTTCCAGGGCGATGGCGTCGCCTGTCGTGACGCGTCCGAGCATCGGGAAAATGCTGTCACAGGCGAAGCGCTGCATCTCTTCGGAAAAGGTGGAGGTCAGGTCCGAGGCGATCACCACGTTGTAGCCGTGCTCATGTGCGGCGCGGGCGGTGGATTCGACACCCATATTCGTTGCGATGCCGCCCAGCACGACCGTGGTGATTCCCCGGCGTCTGAGCTGGAGGTCGAGATCGGTTCCGTAGAAGGCGCCCCACTGCCGTTTTGTGACGCGCAGGTCCGATGGTTCGGCCAGCCCGTCGACGAGTTCCGTCCAGTCCGGGGCAAATCCGCCGGGCGGTGGCGTGAAGGGACGATCGATTTCGGTGTGCAGGGCGTCGGAGAAATCGGAGGCGAAGGCGACGTTGACGAGGATGACGGGGGCTCGTGCGGCGCGGAAGCGGGCGGCGAGCTGTTTCGAGCGTTCGACGACCGCCTCGCCTGTGAAGGGGGCGAGCGGGCGGGCGACGATGCCTTTCTGAAGATCGATCAGGATCAGGGCGGTCCGGGGGGCTGAGAGAGAGATCATGACGGTTCTTCCCTGCTGGTTCATGCGGGTTCCGGATCTGTTGTCCGGGTGGAGGGGAGCTGGTAAAATTGAGGGGACACTCAAGCAGGGGCATTATTTGAGGATGGACTCAAATACGTCAAGTGAGAAACGGGCGACGCTTCAGCCGCGTCGCGCGGCCGGGCGGCAGCGGGTGGCGGAGCTGCTGGCGGCTGCGTCCGGTCTCATGGCGGAGCGCGGGTATGAGGCCACCACCATGGCGGAGATCGCCGCGCGGGCCGGGGCGAAGATTGGCTCTCTCTATCGTTTCTTTCCTGACAAGGAGGCTGTCGCTGAGGCGCTGTTACAGCAGCATATTGCGGTGCTGCATGATGAGTATGAGGCGCTGGCGAAGCGGGCGGCGGATCTTTCGCCGGAAGAGCTGGCTGATGTTCTGATCGATCTGATGGCGGAGCTTTATCCGCGGATCAGATCGCTTCCGGCGCTGATGGAGGCCCGTACCGACAGGACGGAGATCCGTGACCGGTCACGCGGGCAGGCTCTGGCGGGGATTTCGGCGGCTCTGCGGGTATGCGCGCCCGGGCTGGAGAAGCGGGCGGCGGGCGACGTTGCGGCGGTTGTTCTGAACAACATGAAGGTCATGCTGGGCATGACCCTGAAGGATGCTCCGACGACGCCCGGAGCGCCTGACGAGCTGCGGCGGATGAACCGGCTTTATCTTTCATCGCGGCTTGCGCCGTGTCGGGGGACGAAGGCGGGTATTTCCTGACTGTTTTACGGCCTGACGGTTTTAAGGCCTGACTGTTTTAAGGACTGGGCAGGAAGCCGCGCGGCAGCATGCGTCCGAGGACTTTGTCTTTCAGGACGAACTGGTGAAAAAGGGCCGCCGCGCCATGGCCTGTCGCAAGACCGGCAATCAGCCAGGCGTTCCGGTTATGCAGCGTCTGAAGCCATGACACGGTTTCCGCGGGGAACCGTGCGAACGGGGAAGGAATCAGGAGGCCGAAAAAACTCATCGTCTGTCCGGCGCCCCATCGCCAGAGATAACCGAGCGCGATTTCCGCCATGAGCAGGGCGTAGAGCGTGTATTCCACACCGAGGGCGATCATCCGGTCCGCGGGGCGGAGGAGGTCAGACAGGTGCCGGCCTTTCGTCAGGCGCCAGACGATGCGGAACGCCATGATTGCGGTCAGCAGGATACCGGCTGTCAGATGCGCAACGACCATCAGGTGATGGGCGGGTTTTGATGGCCAGCCCCAGGTTTCGCCGAGCGCGAACTGAAACAGCACCAGAAAGGCGGTCGTCCAGTGAAGGATGATCGTCGGCCTGTCGTAGCGCAGGGTATCGGTGATGTCCGGCACTGGATGAGGCATGCGTGTCCTGGCGAAAATGGGGTCTGAATACTGTCCGGTATCATGCTTTCCTGACAGGATGCTGAACAGAACAGATTTTTCCGAATTATAAACTGTATTGAAAATAACTCGCAATATCAGAATAAAATACCTGTTGTGGCGGGGCGGTTCAGCTTCTAATCCTGAACTGTATTTCCAGAGCTGCGGGTCGTCTTATGTCGCGTCTTCACCTTCAGGCCGAACGTCATGCGGTTGAGAAACTGGGATGGCTGCGTGCGGCTGTCCTAGGGGCCAATGACGGAACGCTGTCGACCGGCAGTCTCATTGTCGGGGTCGCGAGTTCCCATGCGACACGTGACAGCATTTTCATCGCGGGTTTGTCGGCGCTTGTTGCCGGCGCCCTTTCGATGGCCGCCGGTGAATATGTTTCGGTCAGTTCTCAGGCGGATTCCGAGCGGGCTGATATTGATCGTGAGAAACAGGAGCTGATGACCGACTGGGATGGCGAGGTTGCCGAACTGGCCGGGATTTACCGGGAGAGAGGGCTGGACGCGGATCTTGCGCAGAAGGTCGCCCTCGCTCTCATGAAGCATGATGCGCTGGGCGCACATGCGAGGGATGAACTGGGATTATCCGAAATGACCGCCGCTAGGCCCCTTCAGGCGGCTTTTGCGTCGGCCACGGCTTTTTCCTCGGGCGCTTTGCTGCCCGTGCTGGCGGCGGTTCTGACGCCCGTGGCCTGGGTTTCATGGAGCGTCTCCGTCATTTCCGTCATTGCTCTCGCCATTCTGGGGGCGGTCGGCGCGGTCGCGGGCGGGGCGCCGCTTCTGCGTCCCGCATTGCGGGTGACGTTCTGGGGCGTCATCGCCATGCTCGTCACGAGCGGGATCGGTCATCTGTTCGGTGTGTGACGTGTGGTCAGGGACGGGGCCTGACGGAAGTTCCGCTGATGTCCGGGACAACGGGCGTCACAGGAGTGTCAGCAACAGTCGAACAGGGCCAGCTGGGTGCGTTCGGCGGCCTGATCCTGTGCCAGAAGGCCGGAGAGTGTGAGGCCCAGCAGCCGGACGGGCCGGGCCAGCGGGAAGAGAGTTTCCAGCGCGGCGGTGCCTGACAGGAGAAGCTCCGGTTCGCCGGTGACGGGCGTGGTCAGGGAGCGGGCGCGGGTTACGATGCGGAAATCGTTGTATTTCACTTTCACGGTCACGGTCCGGCCGGTCAGGTGTCTTTTGTCGCAGGAGGCCCAGAGTTTCGTTGCGATCGCTTTCAGTTCCGCGCGCAGTTCGTCCTGCGAGGCTATGTCGCGGTCGAATGTTGTTTCGGTTCCGATTGATTTCCGCTGCCGGTCTGGGTTGACGGGCCGGTGGTCGATGCCGCGTGAGATGCCGGCGTAGAATTCGGCCGCGCTGCCGAAATGCGCCCGCAGCGCCTCGACGGGCCATGTGCGCAGATCGGCGCCCGTATGGATGCCGAGGGCGTGCATTTTTCTGGCTGTGGCCGGGCCGATGCCGTGGAAGCGGGCGACCGGCAGGCTGGCGGCAAAGGCGGGTCCCTGCTTTGGTGTGATGACGAACAGGCCGTCCGGCTTGTTCTGATCGGAGGCGAGTTTGGCCAGGAAGCGGTTGTAGGAAACGCCGGCCGACGCCGTGAGTCCTGTTTCCGCCAGGATGTCGGCCCGTATCGCCTCCGCGATGGCCGTTGCCGAGCCGAAGGTGCCGAGATGGTCGGTGATGTCGAGATAGGCTTCGTCGAGCGAAAGCGGCTGGATGATGGGTGTGTAGCGCGCGAAGACGGTGTGGATCTGTGCGGAGACCGCGCGATAGACCGTAAAGCGGGGCGGCACGAAGATCAGGTCCGGGCAGCGGCGCAGTGCGGTTGTCGAGGGCATGGCGGAGCGGACGCCGTAGCGCCGGGCCTCGTAGCTGGCGGCGGCGACCACGCCGCGCGCCTCCCCTCGCCCCACGGCGACGGGCCGTCCGCGCAGCGCCGGATCGTCGCGCTGTTCGATGGAGGCGTAGAAGGCATCCATGTCGATATGCAGGATGCGGCGCATGGGGGGCTGCGGGCGGGATTCCGACATAGGGCGATCCTGCTCGCGAAACGGGAACAAAACAAGATCACGTGGGGTGGTCGGTCCGTGGGGCGGCCGTTGTAAGGCGCCGGTTGTGGCCTGTTTTCATGCTGGTCGGGTGTCCGTTTGTCTGCTTCGGAGCGGCTGCCGGGTCGAAATGGCTGAGGTTCGGTTGAATACGTTCACGCAATATTAAGTGGCAGGGCGTTCAGTCTGGGCTTCATTCCTTGTGCTCTGCATCCTTTGGCCAATGAGGACATCACTTGCGCTGGCAACCTCGCAGACGTGCCGAACCGGCCCGCGGCATCAGAACCGCGGCAACGCTGACGTTTGTTTTCGTGGTGACCGCGACGGTGACGAGAGGTCTGTGCACGGATTCCGAAGGGTACAGCGCGATCTGGCCGGCCAACGCTGTCATGCTGGTCGCGTTGCTGACGCTGCGCGCGCGGCTGGCTCTGGGCGTGCTGGGTGTGTGTTTTGTGCTCAATCTGGTCATCAACACTTTCAGTGGCTTTTCGCTCTCTGAAGCGTTTCTGGCCAGTGCGCTCAATGTGTTCCAGGCCACGGTGGCTGCGTTTTTCACGCGGCGGTTCTGCGGTGGGACGACAGATCTTGCCCGGCTGCCGCGATTTCTGGCGTTTACGATGATTGCGCTGTCTGTATCCGCGATCGAAGCCGGCATCGGGACGGAACTCGAGAGGGTCTGGCTGGGCAGCCCGGTCATAGCTTTCGCGGAGTGGCTGCAATGGATCCTTTGCGACACCCTTGGTCTTCTGATCGCAACGCCAGTGGTTCTTGCTCTGGCCCGGAACTGGGAAAAGGGCGTTCAGAAATACCGCGTTCTCGCTGAACCGCTGATTCTGGCGGCGTCGTCCGTCACGCTGACGATCTTTGCGTTCTCTTCCTCCCAGTGGCCGTTTCTGCTCCTGTTGTATCCGGCGCTTGTCTTTCTGGCGTTTCATGCGCACGGCGCTTCGATGAGTATCGCCATGTTCTGTGTTTCGCTCTGCGCTTCGGCGCTGACCGCGCATGGGGTCGGTCCGGTGGCCAGTCTTGAACCCGGCAGTTATTTAATACGCGAGACGATGCTGCAGTCGTATCTGTTCTCGCTTATTCTGACGGTGCTTCTGGTGAACAGCACCATCGGGGAAAACCGGCGCTATACAAGGCGTCTTTCGCTGATGAAGCGACATCTTGAATATCTTGCGACGCATGACTCCCTGACGTCTCTGATAAACCGGAGCTGTTTTCAGGGCAGGCTGATGGCGGCGCTGGAAAGACGGTCATACGGAGCGCTGTTTCTTATCGACGTCGATTATTTCAAGCAGATCAACGACACTTTCGGTCATCACGCCGGCGACGAATTTCTGAAGGAGTTCAGCCAGCGGATGGCTGAGATTCTGAAGGGGCACAATGCTGCGATCGCGCGCTTTGGCGGCGACGAATTCGCCGTGATCATTCCGGGGCATTTTTCCGCCCGGGCCATTGATCATCTGTGCGCGTCGTTCATCAGGGAGCTGCTGCTGCATCCTTACCGGCTGGCGGACACTGAATATCACGTGACCACCAGCATTGGCGTGACGCTGTTCGGTCCGAAAGACACGCGCCGGGAAGCGGGTGATATCATGCGACGGGCGGATATCGCGCTTTACGAGGCCAAACGGGCCGGGCGTAACGGTTATCGTCTGTTTCCGGACGGGGACATGCCGGATCTTCTTTCTCATACGGGGGTCAGGCCGGCGGATACGCAGGCTGTTGATGCCTGAGGGGGTGATGTCTGAGGGGGTGATGTCTGAGGGTGTGGGGGCTTTGATGCTCTGCTGCTGAGGGCAGGTCCGGTGGTTGCTGGTGCTCCGGTCGCTTTTTCCTGAATTTCAGTGGGGCTGACCGGCGTTCATTCCGCGTTACGCAGATCATCTGGCTCTGTTCCGGTCATCGCGCTGGTACCGGGTCCGGACGATTTCAGCCCGGGCCATTGTGATTTCTTCAGGTTGTTGCAAACCGGAAAATCGTAATCGGCTGAAATCACTGGCCTTATTTTATCCGGTCTCTGAATTGCGCGGTTGTGATGAATGCTTCCGGCGAAGGTCAGGCTGATCGCAGGTTAATTTCTTCACACAGCCGTGTTTGTTTTAACGTTTTTTTACTTTGTCTTATGGCGGGAGACGAGATAATATTTATCTGTCTTTGTGACGATATTTATCTTTAATCCTGTTTTTGTTACGAAGTTCTGCCGGCGTGTTTTCAGGAGAATTGTTGCAGGTTTATTTATAAATATTAGTTCAAATCAGTGTATTCGAGGTCTGATAGGTAATGGATACTGAAATCGCCATTATCGGTGCTGGTCCTTATGGCCTTTCTCTTGCCGCTCATCTTCGCGGAAAAGGTTTGAACTTCAGAGTTTTTGGCTCTCCGATGTCTTTCTGGAAAGACAATGTGCCTGCCGATGTTCCGCTCAAGGCGGAGGGGTTTGCACTCAATCTGTTTGAACCGGAACGCAGATTCACTCTGGAACGGTTTTGCAGGACACGCGGATATGCCTACGCACGGATGGGCGTTCCCGTTCCGGCCAGTGTTTTCAGAGAATATGGTGAAGCATTTCAGAAAACCTGTGCGCCGGAAGTTTATCCTTTTAAGGTTACGCATCTTTCCGGCTCGGAGGGATGCTTTACCCTGACACTGGAAAACGGTCGTGTTGTCCGGGCGGCCCGTGTGGTGCTGGCCGTGGGGATCGGGCATTTTGCTTATATGCCGCCGGCGGTGGCGCATCTTCCCGGAAAAAAAGTCAGCCATACATTTAATACTGTTTCCTTCGGGCAGTTTCGCGGTCAGCGCGTGGCGGTCATCGGGGCTGGCTCCTCGGCGGTGGATACAGCGTATTTTCTGCATAAGGCGGCTGCAGACGTGGCTCTGTATGCGCGTCGCTCCAAAATCTGGATCAACAACCCTCCTCAGGACATTCGCGGGCTGAAACGTCTTGTCAGGAGTATAAAAAAGCCGCGTTCCGGGCTGGGAACAGGCTGGCGTTCACGTCTGGCATGTGATTTCCCGGATGTTTTTCATCTGCTTCCTGCCCGGTTGCGACTTCTCATCACGAAAAAACATCTTGGACCCGCCGCATCCTGGTTTACCGGACAGACTGTGCGGGAAGAGGTGCCCATGCACCTCAATACGACACTGGAATCCGCGACCGATACGGAGGACGGTCTGCGTCTGGAATTCAGAAACACGCTTACGGGAGAATTACAGTCCGTAAGGGCCGATCATCTGTTTACCGGGACCGGCGCGCGGATCGATCTGGCGCGTATCCCCTTTCTGGACAAGGCGCTCCTCGCGGCAATCCGCACTGAAGATCATATGCCGGTTCTCTCCGGCGGTTTTGAGAGCAGTGTGCCCGGACTGTATTTCATCGGACCGACGGCGGCGGGCAGTTTTGGTCCCTTGCTGCGTTTCGCCTGGGGCGCACGGTTTGCGGCGAGACGGCTGACACGGCGGCTGGCGCGCGCGACCGCGCGGGGACAGCATGTGCGGGCGGCGGGCGGCCATACCGGTGGAAAGCCGGGGGATGCGGCGACCGGAACTGAATGTTTTGCGTCATGAACAGACGGTTTTCAGTTCTTGTCATCTCTTCCGTATGGTGGGCTGCCGTGACGCGGCTTGTGGATGAATTTATTGAAAACGGCGCGGAAATTCATGCGGTCTGTCCGATCGGCCATTCGCTTCGCTGCCTGAGGGGCGTTGCTTCGTTCCGGACTTATCCCTGCTTTCATGCTGCCTCAGCCTTGTCGGCCTATATTCTCGAAATCCGGCCCGATCTCATCGTTCCGGCGGATGACCGGACTGTCAGGGCGCTTCATGACGTTTTCCGGCGCGCGGATGCGGAAACAGAGACCGGACGGTTTCTGCGGCATGTGATCGAAAAATCTCTTGGAAAATCGGAATATTTTCCGGACATTGAAATGCGGCTGTCTCTTATCGACATTCTGCGGGCCGAGGGGATTGCGACGCCGGCTGCCGCAGAGATTCATTGCGTGGAGGATCTGCGGACATGGTGCGCGCGGGTGCCGGGGCCGTGGGTGCTGAAGCGTGACCGGAGCTCGGGCGGGTCGGGCGTTACGATCACTGATACGTGGGAGGAGACTGAAAACTGTTTCCGGCGGCTGTCGCAGCCGGTCCGCATGGCGAGCGCATTGCGGGTGCTGCTGGCGGACCGGGATATTTACACGTTCATGGATGCAGCGGTGCGGAAAAACTCCGCTGTCATAGCGCAGGAATATATTGAGGGTATGCCGGCCAACATCATGGCCGCCTGCTCGGAGGGGAAGATACTCGATACTCTGGGAGTTGATGTTGTCTCGTATCAGGGTCGTACCGGCGCGGCGACTGTTATCGCGGTCACGCAATCGGCAGAGATGGAACATGCGGCGCGGGTTGCCTGTGCACGGCTGAAGCTGTCGGGGTTTTTCGGGCTTGATTTCGTGCGATCCGCGAAGTCCGGGACGTATCACCTCATCGAAATGAATCCGCGACTGACCCAGATCGGTCATCTGAACTGCGATGGCCGGACCGTCGGCAGTCAGCTTCTGTTTCACATGCGGGGCGACCGGACTGAAGCCCGGTCTGTGCCGCGAAATGCGGTGACGATCGACGGGCGGCGGACAGTCGCTCTGTTTCCGCAGATACTGCGTGCCGGCGATGTGGACATCGCTTCGGCCTGTCCTGATGTTCCGTGGCAAAACCCGAATCTGGTGAAGGAGCTTCTGCTTCCGCCCTGGTCGCGCCGGGGTTATATCGCGCGGCTTGAAGAGAAAATCCGGCATGATGTGCCGTATGGCAAAACACTGAAAAGACAGGACGCCGTGAAAAGGCTTCGTGCGCTTGCGTCTGCCGGCTGAACGACGGATGCGGGCAGGCTGTGTGACAGGGTGTTTTGCACAGGCGTTTTGCAGGGGCGTTTTGTATAAGCAGGAATGGCCTGTCTGAGGCGGGTTCCGGGACAATAGTGGTTATGTGACGTGGCGCGGGCGTGTGCTGATCTTTAGCGCTTTCCGTCTGTACAGACTTCCCTGTGGCAGAGCACTGGAAAACGGTGCTTCATATCGCTACATGCGTATCACCATGAATGAAACAGAGTATTCCGCGGCGTCGGCGACGGTTGCGCCCATGCCGATATTGATTGCGCCTCAGGCGATCCTGCGTCAGACGGCGCGTCCTGTGCGGCCGGAGGACATGCCTTCGATCCGTGAGGGGCTGGCGAGCATGTTTTCGGCGATGTATGCGGCGCCGGGGATCGGGCTGGCGGCGCCTCAGGTCGGGATCGGGCTGCGTTATGCGCTGGTCGATCTGGGTGAGGACGAGCAGCGCGATCCGATTGTGATGATCAATCCGGAGATCCTGACGGAGAGCGAGGCGATGGCGCCGCGTGAGGAGGGGTGTCTGTCGCTGCCGAACCAGTATGCCGAGGTGGTGCGTCCGGAGGCGGTGCGGGTCCGTTACACGATGCTGAGTGGCGAGACCTGCGAGCGGGATGTGGACGGGCTGCTGGCGACGTGCATTCAGCATGAGATCGATCATCTGGACGGGATTCTGTTCGTCGATCATCTGTCGGCGCTGAAGCGGAACATGATCATGCGGCGGCTGGCCAAGGAGCAGAAGGCGAAGCGCTGAGGGGTTTTTGGTGGCGGGGGCTTTCCAGGGCTCTGCCCTGGGACCCGGCAGGGACCGCAGGCCCCTGCACCCCGGTTTGTTTGAATTCAATGGTTTGCAAAGGTCTGCGACCTTTGCCGGGTCCGGGCAGAGCCCGGAGTTTTGCTGCTTCGGGCGGCGTTTTCCGGGAGAGTAAGGCCGATGCGGCTTGCGTTTATGGGCACGCCTGATTTTGCCGTGCCGGCTTTGTATGCGCTGCATGATGCGGGTCATGAGATTGTCGTGGTTTATACGCAGCCGCCGCGTCCGGCGGGCCGGGGTCAGGCGCTGCGTCCCTCCCCTGTTCAGCATGCGGCGGAGAGTCTGGGCATTCCGGTGCGGTGTCCGGTCCGGGTGAAGAAGAATCAGGACGAGCTGGCGGCTTTTGCGGCGCTGGAGCTGGATGTGGCTGTCGTGGCGGCGTACGGGCTGATTCTGCCGGCTGAGATGCTGAATGCGCCGAAGCTGGGGTGTCTGAACATTCATGCCAGTCTGCTGCCACGCTGGCGAGGAGCGTCGCCGATCCAGAGCGCCATTCTGGCGGGGGATACGGAGAGCGGCGTGACGATCATGCAGATGGATGTCGGGCTGGATACGGGGGACATGCTGGCTTCGGTGCCGGTTCCCATTACGGCGGAGACGACGGCGAGCTCCCTGCATGACGAACTGGCGGCGCTCGGGGCGAAGATGATTGTCGATGTGCTGACGGAGCGTCCGGAGGCGGTGCCGCAGCCTGAGGAGGGCGTGACCTATGCGGCGCGGCTGACGAAGGATGACGGCCGGATCGACTGGCGGCAGCCGGCGGAGGTCATCGATCGTCAGGTGCGGGCGCTGACGCCGTGGCCGGGGGCGTTTACGACGCTGGGGGACGTGGTGCTGAAGATCGGCGCGGTTCAGCCGGTGGGCGCGGTGGATGGGGGGCTGCCGGGCGAGGTCGTGGACGGGGCGCTGACGGTTGCGTGTGGCGGCGGAACGGGGCTGCGGATTGAGCGGCTGCAGCGGCCGGGGCGCGGGATGGTTGAGGCGGCGGCGTATCTGCGGGGACAGCCGGTGGCGATCGGGACGGTGCTGGGCGGGGACTGAGGTTCTGGAACGCCTGCTCGGGGCGCTGCCCTGAAACCCGTAGAGGTTTGATCCCGGTTTGTTAAACAAAATGGTTTGCAAAGGTCTGCGACCTTTGCCGGGGAGCGGGGCAGAGCCCCGTAAAATCGCTGTTTGAAGAGGCGTTACATGACTGACGAGGCCGCTTCGGGCGGGATTCAGCGCTGGGCGGTGCGGATTGAGTATGACGGCGCGGCTTATGTGGGCTGGCAGCGTCAGAATAACGGGCTTTCCGTTCAGGAACTGCTTGAGCAGGCGGCATCGAAGCTGGCCGGGGGGCGGGCTGTTCCGTCGACGACGGCGGGGCGGACGGATGCGCGGGTGCATGCGACGGGACAGGTGGCGCATCTCGATTTCCCGGCTGATCTGCCGCTGACGGAGCGGGCGGTGCGGGACGGAATTTCATATCATCTGAAGCCGCATCCGGTTGTGCTGCTGCGGGCGGTGCCGGTTCCGCTCACGTGGAACGCGCGGTTTTCGGCCATTCGCCGGAGGTATCATTACCGCATTCTCAACCGGAGGGCGCGGCCGGGGCTGGAAGCGAACCGGGTCTGGCATGTGAAGTTTCCGCTGGATGTCGATGCCATGCGGGAGGCGTCCCGCCATCTTCTCGGCCATCATGATTTCACGACGTTCCGGGCGAGTTGCTGTCAGGCGAAGAGTCCGATGCGGACACTGGAGCGGCTGGATGTCGTGCGGGAGGGTGAGGTGATTTCGCTGTATGTGGAGGCGCGGTCTTTTCTGCATCATCAGGTGCGGAATCTGACGGGCACGCTGCAGCTTGTGGGGTGTGGACGGTGGGTGCCGGATCAGGTGCGCGAGGCTCTGGAGGCGCAGGACCGGCGGGCGGGCGGGCCGACGGCGCCGGCGGAGGGGCTGTGTCTGGCGGGGGTGGATTATGAGCCCGATCCGTTCGGGCCTGATTTGTCCGGATCGGGGGGCTTTTAGTGGTGTCTCCACCCCTGATTGTCGGGACGAATCAGGGGTGACCGGCAGGAGAGTCCGGGAACGATCTGATCAGACCGGGTTCAGGTCCAACTGACGGGTAATCCTGACATACTCATCAACGTAAGTCTGGCTGTTCAGGGACGTTTTCATATAATCCTGTATGTTTTTCACCATCCGGGCGCGCTTTTCTTTATCACTCAAAAGAGTTTGTATAGCCTGGGTCAGTGCATCAGCATCATCAGGCGGAACGAAATACACCATGTCATCTGTGAAGTAATCTCTGAGACCTCCCGTATCTGTCACAATACAGGGGACTCCCATGACCCCGGATTCTTCTACGACCGTCAGGCCACTTACATAATTATTACGTTTTAGTGGAACGATAACCAGGATGGCTTTTTCATAAAAGGAAGCCATATCGGCATTTGTCTTCAGTCCGGCAATTGTCATATTCGGATGTTTGTCTGCAATAGCGATTGCAGCGGCATTTTGCGTAGCCAGGAAAAAATTTGTATCTGTCATGCGGGAAGCGCAGGCAGCGAGTGTAGTCCAGTCCCGGGAACGGTCATTCCCCACGGCAATGACATTGCCAGTATCTTTTGGGGAATATGGGACCATTTCATCACACCGGATCCCGAACTTTGTGAACTCGATCCGATTATGCGGAAACATCTTTCTTGCGATATCCGAATTAATCTTACTGTTGAATGTCAGGACATCAACATCCTTTAACAGCCACCGATAAAGTTTTTGCCTGATTCTGTTACGGGGCCACTTGTCAATCAGCCATACGCTTTGCCCGATGACTTTGGGCCGTTTCAGACGCAGCAGTTTCTTTAGCAGCATGACCCCGAGTGTCTGGGCCTCGTTATAAGTCCACACCACGTCCGCTCCGGATTCGATCTGCTTCCGGTTTCTCCATACCTGCACAAAATCAAACCCGAGTATCAGTCTTGCGACGTAACGAACCGATTTCTGCAGCAGGGTCTCTTTTTCGATATCCTCTGAATATGTCACTTTGATATCATCGGAGGCAGCCCGATAATATCCATAGGCATAAGGTTCATTGGTTCCGAGAATCTTTCCCTGACGGAATTTCCCGTTCCAGTTCCCAGCGCCATATCCGTAACTCAGCTGGACAAACACCCTGATCATCATCTACCTCGTTTTGTACTGAATCTTATTAGCGAAACAGTGCAGTTCCAGACTTTAACTTTGTAAAAATTATCGGAAATCCGGATCAGCAGGAGCGCTGTCCCTGCCCTGCCAGCCTCGGCTGACGGCAGTTCCGTCAGCCCGGATCGATAAAGAAAGCCGGCAGTTCTGACGGCGATATCTGCAGAGCGCTGTCGATTTTGTCGCAGGCCATCAATGCTTCGCTTATAGTCACATC
>ERZ746981.23-NODE-23-length-186277-cov-41.846643_pt1 | contig 186277 bp, 167 predicted proteins | sample MGYA00374948_ERZ746981 | MGnify/ENA primary metagenome ERZ746981 (study PRJEB28757, sample SAMN06711160) | food metagenome | host: microorganism | place: China:Harbin | collected 2017-01-30 | study: EMG produced TPA metagenomics assembly of the Analysis of... | reverse complement strand
GGTAGGCCTTTACCCCACCAACTAGCTAATCGAACGCAGGTTCCTCCACAGGCGACTTGCGCCTTTGACCCTCAGGTGTCATGCGGTATTAGCTTCAGTTTCCCAAAGTTATCCCCCACCCATGGACAGATCCCTACGCGTTACTCACCCGTCCGCCACTAACCCCGAAAGGTTCGTGCGACTTGCATGTGTTAAGCATGCCGCCAGCGTTCGCTCTGAGCCAGGATCAAACTCTCAGGTTCATCCACATGCCTCAAAGACACGTAAACAAACAGACAGTCGCCTAGCCTTAACCATAAACAGGAAAAACCCGCATATAGCTTCGAAACATCTTCAACGCATATCTTAAAGAAATACATCAACAACGTCTCGGCCAGTCGATCAGTCACCCAATCCAACCGCCTCCCACCATGCCCGCCTAAGCAAACACAGCAAAACGCCGCCAACATATCCCTTCCAGTCTCTATTCTATTGTCAATGAACCCCAGTCACCTAAACCATCAACCCAACCGGGCCAAACACTCTAGAAAACCAGGCCGCTAAACTCAAGAACTTTCTGCCCCCGAAGCGGTGAACGGGGATATAGGCCCCACATCAAATAACGTCAATCCATTAATTGAAAAAAGATCGTTTTTTTTCCATGCCACATGGCGCAATCAGGAAGAAACAGCGGAAAACCGCCATTTCTTTTGATTTTCATGAAGTTAGCGAATCAGGGTGACGGTTTCGCAGCCTCCGGCAGAGCGGCAGATTCGACCTTGTCGCCCACAACGATTCCCAATTTTTCGGTCAATCCGCCCTGCAGTTCCAACGTCGCGCGCACCGGGCCATGACTGCTGATATGCGCAAGGCTGAGCGGGACGGCATTTTCAACGATGGAGGAAACGCGGTTATCCGTGCCGATAAAGACGATATCGAGAGGCACGAGCGTATGTTGCATCCACATGTCGCTCTGGCGCGGGAAAGACCAGACGAAAATCATCCCCCCGTCGGCGGGAACGGACTTGCGATACATTTCCCCCACCTGCTGTTCACGGGGGGTCGTGGCTTTTTCCACGGAAAAGACATGCCGCGCATTGTCATGGCCCGTAATGGTCAGGGCAACCTTGGGCAGTTCCGGCTGTGCATGGGTGGGCTCGCCCGTTTCCTGCGCATGCGTGGCGACGGGACCGCACAGCAACAGCCCACACAGACACGCACCGGCAATCCGGGCAGGTGTCATCACGGATGACTTCATCAATCTCTCTCTCCAGCAATCGGTCCCGCACAATCAGCGCAGAAAGAGGTTGCCCTGCCGTTCCGCCCCGATCGTGGTGGTCGGTCCATGACCGGGCAGGATCGTGACATCATCGCCTAATGGAAGCAATTGCCGCACGATGGCTTCCTTCAGTACATCCGCATCGCCATAGGCAAAGTCGGTGCGTCCGACCGATCCCTGAAAAAGGGTATCCCCGACAAAGGCAAAGCGGGTCTGCGGGTTGAAATAGACGACATGCCCCGGCGTATGTCCGGGCACATGCAGCACCTGGAATTCATGTCCAAGCAGGTCAAGCCGTTCGCCATCGGTGACGAAACGATCGACATGGGCATCATGCATGCCATCCACGCCAAAGCGGGCGGCCTGCTGTGTAATGCTTTCCAACAGGAACTGATCGCGTGCATCCGGCCCGATCAGGGGCACCGTGACCCCATCCTGCCGTGTGGTCAGGGCATCGCGCAGGGCATCGGCCCCACCGGCATGGTCAAGATGGCCATGTGTCAGGATGATGGCATCAACCGTCAGGTTCTTGTCCGCGATCACCTGCAACAGGCGGGGCACATCGCCCCCCGGGTCCACGATAACCGCGTGACGTGACCGCCTGTCCCACAGGATGGAACAGTTCTGGGCAAAGGCCGTAACCGCGACGACCTCCAGCGCAAGTGACGGGGGTTGCGACATCTCGGGACTACTCCTGTGGGTCCTGTTGACCGGATGGTCCCGTCATTGAGCCATAAACACACAGACGGGACCACCGTTTATCAACGGATTTTAGGCAGCGGCCATCCCGTCGCAGGAATATCGAAGTGTGAAACCAGATTATGGTCTGGGATGTTGGTCAGATCCTTTTCCAGCTTTGCCACCACGGCGGGGCGTGCCTCGACATCCAGATGGGCAATGATCTGGTGCATCACTTCGCCCGGCGCGGCGATCGCAAGGCCCGGTGCCTCCTTCTTGCGCACGGCGTCATTCAGATATGCCGCGACCACCTTGCCATAAGCACCATCATGCGGCGCCGTGGGGCCTTTCGCATCATCGCTCTTGAGATGGGCAATCGTCGCAAGACCATGTTCACCATGCTTGAGGATACGCGCATGCAGGCTGTCGGCCACGACATACCAGACGGGATCAATGTAACTCATGAAATATCAGCTCCTTGATATAAAACGAAACGCAGAGGCCATGACCACATCACGCCAGTGCGTGCACAAGCACGAACATGGAGACGAACGCACGCGATTTCCAGCAGGTGACGCACCCGTATCCGTGCTGATAGAGTAGCCCTGCCATGACACAGACCCTCACCTCCCACGATCCGCTGGACCTCGCCATCGCGTGGGCCCGCGCCGGACAGGCCACCGCCCTTGCCTGCGTTACCTCAACATGGGGCAGTTCTCCCCGCCCCGCCGGCAGCATGATGAGCATCAGCGCCACGGGCCGGATCGAAGGATCGGTCAGCGGCGGCTGCGTCGAAGGCGCCGTGATCGAGGAAGCGGGCGAGGTCATGCGTAAGGGGCAACCGCGCAGCCTGTCCTATGGCGTCAGCAGCGAGGAGGCATGGTCCGTGGGGCTGGCCTGTGGCGGACTGCTCGACGTGTATGTCGAATCGATACGCACCCCCGAACATCCCGCAGGCACGCTGGGGCTTGACCTGCTGGAGCGGCTTGTTGCCCTGCGATGCGCGCGTCGTCCCGTCATCCTTGCGACACGTCTGTCAGATGGTAGGCACATCATCCTGACCCGCACGGCCGATGGCGTGCAGGCACCCGATGCGTTGCCAGAGGATGCGCGTCACGTCGCCTCCCTGCGTGAAACCGCACGCCAGGCCTTTCATGCCGGACGCAGCCTGCGCCATACGGATGCACATGACGAGGCATGGTTTTTGCACCTGATCCCGATGCAGCCGCGCCTGATGATCGTGGGCGCCGTCCATATCGCGCAGGTCCTGGCCCCCATGGCGCAGGCGGCGGGCTTTGCCGTGACGGTCATTGACCCGCGCACGCAACTGGCCACGGCGGAGCGTTTCCCCGGCATCACGCTGGATACGCAATGGCCTGACGAAGCCCTCGACCGCCTGTGCATCGACAACCAGACCGCAATCGTCACCCTGACCCATGACGCCAAGCTTGACGACCCGACGCTGCGCCATGCCCTGCAGGGGCCAGCCTTCTATATAGGGGCGCTTGGGTCACGCAAGACACAGGCATCGCGGCTGGAACGATTGCGCGAAGATGGCTTTACCGACGATCAGGCCCGCCGCATCCACGGCCCCGTCGGGCTGGCGATCGGGGCGATCGGGGCTGCGGAAATCGCGCTGTCCATCCTTGCGGAAATCGTCGCGGTCCGCCGTAACGCGCCGCTGGGGCATCATCCCGGCTGGGCATGACCCGATCAGGCACGCCCCCCGGAATCGCGGATATTGCGGCCATACCGGGCGATATAGATGCCATCGTCCTGGCCGCGGGACAGTCACGCAGGACATTTCCACAGCACAAGCTGCTGGCCCGCGATGCGGATGGCCGCCCCATGCTCGCCACGACCATCCGACGCATACAGGCCAGCACAGCGCGGCGCACCATCGTCGTACTGGGCCATCGCGCGCACGATATACGTGACGCGATCATGCCCTATATGGATCCCCGCCACCCACCGCCCCACCTGATCCACGCAGCCGGGCATGCGTCCGGCCTGTCCGCCAGCCTGCGCGCAGGCGTCGCGGCCGCGCAGGCAGAGGGGGCGGGCGGGGCGCTCATCTGCCTTGGTGACATGCCACTGGTGCCGACGGGACTGCTTGACCGCATGATCCAGACCCATCACGACAGCCATCCCGCCGCAGTGGTCGTGATGCAGGGCGGCAGGCGCGGCCATCCCGTCCTGTGGGACCGGCGGATGTTCCCCGCGCTGCTGCGGATGCAGGGCGATCGCGGCGCACGCGACCTGCTGCGCCAGATGGGCGATGACCTGCGGCGATTGCCGGCGGGGCCGGAAATCCACGCGGATTTCGACACGCCCGAACGGCTGGCGCAGTTTTCCATGCTGTCGCTCGTCTCCTGACCTGCGGGTCTGACTTGACCTGCGGAACGGGCGTGGCACACAGAACGGGCGAACGGGCAGCCGTTGCGGCAACGTTCCTTAAATCTTTCACACAGGGAATAAAAACATGAGCAAGATTATCCGCAGTGATTCGAACGAGATCCTGTCAAAGGTTGTCGAATATCACGGCTTCCTGTTCACGCAGGGCTTCGTCGCGCGTGACCTGTCCGCCGACATCACCGCACAGACCAAGGACGTCCTGGAACAGATCGACGCGGCACTGGAAGCGCACGGCACCGACAATACACGCCTGCTGCAGGCCCAGATCTGGGTCAAGGACATCACCGAACGTGATGCCCTGAACAAGGTCTGGAGCGCATGGCTGCCCAAGGGTGGCGCCCCGGCACGCGCATGCGTCGAAGCCAAGATGGCCCACCCCGACGTACGCGTCGAAATCATGATCATCTGCACGAAATAATCCGTTTCGGCAGACCATGGCGAAGGGTGGCGGGGCGCGAATCAGGTGTCACATTTATGCCACTCTTCGTATCTACATGCTGATCTTCGCGCAGTGCGAATCAAGACATAAAGCCGTGAAAAGCGCTGGAGAAAGCAGATGTTTTTAGTCCAGTTAAGGAATTAATTCCTATTTTTTCGTTTTTGATAGGTTATTCTGCGAAAACTTACATACTCGCGATCGAGATGCGCCACGCAGGCTTGTCAGGATTGCAAACGGCTTGCTACTTCACATGGGCGGGATGCAACGACCCCTTACGGCATAACCCAGAGGCGGAGACTTTAAGAGAATGCGGATCGGCAGTCTGAAGCGTGGCTTTTACCTATCCGTCTTTACAGCCTCTTTCGGGTTGCTGATATCGGGCACCACACAGGCCCGCACCATTCATCATGCAGCGTCCCGCGCGACGCATGCCTCCACCACACATCGCAGTGGCGTGCATCACGCTTCCTATCGCACGCACCGTCATGAAACCGGTCATGTCATCCAGTGCGTCGCCTTCGCCAAAAGCGCGTCCAATGTGATGATCCGGGGCAATGCGGCCGACTGGTGGCACAATGCCGCAGGTCGTTATGCCCGTGGCAACACGCCGGAGGAAGGAAGCATCCTGAACTTCCGTGCCACGCGCCGGATGCCCCTTGGCCATGTCGCCGTTGTCCGGCAACTGGTCGACAGCCGGACGGTCATCATTGATCAGTCACACTGGGGCCAGCGCGGTGTCAGCCGGAATGTGTCCGTCATCGACGTTTCGCCGAACAATGACTGGTCCGCCGTGCGCGTTGCCCTGAACAGCCGCAACGGTGCGTTTGGCAGCATCTATCCCACCTATGGCTTCATTTATGGCCGCCCCGAAGGGAGCGGACGTGAAAACAGCAGCCAGCAGGCCGACATGATGACCGCCTATCAGCAGGTTGCCCGCCAGCCTGTCGCCACCAGCCGCAAGGGCCATCATGCGGTGACGGAAATCGCGGAAGCCCCAGAACCCGTTTCAGCGGATTCCTCCTCCCTCGCCTTTGAAGACGACGCGCCCAACCGTTCCTGGGAATAACCGGGACCGCGCGAACCTCCTGATACGAGACCACGGCGACAGGGCATTGCCCGTACGGGCATGACCGCCTGAAGGCCGCCCGATATCATCCAGAAGTTTTTGGTGAAGCTTTTTTCTGAGAACGCTTCAAAAGACGCCACTTTTTTTAAAAAGTCGGCATCCCAGAACTTTTATCCCCATCAAGAGAGAATAATCAGCCCGGTCGACCCGCCCGATGATAGGGATGGCCCGTCGCGATCGCCCGTGCCCGATAAAGCTGTTCCGCCAGCAGGCCCCGCACCAGCATATGCGGCCACGTCATCTGTCCCAGTGACAAGGTCTCATCCGCGCGTTCAATGACGCAGCCATCAAGCCCTTCTGCACCACCGATCAGGAAACAGATGGGACGTGACAGGCCCATCCAGCGTTCCAGCGCCCGCGCAAAAGACAGGCTGTCATAGGTCCTGCCCCCCTCATCCATCGCCACGACCTGCGCACGCGGTGGAAGTGCCGCCAGAAGCGCCTGCCCTTCGCGCCGCTTGGCCTCCCCCGCCGCACCGCGCCCTTCGGGCAGTTCCGTCAGTTTAAGGCGCGGGGAAAGGCGGTCGGCATAGCGGTTGAACAGATCCTTTTCGACCCGATCCTTCATCCGCCCGATGGCGATCATATGCAGCAATACTGCCTAGCCCAACGGGTCGGCAGGTTCTTCGGGGGGAATGTCGAGTTCCTTGCCCCACATCCGTTCCAGACCATACATCTCGCGCGCTTCGGCCTTGAACAGGTGGACAATGATGTCACCCGCATCAATCAGCACCCAGTCAGAACCATTGGCGCCCTCGATCAGGACCCGCTTCAACCCGACTTCACGCAACTTGCGCTCGATATGGGATGCCATGGCCGAAATCTGACGGTCGGCCACGCCGGTGGCAATCACCATGCGATCCGCAAAAGCCGCACGCCCGCGCAGGTCCAGCACGACGATATCCTCTCCCTTGTCATCGGAAAGGCTGTTCGTGATGATGTCCAGATAGGTTTCTACCATGGGGTCGATCACCGGCTCACGCTGCTCCGATGCGGCGGGGCCTGCCACGGCGGCTTTCTTGCGCGGGGTTCCCGGCGCGGTGATCGCACCACCCAGCGGGGTTGCAGACGCGACGGTGGTCTTGGTGCCCGTACGGCGTTTTGCACCCGTTTCGGCTGAAGGCTTCCTGATGATGGCTCTCACTCCTGTCGGGGTGCCTGCGCATGCCCGTCAGGCATGGCTAGGCCGGGCGGTGGCCCGATGCACGTATTTCTGTCGCTGATATAGCGTTCTGCGGCGCGGGAAGAAAGACCCATGCGCATCCCCCATATCGTGTCAGTACCGGCGCCTCACGCGCGGGGCGACGTGATGACGCCATATATCGCGCCACCTGCCCGCGCAACGCCGCCGGATTATATCCCGGACGCGGTAAAATCGCGACGGGCACAAGCTGCATGATCCGCCGCCATCGCCGCCAGCATGCCATCTGCGCCAGGCCATCCGCCCCCATCAGCCAGACAAAGCGGGCACATGGGAAACGGCGTCGCAACTGCGTAATCGTATCAATGGTGTACCGGGTTCCCATGCGGCCTTCGATATCGGTGGCGATGATCCGCCGCCCGAACGGGGCGACACGCCTGCGGGCCTGCTCCAGACGCTGCGCCTGCGGGGCCATGCCCGCCACGGGTTTCAATGGATTCCCCGGCGACACCAGCAACCATACCTGATCCAGGGAAAGCTGGCGCAACGCCCGGCAGGCCAATTGGATATGCCCATCATGGATGGGATTGAACGACCCACCCAACAGCCCGATTGATGCGCGGCGACGGTCCCCACGCACGGGAATGGTCGCAGAGGCCCCCGTCATGACACAGCCATCATAACGCGTCAGGGACGGACCTGACCGGTGCCGATCACTTCGTACCGGAACGTGGTCAACTGTTCCAACCCGACGGGGCCGCGGGCATGAAAACGCCCGGTGGCGATGCCAATTTCCGCACCAAACCCGAATTCCCCCCCGTCACAGAACTGGGTGGAGGCATTCCACATCACCACCGCACTGTCGGTTTCATTCAGGAACCGGGTCGCGGCGTGCGCATCTTCGGTGATGATCGCTTCGGTATGGGAACTTCCATAACGCACGATATGGGCCAGCGCGTCATCAATCCCGTCCACCACCGCAACCGATATGACCGCATCCAGCCATTCGGTGGCAAAATCCTGCGCAGTCGCGGGGGGCAGGTCGGGCACGATGGCGCGCGCGCGCGCATCGGCACGGAACGCACATCCCTTCGTCGCCAGATCCTCCACCAGTCCGGGCAGAAGCACCGGGGCGATCGCATTGTCGATCAACAGCGTTTCCGTCGCGCCACAGATGCCCGTGCGCCGCATCTTGGCATTCAGAACGATGCGCCGCGCCATTTCAAGGTCGGCGGCGGCATGGACATAGGTGTGGCACAATCCTTCGGCATGCGACAGGACAGGGACACGGGCCTCACGGCACACACGCTCCACCAATGACTTGCCCCCACGCGGGATCAGCAGGTCGATCAGGCCCGACGCCGCCAGCATGTCGGCCACATGGCGGCGGTCCGTATCGGGGGGGATCTGCACCGCATCCACCGGCAGGCCCGCAGCCCGCAGCCCGGCCTGCATCGCACCGTGGATCACACGCGCACTGTGGATGCTGTCGGACCCGCCACGCAGGATCACCGCATTGCCCGACTTGATGCACAAAGCAGCAGCATCCGCCCCCACATTCGGGCGGCTTTCATAAATCATGCCGATCACGCCAACCGGGGTTGCGACACGGCGTATTTTCAATCCGTTGGGACGCGTCCATTCGGACAGCACCCGCCCCAACGGGTCGGGCAATTTCGCGACATCCTCCAGCCCCTTCGCCATCGCCTCGACCCGTGCCGCATCAAGGGTCAGGCGGTCACGAAAGGACGCGGCGCCAGAAAACGCCGCGACATCGCGCGCATTGGCCGCCAGCAGCTCGGCCCGGACCGCCCGCAGCGCGGCCGCCGCCTGGCACAGGGCCTCGTTACGCTGTGCTGTGCTGCTATGGCCCAATGCGCGACCTGCGATGCGGGCACGGCGCGCCATATCGGCCACCACTGTCGCAGCCGTCGGGGAAAGCGGGGCATGATCCATGGGGGTGGATGTCGCAGAAATGGTCATGCCCTTGGGTTTCCCTGTCATTCAATGCGCGATGCGGGCCATGCGGACCACATCGCACCATGCATCAGACGTTAAAGCGGAACAGCAAGACATCACCATCTTGCACCACATAATCACGTCCCTCGATTCGCAGCTTGCCAGCTTCCTTGGCGCCAGCCTCGCCATTGCACTGGATATAGTCGTCATACGCAACGGTTTCGCAGGCGATGAACCCGCGTTCAAAATCATTGTGAATGACGGCGGCGGCCTGCGGCGCGCGCATCCCGGCCGTAATGGTCCATGCGCGCGTTTCCTTTGGCCCGACCGTGAAGTAGGTACTCAGGCCCAGCAGGCGATACCCTGCGGCGATGACACGGTCGAGGCCACTGTCACTCAGCCCCAGCCCATCAAGGAATTCGGCACGGTCTTCCGCGCCCAGCTGGCTGACTTCGGCCTCGATCGCGGCAGACACGATGACCACGGCCGCCCCTTCGGCTTCGGCGCGGGCACGGACCTTGTCGGAAAATGCGTTGCCCGTCGCGGCAGAGCCTTCGTCCACGTTACAGACATACAGCACCGGCTTGGACGTCATCAGGTTCAGGCGGCGCACCGCCTCTTCCTGTCCGGCGGGAATGGCGGTGCGCGCGGGCTGCCCCTCACGCAGGGCCGCGATCAACGGCTCCATCAATTCGACCTGGGCTGCGGCCTCACGATCATTGCCGCGCGCCTTTTTCTGCAGCGCCACGATCCGTTTTTCCAACGACTCGAGATCGGCCAGCATCAGTTCGGTTTCAATGATCTCCGCATCGCGCAGCGGATCGACCCCACCCTCGACATGGGTGATGTCATCATCCTCGAAACAGCGCAGGACATGGATAATGGCGTCCACCTCGCGGATGTTGGCAAGGAACTGGTTCCCCAGCCCTTCGCCACGCGACGCGCCGCGCACCAGACCCGCAATATCGACGAATTCAAGGCTGGTCGGCAGGATCTTCTGCGACTTGCCGATACGCGCCAGTTCCGCCAGCCGTGGGTCAGGCACGGCCACGCGGCCGACATTCGGCTCGATCGTGCAGAAGGGGTAATTCGCCGCCTGTGCCGACGCCGTTTCGGTCAAGGCATTGAACAGCGTGGACTTGCCGACATTCGGCAGCCCCACGATCCCGCAGTTGAAGCCCATATCCCCTATTCCCCCGTGTGGCTGGCCATTCTGGTCATGAACAGTTCCGGCTGCCCGTCCGCAAGGATTGCCGCCGTATCCGACAGCGCATCAAGCATGGGATCGAGCCACAGCCGGTCATCGCGCGAAAAATCGCCCAGCACATGCCCCGTCACCCGTTCGCGGGTGCCAGGATGGCCGATGCCGATCCGCACACGCCAGTAATCCTGTGTGCCAAGCATGCGGTCCATGGACCGCAGCCCGTTATGCCCTGCCGCCCCGCCACCGCGCTTGACGCGGATACGGCCGGGGGCAAGGTCCAGTTCGTCGTGAAATGCCGTGATGGCATCGGCCGACAGCTTGTAAAACGCCGCCGCCTGCTGAACACTTTCACCCGAAAGATTCATATAGGTCAGCGGCTTGAGCAGCATGACCTTGTGGCGGCCAATCTGCCCTTCGCTGACTTCACCGCGAAAGCGCTTGCGCCACGGGGCGAACCCGTGGCGTTCGGCGATCCGGTCAACGGCCATGAACCCGACATTATGGCGATTCCGGCTCATCCCCGGTTCGGGGTTTCCCAATCCGGTCCAAAGGAGCATGGCGTCTGTCCAGTCGTGTCAGGTTCGCGCGATCAGCCCGCGGCGTCCGCGGCCGCGGCGTCACCACCCGCGTCGTCGGCCTCGACCGTCGGTGCGGCGATGGTGGCGATGACGAAGTTCGGGATATGCTGGACCGGGGTCACATGTTCCGTACCCTTGAGGTCTTCCCAACGCACGTTGTCATGGATGTCGAGCTTTGACAGATCCGCGCTGAAGCCCTCGGGCATGTTGGCGGGGTCGGCCACGACGTCCACGGTATGACGCACGATGTTCAGCACACCACCACGCTTGATACCGGGGGAGACTTCTTCACCGGTGAAGGTGATGGAGACTTCCACATGCACCTTCTGCCCTTCGGCAAGGCGCTGGTAGTCAACATGCAGCGGCACGTCGGATACCGGGTGCAACTGGATTTCACGCAGGAGCGCATGCTCCGTCTTGCTGCCATCGATGGAGATGTCATAGATGCGCGAACGCCAGCCCGGCTTGTGCAGTTCGCGGGCCACGATACGCGGGTCGAGCGCGATCAGCACGGCTTCCTGCTTGCCGCCATAGATAACACCGGGAACAAGCCCGGCACGTCTCGTCGCCCGCGCTGCCCCCTTACCAGCCTTCGCGCGCGAAGAAACATCGATTTTCGTGAATTTGGTCACTTGTCTGCTCCTGAATCACAAGGCGCGCCAGCCTCCAGGGGTGCCAGCGCGTGCGCGGCCTTTAACGGAAAAGGCTGCGCGATGCAATGTGGACAGGCATTTTTACCCCATCGGGCCGGGCAATGTGGCGCGCACGATACGCATCCTGCCCTTCCGTCATCGGGGATGGGTCTTACGGCCACCACATCACCTTGAAACGGCGGCCGCGTCGCGCAATGGCCCGCGAAACGCGAAGAGCGGTATCAGGAAACGGCGGTCAGTTCCCATGGCTGTGCGGGGCCTGCGGGCTGCGCCCACATGGGCGTTGCATTGGGCAGGCGTACGTTGGGCTTCAACCCCATTGCCGCGCGCAGGGCACGAAACATGCCGCCATGACAGACCACAAGCGGTACGCCGGGGGCCTCGGTCGCGCGGTTGATGGCGCAAACCGCGCGTTCACGCAGTTCGGCAAAGCTTTCGCCATCCACAGGCGTGTATTCCCCCGCGATCCAGCTATCGTACCAATTGCCCATCGGCTTGCCTTCCTGGTCGCCGAAACAGACTTCTTTCAGCCCGTCATCAAGGTCCACCTGGAACAGCGGCGCACCATGTTCCGCAAGGACCTGCGCCACGATTTCCGCCGTACGCCGCGCACGCCCCAGCGGGGAAGAGACAATGCGCGCGATGGGATGTTCCCCCAGATGCCGCGCCAGCACCAGCCCCGCCTGCCGCGCCTGCGCCTCCCCCGTGGGATTGAGCGGGATGTCGGTCCGGCCCTGTGAACGCCCCTCGGCATTCCAGTCCGTCTCCCCATGTCGCAGATACCAGTATGGCCGGGCGAGCAGGTCCGTCATCAGCAGGTTCCTTCCTGATTGGCTGTCCCGGCGATAGCCTTCACCCATTGCCGGGTCAATTCAACCCCGTGACATACTATGAAATAAATCCCGCATCATGACGCCGGCCCATCAGACCGTGCCAGTCAGACCGTGCCCGTCACACAGGCCCCCACCGTCCGGTGGCTCCAGTCAAATCAGTCCAATCAGTCAAACAGGGACGACACAGAACTTTCATCCGACACCGCACGCATGGCGCGGGACAGCAGGTTGGCCGTGCTGATCTGGCGGATATTATGCGACTGGCGCACGTCCTCCGTCTTGGCAATGCTGTCGGTCAGGGTCAGCATCTGCAACGGGGACTGCCCGATGCGGCTGACTGCACCGCCCGTCAGGACGCCATGGGTCACATATGCCTCCACCGCAGCGGCGCCATGGCGCATCAGGGCCTCCGCCGCATTGCACAGCGACCCGCCACTATCGACGATATCATCAACCAGCACGCAGTACCGCCCGCGCACATCACCGATCACATTCATCACCTCTGACACACCAGCGCGTTCGCGCCGCTTGTCGATGATGGCAAGGTCCACATTCAGCCGCTGCGCCAGTTGCCGCGCACGCACCACGCCCCCCACATCGGGGGAGACAATCATCAGGTTATGCGGTCCGCCGGGGATATTGAGTTCCGGGGCCTCGTACGGCAACGGCGCCTCCAGCCCCATGCGGCCCTTGATATCGCGGGTAAATAGCGGGGCGGCATACAGGTTATCCACCGGGACGTCGAAAAATCCCTGGATCTGCATGGCATGCAGGTCCATCGTCAGGATGCGGTTGGCACCGGCCTCCACCAGAATATTCGCCACCAGTTTTGCGCTGATGGGGGTGCGGGGGCCGGATTTGCGATCCTGCCGCGCATAACCGAAATAAGGCATGACCGCCGTGATGCGCCGGGCAGAGCCACGACGCAGCGCATCGAGCATGATCAGCAGTTCCATCAGGTTGTCATTGGTGGGCGAGCAGGTGCTCTGGATGACAAACACATCCTCGCCACGCACGTTTTCATGGATCTCGACAAAGATTTCCATGTCGGCAAAGCGACGGACGGTCACGTCGCACAAGGGCATCCCCAGTTCGACCGCAACTTTTTCAGCAAGGGGCAGATTACTGTTACAGGCGACGATTTTCATCTTGCGACGTTCCCGGACGACGTGAGGCGGAGCGACCGTGCAGGGCACTTCCGTTTGCATGGATGGGCCGGGTTCTAGCAATCGCGCCAGTCCGTGTCACCACCGCACCGCCCCGAAGTGCGGCCAGAACACATCAACGCGGACCTGCATCATAAACACACATCCCCAACGTGGCGTGACAGCCACACCTGCCGCCGGGCGGTTATCGCGGTGGCAGGGTCACCCCCGGCAGGTGCCGCGCAGGCACGGTGACGGGTGTGGCGGTGGACGGCGTGGCGGACGATACGGAAGATGGAACCTGTGTCGTTACGGCCTGGGCAGGCGGAACGGATGCTTGCACGGGTGACGGTACGGATGGCGGTATCGTCGGCACCGCCGTCGCGGGGACCATCACGGGTGATGCGGCAGGAGAGACCACAACCGCAGCAGCCCGGACAGAAGCAACAGCAGGAACGGCGGTGGCTCTGGCCACCACAGGCGGTGTGACAGGAGCAGCAGGGGCAACACGGGCAACCGGGGCCGGTGACGCCGTCACCGCCGGGGTTGGTACCACCTGAACTGGCGCCACCGAAGCTGGCGCCACTGGGGTCGATATCACGGGGGTCGAGGCCGCAGGGGTGGAGGCCGCGGGGATAGAGGCCGCGGGCGACTCCGCCATGGCAGGCACATGCCGGGTCACGGAATGTGGTGGGGCGGCTGAATGCACGATGGGCGGACTCGCGGCAGGCGGGGCCGTAACGGTGGCGGCATTCGCAGAAAGCGGCACGTTATCCCGCCCGGAATAGCGCGAGATGATCTGTCGCACGCCCCCGGCGGCTTCCTCGCCCGCGGCTTCGGCGGCATCGCCCCATTTCCGGTCAAGCGCATGCGCGGCGATATCATGGATCTGCGTCGCGGCCCCGGCTTCCTTGCCATGGGGGTCGGTCACACGCCATGTCAGCGTCAGGCGCTGACGTGCCGGACCGGGCGCGGGCAACTGTGTTACGACCACGGTACACAGGACGGTAAAATCGGCCCCGCCCTGCGTATGCTGGACCTGATCGTGGGCATCGCGCAACGATGCGGAAAATGCCCGGGCCAGTGCTGCATTCCCATCACCCGGCGCGCCCCTCACCCCCTGGAAAAACACATGGGCGGGCCGATTTTTCAGGCTGCTCGGGTCTTTTTGCATCTGGGCGGCCTGAATACCGGTCAGCAGGGTCGCGACCTCTGGCGCGGCCTGTCCCGCCGATGCCATCATCACCGCATCAGACCCGCCAGACCACGACGCGGCGGGCACGGGCGCCCCTTTGACCTGCCCCCGGACCTCCCCTTTCGGGGTGATCACGGCATAGGTCGGGACGACCATGTTCCCCTCAAGTGTGGCGGTCATGCGTAACCACCAGTCGCCATTTTTCGCGGCCTGCCCCACGGCGGGAACCGACTGGTCCAGCATCGCGGCAACCATGTCCTTCTGCCATGTCTGCGCGGCCATGTTGACCAGCAGCGCCTGCGTGGGCAACGGCACCGCAAGTCGTGCGGGCGGCGCATCAGAAAGCTGCGACAGGCCAGTGCGACGGAACGGATGCGGCACGTCGAGACACCCGGCAAGGAGGCACAGGCCCGACATCGTCAGGGCCATCACGCCATGCCTGAAAAACTTTACCCTCATTGCGGCATCATACATGGGGCACGGTGATTACTGAAATCTGGTGCCCGATCTTCCCGCCCCCCGCCAGCGTGCGGCGGCGATGGCTAAAGAACCGGCCCTCGTCCGTCAGGGTATCAATCCCCAGCGCCCGCGCCACCCCCACGCCCGCACGATGCAGGCGCGCCACGCAATAGGCGGCAAGGTCGAACTGGTCATGCCCCTCCCGCCGCGCGGGGGTGAAAAACGCACCCGCCGCACCGTCCAGCGCCAGCACCGCGTCCCGCATATCAGCCCCGACCTCGTAACAGTCACGCGCGATACAGGGGCCGACCACGGCACGGATATCGGCCGCCCGGCTTCCCAGCGCGCACATCGCAGCAACCGTTTCCTCCAGCACGCCAGCGGCGGCGCCACGCCATCCGGCATGTGCGGCCCCCACCATCTGCCCCCGCACATCAGCAAACAGAACCGGTGCGCAATCAGCGGTAATGACCCCCAGTGCAAGGCCGGGACGGGCGCATACCATGGCATCTGCCGACGCGCCCTGTCCCTCGGCCCATGGTGCGCTGACGCTGATCACATCACGGCCATGGACCTGCGTCACACCAAGAAGGTGTTCTGGCGCGACCCCCACCGCGCGTGCGACCCGTGCACGGTTTTCACGCAGGGCGGCAGGATTATCGCCACTGCGCATGGAGCAGTTCAGCGATGCATATGGCCCGGTCGATACCCCCCCAAGGCGGGTGAAAAACCCATGTGGCACATGACCCAGCGCCCCGGCCCGCACGATCGCCCCATCCAGCTGATCGTCTTCCAGTTGCCCCTTCCCCGCCATTTGCATCATCCGCCCGTTGCCTGTCCGCCGTATTCCGGCCCGCCTTTTCCCAACTTACCTTTTCCTTACTTAATCTTTCCCTGGACTTAATCTTTCGCCTGGCCGCTTTCTGCTGGACCAGCATTCCCGCCACCACCGGCGCAAGTTGGCGCGGTGGGCATGCAGCCCTCAAATCCCGCCAATCCGGTTATGCCGGGCGATGTCAGGGCCATGACACGAAACAGGCCGCCCATGCGATCGGGCGCCGCAAGGCGCTGCGCGGCCTCGCCAATCTGGCGTGCGACCTCATGCGGCTGGTTGCGTGCAAGCTGCTGCGCACGGGGAAACAGGCCCAGCGCCGACAGGAACGCCCCCTGTGTCACACTGCCCCATGTGGTGCATCCGCCCGCGCGCGCGGCCATACCGAATGCCGCAAAATCGACATGCGCCGTCAGGTCCGCCATCCCCGGCCGGGCCAGCGGCCATGCCGGACGCCCATCGCACAGGGCCTGCAACGTATCGCCCCATCCCGGCCCGTCATACCCGTAATCAATGAACAGCGCGGCCCCCATCCCATCCATCAGCCGCCGCCCGAGTTGACGCGCGATGCCAAGCGCGCCCTCGCAGGTTTCAAGCACCTCGCCTTCGGGCACATCGCGTGTCGCAAGGGGGCCATCGGCAGGCAGGTCAGTGGCAGGGGCGGTCACGAACACCTCCCCCACCACACTGCGTTCGTCCCATCCCCGCGCGGTGCGCACGAACTGCCGGATGGGCAGCGCATCAAGGAATTCATTGGCCAGCAGGATCATCGCCCCCGGTGGCAGTCCTGTCACCGCATCATGCCAGACAGGCGCACACACCCCCACATGCTGCGCCAGCGACGTGGCCTGGACCTGACGCAGGCGGGGGGAGGTTTCGACCATATGCACCCGCGCCGCGGCGTAACAGGCGGGAGCCACGCGCGCCAGCAGGCGCAGCGCATCGGCCATCAGCGTCCCGCGTCCCGGCCCGGCCTCCGCCAGGACAAAGGGCGTGGGGGTGCCCATGGCCTGCCATGTGACCGCCACCCATGCGCCAAGGAGTTCGCCAAACATCTGCGAGATTTCGGGCGCGGTAATGAAATCGGCAAACGGGTCACGCCCGCTGTAATACGCCGCATTGGCACAGGCCATGAAACGGTCCAGCCGGACAGGCGCGGCAGGAACATTCATCGGGCGGTGTCCCCGTCCTCCTCCAGCCCGGGGGCATCGGGGGGCATCAGCTCCGTGCGCGCGGGACGCAGGCAGGCATTGAGCATCAGCCCCAGCCCGCCGATCACCATGGGCACGCACAATACCTGCCCCATGGTAACGCCAAACGGCAGGAAGCCGATAAAGGAGTCCGGTTCGCGAAACAGTTCGCACACCGTGCGTGCGATGGCATAACCGAACAGGAACAGCCCCGCGAGGAAGCCGGGATGTTCACGCACCTTCTGGCTGCGTGACACCAGCCACATCACGGTAAAGAGCACCAGCCCTTCGGCAAAAGCCTCGTACAGTTCGGAGGGATGGCGCGGCACCGGCCCGGCATCGGGAAAGATCATCGCCCATGGCAGGGTGGCCGGGGCCTCACGCCCCCATAATTCGCCATTGATGAAATTGGCGACCCGCCCCAGCCCAAGCCCGATGGGCACCACCGTGGTGATCCGGTCCGAAAAGCCAAGGAAGCTGAGTTTATTACGCCACGTAAAGATGATCAGCGCGATAATGACCCCTGCGGCCCCGCCATGGAACGACATTCCCCCGTGCCAGACCTCCAGGATCGCCAGCGGGTGGGACAGATAGTATCCCGGCTGATAAAACAGGATGTAGCCAAGCCTGCCGCCAAGCACCACACCCAGCGTCGCCCAGGTCAGGAAGTCATCGACCTGCAGCGCGGACGCCGCACGTGGTGCCAGTGCCACAAGGCGCCGCGCCACGCGCCACCCAACCACCAATGCCACGATATAGGCCATCGCATACCAGCGCAGGCCAAACGGTCCGAAATGCACCATGACCGGGTCAAATTGCGGGAATATCAGGACAGGCAGCATGCAGCGACTTTCACAATCGGGATTTTACAGGCACGGGGCCGCAGTGCCTGCTTCATTAAAATAAGCCGTTGATAATAAATAAAGTAAACGTTTTCCGCTGCCATCCCCACCTGCGGCAAAGGCGGCGTTACCTGAAGGTTCGCGGAAAATCCATTCCCAGGGCCCCACATAATCCCAAGATGTTATTGGGTCTGCCACATCCGGCAATCCCCCACATCCGTTTGGCATGAAAAATCCCACACCATCGCGAATTTCCCCAATGTCGTGGCGGAGCTTTGTCAAACCCAAAGGTCAGAAGGCGTCATCATGTCAAAAAGAGGCGATACCCAAAACCTTTAAAGATACGGGTCGGCAGCGGCAAGATACGCACGGACATAGCGTTCCACACCCTGTGCAAGCGGGGTGAAAGCCTGTGTGTAACCCGCCGTGCGCAGGCGCGTCATGTCGGCGCAGGTATAGGATTGGTACTGCCCGCGCAGGGCGGCAGGCATGTCGATGAATTCGACCCGCCGCGCGACATGCGCCGCATCGCACACCGCATCCACAAGGTCGAGACAGGTGCGCGCCACCCCGGTCCCGCAATTGAACAGCCCGTGGACATGCTGGTGATCCAGCAGCCACAACATGACCGACACCACATCCCCCACCCATATGAAATCACGCGCCTGATGCCCGTCAGCCACGTCCGGCCTGTCGGAACGAAACAGGCGCGCCGGGCCACCGGCACGCAGTTCGACGTATTTCGCATGCACAAGCGAGGCCATGGCCCCCTTGTGATATTCATTGGGGCCATAGACGTTGAACAGCTTCAGCCCCGCCCATGACAGCCCCTGCAGGTCGCCCTGCGCAAGGCGGCGTTGCAGCAGGCAGTCGAATGCGTGCTTGGACCATCCATACAGGCTGTTGGGGCGCAGCATGTGCAGGTGCGCCGGATCATCGGAAAACATTCCCGCCCGGTCCGCCGCACCATATGTCGCGGCGGATGATGCATAAATGAAGCGGGCTTCTTCATGCGTGCACCATTCCAGCAGGCGCAGCGACAGGTCCACATTGGTGCGCCACACCATGTCGCCATCGGTGGCGGTGGTGTCGTTGACCGCGCCAAGATGGAAAACCGCCGTCACGTCAGGTCGACTGTCGAGGAAAGCATCCAGGTCCGCCGGTGCGATCAGGAAATCCGGCACATGCTTGCACAGGTTATGCCATTTCCCGCCATTACCCAGCGAATCGACAATGGCGGTCTGTTCCCCCCGCGCCTGCAACGCCTGATGCAGGCACGACCCGATACACCCCGCGCCGCCTGTAATGATGATCATGACGCCAAAATCCCATTAGAGACTGTTTGAAAAGTCAGGCGCGATAACATCCTGAAATTATAAAGGTTTTTGGTGAAGCTTTTCCCAAAAAGCTTCGAAAGACGCCACCTTGTCTGAAAAAAGGCAGCACCCAAAAACTTTTCTTGTTTTTTATCAATGGGTTGTTTTCAAACACTCTCTTATGTCCGCAAACGCCGCAACACCATGCCATAAACCACCACAAAGACAGCGCCAACTTCGTCATGCCACACTGCCATCCATGCCGCCGCGCGGATGGCGCACGGGCATGGATGGCCACACGGATGGCTCTGCGACGGGTATGGGGCTATACTTATGCCCCGCACGTCGCGACCCGGCGTGCCATGCCCATCCGGTCCATGACCTAAGGAGTTACGCGCGATGTCCGCCAGACCACGCATTTTTGATGACCTTGCCGGTGTTGCCGGCGGTGCCTTTTCCGCCCTGTCCGGCGTGCGCGAGGAAATCGGCGCCATGGTCCGCGCCCGCGTTGATGAGGCGCTTGCGAACCTGAACCTTGTCCGCCGCGATGAATTCGAGGTCGTGCGCGAAATGGCGACCCGTGCACGAATCGCACAGGAAACGACCGAAAAGCAGATTGCGGCCCTTGAAACCCGCATCGCCGACCTTGAAGCCAGCATGACGACGCCCGCCGCCACATCCTATCGCGGCTGACGCGGCACGGCGTCCGGCGCGACACGCCATCGCGGGCAGCGCGTGCATGACCTGTGGACGCGCCGACGGGTCGCGCCCGCAGGTTGCCGCCATTGGTGCGGCCCCGGCGCATGAATCCGCAACATGCGCCCCGGACATGCAGCAGCCGCCACATCGCCACAGGCTTGCCACCACGACCATACCGGCAATAGGGTTGGGATTACGTTCCCACGCCCCCATTGTGGCGGGGGACGGGTTGCAGACGCTCGGGATCCGGGGAATGCCGGATTCCCTCCACGACGGCTTCGGGGAGTCCCAAAATGCCTGCCTTGAATTTCACGACCACGCCCAAGGACTCCAACCCGCTTGATCTGATGGAACAGATCGTCGGCGGGTATGAATGGGCTTTCGACCGGCGCAATGATTCGGAAATGGCGGCCGAGGCACCTGGCAAATGGTGCGATTACGGCCTGTTCTTCTCGTGGTCACGCGAAGTCAGCGCGATGCATTTCACCTGCACCTTTGACCTGAAGGTCCCCCATGCGCAGCGGCGCAACCTGTTCGAACTTGTTGCGCTGGCGAACGAACGCCTGTGGATCGGACATTTTGGCATGGACCTGGACAATGGCATGCCCCTGTTTCGCCATGCCGTCCTGCTGCGTGGCGCGCCCGGCGCATCGGTCGAAAGCCTTGAGGACATGATCGACATCGCCCTGACGGAGTGCGAGCGTTTCTATCCCGCGTTCCAGTTCGTACTATGGGGCGGGAAATCCCCCACAGAAGCACTCGAAGCCGCAATGCTCGACTGTGCGGGTATGGCGTGATGGCGGATGCGCAGGCCACTCCCCTTCCGTCCATCCTGCTGATCGGATGCGGGAAAATGGGCGGCGCGATGCTCGAAGGATGGCTGGCGGAGGGGCTTGCCCCCTCCGTCGTCATCGACCGCCATCGTGACACGCTGCCCGCGCCACACCGTCTGGTCCGTGACGTGGCGGACCTGCCGGCGGATTTCCGCCCTGCCCTGATCGTACTGGCCATGAAGCCACAGAAGGTGGCGGCCGCCATCGCCGCCGTCGCACCGTTGGCCACCCATGCACCAGTACTGTCGGTCCTCGCGGGGCGAACGGTCGGTGGCCTGACGGACGCATTGCGTGCCCATATGCCCCCCGGCGCGCACCCCGTCGTCATCCGGTCGATGCCCAACACCCCTGCGGCGGTGGGCGAAGGCATGACCGTCTCCTATGCGCCACCATGCGCCAGCGCGGCGCAACGCGCGCTGTGCGACCGGGTCCTGTCCGCCGTGGGACAGACCGCATGGGTTACGCACGAAGATGACATCAATGTCGTGACCGCCATTTCCGGCAGCGGCCCGGCCTATGTCTTCTTGCTGGCGGAACTTCTTGAACAGGCGGGCATAGAGGGGGGATTGCCCCCCGCCCTTGCACGCCAGATCGCACGCCAGACGGTTTCGGGCGCGGGCGTACTGATGCAGCGCAGCGGGATCGACGCGGACGAACTGCGCCGCAACGTCACAAGCCCGGGCGGCACCACGCAACAGGCATTGTCGGTCCTGATGGCCCCCGATGCGTGGCCTGCCACCCTGCATGCGGCAGTACGGGCGGCAACCGAACGGGCACGTGAACTTGCATCCTGAGATACGCGCAATATAACGGCCACAACCCGGCGAAACCTTTCGCCATATCACGTCAGCGCCCGGCCCGTGTCATTGCATCATATGCGCACCCGACACGCCCGGGCAGACAAGACATCCGGAAGATCGTGATTTCCATGGACAACGACCAGTTTGACGATGCCCTTCTCCGCGCCGCGATGGAGCGCGCCGCCCTTTACGGCTGGCGGCGAATGACGGTTGTTGATGCCGCACGCGATGCGGGACTGAGTCTGGATGTCGCGCGCAAGCGCTTTGCGTTCAAGGCGAATATCCTGCTGACGCTGGGGCGCCTTGCGGATGAAGCGGCGCTGGTGGATGACGGATCAACCGGCACCCCGCGTGAAAAACTGTTCGACCTGCTGATGCGTCGCCTTGATGTATTCCAACAGTACCGCCCCGGTGTGCGCGCCGCGCTGCGTGCGCTGCCGTTCGACCCGCCACTGGCGCTGCTGCTGGGTGGGGCGACGGTCGAAAGCATGAAATGGATGCTTGGCGCCGCAGGTCTGGAAGTCAGCGGACTGGCGGGCGCGCTGCGTGTCCAGGCGCTGCTTGGGGCATGGACCCTGACACTGCGCGCATGGGACAAGGATGACAGTCAGGACATGGGCACCACCATGGCCACCCTCGACAAGGCACTCGACAAGGCGCTGCGTTTCAGCGCACTGCCCGGACGCGGCAAGGCCACTGATGCACCGGAATCCGCCACGGGCCTCGGGGCGCATGACTTCTCCACGGACCCGAGTGTGGACCTGCCGTTGGAACCTTTTGCCTGAAAACGGCTTTTCCATCCGTCGAAGTGCTGTTGCCCCTTTACGCGCACCCGCTTCGCGCTTTAGAAGTGCGGCAGCAACGACGAATCGTTCGTAAAAATTGGGGCGTAGCCAAGCGGTAAGGCAGCGGATTTTGATTCCGCCATGCGGAGGTTCGAATCCTCCCGCCCCAGCCAGCCGATTTTCCAAATCATCCCTATCCCCGCACGTCGCCCCTCTCTGGAGAGGCCCCTGCCCCTGCCGGATGCAGGCAGCATTGCTGTTTTTGTGGCGCACCGTTGCGACTGTGACTCGTCCATTGCGATACGGGGGACAAATGCCCCCTTCTGTTCGAATCGTACGACGCAAAATCCGCATGGCGCATGATGCGCAGGCCCCACGCCAATCAGGACCGGGTCAGCGCTTGGATTTCCGTATTTCCGATATTCTTTTTTAACATTTATCATACATGTGTTCACATATGGCCGTTGCCCGTCATGCACACAGGAACGTTGGGGGAATTCTCCCACCAGAGTGCGGACTGCCCGTAATGTGCGCTGGCGGTGTACAGTCGCGGGACGGGAACGTTCCGGTCCCGTGATGCCGGTATGAATATGATATGACACGCAAATATCACAAAAATGTGATTTAAATTAGCCGCAACAGTTATTAATGTTTTTTAAACTTATAGAGAGGATCATAAGTTTTTGATATTATTTCACGAATTTACAAATCTACTTCTGGTGCCATGATAAAATCAGACTGCTGGATGCCTCTTTACGACAATCAGTCTCCTGCTGCCCGTTTACAGTGCCCCGCCTGTTTGCTGCAGGCTTGGCCCCGATGCAACATGGGCACGGGGCCGCGATGATACGCCCGCACATCCGCATTTCATTCCCTTCATTCCCACCCGCTGCGACCCGTCATTTCCGTCGCGGGGCTTTTTGCATTTTCTGCCTGTAATCTGGTTCGCATCTGAAATTGTGGAGTTCGCCATGCCCCGGGACACCCTCGATGACACGCAGGTCACAGTCCTGCCTGCCCTTGAACAGACCATTCTGGGGGTCGTCCTGATTGATGAGACCAACACGGTTACATTCTTCAACAGCGCGGCTGAACGGCTGTGGAACTGCACGCGCGCGGATGTGCTGGGCCGCAACGTCAACGTGCTGGTCCCGCGCAAGATCCGCTCATCCCATGATGACCTGATCAAGCATAATCGCGACACGGGCATCAACAAGATCGTCGGTACCTCGCGCGAGGTGCAGGTGGAACGTTTCGACGGTACCAGCTTCTGGGCGGAACTGTCGCTGTCACGCATTTCAGTCAGCGGCAAGATCGGCTACATGGCGTTGATCCGTGACATTTCCCAGGAGGTGGCGGACCGCGAAAAAATCCGCCTGCTATCACTTGTGGTACGCGAAACCGATCGTGGGGTGGTCATCCTCGATCCTGAATTCAGGCTGATTTACGTCAACCGGGCCTTTACCGACATGTTCGGCTATGAACCCAGCCACGTCATCGGCCATGGCCTGTCGGTCATCCTGGCGGGCGACACGACGGATATCAGCACACTGAACCAGCTTCATGCCGGGGCGCAGAATGACAAGGGCTTTACCCTGGACATCCGCGCACGGCACAAGAACGGACGCGACATCTGGGTTTCGGCCACGATGAACCCGGTGTTCGAAGACCATGGCGATATCGAAAATATCGTCGTCGTGCTGACGGACATTACAGAAAACCATTTCCTCGAAACGTTGCAGCGCGACGCGCTGGAGGCAATCTCCAGCGATCTCAGCCTGCGCGAAATCATGGATTTCATCTGCCGCCGCATTGAAAATAACGGCCTCGACGTGATGCCCGCCATCTTTACGGTGGATAACAGTTCCAAGCTGAAATGCGTCGGTCGCGCCAGCCTGCCGCTGTCGCTGGTCGAACTGTTCGATTCCCTTGAAATCGGGCCGGATGTCGGCAGCAGCGGCGTCGCCGCCTATACCGGGAAAAGCATTACCTCCCCCGATATCGAGATTGACCCCAAATGGCTGACGCTGCGTTCGGCGGCCATGCGCAACGGCATCCGCGCCGCATGGGCCACCCCCATCGTGCTGCGTGGCGGCAGGGTGGCCGGGGTGTTCACCCTGTATTTCCGCACCAAGCGCCAGCCGCAATCATGGTGCCAGAAGGCCGTCAGCGCCAGCCTGCACCTGTGTACGCTGGCGCTGGAGCGGTACGAGGCAAAGGAACATATCGCCAAGCTGTCGCATTTCGATACGCTGACGGGCCTGCCGAACCGGATGTGGCTGCGCCAGCACCTCGACAAGATGCTGCGCCGTCCCACACGCGGCAATTTCATGCTGCTGTCGCTGGGACTGGATAATTTCAAGAACATCAACGATGTCTTCGGCCATGCGGCGGGCGATGACCTGATTTCCTATATCGCGACGCAACTGCGTGATGCGATCGGCATCGACGACACGATCGTACGGTCCGGCGGCGATCAGTTCACGATCATCACCAGCGGCATCCAGCAGCATGCGTCATCCCTGTCTGACATGGTCCTGCGCCTGCTGTCCCAACCGATGCAGGTAGGCGACGTATCCGTCACATTTTCCGCCAGCATCGGGATCAGCGTCTATCCCGAGAATGGTGAGGCGGGGGAGACACTGCTCAAGCATGCCGAAACGGCGATGTTCCAGGCAAAGGCGCATGGGGGGGCCAATTACTGCTTCTTCAGCCCCAAGATGAACCAGCAGGCTACGGACCGCCTGATCCTTGCTGCGGCGTTGCGTGATGCGATTGCGCATGATCGCCTGCGCCTTGTCTATCAGCCGCAGGTACATGCCCGCACGGGCAAGATGTATGGGGTAGAGGCGCTGTCACGCTGGAACGACCCGACCCTTGGCTTCATTTCCCCTGCGCGCTTCATCGCCGTGGCGGAGGAAACAGGACAGATCGAGGCCATCGGCAAATGGTCGATGCGCGCGGCATGTCGCCAGATGGCCGAATGGATCCGCGACGGGATTGATGTCCCCACCGTGTCGGTCAACCTGTCCCCGCTGCATTTCCGCGATGAAAAGCTGCCGGAATTCGTGGCGGAAGTCCTGGAAGAAACAGGTATCCCGCCTGCACGCCTGATGGTGGAAATTACCGAAAGCACGATGATCGACAATTATGACCGCACCATCAAGGCCGCGCAGGCGTTGCGTGAACTGGGGGTCGGCATGTCGATGGACGATTTCGGGACCGGCTTCTCCAGCCTGTCGAACCTTGCTGGCCTGCCGGTCAACGAGGTGAAGATCGACCGCAGCTTCATGAACGGTCTGGAAACAGTGGACAAGGTCCGTTCGGTCGTAACCGCGGTGATCCGCATTGGCCAGAGTCTGGGCATGACCGTGGTTGCCGAAGGGGTGGAGCATGAAGAACAGCGCCAGATCCTGGTCAACATGGATTGCGATGTGCTGCAGGGCTACATGTTCTCAAAGCCGCTTGCCTCTGACGACCTCATCACATGGCTTGCGGGCTATACCCCCAAGGAAATTGCCCCGGCCTGACGGCAGGGGTGAGCAAGAGCTTCCGGGTGCCGCCTTTTTCTTAGAGAGTGTTTGAAAACAACTCACTGATAAAAAACACGAAAAGTTTTTGGGTGCTGCCTTTTTTTAAAAAGGCAGCGTCTTCTGAAGCTTTTTGGAAAAAGCTTCACCAAAAACTTTTATGATTTCAGGATGTTATTGAGACTTACTTTTCAAACAGTCTCTTAAAAAAGCGGCGTGACCTGGGGGGGGGAGTGGAAATATCCGCGCGCGGCACGCCCTTGCATTTTATATGGGGTCACCCACCCCCGGCGGGGGCATGGCCACGCGCATTACTGCACCTGCCCCCCTGGCATCGCGACCGATACAGGCACCGGCACGGCAGGCCAGAACGCCTGCATGATTTCCTCCTGAATCTGGCGCAACTGGCACTGCATCCATTCCATATATTCATGCAGGCCGCGCCCGATGATTTCCTCGGCGGTCTGTTCCGCAAGGGTTACGCGCAATTCCTCCACCCGTTCAAGGATGTGGCTGCTGTGGCGCAGGCGATATTCCCCCGACAGCAACCCCAACGCGGAATGAACCTGACGCAGGCTGGTGGAAAGTGAACGCGGAAACCCATCATTCTTGAGCAGGAATCCGACGATGTTCACCGGTGTCATCCCCGATGGCAGCACACGGCGGAACGCGTGATAGGCCGCAGCAGACCGCAGGACGGATGTCCACTGGCTGGTGTCGATATCGGACCCGACATCAACCCCGCGCGGCAACAGGATGTGATATTTGATATCCAACAGGCGGGTGATCTGGTCCGCCCGTTCCAGATATTTGCCCAGCACATAGAACAGCCATGCCTGATCACGGTACAACGTGCCTTCGGTAATGCCGAAATGGGTCTGGCATTCCTGTTTCAGGCGCGTGCAGATGCCCGACAGGCTGCCGGCCCGGACATCGCGCGGCGTCAGGTCGCGCACCCATTGCGTAAAGACGTTCAGGTGCATCCACATTTCCGTGGAAATCAGTGGACGCAACGCCCGGGCATTTTCACGCACGCCATGGGCCATCCCGGCAATGGAACCGGGATTGTCACGTTCGGTGATATAAAATCCCACGACCGCATGTTCCGACGCCTCCTCATGTATTGCATGGAAACGGTCCTCGTCCGCGTTGATCTGCAGCAGGGATTCCCACCCCGCATGACCATTGCGGGGACGGACAAAGGTGCCCGTCACCTCAATCAGGCGGGCAAGGTTTTCGATGCGCTCCATATAACGCGCCATCCATGTCATGCTCTCGGCATAACGTGACAGCAGGTTATGCAGGCCCGGCAGGACGGGTGTGGGGAAAACCGAAAGATTTTTCATGACGCAAGCACCCATGTGTCCTTTGAACCACCCCCCTGCGAGGAATTGACCACCAGCGATCCCTTGCGCAACGCCACGCGCGACAGGCCACCGGGCAGCACCCATGTATCCTTGCCCGTCACGGCGAAGGGACGCAGGTCCACATGTCGCGCCTCCAGCCCGGCCGGGCACAATGTGGGTGAAACCGACAGGTTGATGACGGGCTGGCTGATATAATTGGCGGGATCAGCCATCAGGCGCGCACGGAAATCATCCAATTCGGCCGACGTGGCATGCGGCCCGATCAGCAGTCCATATCCCCCGGATTCCCCAACCGGCTTGACCACGAGATGTTCAAGATTCGCCAGCGTATAATCCAGCCCCGCCTTCTCCGCGCAGATATGGGTTTCCACATTATCAAGGATGGGGTCCTGATCCAGATAATACCGGATGATACGCGGCATATAGGCATAGACCGCCTTGTCATCGGCAACGCCGGTCCCAAGGGCATTGGCGATGGTGACATTCCCCCGGCGATAGGCATTCACCAGCCCCGGCACACCAAGCAGGCTGTCGGGATTGAAGACCTCCGGGTCAAGGAAATCGTCATTCAGGCGACGATAGATCGTATGGACCGGCGACAGCCCCGCGACCGTACGCATGAAAACGCGACCATCGACAACCATGAGGTCACGCCCCTCTACAAGGGGAATGCCCATTTCGCGTGCAAGGAAGACATGTTCGAAATACGCCGCATTATAAATACCCGGCGACAGCAGCACGACCTGCGGGTCGTCCACGCCCTGCGGCGCGGTTTCCGCCAGCGCGCGATGCAGGCGGGGGCCATATTCGTCAACCGGGCGGATATCCAGACCGGAGGCAAGGTCAGGCATCATGCGCAACATCATGTGCCGGTTTTCAATGACATAGGACACGCCCGACGGCGTGCGGGCGTTATCCTCCAATATCAGGAAACGCCCGGCGGGGTCGCGCACCAGGTCCGTGCCGTTGACATGGACATAGACCCCGCCCGGCACGTCAAGCCCCACCATCGCGGAACAGTAATTGGCATTGCCCAGCACCATTTCCGACGGGATGATCCCGTCACGCAGGATGTGGCGGTCATGGTAAATGTCCCACAGGAACAGGTTGATCGCCTGCACGCGCTGACGCACGCCGCGTTCCACATGATCCCATTCCGCCGCCGTCAGGATCCGCGGCACCACGTCAAAGGGCAGGATGCGGTCGATGGCCTGATTATCGGTATAGACGGTAAAGGTAATACCCAGGCGATAAAGCTGCGCCTCCACCGCCGCGGTGCGACGACGCAGCTCATCAAGGTCGAAATGCGCCAGCCGGTCGCGCACGCAGCGCAGGCCCGGAGTGGCGGGATCGGCACGGTGCATGAGTTCGCAAAAGGACGATGGCACGTCATATGTCGCAAACAGCCCCGCGCCCTGTCCCTGGCCGCGCCCCACCGTATCATTCATGCCCCTGCTCCCGTACCCTTGGCGGAAGGGGGGTCAGGCGTGACGGAAACATGCCCACCCACCTGCCATTTCGTTACGCTTACGACTTAGCGGAGCAAGAAAACACGTTCTTGCCAAGGTGAAATCTGCATGCCATTTCCTTTTTTCGCCATTCCTTCAACGAAATGACCACAGCGTATGGTGCTGCTGGCAAAGTCATGCAATGCATGGGGGGCGCGTGCCTGATACATTGTACGCATGGCGGTCCGGGAACATGATGCCTTTTCTTGTACGACATGCTTTCGTGAAAGCCCCCCTGTGATGAACCGGCCCGTCACGCTGGTTCACCGGACAAGCTACCATTACGACCGCCCGGTTTTCCTTGGCCCCCAGACCATCCGCCTGCGCCCGCACGCGGCATGCCCGACCCCCATCGTGTCCTATGCCATGGACATTGCGCCCCATGACCACCACAGGACATGGCGACATGATGATTTTGGCAACCACGAAGCCCACGTCACATTTGACCGGCAGGTTCGTGATTTCGACATCACGGTGCGCCTGACGGCGGACCTTGCCCCAGCAACAGGTTCCGTCCCGTGCGTCGAGCTTACCCCGGCCCCGGCGCTTGCCGCCTTCATGACGCCACAGGCCGCCGGGCCGCACCTGCGCGCCTTCGTTGCGAAGGCCGCGTCGATCCACACAGCCGACCCATGCGCCCGGCTGGCGGCGATCAACCGGATGATTGCCACCCGCACCACCTACCGCACCCGCATGGAGGCCGGTGTCTGGGACGCGGAAGAAACACTGGGCCGCCAGACGGGATCATGCCGTGACAGCGCGTGGCTGTTCATACAGGTCCTGCGCCACATGGGCATACCCGCGCGTTTCGTGTCGGGATACCTGATACAACCCGATGCCAGCGGCACGACATGCGACCTGCATGCCTGGGCACAGGCCCATATCCCCGACATCGGATGGGTGGGGTTCGACACCACATCGGGACTGCTGACGTCACGGGGACACATCGCGCTGGCAGCGGCGGCACATCCCGAACAGGTCGCCCCGGTTTCAGGGCTGCTCGACAGTTGTAACGCAACCCTCGACGTTTCGATGACCCTTCATCATGCAGGCCGCAGCGACAACACAAAGGCCCATGAGATAAAGGTCCAGAAGATAAAGGACTGTCACGACCCACACGGGAATGCCATATCCTGACTTTCCCAATGGGGCGTGGCACATGCACCCCTTCGCGTTACGGAAAGCAAACAGCCGTGCAACTCTTTTCATGCCAGTCTTGCGATCAGGTCCTGTTTTTCGAAAATACGGCCTGCGAACGCTGTGGGCACCGGCTAGGCTATATCCCCACCCTTAACAGCCTGTCTGCACTGACCCCGACCGAAGATGGCAACGCATGGCATGCGCTTGATACACGTGCGGATGACGGCCCTTACCGATTCTGCGCCAACCATGCCCATGGAACCTGCAACTGGCTGATCCCCGCCAGCCAGCCCGGACAGGCATTCTGCGTTGCATGCCAGTTCAACCGCATCATCCCCAACCTGTCCGTGCCCGGCAATCTGGAACGATGGCACAAGATCGAAATCGCCAAGCATCGCCTGTTCTATACGTTGCTGCGCCTTCACCTGCCGATGCATACGCGCCAACAGGACCCCACAGAGGGACTGGCCTTCGATTTCCTTGATGACGCACCCAAGGGACCACCGGTCATGACGGGGCACCAGAACGGCCTGATCACCATCGCCCTGCGCGAAGCCGATGATGCCCAGCGCGAGAAGATGCGCATGGAAATGGGCGAACATTACCGCACGCTGCTGGGCCATTTCCGCCATGAAATCGGACATTATTACTGGAACCTGCTGGTACGCGACGGGCAGTTCCTGACGCAATGCAGGGCCATTTTCGGCGATGACCGCATGGATTACCAACAGGCGTTGCAACGGCATTATGAAAATGGGCCACCACAGGGATGGCGGACGCATTATGTCAGCGAATACGCCACCTGCCACCCGTGGGAGGATTTTGCAGAGACATGGGCACATTACCTGCACATCGTCTCCACGCTGGAAACGGCATGGGCCTATGGCATGACGGTGCGTGAACAGCCCGGCAATCCACAGAGCCAGCGCGCCATGATTGACGACAATCCCTATGACGTGGCGGCATTCGATACCATTGCGCAGGGGTGGCTGCCACTGACCTATGCCGTCAACAGCCTGAACCGGTCCATGGGACTGGCGGATTTCTATCCTTTCGTGCTGACACCGGCCATTCTGCGCAAGCTGTCATTTATCCATATGCTGGTACATGCGGCACGTGACAGACAGTAAAACCCGTCACACCGCAAACAAATCTTGTGGAACACCCATGATCCATGTCCAGAATGGGATAGTCTCACCCGCCCTTAGTATATTTATTAAAAAATTATAAATTTATTTTTCAATTATTCCGCACTGAAACATTTGTACACATTAAAGACACTATAAGGTCGCGTTCATGATGCTTTATTGATGAAATAAATAGGAGGGACATTTCATGAAGTTTACACGTTTCCTGATGATTGCCGGTGTTGCTGGTGCCCTTGGTGCGTATGGCGTTCCCGCCATGGCGCAGGACGAGCAGAACAACCACCACCACGAAGAGCGCCATGAAGAGCAGGGCAACCACGGCGAACATCGCGATGGCGAAAATGGTGGCGAGCATAAAGAAGGTGAGCACCATGAAGGTGAACATCACGAGGGCAGGCACCATGGCGGCAAGCACCACAACCACGACGGCAACACCAGCAACGACAGCAACAACAACTGACCTGCCGTGATCCCGCCTGAATGGCGGGCCGTGATTGGTTATGAAGGGGGAACTCCCATAGAGGGGTTCCCCCTTTTTACCATGTCCACATGGTTATTCTGAAATCGACCCACGGGTAAATGAGAATGAAAGTTCAGATTCCCAAAGAATCCGCTTTCAAAAACATCACAAAAACATTGTCTTTTTGAACAGCCCGCGTCCAAAAGCTTTCATTGTTCTTTCCCAACCGGCCATTGCCCAACCGCCCCTATCGCCCACTGTCCTGTAGGCGTCAGCTTTTAGGGCAATTTTTCAGGTAATCTCCGGGGGATCGGACGTCATCCCGTCCCCCTCTGGCAATTGCATATCACGGCACGAATCACGCAAGATCGCCACGAAATGCGCAATCAGCGGCGAATGCTGCCCCGCGCGTATTGCAATCGCCAGGTCCGCCTTGGGCGCCTTGGGCCCCAGCGAGTGATAGGTCACCCCCCCCGAATGGATCTGGTGCAGTGATTGTGGCACCACAGAAATGCCAAGACCCGCCGCAACCAGCGGTACGGTCGAGGCGATCTGCGGGGCCTGCTGTCCCATACGGGGGGTAAAGCCCGCATTCTGGCACGCCGACAGGATGGCGTCATGAAACCCGGGACCAAGTTCGCGCGGAAAGATGATCAATGGTTCATCCGCCAGCATCTCAAGCTCCAGCCTTGGGCGGGAGGCCAGCTCGTGCCCCTTGGGCAACGCCACCACCGTCGGTTCCGCCAACAGGGGCGAAACAACCAGCCCCTCCCCCCCATCGGGCACAGGGGGGCGGACGATTGCGATATCGATGGCCCGGTCATGCAACGCCTTGCGCAGGGCGGGCGTATTGCTTTCCTCCAGCGAGATGGTGACATCAGGCCATTCCTCGCGAAAGTGGCGCACCGTCTGCGGGATCAGCGGCAACAGCGACACCGCCCCCGCCAGCCCGACCCGCAGGTGCCCACGTTCACCCCGCGCAAGGCCGGTCGCGATGGACAGGAACTGCTGTTGCATGCCAAGGATGGCCTTGGCCTGATCCATCAGTACGACGCCCACATCCGTCAGACGCACCCCACGTGTCAGCCGCTGGAACAGCAGGACGCCAAGTTCGTTCTCGAACTGCTTGATCTGCTGGCTCAGGGGGGGCTGCTCTATCCCCAACTGTTCGGCCGCGCGTGTGAAACTGCCATTTTCCGCGACAGCGACAAAATAGCGTAGATGTCTTAAATCCATTTGCCATATAAATAATATATGGAAACCTAGTTCAATATATATTTGACGCCATAACATACCATGCGCCACGTTCCCCCCATCTGTTACGGATGAGTGCTCCCTGATGAAGATTGGCCTGTTTATTCCCTGTTATATTGATGCTTTCTACCCGCAGGCCGGCATTGCCACGCTGGAGTTGCTGGAAAAACTGGGACAGGATGTCGAATACCCGCTTGACCAGACGTGCTGTGGACAGCCAATGGGCAATTCCGGCTGCAATTCCGATGCCGCCGCTGCCGAGGCCCTGTTCGTGCGCAACTTCGCCCGGTTTGACAAGATCGTCATGCCATCAGGCAGTTGCACGCATCATGTACGCGACAATTTCGACGCCATCCCCCAGACCGATGAGGTCCGTCATGTGCGTGAAAACACCTATGAACTGGTGGAATTCCTGCATGACATCCTGAAGGTGGAGGAATTCCCATGGGCGGAGTTCAACCACACAGTCGGCCTGCATAACAGTTGCGGCACCCTGCGCTCACTCCGCACCGCCAGCATGTCGGAACTGGGTGAAAAACCGTTTTCCAAGCCGATGGACCTGCTAACGAAGGTCAAGGGCATCCGTTTTGCGACCCCCAAGCGGCCTGACGAATGCTGTGGTTTCGGCGGCACCTTCTCCGTCACGGAAGAAGCGGTGTCCGCACGGATGGGCGTGGACAAGGTGCGCGACCATTACCAGGCCGGCGCGGAATATATCGTATCGGCGGATTCGTCGTGCGTGATGCACCAGCAGGGCTGCGCCGAACGTGCCGGTATCCCGATCCGCTTCATCCATATCGCACAGATCCTGAACGGAGCACGGTCATGAGCAACAGGCCGGTCAACCACGCCAGAGCCGCCGAAAAATTCCTCGAAGATGCCCCCCACCTGCAGTTCCATGATGAACGCCTGTGGGACATGCGCCAGAAACGCGATGACCAGATGCACATGCTGCCCGAATGGCAGGAACTGCGCACCGAGGCCTCGCGCATCAAGGAACATACGCTCGCCCGCCTGCCGGAATATCTGGAGCGGTTCGAGGAGAACGCAAAGAAAAACGGCATTCACGTCCACTGGGCACGTGACGGGGCGGAACATAACCGTATCGTGGGCGAGATCCTCCAAGCCCACAACGCACGCAGCCTGATCAAAAGCAAGTCGATGGTCACTGAAGAATGTGACATGCGGCCCTACCTTGAGAAACGCGGCGTCACCGTCACCGAAACCGACCTTGGCGAACGCATCCAGCAGCTTGACGATCAGCTTCCCAGCCACATCGTCGTACCCGCCGTGCATAAGCTGACATCGGATGTCGCACGCATCTTTGCCAAGGATTACAAGACCGACCCCGACATCCGCGACCCCCATCTGCTGGCGGAGGCACAACGACAGGCGGCCCGTCCCGTAATCCTGCACGCCGATGCGGGGATGACGGGCGGCAATTTCGTCGTCGCGGAAACCGGCACCTTTGTCGTCTGTACGAACGAAGGCAATGCCGACCTCAGCGCCACCGTGCCAAACCTGCATATCGCAACCATCGGCATCGAACGCCTTGTGCCGCGCATGGCCGACCTTGGTGTTTTCATCCGCCTGCTGTCACGCAGTGCGCTGGGATCGCCCATCACGCAATACACAACGCATTTCCGTGGCCCGCAGAAGGGGGGCGAAATGCATGTCGTCTTCGTCGATAACGGGCGCTCCGCACGGCTGGGGATGGAGGATTTCTGGACCTCGCTCAAATGCATCCGTTGCGGGGCGTGCATGAATACCTGCCCCGTCTATCGCCGGTCGGGTGGCCTGTCCTATGGCGCGGTGTATTCGGGACCGATCGGGGCGATCATCGACCCGACCTTCAACGAACGCAAATACAGCACCCTGCCCTATGCCTCCACGCTGAATGGCAGTTGCACCAATGTCTGCCCGGTCAAGATCAACATCCACGAACAGTTGTACAAATGGCGCCGCGTGCTGGTGCAGCACCATGAAATGCCGTTCGTCAAGCGTGAGATCATGCACATGGCGGGCAAGCTGATGGGACAGCCAAAGCTGTACCGCGCCGCCATCAGCGCCACGGAAACAGCCCTGGGCACGCTGCCGCGCTTTGCGCTGTATAACTGGCTCAATCCATGGGGCAAGCACCGCGAAAATCCCCATCCGGTCAAACAGACATTCCATGCATGGTACAAGGCCAACCGGACAGACAAGGCCAGCAAGACCGAGGACTCACGATGAACGCGCGCGATACAATCCTTCAGGCCCTGCGCACCAACCGCCCCGCGCCAGAGCAGTATCCCCTGCCGCCCGTTGTGACGCTGGGCAATCTTGACGCCAGCGTGGAACGGTTCGTTGCCTCGCTCAAGCTCCTGGGCGGGGACGTGATGGAACGTCAGGGTGACGAAACGCTTGACGCGGCAATCGCACGACGTTTCCCCGATGCGCGCAATGTCTGTTCCGCCGTGCCCGAAACCAACGGCACGATGCGCGCGGAAACCCTGAAAACCCCACAGGACGCCCAGGATGTGGACATCGCGGTCGTACGCGCGGCCTTCGGCATTGCGGAGACGGGGTCGATTTTCCTGAGCGAGGCGCAATTGCCCCTGAATTCATTGGCGCATCTGGCACAGCATATCGTCATCCTGCTGTCGCCGGGCGAGATCACGGCCAATATGCACACGGCCTATCAGACGCGGCCGGAATTCCACACTGCGCATTATGGCGTGTTGATGAGCGGCCCTTCCGCAACGGCGGATATCCAGGGCGTGCTGATCCGGGGCGCACAGGGCGTACGCAGCCTGAGCGTATGGTTCACCTGACCCGGCCCACGGGCCGTGCCGCAGTAGATAGATGTCACATGATATATGTGCCCGCCGACCATCACATGACGGTCGGCGGGCAAAGTTATATCAGACAGCCTTTTTCAGGTTGGGACTCGCCTTGAAACGGACGGTCTTGCCTGCCTTGACCTTGACAGGTTCGCCAGTGCGCGGATTAAGCGCCTTGCGAGCCTTGGTTTTCTTGACGGTAAAAGTACCGAATGACGGCAGGGTGAACCCACCTTCGCGCTTCAGTTCCTTGATAATAGCTTCCATCAGGTCCGAAGCAGCCTGGTTGGCGGCCACGCCAGTGCAATCGGCGGCCACGCCAGTGCAATCGATCGAATCCTGAATCACGGCGGCAATAAAGGCTTTGCTCATCGAGACTGTCTGCTCCTTTCAAACCATGCTGTATAAAATCAGGTCATATCCTGTCCCCGCCCGCGATGGTGCATGAACCATCATGGCCGGGAGGTCGCGGGTTGTAACGCGGCAGATAGAGTTACGCCAGAGAATTTTTGTCATTACATGCCAAATATTGCTGTTCTGATCAGCAAAAGCGTCATCCCTTACCGAAGTAGACGATATGATACCAACTTTGGCGAAGAGGGAATGTTTTATATCGAATATGTATCATTATTTCACATTCCTGTCATCTTTCCCCGGACAGGCATCCCCGCAAAATGCCCGAAAAGACCAGCAGGAATCAGGGACAACACCATGCCACATGTCGCATCATGGCATCATATGCGCGCACACCTGAAATCGCGCCAGATACCCTGCCCCGTCACGTGAGGGGAATAAAAAATCCGCCCCGGCCATTTCCCGGGACGGATCATCCGTGGATCAATTGGCAGGCAACCGCGCCGTCATCAGACCCTATGCCTTGAAATTCTGTGCGCCGAGGTCTGTCACACCCACGAAGGTCACGCGCGTATGGTCCGACAGGGACACCGTGGTATTGCCACCGGCCACGGTTGCGGCGGCGATCATGTCCTGCAGGGACGCCTGCGTCATGTTGTACCCACTCAGTTGCACGACATTTCCCGATGACTTGCCAAAATCCTTGATGATGTCCTGGCCGCCTGCATGCCCCTTGATAAAGATGAAATCATTGATGCCATTGGCGCCGGACATCGTGTCGTTGCCGCTGCCACCGATCAGGGTGTTATGGCCGCTGCCGCCGATGGCAGTGATGTCACCCGTCGAATTGCTGCCATCGAACAGTTCATTGCCTGACCCCTGGCTGCCATCAAAATCGGTATAGGTATCATCGCTGGCGGTAATGTTCAGGTCATCGGTGCCAGCCGCGCCATAAATGGTGCTGCGCCATGCGCTTACGGTGGCGCTACCACGGGCATTGAGGAACCGCAGGCAGCCATCGACACTGACATCGCCGCCGGTCGGATCGTTGATCGTCACGAATCCGGTGGCGGAAATCGTATCCCCCGCCTCGCTGTTCATCGTCTGCGCCTCCAGCAGGTCTTCAAGCCCGTACAGGCCCTGCTGGTTCATCAGGGTGACACTGTCATCCGTGCCGCCGGTGATCGTGCTGCCGCCATGCACGGTCATGCTGTTGTCGCTGCCGGTATCGGTCACACGCGACTTTGCCCCAAGGTCAAGGCTGGAACCGCCAGAAACCGACCCCTTGCTTTCAAGCGTGACATTCTGTGCCGCGCCAGCGGCGGAATAAACGGTATCCGCGCCTTTCAGGTCCAGCGTGTTGTTGGCAGCGGCAAGGTAGATCGCGGCCGCCCCGATGCCGGCATTGATCGTGTCCTGACCGGTGCCGGTGCTGATGGTGTCGCGCCCGGCGCCGGTATTGATGACGTAATCACCCGACCCGCCGATAAACACGTTATTGCCTGATGCCGCCGTAAAGACCCCGGACTGGCTGCCGGCGGTATAGGTCACGCCGCCGCTGTCACCCGCGATCACATCCACCGGCGTCGTGACCCCCGTGGCGTTGACGGATACGGCCTGACTGAGCGTCTGCCCGTTCAAGCCACCGATGACGATGCCTGCATCGCTGCCATCAAGGGTATAGGTCCCGCCTGACGTGATATCGACGAAGGTGCGGGCGGCGGTGGCCTGGTTCGTGCCGGTCGTCGCACTGACCATCGTGTCATCCGCCAGCGTCGCAGTCACCTGCTGCGCATATTGCTGGGCAAGGGTATTGGTGAACGTACTGTCAGTGGCAATGGATACGGTACTGCCCTGCGCACCCGTGATGCTTACAGCCTGCATGCTTTGCGCTCCCTGTTCCGTGGTGCGGACATGGGCCACGCGCCCTGCCACCAACCTGTTCCGACCTGTGGGGGGATATCCATGCGTTACGGAACAACCGCCTGCATCCCACCGTGAATGGGGCCGCCGCCGTCACCAGCGCGGCGTACCCGATCCCGCACGCAGGAATTAGACAGAAGGAAGTTAACAATTCTCGAAGACGGCAGGCCGGGCCGACGGATTGCGCAAATTGGCCGGCAGGCGTTACTTCAGGGGAACAGCGCGCTCTATCTCCTCGACCCACAAGCGCGCATTCCCATCTGATGGCGCACGCCAGTCGCCGCGCGGTGACAATGCCCCACCCGCCAGCACCTTGGGGCCGTTGGGCATGGCGGAACGCTTGAACTGGCTGAAGCCAAAGAAGCGCTCCACGAACACCAGCAGCCAGCGACGGATCTCCTCCAGCGGGTAGGCCACCTTGCGATCATCGGGGAATCCGGGTGGCCATGCCCCACACGTGGCATCACCCCAGGCATGATACGCCATGAACGCGATGCGCGACGGGCGGAACCCATGGCGCAGGATATAATACAGGTTAAAGTCCTGCAGGGCGTATGGGCCGATTCGTGCCTCGGTGCTCTGGACCGGGTGCCCCTCATGCGCGGGGATCAGTTCGGGCGAAATTTCCGTATCGAGGATGTCACGCAAGATGACACAGGTCCGCGCATCCTCTGCCCCGCTGGACATGACCCAGCGGATCAGGTGCTGGATCAGCGTTTTGGGCAGGCCGGCATTGACATTGTAATGCGACATCTGGTCCCCCACGCCATAGGTACACCACCCCAGCGCAAGTTCGGACAGGTCACCTGTGCCAATGACGATGCCCCCTGACTGGTTCGCCAGCCGGAACAGGAAATCGGTGCGCAACCCGGCCTGCACATTTTCAAACGTTACATCATATACCGCCGCCCCCCCGGCAAAGGGGTGCCCCATCTGTTCCAGCATCATGCGTGCGGTTGGCCGGATGTCGATTTCCGCCGCCGTGACGCCAAGGGCCTCCATCAACGCCAGTGCGTTGGAACGTGTTCCCGCCGTCGTACCGAATCCGGGCATGGTATAGGCCATCACCACATCGCGCCCCAGCCCGAGTTCATCCGCCGCCCTGACCGCGACCAGCAGTGCGTGCGTGGAATCCAGCCCCCCCGAAATGCCGATCACCATGCGTCGTGCGCCCGATGTCCGCATCCGCTGCTTCAGCGCGGACACCTGAATGGCAAATGCCTCGTAGCAGTCCTGCTCAAGCTGGGTAGGATCGGACGGCACGAAGGGAAAGCGTGCGATGTCGCGCCGCAGCCCGATGTCACGCATCGGTGGATCAAGGACAAACCCCACCCGCCGCCATGTGCCATCCCCGCCTGCCGCGCGGCGGTTGTCGCCAAATGTGCCCATGCGCATGCGTTCCTGCCGCAGCAGGTCAAGATCGACATCGGCCACCGCACGCACGGCACCCGTGGGAAAGCGGGCACTGCGCGCAAGGACCGCCCCATTTTCAAACACCGAAACCTGTCCGTCCCAGGCAAGGTCTGTGGTCGATTCCCCCTCCCCCGCGGCGGCATAGACATAGGCGCAGAGGCACCGCGCCGTATGGGCCTGGCACAGCAGGGTGCGGGTCTGCGCCTTGCCAACCGTGATGTCACTGGCGGACAGGTTGGCGATCACGCTTGCCCCCGCCAATGCGGCATGGGTGCTGGGGGGCTGGGGCACCCACATATCCTCGCAGATTTCCACCCCAAGCGTCAGGCCCGGCACGTCAGCCGCATCGAACAGGAGGTCCGTCCCGAACGGCGCGTCCTGTCCGCCGACGCGGATATGCCTGTCGCGCACGCCCGCGCCGGGGGCGAACTGCCGCGCCTCATAGAATTCACGGTAATTGGGCAGGTAGGACTTGGGCACCACGCCAAGGACGCGGCCACGGTGGATCACGATGGCGCAGTTATACAGTTCGCCCCCATGACACAACGGCGCGCCCACCACCAGCACCGGCAACAGCCCGGCCGTGGCCGCCGCCAGTTCGGCCACGGCCGCATCCACACGCTCCAGCACGACATCCTGCTGGCGCAGGTCCTCAATGGCATAACCGCACAGGCCGAGTTCGGGGAAAACCGCAACCGCCACCCCATCCGCGTCACAGGCGCCTGCCTGCTGTACAGTGCGCGCGACGTTGGCCTGCGGGTCCGCCAGCGCCACCGGCAGCGTGCAGGCCGCGACCCGCGCGAACCCATGACGATAGAGTGCGTGGAAATCCGTCATGAAACTGCCTCCGCCTGATGCCGCAACCCGGCCACGTAGCGCCCCTACGTACCGCCCCCACGGGACAGCGCACGCAGCACGGACCGTCAGATGTAGTCCTACATCCGGCCCGTCACAAACCCCCGGCCTTCACGATATGCCCATCGCGATGAACTTCATCGGGAGTGAAACATTTATACTGCATGCATGGGCGTCGGCGACGCACAGGCACCATGCGACATACCAACTGAAGGAACGCGGATATGGACCTGTTACGCTGGACCATCACTTTCCTCGTCCTGGCCCTGATCGCTGCGGTTTTCGGGTTTGGCGGGATTTCATCGACCTTCGCCTATTTCGGGAAGGTCCTGTTCTTTATCTTTATCATACTGTTCGTCATTGGATTGTTTTTCGGCCGCGGCCGCGGAAGCGTCCCTTGACCTTCAGCCCCCGTGGCACCAGCAACAGCAGCCCAAGGGCGTAAAGCCCGCTAAGTGCGGTCATGGAAACCGGCAGCCACGCAATCAGGTAGGTCGGGGCATCACATGGCTTTGCCGGACGCGCGGGCATCGACGCCAGCCGTTCGGCAAAGGTGCCACCATGAAAGGTGGGGGCCATGCATTCCGGCAGCGGACTGGGCCACCACCCCTGTTCCACCCCGACATGCAGCACGGACAACCCACATGACACCAGCAGAACCGGCATGCACAGCCACAGCATGACGCGGGCCGTATCACGGGGCAGCACCATGGTCCCAAGCCCCAGCCCCACCAGCACGCGATAGGGCCATCTTTCCCACAGGCACAACCCGCATGGGACATGTCCCAGCACGTGTTCCGTCCACCACGCCAGAGCGAGCGCCAGCGCACCCGCCAGCGCCATCACAAATCCTGTGCCTTTCATCATTCCTTACGAAGAAACACAAACAGGTGCCTCGTCAAGCGCCTGCAGGAAATCATTGGCCCAGCTTACGGCAGTCGTGCGGCTGACTTCCTTTTCCAACGCGATCCAGCGGGTCTGGCGTTCGGGGCGCTGCATCGTCAGCGCCTGATGCAGCGCATCGGCAATTTCGTCCGTGTCATAGGGATTGACCAGAATCGCTTCGTCCAGTTCGGGCGCCGCCCCGGCGAAATGCGACAGGATCAGCACACCGGGATCTGCCGGGTCCTGTGCCGCGATATATTCCTTGGCCACAAGGTTCATGCCATCACGCAGCGGCGTAATCAGCGCCACATCCGCCATGCGATAGAACCCGGCCAGCACGTCGCGCGAAATCGGACGGGTGATATAGCGGATCGGCGTCCAGTCGAATTCGGAATAGGCCCCGTTGATCCGTCCCGTCAGTTCATCAAGCTGGCAGCGCAACTGTCGGTATTCCTCCACATTGCCGCGTGAAATCGGGGCGACCTGCAGGAACGTGACCTTGCCACGATGTTCGGGATAGCGCGAGAGCAGCGCCTCGTATCCCTTGAAACGTTCGGGCAAGCCCTTGGAATAATCCAGCCGGTCCACACCCAGCACCAGTTGCGCCCCGCGCAGGCTGTCATGCAACCGGCTGACCTCCGGCCCTTCCATGCTGGTTTCGGCCTGCGCGCGGAATTCCACCGGGTCTATGCCGATCGGGAACGCCTGCCCACGTTCGGCCATGTGATTCATACGCAGCGCATGGTTCAGGTTTTCCGCGTCCTCGGGCGTCTGCACACCAACGAGGTCATAGCTCTGCATATCCTCCAGCAGCAATTCCGCACCCGGCAGTGCGCGCACCAGACTCCATGGCGGGAAGGGGATATGCAGGAAAAATCCGATGCGGCACTTTACCCCAAGGTCACGCAGCGCCTGCCCAAGCGGAAACAGGTGGTAGTCATGGATCCAGATCGTGTCGTCGGACCGCAAAAGTGGGCGCAACGTACGCGCGAACATGGCGTTGACGCCCAGATACATCTCCCAGTCCATGCGGGAATAGTTCATCAGCCCGACACGATAATGGAACAGCGGCCACAAGATGCCGTTGGAAAAATTCTGGTAAAACCCGTCATGCTGCGCGCGGGTCAGGTCGATGGTGGCATAGGTGACGTTCCCCACCTGGTCGATACCGGGGGTGGGGTCCCCCTCCATCTGCTCCACCTGCCGGCCGGACCAGCCAAACCACAGGGCATCCCCTTCACGCAGGGCATCTTTCAACCCGACGGCAAGCCCACCTGCGGGCTGGTTGCGCTCCCGCGGGGCGGGAACACGGTTCGATACGATAATCAGGCGCCCCATGTGTCAGCCCCCCCACATGCCAGTGCCCCAAGCCATGCCCGCACGGCGGCGGGATCGGTAAAGTCACGCGGGATGCGCAGGCCGATCCCGCCAAGTGCGACCGCCGCGCGTATCCCGTCCTCGTCCGTTACATCATCGCCGATGAACACGGGATAACGCCCCGCAAACGGCGCCGCCTTCATCAGATCACGCACCGCGTGGCCCTTATCGATACCGGCGGGACGGATTTCCCACGCCATCTTGGCTTCCTGCACATGGAAACGCGGGTCGGACACGACCCAGCCATCGGCCACCTCACGCAGGGCCGGACCGGCATCGGGCGCGCCACGGAAATGCAGGACAACGGCCGCCTTCTTGCGCTCGATCCGCACGCCGGGATATTTCGCCGCCAGCGCGTCCGCCTGCACCAGCCATGCGGACGGCACGGCCGGCAGGTTGGCGCGCACGATGGAACCGCCGGGGCTGCGGCGCACGGCGATGCCATGTTCCCCCGCCACGGCATAGGGCACATCGCCCAGGAAGAAGTCGATCTGGTCAATCGGGCGGCCCGAAATGACCGCCACCGCATTCCCGCATTTCGCCCGCAACCGCCGCAATGTCGCCAGCAGCCCGGCCTGCACCTTCACCGATTCGGGTGTCGGCGCGATTTCCACCAGAGTCCCGTCGAAATCCAGCAAGAACGCGGTCTTGTCCGGGGGGGGCATGTCGCCATGGCCAGGCAGGAAAGACATCAGGCTCATCATGTTTCATGACCTCCGGGAAACCGAACAGGCGAAAATATCGACGCAAACGAAGGGAACGGTAATGCCCGCCCCCCGTTTACGTGGCGTCGAACCATGCTTGCATATCAATGCAGCAAGAGTGGGGCAGCCGCCGAATTATCTTCCGCTGCCGGTGGCGGGGCGGCCATGGGCGCCACGGGGGACGACAGCGAAGGGGCTGCCGGGCGCGCCGGGGGCGGCGATGACGGCTGAGGCGGAAGGGGCGGCAACGGCGGAAGGGTCGTCGCCTGCTGCGGTGTGGCCGTCTGCGGTGTGGCCGGGGACGCCGCACCATCGGGTGTCATGGCGGCTGTCCCCAATGCCGCGGTAGAGGGGGCGGCAGGAACGTCGGCAGGGGTGGCCTGCTGCTGCACCACCGCAAGCGGCGGGGGAATCGGGGCGACATCCGCCCCGGCACACCCGACGACCTGCACGTCATAAAGCGGATTCTGGAAAAGGCCGAGCGCGGGTTCCTGCGTCAGCATCCAGCCATCAAAGGGGGTCATGCCCTCATGCGCGTCACGCACGGCAAGCCACGCCGCCGTGTCAGCAGGCAGCGTCGGCGGCCGTTCAAGACAGGCCCGCGCATGCAGCGTCAGGCTTTTGTAGGTCGCATCCTGCCCGGCGGGAATATTGAGGATCTGCACATGGGCATCAAGCTTGTCGAGGATACGCACGATCGCGACGCCACGCCCCTTCCACGTATCAGGCGGATACATCACGGGGGGCGCCAGCCACTGCGGCGCATCGGCATGGGCCACAACAGGAAGGGCCATGCCCCCGCACAGCAGCAAGCTGGCGAAGGCAGCAACACGCATCTGCCGGATCATGCGTGCGGGCTCCGCATCCTGTTGACCAGTTCAGTCAGGATACGCCGCATCTGCGCCTCATCCACACCCATCAGGATCGCATCCTCGAACGCGTCGCGCATGACATCATGCAGTTCGACATAATTTTCACGCAGCACCACCAGTTTTTCCCGACATGACACCGGCTGTCCATCGGGTTGGGGCCAGATCGCGGGAATCGCATCATCTTCACTCTCACCGTGTCCCATCGTCACGGCGCCTTGCCCACGGCAGGCGCATCAAGTGGCGCAAGAGGGGGTGGGGCAGATGTGGGAGTGCCAGACGTGGCAGGGGAAGGTGCGACAGAGGCAGGCGCAACAGGGGAAGTTACTACAGGGGACGCGCCGGACTGCTGCGCATGGGCACGCGCCTGATTGGCCTGCGTCAATGTGTCGGTGACGGAGAAGATGAACTTGCTAAGCAACTGTTCGAGGCTGATGGACCCCTGCGTTTCCCCGATCGTGGCGCCGGGGCGCAGCATCCTGTCATCCCCGCCGGGGGACAACGCGATATATTTCCCGCCCAACAGGCTGTCACTGGTGATGATGGCCGCCGTATCATCGGGCAGCCTGATATCGGGGCGCACCGTAAAGGTCACGCCCGCGGCGAATGTTTTGGGGTCAACCCGTTCCTCAACGACCTGTCCCACCGTAATCCCGGCAAGGCGCACGTCCGACCCGACGGCAAGCCCGTCGATATGCGCGAACGATGCATTCAGGCGGTATCCACTTTCGGCGGGCCGGCCCTTGTCAATCACGGCATAGGCCAGAAACCCGCCCAGCAATGCAAGGACCGCGAACCCGGCCAGAAGATCAGCCGGCTTCCGTTCCGGACGTGCTGAAACCGCAGCAACCATGACGCGATGCTTTCCCAAAATCGATCAGCATCACCCATAACAGGTTATGCCGTGCGTTTCACCCTTCGGGGAACCATGCATCATAATCGCTGGTGGTTGAAGCCCGCTGCCCGCCGCGATAATCGCTGCCGGGCGGGCGATAGGCATCGGGCGTGCCGGTCTGGTTGGGCTGGTACGGGGCCTGCCACGCCTTGCGCGCGCTTTCGGGCAAGGGGGCGTCATCGACATGATGCAGCCATCCCCACCATTCCGGCGGGACGGCGGACGCATCCTCCCCCTTGTGATAGATGACCCAGCGTTCGTGCCGCTTCAGACCTCCACCGGTCCGGTTGGCCGTACGGGCCTCATAATAGCACCGGCCATCGGCATCCTTGCCAACCAGCCGGCCCTTGAATCTGGTATAGATACGGGTGCCGAGATTTGCCATGACCCGCAACCTAGCGACATTTTCCGCGAACACGGCGTCACATCTGCGGGATCGCGCACATATCGTGCCCATATCGCACGCATCACGCCGCGACCGTGCCGCCGCCAATGGCCCCATGCGTCATTCACACAAAGTTATCCCCCATATCCACGATATACAGTGGAATGTATAGTTGCGACTCCCCTTCCACCGGGTTCCGGCCGGATGGCAGGCGGGGATAAACTGCCCCCATGACAGCACGAAGCCACTGGAACGGCGTTCGCATGCGTACCGTGCAGGCCGCCGCGGACCCCGACGATACCCCCCGCACCGTCACACTTCCCGCCGATTGGGACGATACGGCGGCGGAAGCGCTTGCGCGGCTGACGCCGGGCCACCGTCCCATCGACCTGACGCACGAGGCGGCGCGATGGATTGATGACCTGTGCGCGGGCGATACCGCCGGGCCGGCCATCGAACCGGTCGCGCGCTCGCTCTCGTGCCTGCTGCTGCTGCGCCAGGCCGCCCCGACAGAGGCGCTGTGGCACGGGCATTTCGACCGCAGGCCGGGATTTATCGTCAACCTTGCCGCATTCGTGCATCCCGACATCGGCTTCCGTGCCGATGATTTTGTGGCCGCGCTGCGCCTGCTGGCCCGCGTGCTGCGCGCCATCGCGCAACAGAAGGCGGCGCTGCGCAACGGGGAACTGCCGCTTGGTGATCCCGCACCGACCCCGGCCACGATGCCCGATGACATGGCGGGAACACGCACGATGGTCGCGGGGGAAATCCTGCTGACCAACCTTGATGCCTGCCTTGCGGGCCTTGGCCTTGATTACAATAGCGAGGGCGGACGCGACGCGGCATGCAGCCTTGTCGCGCTGGCGACGCTGGTGGCCCACGCAGGCGAAGGCGCGGACGCCCTGCCCCTGCCGCCCGTGCGCAGCGTTGTCCCCGGCGTGAACCAGATCGCACGCACCGTATGGCAGGATGCGGCGGTGGAAACCGAACGCCCCATGGCACGTGTGGAAACCGGCTTTTCCGCCCCCGGCCCGATCGACGCACTGCTTGGGGTCGAAGCATGCGGGCTGGCCCCGGCATTTTCCCCCCTGCGTCCCGACGGGCGCCTGGCGACAAGCACGCTGGCGCGACTGGCATGCCGTGGCCTGACGCTGGAGGCTGCTTTTGCCGCCACACTGGCGGGCGATGTCGTGCTGCCCCTGCCTGATGCGTCCTCCCACCAGTCGATGTATCGCGCGCTTGCCGGGTTTATCGACCGCATGCCACCACGCCCCGATTGCGTGCGTGACACGTTGCAGACCCGCGCACTGCTGGAACGTGGCGTGCGCCGCCCGTTGCCCCCCCGCCATGGCGGCTTTACCCAAAAGGCCAGTGTCGGCGGTCACCGCCTGTACCTGCGCACTGGCGAATACGAAGACGGGACGCTGGGCGAAATCTCGATCACGCCCACGCGCGAAAGCCCGATGACACGTGGCCTGATGGACAGTCTGGGACAGGCCGTCAGCATCGGCCTGCAATATGGCGCGCCGCTGGAAACCTATATCGAGGCCTTTGCCTACAGCCATTTCGGCCCAGCCGGGACGGTCGAAGGTGATGCGGTTGCATCCTATGCGACATCCATGCTGGACTACGCCTTCAGGGCATTGTCCGATGCCTATCTTGGCCGCAGGCTGCCTGATGCCCCGCATGAGGACAGCATGATACCGACGCCATCGCCCATGCTGCCGCTGGACCTTCCTGCGCGTGAACATGCCGCACAGGGGCACATGGCCAAGGGACACCCGGCCAATGGGCATTCGGGCGGTGACAATGACGAAACGCCGCCACCGCGACGCGGCAGGCTGCGGCTGGTTGTATGACGGCGCACGTGCGCCAGTGAAAAACAGGGATTGATCCGATGTCCGCACACACCCCCGAAGAGCGCCTCAAGCAGCATGGCATTGTCCTGCCGACGCCTGCCGCCCCGGTTGCCAATTACGTCGCCGCCGTCATCAACGGCTCCTCCCTGATTGTATCGGGGCAGTTACCGCTGGTGGATGGCAAGCTGTATGCCACCGGAAAGCTGGGCGACAATGTCGCAGTGGAACTGGCGGTGGAGGCCGCACGATACAGCATGATCAACGTCATCGCGCAGGTAAAGGCCGCCATTGGCGACCTGTCGCGCGTAAAGCGGGTCGTGCGCCTTGGTGGTTTCATTGCCTGCACGCCTGACTTCACACAGCATGCGACTGTCATGAACGGCGCATCCGACCTGGCCGTTGCCGTGTTTGGCGATGCCGGGCGTCATGCGCGTTCGACCGTGGGCGTGCCCTCCCTGCCGCTGGATTCGGCGGTAGAGGTCGAAGGCCTGTTCGAAATCGCCTGATCCACGATTGCGGGCCTTCCTGTCGAGATGCGAAGGCCCGCCGCACGACATGCGGGGATAACGCGATGTCTTCCACCCGCCCCCCGGCCCGGCCGGGCCTGACCCTTCACCGTCGCATCGCGGAGATTGCGGCCACGCAGTGGGATCTGTGCGCAGGCGACGACAATCCGTTCGTCAGCCATGCCTTCCTCTGCGCGCTTGAAGATAGCGGGTCGGTCGATGCACGCACCGGATGGCTGCCACAGCATATGGTCCTGCGCATGACCGACGGGTCCATCGCCGCGGTGGCCCCGATGTATGTCAAATCGCATTCATTCGGCGAATATGTGTTCGATCAGCAATGGGCCCGCGCATTCGAGGACGCGGGTGGCGCCTATTACCCCAAACTACAGGTCGCCGTGCCGTTCTCCCCGGTGCCAGGGCCGCGCCTGCTGGTGCGCGCGGACCTGCGCGGGGATGCACACATGGCGCGTACGCTGATTGCGGCCCTGCGGCAGGTCTGTGGCGAACTGGGCCTGTCTTCCACCCATGTGACATTCTGCGAACCGGGCGAATATGACCTGATGGGGGACGAAGGATGGCTTCAGCGGCTGGGGGTGCAGTATCACTGGGACAATCCCGGTTATGGCGGATTTGACGATTTTCTTGGCACCCTTGCCTCGCGCAAGCGCAAGACACTCCGACGCGAACGCCGCGACGCCAACAATTGTGGCCTGGTGTTCGAAACCCTACGCGGCCCCGACATTACCGAGGAACTGTGGGATCATTTCTATCGCTTCTACCTTTCCACCGTGGACCGAAAATGGGGCAGCGCCTACCTGCGTCGCCCGTTCTTCTCCCTTCTGTCGCAACGTCTGGGCGCGCGGGTCGTCCTGATGATCGCGCGACAACAGGACGGGACGCCGGTTGCCGGGGCGCTGAACCTGATGGGCCGCGATACGCTCTATGGCCGCAACTGGGGTTGTGAACGTGGCGACTGGCCCTTCCTGCATTTCGAACTCTGTTATTACCGCGCCATGGATTTCGCCATCAGCCACGGCCTGCGCCGGGTGGAGGCGGGCGCACAGGGCGAACACAAGTTGCAACGTGGCTATCGCCCATGCCTGACCCATTCCGCGCACTGGATCGAACATCCGGGCCTGCGCCATGCGGTGGCGGAATTCCTGGGCCATGAACGTACCGCCATCCTTGGCGAGATGCAGGCCCTTGATGCCATGACCCCTTACCGCACATCTGACTGACCCCTGCCGGAAACAGCCTGACGGCGCGGCCGGTATCCCTTTTTACAGCAGATATCGTCCAACCCGGACATCGCCTTCCGGCGTCATGTAGCAACGACGGCTCCAGAACGACTGCCCCAGCACCCTGTCAATCATATGCGCGCGCTCCCGACAGAGACCTGTCCGTGGCCTGCATGTGCCGCATGCGTCGGTGTTGTATGGCGGTGTGACGCATGTCATGCGCATGCGCGCATCATGATGGTAGGATGCCCCCGCTCCAGCGCCCCGCACATACGGGCCTGATGACGAGGGAGGAATAACGCCATGCATGCCATGAGACTGAACGCCCCGCACACAGCGCTGCAATGGACGGTCCTGCCGGACCCTGCCCCGGGACCGGGACAGATCCGTGTCAAGGTCGGGGCCTGTGGCGTCTGTCGCACCGACCTGCATGTTGTGGATGCCGACCTGCCCTTTCCCGGCCATCCCCTGACGCCGGGACATGAAATTGTCGGTCGCATCGACGCGCTTGGCGCCAATGTCACGGACCTGCATATCGGCCAACGCGTCGGCATCCCATGGCTGGGCCATACATGCGGGCATTGTCATTATTGCGATACCGGGCGGGAAAACCTGTGCGATCACCCGCTCTTCACCGGATATACGCGTGATGGCGGCTATGCCACCATGGCCGTGGCGGATGCGCATTTCGCCTTCCCCCTGCCCGATGGCACAGATGACGTGACCATGGCCCCCCTGCTGTGCGCGGGCCTGATCGGATGGCGCTCACTGGTGATCGCAGGCAAGGACGCGCAGAGTATCGGCCTGTACGGGTTCGGCGCCGCCGCCCACATCATCGCACAGGTTGCACTGTGGCAGGGACGCCGGGTCTATGCCTTTACCCGGCCTGGCGATACGAAGACACAGGATTTCGCCCGCGACCTTGGCGCGACATGGGCGGGCGGATCTGATGAGGCCCCACCTGAACAGCTTGACGCGGCGATCATCTTCGCCCCGGTAGGCGCACTCGTGCCTGCTGCGCTGAAGGCCGTACACAAGGCCGGGCGCGTCGTATGCGCGGGCATCCATATGAGCGAGATCCCGGCATTCTCATATGACCTGCTGTGGGAGGAACGGCAGCTTGTCTCGGTCGCGAACCTGACGCGACAGGATGGGATAGACTTCCTCGAACTTGCCCCGCGCGTGGGGGTTCGCACGAAAACCACGCCCTATCCCCTGCGTGATGCCAACCGTGCGCTTGATGACCTGCGCCATGGCCGTTTCGAAGGGGCAGCCGTCCTCGTTCCCTGATACGTGCGGATCGCAAGGAATTTTCGCGGCATTGATGAAAATGCAAAATTTCTTCGATGCCCCCTTCTCCCGAAGCGGCCATGTCCAAAAGCCTCCCGGCCCAAATCAGGCGGCGCGCCTTGGAACATGTCCGGGAAATCAGGGCGCCAAAAGCAGCCCTGACCGTTTTTTCACGACGCTCCACGGCTGGTCACTGAGATGGGTCGAAGGTGCGTCACGGCCGGGAACGGGCGCGGGCGGGCCTGTCATGAGGCCCCCCGATCATGCGTGACAAGCCGTGCGTGAGCATCCCGCGCAAAGCGACGTTGGGCATGGCCCGTCATTATTGCTGGCATTTCGGGCCATCTTTCTTTATGCACCCCCTTCCCCCATGACGCATGAAGGGCCGGCGGCCTCTCCTCCTGCGTCGCCCTGAATTTACTCTGCCCGGATTGCTTCATAATATGCCGTTTCCTGAAACCCATCCCGCACTTCAGCGCGCGCTGGACGAACAGGGGTATGAAAACCCCACGCCCGTACAGACCGCCGTTCTCGACGTCGCCGCCGACGGGCGTGACCTCCTCGTGTCGGCCCAGACCGGGTCGGGCAAGACGGTCGCCTTTGGCCTGGCGATGGCCGATACGCTGCTGGGCGGTGACGAACGCCTGGGTCCCGCCGGCGCACCGCTTGCGGTTATCATCGCCCCCACGCGCGAACTGGCCATGCAGGTCACGCGTGAACTGACATGGCTGTACGCGGCGGCAGGCGCGCGCATCGTCTCGTGCATCGGGGGGATGGACGCCCGACGCGAGGCACGCGCCCTGCAGATCGGCGCGCATATCGTCGTCGGCACGCCCGGCCGCCTGTGTGACCATCTGTCACGCGGGCGTCTGGTCATGACGGACCTGCGGGTGGTCGTGCTGGACGAAGCGGACGAGATGCTTGACCTCGGCTTTCGTGACGAGCTTGAACAGTTGCTTGACGCGATGCCGAAAACGCGGCGCACACTGCTGTTTTCCGCCACGATCGCGCGCGAGATCGCCTCGCTTGCCAAGCGTTACCAGCATGATGCCCTGCGTATCGACACCCTGTCGGGCACCAAGCAACATGCGGATATCGAATATCGCGCACTGCTGACGGATGCACGGGAAATCATTCCGTCCGTTGTCAATGTCCTGCGCGAAACCGACAGCCCGACGACGATGGTGTTCTGCGCCACGCGTGAACTGGTGCGCCATCTGCAATCCGCGCTGGTGGAACGCGGCTTCTCCTCCGTTGCGCTGTCTGGTGAACTGGGGCAGGCCGAACGCACCCGCGCGATCGACAGCCTGCGCAAGGGCCAGGCCAGCGTCTGCGTCGCAACCGACGTGGCGGCGCGCGGCATCGACATTCCCGCGCTGGCACTGGTGGTGCATGCCTCCCTGCCGACCGACCCGGCCACCCTGCTGCACCGTTCGGGCCGCACGGGCCGCGCGGGACGCAAGGGCGTCTGCGTCCTGATGGTGCCGGTATCGCAGCGCCGCCGCGCAGAACGTCTGATGATGGGGGCCAAGATTTCGGCCACATGGTCCGCCGTGCCCAGCGCGGAAGAAATCCGTGTGCTTGATACACAGCGCCTGCTGGCGGACCCGGCCCTGTCCGCCGCCGTGCCCGAGGCGGATCATGAACTGATTGCCCGCCTGACGGAAGGCCATTCTCCCGAACAGTTGGCGGCCGCCCTGTTGCGCAGTTATCGCGCACACCTGCCGCAGCCGGAAAACGTGCGTCAGATCACGCCTGACACCCGCGCACCGCGCGCCGAAGGCCCCCGTGCGCCACGCGAAGGCCGCGATCATGCCCCGCGTGAGCCGGGATCATGGTTTTCCATGAGCGTCGGACGGCAGGACAAGGCAGACCCGAAATGGCTGGTGCCGCTGATCTGCCGCCTTGGCGGGGTGCGCAAGTCCGATATCGGCGCGATTCGCATCGCCGATACGCAGACCCTGTTCGAAATCACGCCCGATACGGCGGAAAAGTTCAGTTCCTGCATCGCCGCGATCGACAATGACGAGGTACAGATCGCCCCGGCATCCGCCCCCCCCGGTGGCGGTATGGGCCCGCGCCGTTCCATGGGGCCGCGTGGCCCTGGTGGACGCCCGCCCGCCGGTGCCCGTCGTCCGCGTCCCTTTGGTGGCGGGGGTGGGCATGGTGGCCCGCGTGGGGGCGCACCCGGATCGTCACGCAAGCGCAGCGCACGACCGGCCTGAACGGTCTGACCTGACGGCGTTCCGAGACAACTAAAAGAATGTTTGAAAACAACTCATTGATAAAAAACAAGAGAAGTGTTTGGGTGCCGCCTTTTTTTAAAAGGCGGCGTCTTCTGAAGCTTTTTGGAAAAAGCTTCACCAAAAACTTTTATGATTTCAGGATGTTATCGAGCCTGACTTTTCAAACAGTCTCTAAGGAATATTGGGTGCTGTCCTTTTGCGACGGGACAGAACCCAACATCTTGGACCCTGCCCCAGAAAAATTGTGATCCCCAGGCAGGATAGCCACGGTTGTTTGGGACAAGTCCCGGGGACAAAAAGAAATGGCGCGTATCGCGGGGCACACCGCAATACGCGCCATTGTCGTTCCCTGTCCCCGTGATGGGAAAGGGATCAGGCGTTACTGCCCGCCGCCCAGCAGGCTATCGACATCGGAACGCGTCTGGTTGCGCATGTTGTTCCAGTTCTGCTTTTCCGCGGCGCCAGCATTGCGGATCTGGTCCATCTTCTGCTGTGGGGCATTACGGATCGTATCAAGACGATTGCGACCATTCTGCACGCGCTGGTCCAGGTTCGAACGTTCGTTCGCCAGCTTCTGCTCCTCTGCCTTGCGGGCACGGTCCCAGCGGCCGGTCGTATTATCACGCAACTGGTTTTCCTTGTCCTTCAGGGCCTGCTGGCGCTGCTGCATCTGCGCGTTGCTCTTGTCACGATAGGCCTGCAGACGGTTGTTCGCACAATCCCCCGCCTGCGCCGCACGATCCAGCACGTCCCAGCTTGGCGTGGTTGAGTTCTGGCTGCAATCCGTGGCGTGCGCCGCAGGGGAAAGGGCGAAAACAGCACCGGACAGACTCGCTGCAAGAAAAAAACGATTAAACTTCATTATTACCCTCATCAACTGCAAGATAAGCTGGTCCGACTGGAAACAACCACGGACATATGGCTGCATTTGGACAAGGTTGTGTCAAAATCGCACCCTGTCGCCCTGCACCTCACATAATGTCCCCCTCCGCCGGACGGGAGACCCCATAACACATGGCTGCCTTTTCCGTGGCACAAGGGACACGAAACCCGCCCAATTCGGTTATATTGAAAAATAGCATATTTATTAAAATATTGTGATGATGTATACTGATGGTTCGCCATTGAAAGCTTTGCATTTTCTTATCGACATTCATGATGATACGTCCTTCATGCGGCCACCGACGCGGGTTTTGCGTCCCTGGGCCCCGCCAGCCTGCCGCATCGGCACCGGCTGGCGCTGTGCCCATGCGACAGGGTGACTGACGCCATGTGGGACCAGCCTTATCTTGAGACCTGCTGCCGTTCGGCCCTGCACCGCCTGAGCCTGAGTGAACAGGCCGGGCGCCCGGCGGGGCTGCCGGATACACCGTGCCTGGAACGGCTGGCGGGAATGGGGCTGGCCCTGCAACGCGATGACGGGCGGTTTGTAATTTCAGCAACAGGAACCAAACGGCATTGCAGCGAAATCATGAAACGGCCCTGACATGATCAGCCATGAAGACATCTGGCGGGCGCTGGATCTTCTGGCGACGGAACGCGGCATGACCCCATCGGGACTGGCCCGCGCGGCGGGGCTGGACAGCACGACCTTCAACCCCTCCAAACGCATGACATCATCGGGGCGGCCGCGCTGGCCCGGGACCGAAAGTCTGGCGCGCACACTGTCGGCCACCGGCATCTCGCTCGAAGGGTTCGGGCGGTTGATGACCGGCCATGGCGACAGGCTGGGCGGGACGCATCATGCGCACCTCATGATCGTGCCATTTTCGGAACTGGGGCAGGCCGAACTGTTTGACGAATCCGGCCTGCCCAGTGGCGACCGTTGGGAAACATGGGATTTCCATGGGTTGGCGGACCATCATTCCTACGCGGTACTGGTCGATTCCGATAACATGGAACCGATCTTTCGCGCCGGGACCGTACTTGTGGTCTCCCCCACCGCTGCGATCCGGCAGCATGACCGCGTATTGCTGCATGGTCCTGATTCCCATGCCTGTTGCGGGATCGTGACCGACCGGTGGCATGACGTGCCCCTGACCGCGCCGCTGCATGAACGAATCCGTATTCGTGGCGTTGGGCGCATAGAGGGGGAAACCATCGAAATGGACGGCGATACACGTGTTCACCGCATTGCGATGGCCTGCCTTTGACCATTGCCGCAGGTTCAGGCGCGACGGCCCCTGAAAACAGGATTAATTCATGATGTCCCGGCTGACTTTTGGCAATTTTTACCTTATGTCTCGCGCATGACTGACACGCCCCTTTCCCTGATCCGCAATTTCTCGATCATTGCCCATATCGACCATGGGAAATCGACGCTGGCCGATCGCCTGATCCAGGCCTGTGGCGCGCTGACACAGCGCGAGATGACGAACCAGGTCCTTGACAACATGGACCTTGAACGTGAACGCGGCATTACGATCAAGGCACAGACCGTGCGCCTGACCTATCCGGCAAAGGATGGCAAGACCTATATCCTGAACCTGATGGACACGCCGGGCCATGTCGACTTCGCCTATGAGGTCAGCCGTTCGCTGGCGGCATGCGAGGGATCGCTGCTGGTGGTTGATGCGTCACAGGGGGTGGAGGCGCAGACGCTGGCAAATGTGTATCAGGCCATCGACGCCAACCATGAGATCGTGCCAGTCCTGAACAAGGTGGACCTGCCCGCCGCTGACTGCGAACGCGTCAAGGCGCAGATCGAGGAAGTCGTGGGCATCGACGCCGAGGACGCGGTGGAAGTTTCCGCCAAGACCGGCCTGAACATCGAGGCGGTACTCGAAGCCCTGGTCACGCGCCTGCCCCCGCCAAAGGGCGATGCCGAAGCCCCGCTCAAGGCGCTGCTGGTCGATAGCTGGTATGACCCCTATCTTGGGGTCATCACACTGGTCCGTGTGAAGGAAGGCCGCCTGAAGAAGGGCATGCGCATTCGCATGATGTCCACCGGCGTGGTTCACAATGTTGACCAGGTGGGCGTATTCGCCCCGCGCCTGACCCCGATGGATGAACTTGGCCCGGGGGAAATCGGCTATATCAACGCGGCGATCAAGACGGTGGCCGATTGTAACGTGGGCGATACCCTGACCGATGACCGGCGCCCCGCCGACATGCCCCTTGCGGGGTTCAAGCCATCCGTACCGGTGGTATGGTGCGGGCTGTATCCCATCGTCGCCGATGATTTCGAGAAGCTGCGCGACAGCCTTGCCAAACTGCGCCTGAATGATGCGTCGTTCCATTACGAGGCCGAGACCTCCGCCGCGCTGGGCTTTGGTTTCCGCTGTGGTTTCCTTGGGCTTTTGCATCTGGAAATCATCCAGGAACGCCTCAGCCGGGAATTCAACCTCGACCTGATCGCCACGGCCCCATCGGTCGTCTATCGCCTGTGGCGCACCAATGGCGCGATGGAGGAACTGCATAACCCCGCCGACATGCCCGACGGATCGCTGATTGAACGTATCGAGGAACCGTGGATCAAGGCGACGATCATGGTGCCTGACGAATATCTGGGCGCGGTGCTGACGCTGTGTACGGAACGGCGCGGGATACAGCAGGACCTGACCTATGTTGGCAACCGGGCGATGGCGGTCTATCGCCTGCCGTTGAATGAAGTGGTCTTTGACTTCTATGACCGGTTGAAATCCGTCTCACGCGGGTATGCCAGCTTTGACTACCAGATGGACACTTATGAAGAGAGCGAGCTTGTGCGCATCTCCATCCTTGTCAATCAGGAACCTGTGGATGCGCTGTCCTTTATCGCGCACCGTTCAGCAGCCGAAACGCGGGGACGTGCGATCTGCGCGAAGCTGAAGGAGCTGATCCCCCGGCAGTTGTTCAAGATCGCAATTCAGGCATCCATCGGCAGCCGTATCATCGCACGTGAAACACTCGGCGCGATGTCCAAGGATGTGACGGCCAAATGTTATGGCGGCGACATCTCGCGCAAGCGCAAGCTTCTGGACAAGCAGAAGGAAGGCAAAAAGCGCATGCGTCAGTTCGGCAAGGTGGAAATCCCGCAGAGTGCGTTCCTTGCCGCGCTGAAGATGGATCACTGATACACGACGCGGCACCGCACGATTATCCCGTGAATCAGTGGGATAATCGTGCCGTTTTCCCCTTGCGCTTGGGCGAATTGCTGCTATGTTCCGCACCCGTCAGGCAGGATTAGCGTCCCGTTACTGACCGGTTGGAGAGATGGCCGAGCGGCTTAAGGCGCACGCTTGGAAAGCGTGTGTGCGTTAATAGCGTACCGTGGGTTCGAATCCCACTCTCTCCGCCAATCATTTCCAGAAAATCGCAGAATACAGCCATTTTCCAGGGGTCATTTTTTGGCTTACCCCCCTTAATGCCCCTCTTAAAACTGTCGCTTGGACGGCTTTAGCAGGCAGTATGGGGTGCATATTTGTTTTGATAACGTAATGAAATAGGTTGACCTATAAAATGAGGATGTAGGTGTGAGGGTGTTACCCCTACACATAAAAAAAGGGCCTCCATCTCTGGAAGCCCCTTACCTGTCCTGATTTCCTTTGCGGGCCGTCCTGACTTTCGCCCGCCTGCCATCACCCGGCCACCTCCCTGCCCGTCAGGGCAAACCAGCGGCGCAGGCTGGTATCCATCACCTCATCGGTCATGCGGTCCCGCTCCACTTCCCCGATGCTGCGCTCCGTCCACAAATTCCTTCCAGCACCGGCGATCAGCGCCAAGGGCGGCCATGGTGGCCTTGCGGATGGGACTGCTCATTTGGCTCTCACCCGGCGCTCATCGGGGATACCCAGCCATGCCACATCCAGTTCGGTGTGGAGGCGCTTTACCCATCCATGCATCCACTGCACGGGGACAGGTTCTGAGGCGGAGATCAGGGCATCCAAGATTTCAGCCAAAGACCCCAAATCGCATACGATGGCATGCACACGCTCTTTCGGTGTCTCGCTCATCGGGCCACCTCCACCGGTGCGGTCACTGTGGGGTGGGGTTTCGCGCTGCTGTGACGCAGAACCTCCGGCTGGGCGAACCCGGCCAGGGCGAGCAGGAGCAGCGCGGGGAAGATCAGCCCGGCCGCCAGATGCTCGGATGTGAGTAAGGGGTCTTTCCCGGCTTTGGGAAAAAGGAAGCCGAGTACGCTTGTACCCAGCCGGGAGCATGCCCATGTGTGTCTGGGCGTGCTATAGGCACGATTAGCCATTGCCGAAACTCCGGTTCGGTTGTGGTTAAGGCCGGTTGGAAGTTGCCGCTTCCTTCCGGCCTGCTTTTTTGGTAACCAATAAAAATGATAGCGTCAATAACTGGTAACCAAAAAAACAGAGGTCGGCCTAAAACAGGCGAACGATCTCATGTAGCTGCTCGCGTCACCGATGAAGAAATGAGGTTGATTGATGCATGGGCAGCCAGTCACGGCATCACCCGTGCAGAAGCCATCCGCCGCCTAATTGCGAAGGGACTTGAGGCGGATAAAGAGTAAAATCGAACAAGTTTTCCGTTTGATTCAATGCGTATGGGAATATTATTTAGAAACCGTATATCTGTAATTTTCTGAAAAGATTTTCATAGAATTGCCTTAATTCGTAACTTTTAGAAAATTTCTAAGAGAGACGAATATGTCAGACGATTTTCGGCAAAAGTTTAAAGCATTTTCAGAACGCATGGTTGGTCTTGCTCCGCGTTGCAGCAATGAAGAAGCCACAAAAATGTTCCTTGTTCTGCCATTTTTGCAGTTCTTGGGATATGACATCATGAATCCGGACGAAGTGTGCCCGGAACATCACGCAGATTTTTCAGAAAAATACAAAAATAGAGTAGACTATGCTGTCCTTCGTGAAGGACAGCCGGTAATTGCAATCGAGTGTAAGGCACTAGGTGCGCCATTGAAAGATGACCGAGGACAGTTAAAGTCATATTTTAATGCAGCCCACACAGTAAAAATGGGCGTTATCACTGATGGCCTAGTTTATGAGTTCTATGCAGACTCAGATGAGCCAAATATGATGGACCCGACCGCCTTTCTATCATTTGACCTTCGGGAGATTGCAAAAGGGAAGATTGAGGACTCCGTTGTCGACGGGTTGAAAAGTCTTCAAAAGTCCAACTTCGACCCTGAAAATATTGGGGCAGAAGCCAAACGCAAGCTGGTTTTCCAAAATCTCGTTCAGCAGATCGAGGATCTTGCAGCATCACCCAGTGAGGCGTTTGTGCGCCTTTTGCTGCAAAATATTGGCCTCAAGCATATTCGCGCCAAGGCAGTCGCCGAGTATATGGACCTGACAAAAAGCGCCTTCGCTGAGTTCGTGAACCTTCGCATTCTCCAGAGACTAGACCTCCCGGTAAAGGACAAGGAAGCTGACAAGCCGGTTCTGGTTGCCGATGTCCCGAAGGTAGATCCCGATGCAAAACCCGCAGATGGTATCATCACGACAGAAACCGAGTTGGAAGTTTATGAGTATGCCAAACGGCGGCTCGCGTTCTTGGCGGATAGTGACGAATTATTCGATGCTATAACCAGTATTGAATATAAAGATTACAAAGGAAAATTTGTAGTATTCTACCGAAAGGAGCGGGCTGGACGTCTGTTCGATTTTTATGAGGATAAGGGTATCAAATATACGTTCGACTTCGGTGAAGAATTTGGGGGTGAGTTTGAATCAGATGAACTGGGCGGCATAGACGATCAACTTCTCAGTGTGTTTAAAGCCCGCGTTGAAGCCATGGGTGCAAAAGGAAAGCGATCCAAGGTTGACGCGTAGTGCTGTCGAACTCAGGATGGCATTCCTGCGATGGCACGTAAAAAAGGAATGGGCTTTGGGCCAAGGATTCCCAGCCTGAGAAAGAAGATTGCGGCAAGGACATCCTACAAACGCTATATAAGGCACAATCTTGGCTTTAAGGCCCCGCGCGGTTGGGGGTGGCTGACCAATCCAAGGAAAGCCGCCTACAACCGAGTCTATTACCAGAAAAACAAACTGTGGAATGGCCTTCTAGGGTGGGTGGTCATCGGGTTTATTGTGGCAGTGCTGCTTGGAGCATTCCATTAATACCCTGCCGAGAATGGCGGTGGGGGGTGCGGTTGAGGAAGGAAGAAGCGTGACGGTGAATATCGGAATCCCTCACGGGGCACGCATCCGCGTAGAAAATGCTCTGATGAAATGGCAACGTAAGCATGGTGCAAATGGATACATTGCAGCTTTGGGCACAGCCCTTGACGGTCGCGACGTGCTGATGAATGCACCAAGCGCATTAGTAGATTTCCTACGACAAGAGGGAATAGAAGTAACTATCGAAAAATAAAAGAGGTAAATATGTCGTTTTTAGGCGATCCCGTAGAAAAAGATGGAGAGATAATTGGATGGTATTCAATAAATAAAGGAATGATAAGCGTAACAAGTGCACAAAACTATAAATCAAAAACTACCAGAGTCTCAAACGGTGGATCAAATGAAGCGTTTGCTCGTCTCATATTAAGCGAATCTTGGGCACGCGCATGAGCAACGGCGAGATCATCCTCTATACGACTGAGGACGGCAAACAGACGATTCAGCTTCGGGCCGTGAATGGATCAGTCTGGCTTAGCCAATCTGAAATCGGGGAGCTATTCAGCACCTCAAAACAGAATGTTAGTTTACATATCAAGAACATATTCCAAGAGGGGGAGCTTGAATCAGGGGCAACCGTCAAGGATTACTTGACAGTTCAAACCGAAGGCGAACGCCAAGTTGAACGCCAGATTCAGGTCTATAATCTTGACGTGATTCTAGCGGTAGGCTTCCGTGTCCGCTCCCCACGTGGCACCCAGTTCCGGCGATGGGCGAACACTGTTCTAAAGGAGTATCTCGTCAAAGGCTTTGCCATGGACGATGAACGCCTGAAAGACCCCTCTTTCGACTACTTCGACGAACTGCTCGAACGCATCCGCGATATTCGAGCCTCCGAAAAATTATTCTACCAAAAATTACGCGACATTCTTGCGCTCAGTGAGGATTATGACCCTCAGAGCAAGCAGGCACGCGATTTCTACGCCACGATCCAGAACAAGATGCTGTATGGCATTACAGGTCATACGGCGGCAGAGCTTATCTCTGAGCGTTCTGATGCCCGTGCCCCGAACATGGGACTGACAGCATGGAAACATAGACGTGTCCGAAAAGAAGACGTGACGATTGCCAAGAACTACCTTGGTCAGAAGGAAATCCGCGAACTCAACCAGATCGTAACCATGTTCCTAGATGCTGCTGATTTCCGGGCGCAACGCCGTCAGGTCATCAGGCTGTCAGAATGGGACGGGATACTTGATGACTTTCTGCGATCTAACGAACTAAACGTCCTTCATGGCAATGGTACGCGGTCAAAGGCAACCGCTGATAAACTGGCCCATGATCGCTATGATGAGTTCAATACTGCCCGCAAAGCAGCGGAACGGTTGCAGGCCGCTAATGAGACCGACATTGATGTGAGCGCCGCCTTGGGAGACATTGAAAAACAAACTCGTCTCACACGTCGCCGCAGCGCCAAAGCCAAAAAATAAGCCCCCTAATCAGGCTTGATCGCTTATCCGGGCGGGACGCAATCCCCGATCTCTTGGCCTAGCCCTCTTCGCGGCATAAGAGGTGCCAGGTTAGTTACCTGCGGCTAGCAGGTGCGTGAGGTAGCCGTTCTCACCTCACCGGACCTCCCATAGATTGCGATCAGAGAGAGAGCCGTCAACCCTTCATAACATTGCAGCACACCAGCAGATCACCCGCGTCAACGTCGAGCATGCAATGCAAGTCAGGCCGGTGCCTACGTAGGCACACACATCTTGCCAGCCCAGATTTGTTCCAACTCAGCCCGAGATGGCCCTAAACGGCCCGGACAAGCTGTTTCTTGGCTTAGGGCCAAGTCGGGCCATTTGAGGCCGAACAAGACAGAAAACGGATCGGCAAGATGTGTGACCCTACCTGTGGTCACGGCCTTACTCGCGCTTCGCACTCAATGGCTTCAGGTGTTGAGACGCATTGGAGCAGGTTGAAGGGAACTGCTTTGATTCCCGTTTGAAAAAAAATCAAACGCAGCCTGTCTCTCGCGTGCGCGCGCGTACTGCGCTACTAATCCCGGCATTGCCGGGGTAGTTCAGCCCGCAATATGATGCGGCATGACAGGCACCAAACCCATATCCGAATGGACACCGCCGGAGGTGGTGGACGTATTCAGCATCAGGCGAGGCGCACGAAATCCACAAAGTCGCTACTGCCCAATGTCACAGGCCGCATTTGCCAGGCGGTATGGCTTTACCGCTTCTGCCATGGCCGACTGGGAGCAGGGACGCCGGAAGCCTGATCCAGCAGCCCGCACCTTGCTGGCGATGATCCAGAAGGATCAGCAGGCCGTGGACCGGCTATTGGGCCACAAAGACGCTGCACCCCCTAAGTAGGTGGGGCAGCGTCGCGCGCGCGTGCGCACGGACAAATTAAGTCATGAAAACCTGACAAAACCAGATATTCAGGCCTCGCGCACGCGCGCGCACTTGGTGCGGAAACCTCCGACCATCCAGCTAATTCCCGTTCGCGCGCATCGCGCGTAGACCCTGTGCGGTTTGTGCGGTTTGTGCCGACGAAATTCGTCGCTACGGCCTCGCGCGCAATGCGCGTAGACCCTGTTGCATTTGTGTCGTGCCGATAACAACCCGGACGCATGACCTGACCTGTGTAACTCGCGTACGGTTTGGGCCGCAGAGATAAACCAAAGGGTCCGCACAGTAAGCTGCCCCTACCCCTGTTCAATCTGAACATACCTCCGTCATGTTGCCATGCGCCGCCTGATGTTCAGCACGGTTGAAGGCGATACCCCAACGATGGCAGCAATCTCACGTAACGGCATATGCTTGCCTTCCGGGGTGGCAAGTATCCGCTCTACCTCCGCCCGCCGCTTCCCTGCCGTGTTCAATTTGAACGGAGGGGGTGTGTCCAGATTTGGACCAGCCCAAACATGGGGATTTCCCACCTTATCGCCCTCATTGCCGGGGGTATCGGCATCGAGTGATAAACCGGGAGACTCCCGTGTTTCCGATGCCCCGCCGCCTGCCGCCTGCAACCGCTCAAGATCATCAAGAACAGCCTGGGGGCTATCGCGGCTTCCCTGTCCGTCCAACTGGAAGCGCAGGCGCACAATCACGTCAGACAGGTCACGGGCCGGGATGAGCTTCTCCACCATGTCGCACAGGTGCCACCGCCGTTTGTCAGCGCCGTTGCTCAGGTAATCATATTGGTTGTTCCCGTCAGCCACGTTGCGGTCATCACATAGCCTGTCCCACGCCTCATATTCAGCCAGAGCCGCCGGGATGGTGTCGGGCCATGGGATCGCCTGACCCATCGCCTCTACCACGCGGGGGGAAGGTCTGAAGTTCTCGCCGTCAAACGTATCCGCCTGATTATCGGGGTGGACCTCGCGGAATGGCTCAATAGCCGCATCCAGCGCCTTTTCTTCCGCCGTGGGTGCGAACACGGCTTCCTTTGATCCATAGCGGGCAATCACCTCCGCAATCCGGTCCGCGTTGTCGCGCATCCAGCGCCGCCGCGTGGCATCATGCTCCCGCTGCCACGCCCGCACATGAGCCGGATTACTCATGTTGTAGACCGTGAACCCGCCTGCCTCTGGCTGGGGCAGGTCATCACCGAACCCGGCATCCGCCAGCAGGCCCGGAATGTCATCAAGCACGTATCCATACGGTTCGATCATTGCGGCGGCGCGGGTCCGGGCGGCATCTGCCTCGCCTTCTTTCCCGCCCTCCACCAGTGCCCAAACCTTCGCCAGACGTTCAAGATTGATACCGGATTGCGCCATTTCCTGCCCCCTCTGTTCAAATTGAACATTACAGGATGGACGGAGGGTGTACAAGTTGAACATGCCGTCGGGGGACATGTTAAAGACGTGGAGTTTTGATAACACATCGCCCGGACGTGTTAAGGGGCGTGGCGCGGTTTTCGGGGCCACCCGCAAAACAGGGGAAACGGCGCTTAGGCCCCTGCCATCACATTGACAGAATGCGGCATGGCGGCTGCCAGTGGCCCAACCGGGCGCAGATTACGCTACCTTCCTTGGCCGACCGCCTTTGGCACCATTCCGACGTGCTGCCGCCGCTTTGGCTGGGGATGCCTGCCGCCCTGCCTTTGCCGCCATGTAGGCGCGCGACCCAAACAGGCCCGCCATCAGTTCCGGCACCAGAAGGTCAGCGTCCAGCGCCTCCCAGTGCAGGCCGTAGCCACCCATGATTTCTACCTGGGCCAGTTGCTCTGGCGTTGCTCTCTCAAGGCCCTGAGCCTGTGAGGCAGGGAATTCAAAGCGGGTGCCGTTGGACAGTTCAACGGTTACGCGACCTGTCGTGGCATCATAACCCGCAGAAATCGCCTGTGGCACCATCTCACGCCGGACGCGCCCACGCTCGTAAGCCGCATCTATCTGCTTATCGATGTCATGATCGTTGTGCATCAATCTTCCTCCATGCCGCCAATAGGGCTTCACGTTGTTCCACCGCGATCCGGAACGCCTCGCGCACGTCTGCCCGCTTCACGCCTGGGGCAATCTCCCGGATTGTTGCCCCGGCTTCCCCAAGGTTGATAATGATCTCACGGCCATCACAGAACACATGAACATGGGCCGGATCATGGTCGTTCGCATAGATCATGAACCGGAATCGGCCTACCCGGTGAACTGTTGGCATAGCCACACCCTACCACAAACCCAACATGATGGGTATTTTTATTATGGCCCGTGATGCGGCTTTCCCGCCGTCCGGTCACACCGGTCACACACCCATTACAGGCAGGTGTGACCAAATCTACCACATAAAAATGGCCGTATTCCGCCACTCTTTTGCTTGGTCACACCGGTCACACCGGTCACACCCAAAAACACAGACCCTGAATGGAAATTGAGGGTGTGACCCGCTACGTCATGGCCGGTTCCTGTGTAACCCGCAGCAATAAGCAGCCCATTCATCCATCAGGGCACGACGCTTTTCAAACAGGTCTCCCCGCCGGTAAGCCGCCTCCACCTTGTTGCCGACTGCATGGGCAAGCGCCATCTCCACAACCTCATTCGGATAATCGGTTGCTTCCGCAGCCCAGTCCCGGAACGTGGACCGCAGGCCATGCACGGTCACATCCCTGGTCCCGGCTGCAAGATGCAATGCCTTGGACAGCGCCACGTCAGTCAGGGGACGTGATGGCCTGTATCCGGGAAAGACAAAGCCGGTCCCATTTGTCGGCTGGCACAGGCCGTCCAGAATATCCGTGGCAGGCATGGACAGAGGGACACGGTGCAACCGCCCTGCCTTCATCTTCTCCGCCGGTATCGTCCACACACGGGTGGTCATATCAATTTCAGACCACAGGCAGGACCGGACCTCACCAGACCGCGCCGCTGTCAGGCAGGCAAAGCGAACAGCCTTGGCCGCCAGCCCGCCGGACATGCTCAGAGCCGCCATGACCGATGCAATGTCCGCCCACGGGATAGCCTTGTGATGCTGGACCTTCGCCACCTTGGATGGGGCAGGAAGCAATGCAGACAGGTGCCCACGCCATCGGGCCGGATTCTCACCCTCTCGCCAGCCCATGACACGCGCATAATCAAGTATGCGCTCCATGCGCCCTCTCAGCCGTCCGGCTGTCTCTGTCCTGTCTGTCCAGATAGGGCGGAGGGCAGACAACACATCATCGGTATCAACGTCTTTGATAGGCTTGTCGCCAAAGACAGGGAAAACATGGTTGGCAAGCGATCCGGCCCATGTGGCGGCGGCCTTGCGATCCTTCCATGCCGGTGCCTGCTCCGTGATATACGCCTGCGCCACCTCCGCAAAGGTGCCACCCTGCTCCATCTTCCGGGCGGCTTTTTCCTTTGCCCGCTCCACCAGGGGGTCAGTGCCCTCCTTAATCATGCGACGGAAGTCCACAGCCCTGTCACGCGCACCGGCCAACGAAAGACCGGGATAGCTGCCAAGGCTCATCTGCCTGCGCTTGCCGGTTGCTGGCGACGTATAGCGCATCTCCCACAGGCGCGATCCCCCAGAGGCCACCAGCCACAGACCACCACCGTCGCATATGCTGCCATCCCTGTGACGTGACACCTGTAGGGCCGTCAGTTGATTGGGTCCGAGTCTGCTCAATCCAGTTTACCCCTCTTATTACCCCCCTTAGAATCGGGGATTGTGTGGGTCATTCTGGGACGCTCTGGGACACTCACGCCAGCAAATACCTAGGAAACCTTATGTTTTTGGTACGCCCCGAAACACTCCGGGACGTGGGTTAAGCGGACACTCTCTCCGCCACGGTCATGTTTTTCACAAAAAACCTGTTGATGATCCTGCCCTTGTCAGTCTGCTCGGGCAGCATCGGCATGATGACAGGCGCGGAAGCCTGCGATCTGTCTTTTGGATGCTGTGCAGGAAAAAGCTTCATCAGAAACTTCTTCCTGTCTTTTTCAGCAGGGTTCAAAGATCACAGCCTGCATTTGCGGATATGATCCGGGATCAGGAAAAAATCCGTTCGATCCATGCATCCACGCTGTCCCCACTGCTGATGGCGGGATCAATCAAGCCATCGACCATAAAGGTGGGGGAGACATGGATGCCATTCTGGCGTGCGTATTTGCAGTGCCATTTGATGGCTGACTGCAGGTCCGGCAGGGCAAAGGCCTCCTCCAGTGCTACGCCACTATATTGTTCCATGCGACGGATGATGTCGTTGGGCGTCGCGTCCATATTGGGGCCGGCGCAATGATTGGTGAACTCGAATTCCTCGCGGTGCGCACCGACGGCATCCATGACCCGACGCGCGGTCTCCTTGCCGCCCTTCAGCGTGGAGGCGGCAAGAATGGCACGCACGATCACACCTGAAAACATATGCCATGGCTGCGACTGAAACAGGATACGGACCGTAATCCGCTCCTCCCCCACCTGCCGGAGCAACGCATCCAGCTTACCCAAGGCCCGGACCGAAAACGGGCAGGTTGGTTCCACGAAAATCTCGAACAGGCGGGGACCATGCCCCCAGACCAGTGGATCGACATGAGGGGATGCGGAAATGCCAGACATGTTATGGCTCCTTGATATTTTCCAAACGGTTCGGACGCGCGGGCATCAGGTTGCCTGCGCCATGCGATGCGTGATCTGATCGAAACCAACGGGGGCAAAGGACCAGGCATCCACCCCGACATCGCACGACTGCGCCGTGGGGGGCAGGGCATTATGCATATGCCCATACAGGTGGATCGACCCGTAATGGGACGCATTCCACACCCGCATGGGATAATGGAACAGGACGACCCGCCTGCCGGCAACAGACATTTCATGATAGTCATGGATGGAGGCCCAGCCCTGCCATTTACGGGCGTGACGGTCATGATTGCCGACAATCAGGTGTTTGCGCCCGTTCAGGTGGCGCGCATAATGCCCGGCATCCCTGCCGGCGCAGAAATCACCAAGGCACCAGACCTCATCCATCGGGCCAACCCGGTCATTCCACTGCTGCACCATGGCGGTATCCATCGCCTGCACGTCCGCAAAGGGGCGGGAACAGTATGTAAGGATGCCCGCATGACCAAAGTGCTGATCGGACGTGAACCAGATTTTTGTCATTCCCCAACCATAGCAGATCATCAGGATATTTTTGATGATGCCTGTTCCCAGAAGCGACGAACGACATCATTGATCCCGCGCCCCCTTCGCTGCGAATTTTGAAAGATTCGTCCTTTGGGAACCTTGATCTTCCAACAACGGGCAGCCCGCAGCGACAGCGATGATGCTGACGACACGTTAGAGAGTGTTTGAAAACAAGTCCTTGATAAAAAACAGGAAAAGTTTTTGGGTGCCGCCTTTTTTTAAAAAGGCGGCGTCTTCTGAAGCTTTTTAGAAAAAGCTTCACCAAACACCTTTATAATTTCAGTATGTTATTGAGCCTGACTTTTCAAACAGTCTCTTGGGCGCGAAATCCGCACGAGCGATCTTGTTTTTTGAAAATATGGTGCCGGGTGAGGGATTTGAACCCCCGGCCTTCGGTTTACAAAACCGCTGCACTACCACTGTGCTAACCCGGCGACTGACCCTGGGGACAGGGCAGTGTCACGATGGGAACGACCATGTGCCGCCCCATTGTCCGGCCCGCGATGGGGCCATGGCGTTCTTTTTGCCTATATCGCCACGTATGGTCAAGCAGGGATTCCATACCATCATGGATCAATGCCCTGCCTTCAGGCGCGCGGCCCAGACCGCCCGGATCCGGGCACGTTCGGCAGCACTCAGTTGCCCCGCCCCCCGTATGCCTGTTGCCCGTGTGGCTGTCGCCTGTTTACCCGTGCCACGTCGGCCCACGGCGGCCTGATGGCGTCTTGCGGCCTGCGGACGCCCCGCAACCGGCGCCTTGCCCGACGCAGGATTGTCCTGCATCTGCCGGATGGCCTGCGCGCACAATGACTGCTTGCCCACCCCGGCCTCAATCGTCGGCAGCAGCGCCACCGGCGTCACCACGCCAAGCAGGACAGACCCCACCGCACGGGCGATCGTTTCCGTGCCCGGCACGATGGAAGGTTTTTTCAACAGACCGGTAATATGCAGGGTCCCCGGAAAGGAGCCCACCGCGAAATGGCGTGAATCCGTGCTGAGAGCATAATCAATCGTATTGTTGCGGAAATCGAGGCTTCCCTTGCCAACCGTGCGGGTGTCGCCCGTCTCGATCAGGAAGGTGCGCGTATCAAGCACCCCCTGCCGCAACGGCATATCCGCGACCATGCATTTGAGGTCGGTCTTGGCAGGCAATCCAAGAATGGACAGTAACGCCTTGCCAAGTTCCAGTCCCAGCAGATCCGGCAGCACGGCGGAAATATCTCCCCCCTGGTCAAGCGCGACCGTCATGCCGCCATCGCCATTGGCGACGATACCCGCAAGCGAGGTCCCCGTCCCATGAATCGCAAGATGACCACCAAAGATGCCGCTCCCCTGGAACCGCCCGGCAGCCTGCATCAGGCGCGACAGGTTGATACGCACAAGGTCGATGCCGATCCGTGCCTCCACCGCGTCACCATGTGGGGTAAAGGTGCCATTGCTGGCCAGAGTGCCTGACCCCACCGCGAAATTCAGATGGTGGACATCAATGACGCCGTCACGGATATCAGCCAGCACATCGATATTGTCCAACGGCGTATGCCGGTTTTCGATATGATCCCCGTGATAGGCGAAATGCACATTCGTCGCACGCAGCCTTGGCATGTTGATCGGCGTGCTGGGCAACACGGCATTACTGCTGGCATGGGCGCGGGCCTCTGCCTGCTGCTGCGCGGTGGAAGGCTTGTCCCCCGGCGTCGCGCCGAAAAAACCACCAAGGTCAGCAAGGTCCACGCGTCGCGAATGCAGGTCAGCATCCACGAACGGCACCGCCTGGTGCGGGTCAATCGACAGGTTGCCGCCCAGATCGCTGGAGCCGACATGCCCGTCAAGGTCGCGGAAACGGATATGCGCGGCACTGTAATCAAGGTTTCCCACCACGCGATAGGGCGGGGTCTGCGGGATGACCACCCCCGTCAGAGGATATAGGAGCGACATATCCGGTCCGGCGAGGGACAGCCGCAGGCGCGCCCCGGCAAGGGTCAGCGGATCATCAATGGTTCCACGCAGGGTCAGGCGGGTCGCGCCATGGCGTATATCGAGGTCAACCGGATACGGCTGCGTGCGATTTTGCAACGATACCAGTGTCCCGCCGGAAAAATGCCCGGTTATCGCCTGCCGGACATAGGTACCCTGCGCATCCACCAACAGGCGGGCATCCTGTCCATTGGCGGGGTCGGTCGTGCGGACCGCCCCCCGCATGTCGGTATGCAATCCGGCATGCACGACATGCAGTTGCCCGTTGGCAATACGGATCGCGCCGATACGCGGGATTGTCGTGGCGTCGCCATCCGTGGTGGCCGACGCCCCCTTTGACGGCGTGCCCCCTCCTGTCATGGCGTCCGGCTGTGCGGTGGTGGTTGATGTGGCGCCATCCGCCTTTGACGTCGCCGTTGTCCCTGTTGCCTTTACTGCCGCTGATGCCGCATCTGGCGTTTTCGTCACCTTTGTGCCGGGATCAGGTTTTGTGTCGGGAGCGGAAAAATCGTAATTCGTGCTGCCATCCGCGCGTTCGCGGATTTCCACCACCGGGGTATCCAGCGCAATCAGCGGCAGATCCAGACCGCCCCCCCACAACAGCGGCCACCAGCGGATGGAAACATCCAGACGCCGCGCCGTGGCAAATGGCGGCAGGTCGTCAAAACCCGCAGGCTGTTCGATGCGCACATCATCCGCCCCGACCCGAATGACCCGGCCGGGATGGACATGCAGATGCGCGATCGTGACCTTGCGATGAATCGCAGCCCCCGCCCGGCGTTCAACCAGCGGGATGAACCAGTCCCATGACCACAAGATGACCAACGCAAGCACCGCGACACACAGGCTGCCGGCCAGGATCGCACGCACGGGGGGCACCGCACGCCCCTGGCGGGATGGGGGGGATGGCTGTGTGCGTACGATTCGATTGCCTGTATCGGTCATGCCTGCCCTTTCTTCCGGATTGATCCGAAACGCCTGCCATTGCACAGAGTTGCGGGACACATCCCCCCACCCCCTTTCGCACCACACGCACCGCGTGAAACAACGGGGTGGCGTGGAACTGTGCGGTCCTGTAATTGCCGTGTAGTCATATCCATATCGTCACTGGCTGTATCGTCACTGGCTGTCCCACATACCGCAGAAAGGTTTACCGATGCCTGCCTATCGTTCCCGCACCACGACACATGGCCGCAACATGGCCGGTGCGCGCAGCCTGTGGCGTGCGACCGGCATGCAGGACCAGGATTTCGGCAAACCGATCATCGCGGTGGCCAATTCGTTCACGCAGTTCGTGCCCGGTCATGTCCATCTGAAGGATCTTGGCCAGCTTGTCGCCGGTGCAGTGGCCGAAGCCGGGGGGGTCGCACGGGAATTCAACACCATCGCCGTGGATGACGGCATCGCCATGGGCCATGGCGGCATGCTCTACAGCCTGCCGTCGCGCGAACTGATCGCGGACGCGGTGGAATATATGGTCAACGCGCATTGCGCCGACGCACTGGTCTGTATCAGCAACTGCGACAAGATCACGCCGGGCATGCTGATGGCGGCGATGCGGCTGAACATCCCCACGATCTTCGTTTCTGGCGGGCCGATGGAAGCAGGAAAGATCCTGAACGAAGGCGTCGAGCGGCGCGTAGACCTCATCAGTTCCATGGTCGCGGCGGCGGATACCCGCATCAGCGATGACCAGTCACAGCAGATCGAACGCTCTGCCTGTCCGACCTGCGGATCGTGCTCTGGCATGTTCACTGCCAATTCCATGAACTGCCTGACCGAGGCGCTCGGCCTTGCCCTGCCCGGCAATGGCAGCCTGCTTGCGACACATGCCGACCGGCGCGACCTGTTCCTTCAGGCCGGGCGACGCATCGTCGAACTGGCGCGGCAATGGTACGAACATGATGACGCCACCGCCCTGCCACGCGGGATTGCGACCCTGGCTGCCTTTGAAAATGCCATGTCCGTCGATATCGCAATGGGGGGATCGACCAATACGGTGCTGCATCTGCTTGCCGCCGCGCATGAAGGCAAGGTCGCGTTCACCATGGCCGATATCGACCGCCTGTCGCGCCGGGTGCCGAACCTGTGCAAGGTCGCGCCCTCGCGCTCTGACATCCATATGGAGGACGTGCATCGCGCAGGCGGCATTCCGGCCATCATGGGCGAATTGATGCGCATGGGCCTCCTTCATGATGACGTGCCAAGCGTCCATGCCCCCAACCTGCGCACGTCACTGTCGAAATGGGACATTGGCAATCCGGACGTGGACGATGCCGCGCGCACCCTGTTTCGCGCCGCCCCCGGCGGTGTCCGCACGACACAGGCATTTTCACAGGCAAGCCGCTACACCGAACTGGACACCGACCGCGCGACAGGCGCGATCCGCGACAGCGAACATGCCTATAGCCGTGACGGCGGGCTTGCCGTCCTGTTCGGCAATATCGCCGAGGACGGGGCCATCGTGAAGACAGCGGGCGTTGCGGCGAACCTGCTGACCTTTACCGGTCCCGCACGTATTTTCGAAAGTCAGGACGACGCCGTTTCCGCCATCCTTGGCGACAGGATCAAGCCGGGCGACGTGGTCGTCATCCGTTACGAAGGGCCCAAGGGCGGTCCGGGCATGCAGGAAATGCTGTATCCCACCAGCTATCTGAAGTCCAAGGGGCTGGCTGAAAAATGCGCCCTGATTACAGACGGGCGGTTTTCGGGCGGCAGTTCGGGCCTGTCGATCGGCCACATCTCCCCCGAGGCGGCGGAAGGTGGCCTGATCGGACTGCTGGAGGAAGGCGACACCATCGAAATCGACATCCCCGCACGCGTTCTGCGCACCACAGTGGGTGACGCCGAAATGGCCGCACGCCGCGAACGCATGGAAGAGCGGGACGAACAGGCATGGCAGCCAAACCGCGACCGTGTCGTGTCCACCGCGTTGCAGGCCTATGCCGCACTGACCACCAGCGCGTCGCATGGTGCGGTGCGCGACGTGGCGCAGTTGCGCCGTCGCATCATTCGTTAGGGGCTGTCTGCATTCAGGGATTCCACTTGTATTGAAGTTCTGATTCAAGGCTGTCTATGGAGGGCGAGCCTTGAGCAGACGGACACCGACAGACGAGCAATGGAGCCGGATCAAAAACCATCTTCCCGGCCGGATCGGACTGCCCGGGCGGAGCGGGGCCGATAATCGGCTGTTCGTTAGATGCGATCCTGTGGATGGTCGGCAATGCGGTCCACTGGCGCGATCTACCGGAGGTTTTTGGCAAATGGGCCACAATCCACTCCCGTTTTCGGCGCTGGTCGCATGCGGGCGTCTGGGAGAGGCTGTTTCATGCCCTGGCCGATACGCCCGACTTTGAATATGTCCTGATCGATAGCACGATTTAGAAAGTCCACGCTGATGCAACGGGCGCAAAAGGGGGGCTGAAGCTGCCGCCATCGGTCGTTCGCGTGGCGGATTGACGACCAAACTCCACGCGGTCGTCGATGCGATCGGCCTGCCGCTACGCATTCATCTGACGCCGGGACAATATGGCGATCGACCGCAGGCAGAGACGCTCCTGTCCGGTTTGCAGGGCATCAGCCACGTTATCGCCGACGCCGCATATGAGGCTGATCCTCTGCGCGCCTTCATTGCTGATGAACTCGGTGCAACCGCTCAGATCAGGGCCAATCCCAGTCGCGCTATCGTTCCGCCAATAGAGTGGAGACTCTACAAAGAACGCCATCAGATCGAGTGCTTCTTCAATAAACTCAAACATTTCCGAAGAATCGCCCTGCGGTGCGAAAAGACACTCACGGCCTTCATGGGCTTCATGGGCTTCGTCCACCTCGCATGCGCTATGATTGGGCTACGCTGAATGCAGACAGCCCCTAAGGCACAACCCGCCGTGCAGGTTCACAACCTGCACGGCGGGCGAATGTTGCTTTTTGTAAAAAAAGCCATAAATATTTACAAGACAATCACAGATCCAGATAGAATCTGGATAATGTGAATATTATGGAAATTAAAACGACTATTTCTTTCGATCTTTCTGATGATTTTCACTCATATATTGATATAGATAAAATAAAAAACGGCACTAACATCGAACAGTCCGCCACGTTACTGTGGGGACCATACGTGGATATACCTTCCGGATCTTGGAAAGTTGTGTTCAATGGCATGTTCGAAGCCGGAGAAAATGAATCTACATGTGATGTCTCCACAGAGATGGGCCTATTTATCCTAGGGACATCTGCCCTGTGCCCAGGCACAGGAAAAATTGCAGAGATCGAGTTTTCAAACCCAACCAAGAATATCAGGGTTGAATTTCGCGTATCTACCGCAGCAGGATCGCGCATTCGGATCGACAATATCACTCTACAGCGTCAAGCCGATTATGCTTACACGACATCTATTCCAAATACAGGTCGAAATTTTAAGATTTATCAGCGAGACGGACTGAATCTGCTGCTGGATGAAGAGTCATTAGTCGATCATGAGATTATTTATAATGGAGCTTGGGAACAAAAACAGTTAAGTTATATGAAAGAAATTGCATCCGGATTCCATGGAAATACATCAAAAAAGGTATTTCTTGATATTGGTTCCTATTTCGGTTTGTATTCCCTTCATATGTCCCGAATAAATGTTTTTGATAAAATTATTGCATTTGAGGTGGACGAAATAAATTATCGTCAACTTCAGGCAAATCTACTTCTCAATGATCCAGAATTTTTTATCAAGACACATAACTTTGCTCTTTCAGACAAAGATGGGGAAACTTTTTTCTTCCCCTCAAAACTGCATCCCGGTAAAAATCGCGGGGGCGTCGGTATTGTTCCTGAAAATCAAGATCATACTAATTGCGTAAAGGTTTCTACACGCGCACTGGATAGTCTCCTAGATCTCTCAGGCCATATAATACTCGCCAAAATTGACGTAGAAGGTGCTGAGTTCGCTGTACTGCGTGGAATGCATAACATTTTATGTAATAATAATTGCGTTTTGCAAATCGAAGCACTGATATTCAATGATGATGATGTCGAAAAACATGCACAGATCGACGCTTTTCTTGTGTCACTAGGATACCGTCGTATCCATTCAGTTGGTGTAGACAATTATTATTCAAACTTCCATTAAGAAATATATATAATAATACTCATGGCAGTAAACGAAGAAACCCACGCCAAGATCGGGCTCGTCCTGCCAAAGACCAAGAGATTATTTGAAAAAGAAGAAAAGTTTCTGGGTGCCGCCTTTCAATCGAAAAAAGGCGGCATCTTCTGAAGCTTTTTAGAAAAAGCTTCACCAAAAATCTTTATAATTTCAGGATGTTATCGCGCCTGCACTTTTAAACAGTTTCTAGCAAGCTGTTAGATTGGGCGCTAAAATAGACATCATTCATAACGTATGAAAACATATTTCTGTTCTTTGTGTCGAAAAGTCTATTATTTTCATAATATTAAGCAATGCTGTTACGCAAAAATTCCCAATCCGACAGCCTGCTAGGGCACTCCCATACGTCACACTTCGCCTGACGGATAGAAACATGGCATCGCACGACGCAATGTCATGACGCCAGAATGTCGCTGTTATCATGCGCCGCAGGGCATGCAGCGGCGCCCCCCCCCTTCTGGGCGAACCGCTTCAATCCGTGATGCGCAGGTCATTTATGGAAATGCCTGCTCCCTCCCTTTGGTATATCCTTGTGATATGGGGAAGATTCCAAGCAACCAAAGGGGGATTAACAGTTCCTTAATGGTTTGTGCGTGTCGCCTGTTGCACAAGAACGATGTCTTTGTGGCAAACAGGGCGTTCACTCATATGGGACATTTTCTCATGCCTGCCCCTGTGGGCGCAAACGACCAAGCGCGCCCACATCACAACGCGCCATACGGCGAAATGTCTGCGCCACACGATGCTTCAGCGCCGTCATGTCGGGCACGATCATGTTGTGAAGTGAGCGTACATTGTCGTGGGTGGCATAAAAACGGTGGGTCTGGTTCCTGTCCACCAGGATCGCCGTGCCCACGAAGATCCCATCTATTTCAATAATTTGTGAACCAAGCATGGTATCCTGCCTTCTTGCAACCGGTTGGACCTGACCCGGCAGGCCAAAAGATGGAACACCCTGTCCCACTCACCTGCCGCAGCATTGGTTGCCGGTACATCTTTCTTATTGTCGTCATTGGCATTACGGGATCGTTGCCCGCATACCCCTGATTTACATATCCACCGACCTGCAAAACGCCTCTGCGCCTTCCTGCCTGCGGACATGACAACGCATATTGCTTATCACAGGGCTGCATTCAATCAGAAAAACAATATTTTGATGTGAATTTTTAAATAACATTAAAGATATACTTTTGAAACACATGCGCCAAAAGTGGAATATTATGTCTTTTTTATGTCTCTTTATTGCTTTTACTTCATGACGACCACGAAACAGACCGCCATGTGCAACCATCCGTATCTCACGGGCGGGAGCAGGCCCCACCCGTGATGTAACCTGATTACGGTGCGTCGATATTCACGACGTTAATCAGCTTCTTGTTGACGAATTCATCAATACCAAGGCCCGAAAGCTCGCGCCCGTAACCCGATTTCTTGATCCCACCGAACGGCAGTTCGGGGGCGGTCCATGTCGGGTGGTTGATGAACACCATGCCAGTGCGTACCTGACGGGCCACGGCCACGCCGCGCGCCTCGTCACGGGTAAAGACAGAACCACCCAGGCCGAATTCGGAATCGTTCGCCAGCGCAATCGCTTCCTCATCACTGCCCACACGGAAAACCATGGCCACCGGACCAAAGAATTCCTGGAAATAAGCCGGGTTATCACGTGCCACATCCGTCAGGATGGTCGCACGGACGAACGCGCCCTGCTTTGGCACTTCCGCCCCGCAATAAAGCGGACGGGCACCATGGGCGACGGCCTGACGGACCTGCTCGTTCAGTTCGTCGGCAGCCCCTTGGGAAGACATGGGCGGCAGGGTGGTGGCCGCATCGCGCGGATCACCCGCGACCAGCGCATCGAGTGCCGCCTTGAACTTTGCGATGAATGCATCGGCAATGGAATCGGCAACGATGAAACGCTTGGACGCGACACAGCATTGTCCGCCATTATTGAGGCGCCCCCAGACGGCCCATTTGACCGTCTTGTCGAGGTCCGCATCATCAAGCACGATGAATGCATCGGCCCCGCCAAGTTCCAGCGTCGTCTTCTTCAGGCTCTTGCCCGCACGGGATGCGACCGACCCGCCGGAACGTTCACCGCCCGTCAGGCACACCGCCGCAATGCGCGGGTCCTCGATCAGGCGATTAAGCTGGTCACGCGTGGCAAACAGGTTTGTATAGGCACCGGCCGGAGCCCCCGCATCCTGGAACAGCTTGTCAAAGGCGGCGGCGCATTGCGGCACGATGGACGAATGTTTCACAACCACGGTATTGCCCGCCATCAGTTGCGGACCCGCGACGCGCGCAAGCTGATAGTACGGAAAATTCCACGGCTCCACCGCCAGCAGAACGCCGATAGGGTCACTGACGATCATCGGGCGCATATTCTCGGTCTCGGCTTCCTTCAGCGGGACCGGGGCAAGGAAACGTTCCGCATTGTCGGCATAGTAATCGAGGATATCAGCCGACAGCTTAACCTCGCCCTGTGCTTCGCGCGCAAGCTTGCCCATCTCCAGCGTCAGCAGGGCAGCGTAATCATCCGCCTGCGCACGCAGCAGGGAAGCCGCCTTTTTCATGATGGCACGACGTTCCGCAAAGGAGGTGCGCGACCATTTTTCAAAAGTATCGGCCGCCTGCGTGACAAGGGCCTCAAGCTGGGCGTCCTCAAGGTCAGCAAAGCGGGCGACCACTTCGTTGGTGTAGGGGTTTGTGGTAATATATGCCATGACTTCGCTTTGGCACATCAAAACAGCCAAGAAAAGAGAGTGTCCCCCCATGGCCTGCGGCAGGGTGGGAGGGTGACGGGGGCTTTTTTACGAACCCTGCGCCGCGCCACGTCCCACAGGCGTGATTTTGCCTGCACGGTGCTGGACTTTTAATCATGGCATGACGCAACAATCGGTCCGGCCAGAATGGTCCACCAGAAAGTTTAAGAAAAAATTTAATGCGAATTTGCTCGTTTTCGTTCCTATCCGAACATTTCCGTATGTCTTTTGCCGCCCGATTCGATGGGTCTGCACGCAGGCTCGGCCTTGCGGCGTCCATGCTCCTTGTCACCGGGATGGCCCATGCCGCCCCCTATCCCGCTGCGCTGTTGCCGCCCAATTCCACCGCGCAGGCCTGGGGGGTCAGCGCCAGGATCGACACAACGGGACATGGCTGCATCGTGCAGGCCACCATCGACCAGACACGCTTCATCACGCAGATGCCGCAAATGATCGCCGCTGGTATCTTCAGCACCCGCCTGACATCCGACCTGATCCAGCAGACGCCGCATTACCTGATGAATGTGTTGCAGACGGACATCAGCCCGGGCTTTGTCCATGCCCTGTTCATGCAGGCGGGCGCACCGGCGCGATGCCGTTTCACGTGGGATTATGTCGCGCCCGGCCCATCGGGGGGACTGGTGTCGCATCCCATGGTATCATTTGAATTCACACGTCCCGCGCATGACCGGATCAACTGGCCCCAAATCAGATTCGGGGACATGATCGCAAGCGAGGACGCCGTACGCACGGACCCCTTATTCGATGCACAGGTTAATGAAGAGACACTCGACATTACCATAGCGCTTGCCCACGACGATGCGGGCTCCCCCTGAAACGCAGTATCAGAGCGTGTTTGAAAACAAATAAGAAAAGTTTCTGGGTGCCGCCATTCGATCGAAAAAGGCGGTCTCTTCTGAAGCTTTTTGGAAAAAGATTCACCAAAAACTTTTATAATTTCAGCATGTTATCTGACCTGACTTTTCAAACGGTCTCTCAGGGCATCATTTAAAAAGGAAATCACGGCAGCAAAAAAAGAGAGAATTTGAAAGCAATTCATCAAAAAAGAACAACAGAAGCCTGTGGATATTATTTTATTTTTAAAAAGGCAATTTCTGTCAAAGATTTTCCAAGAAATTCATGATCCCAGTCGGCGGCTGCTCCTGCCTTTCCAGGTGCCCTCTCAATATTCCGGGGCGTGCCTGCCACCTGAAGAACAATGTCTTTCGCACTTCTTTGCAAAAAACTTCTATCTTTATCAATCCGTTGCTTTAAACACGCCCATTCACTAAATCACAGCGCCTGAGTCAGGCACCACGTAACCAGTTAAGCAACATGTCACCCACCGCAAGGCAGGCCAGAAGCACGACCACAACACGGATGCCGACATATAATTTCCGCTGCATCGGGGTCAGCGGCTTTTCACGCCGTCGCAGGATCACCTTGTTCGGGTCGGGGGCCTGCACGTAACGTACATGCGGGGAATCGTCCGTCATGTCACTCACCCTCCCTTAATTTCTGCCGCCGTGATTAACAGACATGACAGGATTCCACCACCATATGTTCACCTGTCGCCAGCACATGGTCGCCCTTCTGGATGCCCTGTTCCCTCTGGCATGCATGATGCTGATGGTGGCGGCGCTGACATCAGGGGCACGGGCCGCATCGTGCGATTCCATGGGGCCGGAAGATCATCTGCCTGCCCTGACCAATGAAAAACTTTCCATACAGGCGCGCCTGTTATGCAATACGGCCTTTGCCGTCCTGCATTCAGGTCTTGCGCATGAACCCGTCTGGTCCGCCGAACGCCTGACGGCACAAGCCATCCGCCAGGCCGAAGCCACACCCCGCCGTGGTGAATTCCAGCCCGATGAACGCCTGCCCGCGGGTGAAGGCGCGCAACTGACGGATTATGTTCATTCGGGGTATGACCGGGGCCATATGACCCCTTCGGGCGACATGCCTGATGAGGCCACACAGGCAGAAAGCTTCCGCCTGTCGAATGTCGTGCCGCAAAGCGCTGCACTCAACCGGGGGAAGTGGGAGGAAATAGAAAGCGCGGTCCGACGTCTGACCCTGCGGGATGGCGAAGTTTATGTCGTTACCGGCCCGGCATTTCACGCCCGCCGCCTTTCCAGCATCGGGCATGACAGGGTGCTGGTCCCGACATCAACATGGAAGGCCATTTACGATCCACGCAGGCAGGCTGCGGGCGTTTATGTCTGTCGCAATGCATTGCGCAATCCAGGATGCAACCGCGTCACGATCAATGTCCTGATCCACACGGTGGGCGTCGATCCGTTTCCCGCGCTACCGTCCGCGCTGAAACAGACATACATTACCCTGCCCCTGCGGACCGTCCGGCACACCACGTCACGATATCGCACACACCGCGTCCGCCATTACTGGCGGGAATGACACTCCCCCGCCCCAACCAAGGACCCGAGAGACATGAAACAGCCCGCCCCCCCGGCCATGATCCCCTTTGCTGATGACAGCGCATCCTGCACGCTTGGCGGGATCACAATCGAAAATGGTACCGACAGCATCGCGTTCTATGGGCAGGCGAACCTGACCCGCGACCGTGCGGGGTTGCGCACGGCACAGGACCTGCTGGCATTTCTACAATCGGTTGTGAACTGCCTGGCATCGACGCCGGACCTGCCTGCCGCCATCAAGCCACCTTCGCACAAGGGCGGAAAGGTGGATAACCCGTTCATGTAAGAAGCTGTTCGAAAAATCAGGCTTAATAACATCCTGAAATTACAAATGTTTTTGGTGACGCTTTTTCTAAAGAGCTTCAGAAGACGCCGCTTTTTTGAAAAAAGGCGGCACCCAAAAACTTTTCTTGTTTTTATCAAGGATTTGTTTGCAAACAATCTCTTATCGATGAGTTGTTTTCAAACACTATTTAAGGGCAGTGGCGGAACAAACACCACGCGCATCGTCCCCAAACGCAGAAACGGGGCGGACCATAACTGGCCCACCCCGTTTTCCGACAATCGCCTGACCCACCGCCTCCCCCAGCCGATGCCGGGGAAAGACGACAGGAAATGCACTCAGCGCTTGCTGAACTGGAAGGAACGACGTGCCTTGGCGCGACCGTACTTCTTGCGTTCGACAACACGCGGATCACGCGTCAGGAAGCCTGCAGCCTTCAGGATGCCACGCAGGGCCGGTTCATAATGCGTCAGCGCACGGCTGATGCCATGACGGACCGCACCCGCCTGACCCGACAGGCCACCACCGGTCACGGTGCAGTAGACGTCGAACTGGTTATAGCGATCGGCAACCAGGAACGGCTGCGTGATCAGCATGCGCAGGACGGGGCGGGCAAAATACGTGCCGACCGGACGTCCGTTGACAATGATGTCACCCTTGCCCGGCTTGATCCACACGCGTGCGGCAGCGTCCTTGCGACGGCCCGTGGCATAGGAACGGCCCTGCGCATCGCGCTTGGCTTCGTAAACCGGTGCAGCGTTCTGCGAGGCTTCGATCTGACCCGACGCGACTGCTCCCTGCAGGTCGGCCAGCGTGCCTGTACGTTCTTGGGTTTCAGACATGGTGATCAGGCCCCGTTCTGGTGGCTGGAGACGGAATTCTTGCGGTTCAGCGCCGCAACGTCGAGAACCTGCGGCTTCTGGCCATCATGCGGATGCTCGCTGCCTGCATAGACATACAGGTGCTTCATCTGCGCGCGCTGCAGCGGGCCACGGGTGATCATGCGTTCGACAGCCTTGCGCACAACATGGCCGGGATTCTTGCCCTCAAGGCGCTGGGTGATCGTGCGCTGCTTGATCCCACCCGGATAACCGGTGTGATAATGGAACAGCTTCTGCGCCACCTTGTTGCCAGTCAGGCGAACCTTCTCGGCGTTGATGATGACGATGTTGTCGCCACAATCAACATGCGGGGTGAACTGCGGCTTGTGCTTGCCGCGCAGGCGCTGCGCGACAATGGCGGCCAGCCGGCCCAGGACCAGGCCTTCGGCGTCGATCAGGGTCCAGCCCCGTGTCACCTCGGCAGGTTTCAGGGAAAGTGTGGTCTTCATGGATTCAGTGTTCCGTCTTGATATGAGCGGTAACGGGTGGCGCGTTATCATCGGATGCGATGCGAACGTCAAGAGGACAATGCCATTTTTCCGCACTTTCCCGGAGAAAATCGCCTTGTGGTAATATGATACCACAATATTTGCCACCAGAAGATTGCCCCGCCCCCTGTGAATGATATAGCTGACATGCAAGAGATCACTGTGGACACCGCACTCGTGAAGAAAATATTTCCCGCCTTACCGATGGTTGCACTTGTCCTTGTGGTGGGTGGCTGGGGCCTCCATCACTTTGCCCAGCGCAGGCTGGAGGCCGGCATCGCCGATTTCCGCGCCGCCATCGGACCGGACGCCAGCTTCAGCTATGCCACGGCAAAGCCACGCACCCTTGCACGCGGGGCCCGTTTTACCGCCGTTACCTACCACAATCCCGCCATGACGCTTACCGCCGCCAGCGTGCGGCTCGGCGGGATGAAGGGGAACAATGTACAAGGCGAAAAGATCGGCCGCGTGATCCTGCAGAAGGTGCAGGTCATGGCATGGGGCAACACATTTTCCCTTGATGAAGTGGACCTGTCGGACCTGACGCTGCCCAACGGTGCGCGACCTGCCGGTGACACACCGCAGTCACTGGGCTTCGATTCGCTGGTTCTGGGCGAAGGGGACTTCACCAACCTGCACATTGCCGCCCCTGCGACACAGACGGACATGACGGTTGCCCACATGCGGGTCAGCGATTACGGGCTGGGGCTGGCATCGCACCTTGTCCTTGATCACCTTGCGACGCAGATCAACCTGACCCCCACCCGACGCATCACGGTGGACCACATGCAGCTTGATGGCCCGGACTTCGCCGGACAGGTCGCAAGCCTGACGCAGTCGGGACACCTGATCCATGAAACCCATCCCTATACGCTGACGCTGACGAAAGGCGCGATCGACAGTTCCCACCCCCTGTTGCAGGTGGACAAGCTGGTATCCTCGCGCACCTCTACCGAGGTAGAGGACAAGATGGATACGCGCCTGACCAACCTTGCGGTCTGGTCCACCGGCACCGACAGTTCGTCGCTGCTCAATGCGTTCGGCTATGACCATTTCATGGGGAATGTCCATGTCGTCAGCGCGGGCGACCGCACGGCGGGGCATCTGCGGCTGGAACCCCTGTCGGTGGAGTCGCCGGACATGGGCAACCTGACGGTGATTGCGGAACTGGACCAGATCCCCTTTGACGACATGACGGTCATTCCGGAAACGGCGCGCGTCGTCTCCGCCGCCATCACGTGGGACGACCGTTCGCTTGCCGGGCATGTGATCGAAAGCCTTGCGCGGAGCCGGAACGTGCCGGTGGATGAGTACCGCCGGACGCTGCTGTCCGGTCTGGCCGCGTCGGACGATGCCTCCATGCGCGCACTGGGCCGCTTCTTGCAGTCCCCTGCCGACCATCCGCTGCAACTTGCGCTGCGGCCGATGAAGCCGGTGAACCTGATGATGATCGGCATTGCCATCTCGATGGCCAGCGATCCATCCATCGCCGCCCCGCTGGGGCTGACGATTTCCACACCATAAACGCGCCTGCCTGATGCCCACGCCCCCGGCACCTGATACCCCCGTCCATGTGATCGGGGCATCGGGCCGCTCGGGCCGCGCCCTGTGCGCGGCACTGGTGCGGGCGGGTATCGCCTATGTGCCACTGGTGCGCGATCCCGCACGGTGGCGCGCGACTGGCCTGCCGGGGGTGGCGCGGTGCATCGGCCTCACATCCCCTGCCGCCGACATTGCATGCGCACTGCACGATGCCCGGCGCATCGTATCAACCGCGCATGCACGCCATGTCGGGGCCATCCTGGCCGCCGCCCCGCCAGCCGCATCCCTGGTCTGCCTCGGCAGCACGCGCATGTTCACACGCTGGCCCGATGCACATGGCATGGGTGTCGCACGGGGGCAGCAGGCGTTGCTGTCTTCCGGCCGTAACGGCGTGATTTTACACCCCACGATGATTTACGGGGCACAGGGCGAAAACAATATCCGCCGCCTGCTGGGGCTGATCCGGCGGCTGCCGGTCCTGCCGCTGCCATCGGGCGGTCGCGCACTGGTGCAACCCATTTTCCAAGATGACGTGACGCGCGCGCTCATGGCCGCGCTGGCGCGCGACTGGCATGGGGGACATGCGCTGGTGATCGCGGGGGGGCAGGCCGTTGCGTACCGCGACCTTGTCGCGCTGGTGGCGCGCCATGCGGGCCTGCGGCGGCGTCCTGTCCTTGGCATACCCGCACCGGTGCTGATGGGAATGTGCCACGTGGCGGCGCGCCTGCCCGGCCTGCCGCATGTCACCCCGGCGGAAATCCGTCGCCTGACAGAGGACAAGGCGTTCGACATCACCCCCATGCGTGCGGCGCTGGGCTTTACACCACGCACCCTGGACGAGGGATTGCGCCAGTTTCTTGGCGCATCATGAGGACGCAATATTTTAAGAGAGTGTTTGAAAATAACTCATTGATAAAAAACAGGAAAAGTTTTGGGGTGCCGCCTTTTTGAAAAAAGGCGGCGTCTTCTGAAGCTTTTTGGAAAAAGCTTCACCAAAAACTTTTATGATTTCAGGATGCTATCAAGCCTGAATTTTTAAACAGTCTCTAAGGGAAATGATGGGGCGAATGACGGGGCTCGAACCCGCGACATCCAAGACCACAACCTGGCGCTCTACCAACTGAGCTACATCCGCCGCAACGAGGGGTGATTTAGAGGCTCTGATGCGGCGCGTCAATAACCCTTTTTACGCCATGTTGCGTTTCGGGGGGCGCTGCTCCCCCCGGTTACGCCTCATCCCTGCAATTCCCCCACCCCACGCAGCCGCCGCACGGCTTCTGAGATGACTTCGGGCCGCTTGCAGAACGCAAAGCGCACAAGTGTCCGCGGCCCCGGCGCGCTGTCGGGATCATAAAAGGCGGAAACGGGAATGCCCGTCACGCCCAGCCTGCGCGTCATCGCCTGACAGAAGGCGACATCATCCCCGGCAAAGCCCAGCGGGGCGAAATCAGCAATCACGAAATAGCTGCCATCGCAGGGCAGGACATCGAATCCGGCATCCCGCAGGCCACGAACCAGCATATCGCGCGACCGACGCATGCTTTCAGAGAGCTGGAGGAAATATGCGCCATCCTTTTCCAGCCCGACCGCCACGGCACGTTGCAGGTTCGGCGCAACGGTAAAGGTCAGGAGCTGGTGCGCCTTTGCCACCAATGCCGCAAGCGGGGCGGGCGCGGTCACATACCCGACCTTCCATCCCGTCATGGAAAAACTCTTGCCCGCGCTGCCGATACGGATGGTCCGCGCCTTCATCCCCGGCAGGGACATCAGCGCGACATGACGCACCGGTGCAAAGGTCAGGTGTTCGTACACCTCGTCACACACGGCATAGACATCGTGGCGCGTCATAAGATCGGCAATGAATTCCAGTTCCGCACGCGTAAAGACCTTGCCGGTCGGGTTCATCGGGGTGTTGAGCAAGATGGCCTTGGTACGCGGGCCGACCGCCGCCGCCAGTTCCGCACGCGGCACGGACCAGTCCGGGGGCAGCAGGCGCACAGGGCGCACAACCGCACCCAGCATCCGTAACACCGGCAGATAGGTATCATAAAGCGGTTCGAAGACGACGACCTCGTCACCCGGATTGACCAATGCCATCAGCGATGCGGTGATCGCCTCCGTCGCGCCACATGTCACCACAACCTCGGTCGCGGGATCGACCTCGATTCCACAAAAACGCAGGTTGGCAGACGCCACCGCCGTGCGCAGTTCCGGCACCCCCGCCAGCGGCGGATACTGGTTGCGGCCATCGCGCAGGGCGGCGGCTGCAACATCGATCAGATCCGCCGGCCCCTCGGTATCGGGGAACCCCTGCCCGAGATTGACGGCATCATGTTCAACAGCCAGTGCCGACATGACGGAAAAAATAGTCGTCGGCAACGCCGACAGCATCGCATTTGCGGGTTTCATACCTGCCATCCTGTCCATAATGCGGCAATGACTGACGCCAAGGTTGTGATTTTTGCAATACCATCCGATTGCCTGAAATCCCAACCCGTGCAAACCTGTAGACGAAAAGAACCTGGCACGGCATCTGCGTCCGTTCCCGCAGGAATACGATCCGGTACCGGAATGCCGCCGGTCCGCAAGACTGGAGATTGACGACGCGGCATGAAAAAGATCGAGGCCATCATAAAACCCTTCAAGCTTGATGAGGTGAAGGAAGCCCTTCACGAAATCGGCCTGATGGGGATCACCGTGACCGAAGCCAAGGGTTTCGGCCGGCAGAAAGGTCATACCGAACTGTATCGTGGTGCCGAATACATCGTCGATTTCCTTCCGAAAGTGAAACTGGAAATCGTGTGCTCGAACGATCTGGCGGATCGCGCGATTGATGCCATCATCGCCGCGGCACGCACGGGCCGCATCGGCGATGGCAAGATTTTCGTCTCCCCCGTCGAGGACGTGATCCGTATCCGTACAGGCGAACATGGCGAGGATGCTGTCTGACACGTCCGTGCCGGTGCCGTTACGCGCAACGGCACGGCCCCCTCGACACAGGCATCCCTTTTTCGTAACCGTTTCGGTGTCCGCATCATTTCTTGCGGGACCGTTCACCATAGGCAGGTAGAGAACAATGCCAAAAAAAGCATCGGGTACCCCTTCTTCCCCGACCTCCGACGTTTCGGCTGAAGCAGTCGCCAAGGTCTTCAGCCTGATCAAGGAAAACGCTGTCGAGATGGTGGACCTGCGTTTCACCGATCCGCGCGGCAAGTGGCATCACACCACCCAGTATGTCACCACCATCGAGGAAGACACCTTCCGCGAAGGGTTCATGTTCGACGGTTCGTCCATCGCGGGATGGAAGGCCATCAACGAAAGCGACATGATCCTGCTGCCCGACCCGACGACGGCGGTCATGGACCCGTTCTCGGCCAAGCCGCAACTGATCCTGATCTGCGACATCGTGGAACCCTCCACCGGGCAGTTCTATAACCGCGACCCGCGCGCGACGGCAAAGCTGGCGGAACAGTACCTGAAATCCACCGGCCTGGGCGATACGGCGTTCTTCGGCCCCGAAGCCGAATTCTTCATCTTCGACAGCGTGCGCTTCGGCACCGGCCCGAACTATGGCAAGTACGAGCTTGAAAGCATCGAAGGCCCCGACGCGTCGCTCAAGGACTATCCCGAAGGCAACATGGGCCACCGCCCGGGCGTCAAGGGCGGGTATTTCCCGGTTGCCCCGGTGGACAGCGAAGGCGACCTGCGCGCCGAAATGCTGACCACGATGGGCGAAATGGGCCTGCCGATCGAAAAGCACCACCACGAAGTCGCACAGTCACAGCATGAGCTGGGCACCAAGTTCGACACGCTGGTCCGTTCGGCCGACTTCATGCAGATCTACAAGTACTGTGTGCATAACGTCGCCCATTCCTATGGCAAGACGGCAACATTCATGCCGAAGCCGATCTATGGCGACAACGGTTCGGGCATGCATGTCCACCAGTCGATCTGGAAAGCAGGCAAGCCGACCTTTGCTGGCAATGGCTATGCCGACCTGTCGGACGAGGCGCTGTACTATATCGGCGGCATCATCAAGCACGCCAAGGCGCTCAATGCGTTCACGAACCCGTCCACCAATTCCTACAAGCGCCTGATCCCCGGCTTCGAAGCCCCCGTGCTTCTGGCCTATTCCGCGCGTAACCGTTCGGCATCGTGCCGCATCCCGTATGCGACCAGCCCGAAGGCCAAGCGCGTCGAGGTCCGCTTCCCCGATCCGACCGCGAATCCCTATCTTGCGTTCGCGGCCATGCTGATGGCGGGCATCGACGGCATCAAGAACAAGATCCATCCGGGCGACGCGATGGACAAGGACCTGTATGACCTCCCCCCCGAGGAACTGAAGCAGATCCCGACTGTTGCCGGTTCGCTGCGTGATGCGCTCAAGGCACTGGAAGAAGACCACGAATTCCTTCTGGCCGGTGGCGTGTTCACCAAGGACCAGATCGAAAGCTATTGCACGATCAAGTGGGAAGAAGTGTTCAAGTTCGAACACACCCCGCACCCGGCCGAGTTCGAGATGTACTACTCGGTCTGATGACCATACGGCGCGCACCTGCCGCGACGTGATGCAAAAGGCGTCGGGATCACACGATCCCGGCGCCTTTTTTCATGCGCACCATTGGGAATCGCTGCGAACCGCTGGATGCGACACTGAGAGAGTGTGTTTGAAAACAAATCCTTGATAAAAAACAGGAAAAGTTTTCGGGTGCCACCTTTTGATCGAAAAAGGCAGCGTCTTCTGAAGCTTTTTAGAAAAAGCTTCACCAAAAACCTTTATAATTTCAGTGCGTTATCGCGCCTGACTTTTCAAACAGTCTCTGAGGTTTCCAGATATCGTCTTTGCCACAGCTCGCCTGTGTTCGGAAAACCGGTGCTTCTCGAAGCTGTTTGAAAAAAATCTTCTCAGAAATTGTATTATTTTCAGCGTGTTATATGAAATAACATCCTGCCCCCTGTTGTCAGGGACAGATCATGGTTCCCAAGGGGCAATATCCTCTGGCGGGTTTCCGGGCAGAGCACTGAGACACACCATCAGCACGCCCTTTGCCGAAGGCCCCATCCGGAACATCGCTGCCCCCTGCACCCCTGCACGAACCCACCTGCGGACACAGCGTTATGCGTCACACAGAACGACACGGCCAAAGATGGGGGCATTCACCCTGCACGCGGACATGTCATCGGGCGGGGGCGTGATCGGGGCATGATACCGGCGCACGATATGCTATCCCCCACAGGGATATTCCCCGATGGCTGCCGTGCGGATGCACATCCCTGTTGCGCCCGTTTCAGACCAGGCTGTCACCGGGATGCGTTTCCTGCCATGCGTACGATACGGACGAAAGGACGACCATGAACCCCACCCTTCCGGTCATGATGCAGGCCGTCACCTATGCCGAACCCGGCCCCCCCGATGTCATGGCAATCAGCGAGGTGCCCACTCCTACGCCCGGCAGGGGCGAAGTGCTGGTGCGTGTCATGGCCGCCGGTGTCAACCGTCCCGACATCATGCAACGCAAGGGGCTGTATCCCCCACCCCCGGGGGCAAGCCCGCTGCTGGGGCTGGAGATTGCGGGCGAAGTCATCGCCCGTGGCCCCGGCATTGCCGATGACGCCTTTCCCGCCATTGGCGCACGCGTCTGCGCCCTGTCCAACGGGGGTGGGTACGCGCAGTACTGCGTGGTGCCAGCCGGACAGTGCCTGCCATGGCCGGTGGGGTTTGATGCACTCCACGCCGCCGCTCTGCCGGAAACATTCTTCACCGTCTGGTCCAACCTGTTCATGACCGCGCATCTGCGCGCAGGCGATCGGGTGCTGGTCCATGGCGGCAGCAGTGGCATCGGCACCGTGGCCATACAGCTTGTGCGTCAGATGGGGGGCATTCCCTATGTCACGGCAGGCACAGCGGCAAAGTGCGAATTATGCACCACCATCGGGGCCGAGGCGGCCATAAATTATCATGAGGACGATTTCGTCGCCCGTATCGCTGAACTGACTGACGGGCGTGGGGTGGATATCATCCTTGATATGGTCGGGGGCGCCTATCTTGAACGCAACCTGCGCTGCCTTGCACCGGATGGGCGACTGGTCATCATTGCGTTACAGGGCGGCGCACGGGCGGAAAATGTGGGGCTGGCCCGTATCATGACGCGGCGGCTGGTGGTGACGGGCACGACACTGCGTCCACGCGATACGGCGTATAAGGCGGAAATCGCACGGCAACTGCACCAGCATGCGTGGCCACTTCTGGAAAAAAAGACCATCCGCCCGCTGATCCACGCCACCTTCCCCTTTGCGCAGGTCGTGGATGCCCATAAGCTGATGGAAAATGGAACGCATTCCGGGAAAATCATCCTGAATCTCCAGACCTCTTGAACCAGGACAAGGTAATCGCGGTGCTACTGAATGTGATTGAACGCGGTCCGGAGGAAGCATCGGGACAGGATGCGGGGCGACCGCCGGTCGTTCTGCTGCACGGACTGTTCGGACGGGCACGCAACCTTGGTTTTTTCCAGCGCAGGCTGGCGCGCACGCGCCGCACGCTGGCGATCGACCTGCGCAATCATGGCGAAAGCCCGCATGGGGCGATGGATTACAATACGATGTCGGCCGACCTGCTGGAAACACTGGCCCACCATAATGCGCTGCCCGCGACGCTGGTGGGTCATTCCATGGGGGGCAAGGTCGCGATGACGCTGGCGCTGATGCGGCCGGGAATGGTCCACAGCCTGCTTGTCGCGGATATCCCACCCGCGCGTACCGGCCATGGGCAGTTCGGGCTTGGCGAACAGATGCTGCATGTCGCCTTCCCGCCCTTTCTGAATCGTGCCGGGGCGGACCTGCTGTTGCAGCATTACATTCCCAACGCCGATGTCCGTGCGCTGATGCTGCAAAACATCCGCGTGGGCGAAAACCCGGGCTGGTCTATCGGGCTGCGTGACATCGTGGACTCGATGCCCAATGTCGAAAGCTGGCCCTATATCCCCGAAGGCTACAGCTATCCTGGGCCGACGCTGTTCCTCGCGGGGGAGAATTCGCCCTATATCCGCCCAGAACATTTCATGACGATGCGCAGACTGTTCCCGAATTACCGCCTGGAACTGATTGAGAAAGCCGGACACTGGCTGCATGTCGAAAATCCCGGACGCTTTGCCGAACTGCTCGAAAATTTTGTCGGATCGTATTGATTGAAAAGCCACCAATGGCGCGCGATGTGCGGCATCGCTCTTGACATCGTGACCTGTCCCCGCAGTTATGCTGACAAGCTGGGACAGGTCATGGCACGATAGTGACGGCCACCTGTCGTTGCGACCATGACATCCCCAAGGCGGAGAAACGCGCCCTTTCATGACGGTGACACTCAGTCCTTCTTCCCGGTACCGCCATGCCGTGGAACCCGTACTGATCCCGCGCGGGGACGGATCGGACCGTCCTGCCGCTCCGCCGCCTGCCGCGCCGTCCCGTCCGAACAGCCGCGAAAATGAACGCCTTGAATCGCGTGAGATCGTCCCGCGTCCGACGGGCTATCGCAACCTTCACCCTGTCACGTCCGGCCTGATCCGCCCCGATACGCTTGAAGAACCGGGGGCGGTCAAGGCCTCGGCCGTATCCGCGATGCTGCATGCGGCCTTGCTGGCGGCAATCATCATCAGCTCAGCCCATCACAACCCGCATGGCGATCCGTCCTCCTCCTCTGAATCCCCACAGGTGGAAATGGTGTTTTCCCCCCCTTCCTCCAGCGGGATGGAGGGGCAATCCTCGCCCGACATGGCGGGGGGTGCGGACGCACCAAAGCAGGAAAGCCAGCACAGCGCATCCGAAAGTGCCACAGCCGCCAAGGACCAGAGCGAGGATTCCTCCCCCGCGCCAAACATCCCGACGCCAGAGACCCCATCTTCGCCACCGCTGACGCAGGCGCCATCCGACCTGTCCGTGCCCCAGTCGCAGGAGCAAAAGCAGTTCAATCCCGGCATGCAGAGTCCTGGCCATTCCAGCCATCCGGCACCGCAGCCACGCCATCAGTCCGCCAGCAAGTCGCATTCATCGCTGCATTCGCCCATGGACCTGTCATTCGCACCATCACCATTGCCACACCGCACCCGCCATGGCCGCGCGGGCGGTTCGGGATCGCCCATCGACCTGTCCGTCGGCCCACTGGTCAGCAACGGAAGGATCAACGCCCCGTACTCCACCAATACGCAGATCCATGGCGTAAGCGACGATTACGCCTCTGAACTCGACCAGTGGATACGCAGCCATATGTACTATCCCGAAGACGCCGCCCGCGCGGGCGAGGAAGGGCCGTCATCGGTGCATGTGGTGCTGGATCGCAATGGGCAGGTGGCGAAAGTACGCCTGACGGGGCAGTCAGGATCGTACTATCTTGATGCCGCAACCACGGGGATGTTCCGCAATGCGCAGCTTCCCCCTGTGCCACCGGATATGTCGGGCGACCATTTCGATATCGACCTGACGATCAATTATATCCTGATTCGCCATTAAGAGACTGTTTGAAAAGTCAGGATAGATAACATACTGAAATTGTAAGGGTTTTTGGTGAAGCTTTTCCCAAAAAGCTTCGAAAGACGCCGCCTTTTTCGATCGAAAGGCGGCACCCAAAAACTTTTCTTTTTTATCAATGACTTGTTTTCAAACACTCTCTAACCGACTGTTTCCAGGGATAATTTCATCGGGGACGTCTTGAAAGGACAGAACCGGCAACCTGCTGGATTCATGAAATTTCCTGACGACGCTTTATCCCCCCGAATTTCGAAAGACAGCATCTTTTTAAAAAGCACACATCCCAAGAGTTTTTTCCATTCCTTCCCAACCGGGCATTTCCGAACAGCGTGCCAAAGATAAAAGCCCTTGGTGAAACGGCCCCCAGCACGCCCCCCCCCTTTCAAAACGGCGATACCCAATAGGGCATGTTCCCCTCCGGCCTGCATGCCTGCGCGTTAGTTGATTGTTTTTTCCGTCCTCTTCATAGTTTCCATAAGATGGAAGGGAAAAACGCCGCCATGACGCCCACGACGATGCGCCTGCTTGACGAAGTCGGAACCGATTTCGAAAGCTTTGACAACGCGGACGCCGCCGTTGCACGGATTACCGAACTGTATGATGCGGCGGCGCAATTGCTGCGCGATGCTTTTGCCGCGCGCGATACCAGCCACCTTGCGCAAGGGGTTTACCCCTATCTCGCCTTTGCGCAGGAAGGGGGGCTGTCGGCCGACATGCCGCGCCCGCCCTTTGATATCGTGCTTGAAAGCGGTTTTTATGGCACGACGCTGACACATCCCCACCTGTACCGCGAGTACTGGCGCGAACAGATCGACATCCTGCTGCGCCATTATCACCAGCCCGTGCTGGTGGGGCGTTCGCGGCGGCCCATCCCCCTGTCCTATGTCATGGAAGATGCCGTGACCTCCCTGACCGAAGGGGACATGGCCTGGCTACAACAGCATTTCGCGCTGCCCGACCTGTGGATGACGGACGATTCGATCGCCAACTGCGAACAGGTGCCGCGTCCGGGCACACCGCGTCCGCTGGCGCTGTTCACCGCCGAACGCACCGATTATTCCCTGGCCCGGCTGCATCATTATACCGGCACCGCCCCCCGCCATTTCCAGCGTTTCATCCTGCTGACCAATTACCAGCGTTATGTGGACGCCTTTCGCGATTATGGGCACGCACAGGTCGATTCAGGGGGGGAATATGACGCCTTTGTCGAACCCGGCGGCGTCACCCATCACAAGGGCGGCACACCTGACGCCCCCGGTGGCGCAGGCAGCCTGCCGCAGATGCCGGCCTATCACCTGTGTCGCCCGGATGGCGATGGCATCACGCTGGTCAATATCGGGGTCGGGCCGGCCAATGCGAAAACGATTACCGACCATCTGGCCGTACTACGCCCGCATTGCTGGCTGATGGTGGGCCATTGCGCCGGGCTGCGCCGGACACAGCGGTTGGGCGATTATGTGCTGGCGCATGGTTATCTGCGCGATGACAATGTACTGGACGAGGATCTGCCCCCATGGGTGCCCGTCCCCCCCATAGCGGAAGTCCAGATGGCGTTGCAGGACGTGGCCGAACGGGTGACGGGCCTGCATGATGCGGAACTCAAGACCCGGCTGCGCACCGGCACGGTCATGACCACGGACAACCGCAACTGGGAACTCCGGCTCGAAGCACTGTTCACGCGCATCAACATGACACGGGCCATTGCGGTGGACATGGAATCAGCCACCATCGCGGCCAACGGTTTCCGTTTTCGCGTCCCCTATGGCACGCTTTTGTGCGTATCGGACAAACCCCTGCATGGGGAGGTGAAGCTGCGTGGCATGGCCAATGCCTTCTACCGCGAACGCGTACGTCAGCACCTGATCGTGGGAATCGAAACCATGCGGCAATTGCGCGCGCAGGGCGTCGACCGACTGCATTCGCGCAAGCTGCGTGGCTTTGACGAACCGGCCTTTCGTTAATGGATCCCCGTGCGGTTATCCTGCACCACCTTGGCAGCAATGACGCCGCCCCTTGCGCGCCCTGTCAGGGGGCTGCCTGAAATATGGGGTTCGCAAACGTCTGGACTCATAGAGAGTGTTTGAAAAACAGGAAAAGTTTTTGGGTGCCGCCTTTTAATCGAAAAAGGCGGCGTCTTTCAAAGCTTTTTGGAAAAAGCTTCACAAAAAAACCTTTATGATTTCAGTATGTTATCGAGTCTGGCTTTTCAAACAGCCTCATAAAATTTTGGGGTGCATCTTTTGTCGAAAAGGCAACGGCTTTCAAAGCCCCGCGAAAAAGCACACCCCAAACTTTTCCATTCCTTAATCGGTATGTTGTTTTCAAACACTCTCTAATATTTTTGTTTCGTATCAGAAATCCGGCATGGTCTGCGCCAGATGACCACCCAACCGCACCGGGGCCATCCGCCGCGCCAGACCGGTGGCGTCGTCAGTTTCCACCATCATGCCCGCGATGCTGGCGTCACCTTCCGCCGGTTGCAGGCGTTCGCCGGGCATCTTACGCACGAAACGTGCGATGGCGGCATCCTTGCCCATGCCGATCACACTGTCATAATCACCGCACATCCCCGCATCGGTCTGAAAGGCCGTGCCCTTGGGAAAGATACGATGGTCGGCCGTGGGCGTATGGGTATGGGTGCCGATCACCAGCGACACGCGACCATCACAGACATGCCCCATGGCCCATTTCTCGCTCGTCGCCTCGGCATGGACATCGACAATGATGGCCTGCACCGTAACGCCAAGGCGATGACGCGACAGGATGTCCGACACGGCCCGGAACGGGTCATCCATCGCATCCATGAACTGACGTCCCATGACGCTGATGACGAGTGCCTTGTGCCCGTTGACCAGTGGAACGACCACACTGCCCTGTCCCGGCGTGCCGGGGGGATAGTTGGCGGGACGGATGATGCGCGGTTCGGCGTCGATATGGCCGATCATGTCCCGCCGGTCCCAACTATGGTTGCCCAACGTGATGACATCCGCCCCGGCATTGAACAGGTCCTGTCCGATGGCGGGTGACAGGCCGAAGCCATGGCTGGCGTTTTCCCCGTTGACCACCACAAGGTCCAGCGACAGTTCGGCACGCAATCCCGGCAGGCGGCTGATGACCGCTTCGCGCCCGACGCGGCCCACGATATCGCCCAGAAACAGTATCCTCAAAAAACCTGACCTTCTTCCATTCAATCCCGCGCCGGTCCATCCACATGACCCGCGATGCACCTGATCCATTCACGATCCGTGACAATGCCCGACAGCGGCACATCATGCACGCCCATGGGGATCTGCGCGACCTCCTGCGCGGCGAGTCCATAACCGATCGCAACCGCATGGGGCAGGCGCGCCAGCGTGCGATCATAATATCCCCCACCATATCCCAGCCGCCCGCCCCGCCGGTCAAAGGCCAGCAGCGGCACAAACACCATGTCGGGCACATAGGCATGGCCATCGGGATGCCGTGTTGCAAACCGGCCATTGCACATCGTCACGCCCGGATGCCAGTGATGAAAGGAAAGAGGCTGCCCCCGAGGCGGCGTAAAGGGCAAAAGCACGCGGTACCCCCGCCCATGCAACACGCCAAACAGCGGACGCAGGTCAAGTTCACCGGGCAAGGGCCAGACCAGCGCGACAGCACTGCCGGGTGCCAGAGTATCGACCCGTGCCGCGATCCCCGCCCGCAATGCCTGTTCCTGCGCCATGGTGGGGGATGCACCTTCGCGCATCGCACGGCAGTGCTGGCGCAACCGGGCCTTGGCCCCCGCAAGCGCGGGGGGATCGGTATCGTGCGGTATCGTCATGAGAATTACGGAGCCACCATGACCGTTGGCCTTATCAGCCCTCCCGGACCTGCAGGTGCAGGTGGGTGCCAGGTAACGTGACCACGATCACGACAGTGCCAGCCCCCTTAGGAAGTGCTTATCGGCCCAGGGGTTGATTTTTGCCTGACGCATCCGGCAGCCCCGCACCTGCTATCTAGTCATGTTCGAGGGCGGCTGCAATATTTTCCGCACGTTCCACGAGATGTTCAAGCTGATCGCGACGGCGTTCGTTCTCGATCCTGGCCTGACGTCCCTGCGCAAGCTGGTGGGCGGTATCGGCGGACATCTTTTCCGCCGTCAGGTCATGGATCTCGTCCGCCATCAGCAACGCCGCCAGCGCAAGCAGCCGTCCTTCGCCACTATGCCCACCAATCGCACGGATACGGTCGATTCGACGCTCCACTTCCTGCGCCATGGCCTGCAGGTGCTGTTCCTGCCCCTCTTCACACCCGACGCTGTAGGAATAGCCGTTGATGCGTACTGTGACCTGTCCCATCGTCATTTGCCCTTTATGTCCGCAATCACGGTTGCCGCCCCCCCATCGGACAGCGCGTCGCGCACCCGTGCGATCAGGGCGTCAATATTCGCGGCCAACGCCTGCAGGTCGATCCCCGGATCGGTGGGCTGCGTCGTGGGGGACGGCACGGAACCAGCCGGCGGCCAGGTTCCTTCTTCGCGACATTCAATGGCAAAGGCGATACGCGTCAGCGCCTGTTCCAGCCGGTCGGCGGGATCGCGCGCCCCGTCATGCGCGGATACGGATGCTTCCCGCCCCGCCTGCGTTGTGTCAGTATTGGACACGTTCATCCTTCATAATTTCCTGCCCTGGTCCCTTGCAACAGATCGCCCGGTGACGTCTGAACGTCAAGCATGATCGCTAATCATGACAATTTTGCGTATCCGCGTCATTTCATCGTCATGTCCACGCATGACGAGGCCACGTTGCTGCGCGCCATCCTGAACGAAAGCGACATGCACGCCCCCCTCCCGGCATGCGCGCTACTGTCCCCTCCCGATGCGGGGTGTTTCATGGGGGTGGGATGGTGGCGGGCGCTGACGGCGCACATGCCCGTCCCTGCGTTCCTGGACTGTGGCATGTCGGCGGGGCGCGCGGCCGAAGGGCTGCGTGCGGGACTGGCGGGGGTCATCATCGACCATGCCTGCACCCAGCATATGGCACTCGGCATACTGGCACAGGTGACGGGGGGATGGTGCCTGCGTGGACGGCCGGACGCGCATGTCATCACAGGGGATGACCCGGCGGGGGGCATACGGAACTACCTGCGCCACACCCCGCACAGCCGGTTTCCCCACAAGCCATAAATCGCCAGGATTTTTATAATACGCTCCTATCAAACGATAAAATCTGGCTCCTGATCTTTTCCCCGGACCGATGGCAGCTTTCGATTCTTTGCCTGAATGTGATTTTCATATCCCGGCCAAGGCGCGCCCAGAAACAGGGGGACTGTTCCCCACGGCGCATGTGCGCCATATGATCGGGCCACCATGACCGATTGCCAGCTCTATCTTGTGACGCCCGAGTCGCTCGACCCCACGCAATTCGCCCCCCTGCTCGCACGCGCGCTGGACGCCGGGCCTGTGGCTGCGGTGCAGCTACGGCTGAAGGACGTGCCAGACGACACGATCCGCCGCGCGATCGACGTGCTGCGCCCGACGGCGCATGAACGCGACGTGGCCTTCATCCTCAATGACCGACCCGACCTTGCCCGCGATACCGGCTGTGATGGTGCGCATGTCGGCATGGATGACATGTCGGTGGAAGAAGCACGCCGCATGCTGGGCGATGACCTGCAACTTGGGGTCTCGTGCTATGACAGTCGTGACATGGCCATGCATGCAGGCGAAGGCGGGGCGGATTACATCGCGTTCGGCGCGTTCTTTCCCTCCCCCTCCAAGGAAACCAGCGTGCGCGCAGGCACCGACCTGCTGGCATGGTGGAGTACGATGATGGAACTGCCTGTTGTCGCCATCGGGGGCATCACCCCCGAAAATTGCGGGCCACTGGTGCATGCCGGCGCTGATTTCCTGGCGGTCATCAGTGCGGTCTGGTCCCACCCCGATGGACCCGACGCAGGGGTGCGGGCGATGAACGCCGCAATGGACAGGGCAAGCGACGCGATCGACTGAAGCGCGTCGTGACGGGACATGCCACGACGCCCACAGCGCATTTGTACAGACAGGGCAAATAACCTACTGAAATAATATAATTTTCAGTGAAATTTTCAAAAAGCCTTGCCTCAGGATACTGGCGCTTGGAGAGTGGTTGAAAACAACTCATTGGATAAAAAACAGGAAAAGTTTTTGGGTGCCGCCTTTTGATCGAAAAAGGCGGCGTCTTCTGAAGCTTTTTGGAAAAAGCTTCACCAAAAACTTTTATGATTTCAGGCTGTTATGGGACCTGATGTTTCAGGCAGTTAGAAATTGACGTTTGTATGTATTCCGAAGATGGTTTCGTTTCCGACGCGTTTCAGGCCGCTTGCGTAACGCGGGTCGGATGTTCCGCCCTGCGGGTGCCAGACATATTGGAAATCTGGCTGCAGGACGAGCCATGGGGTGACCTGTGCCTGGTATGTGACCTCAAGATGGTTTTCGTTTCCCGGCACGATGGAGTCTGCGTCGCGGTTATACTGTCTCCACCCGGAGCTTGAACGCCCGATTCCCCAGCCGACGCCGACGGTGTCGTTATCCCGTCCCCTGAAGGGCGCCTTGAGGTTGATGCCTGCATCCGCGGCAAAGCTGATGAGGTTCCTGTCGCCGCTATTGCCTGTTGCGCGAACGAAGATACCGACGGATTGGGGTGATGTGCGCGATGGTCGCCACAGCATCTGGTCAATGATGCCATAGACCATCCAGTTTCCGCGATCCCATCGCGGGTATCCGCCCTGTGCGCCGAGGGAGGCGCCCTGACGGTTATAGCGGTAATCGGGGAACTTTGCGGTGTCATAGAAACCGCCAAGTTTATAGATCCCGGGCAGGCCGGGGTCCTTGGTGGCCTTTGACATGTCGTCTGGCTGCGGGTTGAGCGCATATTGCAGTTCGGTAATCAGCAGTGCGCCCGTGCCCATGTTGAAGCGTGTGCCGCTGCCGTCATTTGTAACCTGGTTTGTGGGGTCAGCACTGTTGCCGCCCTGTATGCCGAAAGAGTTGTAGCGGTTTCCGGGGGGATTGTCGTCTGCGGCTGCGAACATGAAGGTGAAGGTGTCTGTGGGCCTGTAACGGATGCGCACGGCGGGGGAGGAGAGGGGCCATGAGGGCCCGCCGCCATACAGGTTGACGGACGGGGCCATGGGCCATCCGAAGTTGGAGTTCAGGTAGAGCGATCCGTAATCGCTGATGAGGAATTCGGTATCAAGGTCCTGCTGCCCGATCTTGACGTCGAGTTTTCCGTTAAGGAAGGATTGCTGGTACCACAGTTCGAACAGGCGTGTGGAGCGGTCGGCCTCGAAGCCGCTGATGGGGTTGTAGTTATAAAGATGGTCCTGCGAGATGGAGCGTCCGCGCGTCTGCAGGGCGCTGACATTGAACAGGCCGCCCTTCAGCCCGAAGAGTTTTTCGAGGTCAACGGTCAGTGTGGGGGCAGTCACGGCATCATAGGAAGGTCCGGTGCCCGAGCCGCTGCCGACGTCATTGGCGCTGGGCGCGCCGCCGGTGGTGTTCCCCCACAGCTCCTCCACATCCTGAAGGTTGAAGGTCACGCCGTGCTTGTACAGCCACGGCCGCAGCCCCCACATGTCCCCAAGCAGGTTGCCGCTCGTATCCAGCCTGTCGCCTTCACTCGGCGGCGGCGGGGCCGGGGACTGCTCCACCGTTGCGATATCGGTTTCGTTGACGGCCGGACCAGAATTGCCCAGTTCCTTGCGTTCTTTCTGGATTTCCGTCAGGGGGATATCCTGTGACCGCGCGGTTTCTGAAAAACCCGGTAATGCCATGCCGATAATCGTACCAGCCAGTAAGGCCCCGGACAGGCGCGGTCGTATGCGTGTACTGCGTGGATGTCGGGCAGGGCATTGAAGGGGGGGCTGCGACATGGGCCTGGACACCGTATGCACGTCCTGATTCTCCAGCTAATTCGTTGGGTGATTCAAATGATAGTCATTCGCATCTACAGCGAAACCCGGACCGTGGCAAGCGCGTTGCAGGCATTTAATAAAAAAAAGGCGCCCCTGGGGCGCCTTGGTAAAATAATCATATTATATTCAGCAATACCATGCGGGATTGCTCCAATACCTGTCGGGCCTATCGCAGGAAGACCTTGGGCACGCCCTCGCTGTTCAGGCATGACATGATGATGACCCCCGTCCATAACAGCAGCGACACGCCTGCACCCACACGTGCGCGCATAAGGGGAACGGGTTGTCCCCGGATGGCGGGGATATACAAACTGCTGTGGCAAAGGCCTGCATTGATCAGCGCCAGCGTCGTCAGCAACAGCTTGGGCGACAGATAACCACGGCTGCCGATATGCACCGGGTCGTAAAAGAACAGCAGCACCCCTGACACCATCGTCACCGCGAACAGCCAGTGCGCCCACCAGAAGGCAAGGCGCGCAATAATGGCGCGTTCCGCCTGGTAATCACGGCGCAGTAATGACAGGTCAAACAGCACATCCATACCGAAGAAGATCGACATGGCCACGATATGCACGATGCGCACCAGATAATGGACGGGTTGCATCCAGAAATGGAACATGCGGCTGTCCATTGCGACCAGCAGGTCATAGGGCAGCCGCATGAATGCCAGGGGATGGGAAATCATTCGAACCTCACTTGCCTGCGCGGTCTATAGCACATCATATTGACAGTGATAATAAGTTGCATAATATCGCGCCAATAGCGGAGTCCACAGACACATGCGCCATGTGATTATCCTGCGGTGCGTCGGGCTTGCCGCGCTTTTGCTGGCGACACCAGCCAGGGCGCAGGAACCCGTCCACCTGACCGTAAAAGACCATCATTTCATCCCCGATCACGTCAATGTGCCCGCAGGGCAGCGTTTCCTGATTTCCCTGACCAATCAGGACGACACGACGGACGAGTTCGAAAGCTATGACCTGAAATTTGAAAAGATCGTGGTGCCGGGCGGGACGATTACGGTGCATGCCGGACCTTTGCATCCGGGCACCTATAAATTCTTTGATGATTACCACCCGGACCAGGCGACCGGGACCGTAACCGCGACACAGGGACCATAAGCCATGTTGGGAAGTCTGCTTATTGTCTTTCGGGAGGTCATGGAAGCGGGCCTGATTATCGGGATCGTGCTGGCGGCGACACAGGGTATCGCACATCGGGGGCGTTGGGTCGCCGGCGGGATCGCAGCCGGTGTCGCGGGGGCCGCGATTGTCGCACTGTTCGCCGGCAGCCTGTCGCAGGCGCTGTCGGGCAATGGGCAGGATGTATTTTCTGCCTCCATCTTATGTGTCGCGGTCCTGATGCTGGGGTGGCATACCATATGGATGACGCGCCATGGCCGGGAAATGGCGGGCGATATGCGTGCGCTCGGGGCGCAGGTGGCCTCGGGGCAGCGTTCGCTGACGGCAATGGCGGTGGTCGTGGCGGTCGCGGTCCTGCGCGAAGGGGTGGAAGTGGTGCTGTTCCTTTATGGGATTGCCGTGTCCACCCATTCCGGCCCGATGGCGATGCTGACGGGCGGGATGCTGGGCATTGTCGCGGGTGGTGGGGTGTCGTGGCTGCTGTATCGCGGCCTGATCGTCATTCCGCTGCACCGTCTGTTTGGCGTGACGGGGGTGCTGATCGCCTTTCTTGCGGCGGGGATGGCAAGTCAGGCGGCAGCCCTGCTGGCGGGGGATGACATCATCCCGGCCTGTGGATATGAAATGTGGGATACGTCATGGCTGTTGTCCGATGGCAGCATGATCGGCCGCGCGGCCAAGGCCCTGTTCGGGTATTCGGATCGCCCGATGGGCATCCAGCTGATTGCGTGGGTCATCACACTGGGGGTCATGATCGTGGCCACACGGCTGGTGGCGCGCAGGCCATCTGCAGCACGTGTCACGGCATCATCGTAATATCCTGAAAATTCCATGCAGGTTGCAAATACCGCCTTTTTACAAAGGCGGTATTTTTTTTGACTGCCTTTATCCATCAGGCGCTGCAAGGCATCAAACATGCGATTGTGTTTGGCAACCGGATGGGGGGATGTTTTTCTTCAAGGCTGTTTGAAAACAAACCATTGATAAAAAAATAAGAAAAGTTTTTGGTGAAGCTTTTTTCAAAAAGCTTCGAAAGACGCCACCTTTTTGAAAAAAGGCGACACTCAAAAACTTTTCTTATTTTTTGTCAATGGTTTGTTTTCAAACAGTCTCTGACTTTTGAACAGACAGGACAAAACCTGAAATTTCCCTATTCCTCTTGATGGTTTGTTTTTAGACTACCTTTCCAGGACACATCCTGTCAGGAAGAAGGATAATGCCCACTGGCCTTCATTATTCTTTTCCGATGGCTGATATGAAAAAAGCCGGGACATGGTTTCCCATGTCCCGGCCCCCGCACGGCTGGCCTGTGGGGCCGCCTTATTTCTGCGGATAGGAGAAGGTAAATTTCTCGGTAAATGTGTCCCAGAACCCGGGGGTTCCGGTTTCCTTGTCCACATGGTGCAGGAAGCCGTTCTTTTCCGGCGAGGAATAGCGCAGTTCGACTGTGTATTTGCCGGGACCGTCCATTTTCACGTTATTGGCGTAATGCGGGCCGTCCTTTGCGGTCATGGCGCGCATTGTGCCGCTGGCGCTGAAGGAAGAACCCACCTTCGTCAGGGTATAGTCGATCGTGAGGTAGGGAATCCACGCACCATCGGGATAGCCCCAGACATTATCGGCCGTTGCGTGAACATCGGTTTCAAGATGGATCACATCCTTGCCCATCGGCATGTCGGCGGGCATCGGGGCCATGTCCACCCCGACAAGGTAGCTGGAGGCGATTTCCATATCGTGGGCCTGTACCGGGCCGCCAATCGGGTATTCACGGGCAAGGGCCGGTGAAACCGTCGTGGCGATACCTGTCACAAGGCCAGCAGCCAGAAGGCCTTTTGTAAAGCGCATGTCTTTATACCTTTGTAAGCATATGTGGAAAAGAAGGGTGACGTTCGGAAAGTTGCCAGGGGGAACGCGCCGGTATGAAATCAGACAGAGTAGAAATCATGAATGATGCAATGAATACGGATGAACAGGCAGGCATGATGGTAATCAACCGGTCTTCCCGCCCGGTATCATGGGCGGGCGCGGGGCAGTTTCGAACGAATGGCCCAACAATATGAGAATAATTATCAATGTCAATATAGCGCGACGACAGGCCATCCAAAAACTTCTGGCCGCACACGCGCTTGTCATTCCATGCGCTCATTCCATCCGCCACCAGGCGGGCGGCCTTTGTCCCTCAACGCAGCTTGATCGAAATTATGCCCCCCACCATGCCCGCACGGTATAGGATCAGGTGAAAAGACAGGAGGATATGATGGGACGTGTATCAGGTAAGGTTGCGCTGGTAACGGGCGCCGCACTGGGTATTGGCAAGGCGACGGCGCAGCTTCTGGCGAAGGAAGGCGCAAAGGTCGTCATTGCGGACCTGAAGGCCGCCGAGGGACAGGCCGCCGTGGCGGAGATCACGGCCGCAGGCGGGGAGGCCATGTTCGTCGAACTTAATGTCGGGCAGGAGGATGACTGGAAAAAAGCGATTGCCGCCATTATCGCCCGTTTCGGGCAACTGGATATCGCGGTCAATAACGCGGGTATCCTCTACAGCGGTTCGGTCGAAAGCACGGACCTTGACGACTGGCGGCGTGTGCAGTCGATCAACCTTGATGGTGTATTTCTCGGGACGAAATACGCGGTGGAGGCGATGAAGCCCAACCGGCGGGGATCCATCATCAATCTGTCCTCCATTGAGGGACTGGTGGGGGACCCGATGCTGGCGGCCTATAACGCGTCCAAGGGGGGTGTGCGTCTGTTTACCAAATCCGCGGCGCTGCATTGCGCGAAATCTGGCTATAACATCCGGGTCAATTCCATCCATCCCGGCTATATCTGGACGCCGATGGTGCAGGGCTATACCCACGACACCGCCGATCAGGAGGCCGCGCGCCAGAAGCTGATTGCGCTGCACCCGCTGGGTCATCTGGGGGAACCTGATGACATCGCTTATGGCATCGTGTTCCTTGCGTCCGATGAATCAAAGTTTATGACCGGAAGTGAACTGGTGATCGACGGTGGTTATACCGCGCAGTAAGAGACTGTTTGAAAACAAATCATTGATAAAAACAAGAAAAGTTTTGGGGTGCCGCCTTTCGATCAAAAAGGCGGCGCCTTCTGAAGCTTTTTGGAAAAAGCTTCACCAAAAACTTTTATAATTTCAGAATGTTATTGAAGGTTCTTTTTCAAGCAGCCTCTAAAACCCTGAAAGCCATTTGATAATATCCCCACTGATCGGGATGTGATGGATGTGTCCGGCTGGTGCCGTTCATTAGAAAGGAAACAGATTTCAGGGATTTTTAGAAATCGTCACCAGAAATTTTCTTATTCCTGTGGGCGGCCTGTCCCATATTTCCAAACAAGATCCGTCCCGTCCCCATGGTCCATGACAGGGGACGGGCAGGGGGTCAGAAACGCTGTGACAGTCCCGTCAGGATCGTGCGGCGCAGGCCGTATTGCGGCGCGCCCACCCCGATCCCGCTGCCATCACGCAGTTCATAGCGGCGGTCGAACAGGTTGATGACATCAAGGCGCAACTGTGTGCGTTTGAGGAACCCGACCTGAAACAGGTCCTGGAACGATTGCACCAGTGACAGGTTGAACGTCACATATTGCGGCACCTTTGCCCCGTTCGGGGTGGCGCCGTCGGCGCGCAGGCCGTTGCCATATACCATCGTTGCCGACAGGCGCAGCGGATGTCCCGTCTTGTAAAACGCGCTGTAACTGCCCCCGGCGGAGGCTGTCCACCGCTGGTCATGGTCCAGGTGAATCCAATGCTGGCGGATATAGGCAAGGTCAGAGGGATCAAAGTTCCATTGTGCGCTGTTGATATCCTTGCCGATGGCGCGTGACCACGCAAAGTTGCCATAGACCGAAAATGGCCCATGGCTGTAATCGGTGGCGAATTCATATCCGTTGACCTGCCCCCGACGGTAATTGAAGGCCGACAGGATGATGGGGGAGCCGAACTGCCCTTCGTCAATCATGTTGCGCGCCAGTTTTACATACGCATCAAATGATGCATGCCATCCCGGCAGCAGAACCTGTGAAAATCCTGCATCAAAATAATGGTCGCGTTCCGATTTGACGGTGGTATCCTGCAACGTTCCCGGTGCCGCCGACGTATTTGCGAATTTGTTCAGCGACGTGCCCCCCACCAGTTCGAATGGCGGTGGCGTGAAGTAGCGTGAATATCCCGCATGCAGCGTGCCGCCACGCCAGGGTTGCCAGACGATGTTGAGGCGTGGGCTGACCTGTTTGGAATGTGTATATTCATCCACCCCGTCAAAACGCAGGCCGTAATTGATTGTCAGGTTACGTACCGGCCGCCACTCATCTTGCGCATACAGGCCATACAGCCAGCCGGTGCGGCCATTGCCATCATGAATATTTTCGGTCACGCCACTGAAGATCGCATTCCCGTCACTGTCTGTCCCGGTCTGGGGATAAACGGTGGAATCCGTCTGTGATACCGTACGTTCGACATAGGCCTGATAGCCAAAGCGCACGGTATGGCGCGGGGCGGCATGCCATGTCACGTCGGTCTGTGACCCGGTGGACATGACGGAACGCTGCGCACGTTGTGCGATGCCGTTATATACCAGATCCCCCAATGCGTCGGGGGAATAGCCAAGGGAGCTGTAGCGGGAAAAAACCGATGATTGCAGGCTGAAACTCCCGATTTCCTTTTGCAGGGACAGGATCGCGAAATCCGTGATTTCCTTTTGCCGTTCATTCAGGTCCGCGCTGTTGACACTGCCATAGACCTGGTGGGACAGGTCACTGGAAAGGAAGTCAGGATTCGCGAACTGCCTTTGCTGACCTGGATTGTTCGGAAGCTGGTAATATGCGTTCGATACCCCTGCGGTAAAGCTGATGCGGGTATTTTCATCAGCGGTATAGCGCACATGACCAAGGAAATGATATTGGTTGGTCAGGTCATGCAGCGCGTTGAATTTTGGCGTCGTGTTTTCAATGCCCACACGGTCATGCACGAAATCTGCGGTGACAAAGTAATCCCATTTGCCCTGCGCCCCGCCATATTGTAGGGATGGAAAGAAATAATCCCGCGCCCCGCCATAGACCGAAACTTCACCACCGGGATCGGTGCTGCCATTCTTGGTTGTGATATCTATGACGCCCGCCTGCAGAAAACCGTATTCGCTGGGTAATGCGCCGGTTGTCATCGACATCGAATGGGCAAAGCGCGTCATCAGCGTCTGGCCAAAGACACTCAGCCCTTCGGGAAGTTGCACACCATCAAGACGGAACTGCACCTCGTTATGGTCGCCACGGATATGGATCTGCCCGTAACTGTCCTGCGCCACGCCGGGGGCCTGCAACAGGACGGTGTTCATCGGTGCGTTGTCGCCGCCCGGAATGGCCTCGATATCCTTGCGTGAAAAACGATAGGTACTGGCCCCGGTGGCAGGTTGCAGGGCGGAACGCACCTGATCGAGATGCGCATTGACCGTAACATGTTCGCCCTGTGCATCGGTGTAATCGGTGACGGTCTGCCGTGTGGGGGGGTGCGTGTTCTGTTGTGTGGCGGTGGGCTGCGTGCTGTCAGCAAAGGTGGAGCGTGCGTCTTCTTTCGTGCCGCCGTTGGTTGTGGTTGTGGTTGTGGCCACGGCTGCGGCATGTGCCGTGCCACCTGTGGGCAGCGCGGACAGGCATGTCGTGCCAATCAGCAGGCAGGAAGATGACAACAGGGGAAGGATGCGCGGGGATGGGGGCATGTAAGGGCCTGCGTTGGGAATGGTCGAAAAATGGTGGTGTCAGGCGGCGCATCTTATATGGAACGTTATATCATAACAACTATGGGATGCAGGATATCCGCTTTCTGATGCGATGGCGTGATGAAAAAGCCACACCCACATGCACCTGCCTGAAATAACAAAGGTTTTGGAAAATATTATATAAGCAGGCTTTGAAACAGGTGCCCTGTTAAGGGGAGGGCGATACGCGAAAGCTTTTAGGATGTTTGATCGGGAATATTTTGGGTCACCTGAGAAGGGGCATAGGGGCGTTGCCTTCTATCTGGCCCATGTTGCTTTCATGAGGACTGTCCTTCATCAACGGCAGGCATGACCAACAGGATCATCATGGGCGCGCGCAGGCAGGAGCCCCATATGACATGATGTTTCGCACAGTAGGATCAACGCCGCGTGCGATATGGCCCAGAGACGGTCGGGGCTGTATGTCCCCGCAGCGTTTGACGGCGCTGTCTGAACCTATCCTATCCTATCCTATCGGGGCAACACCAAGGCCGCTGGGTGCTGATTTTTTCAGAAAACCAATATCTGTCGATTTTTTGGGGGAAAAGCTGCACCAGAAACTTTCATGGTCCCGGTTAGATAATGAAGCTGCTTTTCCAACCCGTCTTTCAGGAGACAGAGTGGGGGCATTTCATGGGTACAGGGAATGAAAGTTTTCTGGTGCCGCCTTCTGCAGCTTTTTGGGAAAATATTCACCAAAAACCTTTATAATATCAGGATATTATTGATCCTGATTTTTCAAATGGTCTCTTATTTTAAGAACATGTCAGTCATCAGGGGGGCAGGGTGGTTTTGACCCATCGGTACATACCACCTTTGATCCTTGGGGCACCACAACAACCGTGTGGGTGTGGCTTTCACCATCCCCACATCCCGCAAGGGGCATAGCCAGAACCGGCAACACGAAGAAAAGCAGAGCAGGCACAGCCCGTTTCTTGCACATCCATGTCATTGGGAAGGCTTCCTTGTCCGGTTGCGGTTTTTATATGTCAGGTCATCCTTGTATCGGCAATATCGTATGAAACACGCAACAGTTCCCCAATGATCCGGCGCGCAGGACCGTCAGGCAAAAGCGGGATTGTGGTCATGTCCATTGTACTCATGTTCGCGCGTCATTGGTTCCGACGCGGCGGCAGGCAACATCATCTGGAATGTCTGAAGCAGGTGTGGATGGGTCATGACATCGGCCAGGGTCCGCCGGTCCAGCACGCTCATGAACGCGTTCAGCGCCTCGCCCATCAGGCCCTGCAGACGGCATACGCCCGCCAGCCGGCATGACCCCTTTTCTTGATTGCAGGCGACGATTCCCATGTCTTCTTCGGTATAACGCACGATATCGCCGATGCGGATGTCCTGCGGGGCGCGTGCCAGCAGCAGGCCGCCATTGCGTCCGCGCTTCGTCACGATAAACCCACCCCGGCCAAGTTTGTGGACAACCTTGACCAGATGGTTTTCGGAAATATCGTAGGTCTGCGCAATATCATGAATGGCGACCCGAGTATCCGGTTTTGCCCCAAGATAGAGCAGCGTACGCAATGCGTAATCGGTATAAAGGGTCAGGCGCATTGTAATATTACCATTTTCATTCGCATAAATAAGTATAGATTGCAGATATGATTGCCTAATATCAGGGTGTATGACTGTTTTTCACATCTGGAATATAATCTATGGGAAACCATAGTCGCGCGCACCTACCCGAAATGGTAGGTGCCGGGATGAGATAGTGTTTAAAAGAAAACATAAATAAATAATTTATAAGAAAATATCATCATGCTTTGGCAGGGATACGCCTTGTCTGTGCATGGCGCCCGATGCAATCCAAAAATGACCCTGTCATCATGTCAGTTCAGGCCAGTCATATGGGAACAGCGGATCAGGCCCCGCAGATGGGTAGTACATCTCCCTGATCCGGGGGGAGGGGTGGCAAGGCGTTCTTTGCCATCCCGGCTCTTGGTCGTTGGAGGGGACTGCAAGCTTGCACCATCATTTTCCCGCAGCGTCCTCGCTGTCGTCATGATCTGCGCATTTTTGGATGAAAACTATCGGGAATGATTCATAAAATACATGCAGTAATTTTTATAAATATTTCAATAACTATGTGAGTATATTTAATGTAATATCTGGAATTAATCCCATATTACAAAAGTAATAATTTATCAAAATTGATTTTCATAATATATTTTATGGGTAAGGTAGAATCTGAAAGCATCGCGATAGCGATATGGTTTGAGTGTCATAATAAACTAAATTTTTTAGTTATATAAAAGAATAGAAATGATTTGCAAAATATCAGATGCCGTGAAATTAGTTGCATAACAATTTAGTTATTATGGAATTCAACTTAAATATGAAGTGAATTACCACATGCGTTGTTTGCGGCGATTGTCAGGAACCTACATGGGTTATTTTCATAATCTATGAAATAAATTCATCAAAATTCAAATAATACGGAAATAAAAATGAGAAAATACAAACAAAACCATAATTTTATTGAAATATATGGTGCTTTTCTGTTGTCAACGACTTTTGTGACATATGGATATGCCCAGACCCCTTCTATAATATCATCGAACCACCCGAAGATTCCTGCACATCAGGATATGCATAATGGTGGAACAGTATCGGCATCTGCCATTAGGCCTGCCAGGAAGCCAAATGCCAATGCGGCATCAGGCAAAGAAGGGGACTCCGTTCAGGCGAGTGGCGCTGAACTGCTGGGTGTTGTCGGGCATCATCTGTCCCATGCAACGGCCAGTATCATTACGCAAACGGCCTTGGCCCGAAACGTGGCGGGCGCCAATCCCCTTCAGACCCTTGGCCAGCTTCCGGGTGTGATGTTTGCGGGTGGTGATGGGCAGGGTCTGGATATCTGGACATCGCAACTGTATGTCCGTGGGTTCCAGAGTAATCAAATCGGCGCAACACTGGATGGAATGCCTTTGGGCGAGCAGACTTTTTATAACTATAACGGATTAGGTATCACCCAGGCCATTTCACCAGAAAATATACGGACGGTATCAATATCGCAGGGGGCAGGGGCAGAAGACGTCGCCGCGACCTCAAGTCTTGGTGGCGCCATTTCGTATGCCAGTCGCGACCCTGCAAAGAAAAAGGGCGCTGAAGTTTCACAGACCTTCGGCAGCTATAATATGTTCCGAACGTTCGTCCGTTTGGATAGCGGTGAAATCGGACCGGCAAAAACCCGTTTTTATGTTTCCTATGCCCGCAATGATACGAATAAATGGACAGGGGTTGGCCCCCAGTTCCAGCAGGTCATTAATGCCAAGCTTTATCAACCAATCGGGGAAAGCAGTCATATCTCGGCATTTTTTGATTATTCCGATGTCGACCAGATGACCTATATGCCCAAAAGCCTTGAGATTCTTAATACAGTTGGGCAGAGACCTGATTATTATTATGGAACGCCAAACGGCTATCGCGATGCTTATATGGCGGCAGAAGGTAATTACATGCGGGGCGAAAACCGCTCCAACGATCCCAAGGATGTGTCCTATTATGATGGGGTCAATGAAGTGCGTGATTATATGGGCGGCATCAATTATGATTTCCTGTTAACCAATCGGCTTCGCCTGACCGGCAGTATCTATGGTCATCGTGAGTCCTTTTATACAACATGGGCCAATCCGTATACGCAGGATATGGTTCCCGCCCCAAATGGCGGAGCCCTTTCAGAGGACGTTACCCATACCGGGATACAGCGTTTCGGTGGTACTACGAATCTGGCCTATAATATTGCACATCATGATATCAATGTGGGATTCTGGTACGAAAACAATCATTTCAATACTGAAGGAAATGAATATAGCGAACCGGTTCTGGGGACAGGGTCACCGTTAAATTCCTGGGGGCCATGGAATAACCCATATGCGACACTTTATGCACAGGTTTTTAATACCAATACCTTTGTTGCACATGTCAGCGATACCTATAGCCCGGTTCATGGGTTGAAAATTCATTATGGATTCAGGTCCCTTCTCAACACGACCCGTGTTGGTGCTTTGGCCAATTATCCAGATTATACCGGTGCGTCCGCCATTGCGGGCGGGGACAGCCTGACCACAGCCAAGGCGTTTCTGCCCCATATCAACATAGATTGGAATTTCAGAAAACATCACGAATTATATTTTGATTTTGCGGAAAATGTACGTGCCTTCCCGGTTTCAACATACGGCGCTGCCGCTTCGCCTCTTGTCAACTCGCAGCAGGCTTATGAAGAAAAGGGCAGGAATGTACAGCCGGAAACCGCATGGGCCTATTCAATAGGATATCGCTATACCTCCCGCTACCTCACGGGAAGCATCTCTGCCTATCGGGTTGATTTTCATAATAGGCTCCAGGCGCTCTCCTATAACGTGACCCCGACACAGTTCCTTTCATCGGTTCAGAATGTCGGAAGTGTCAACATGAATGGGGTTGATGCCGCCCTGACATTCATTCCCGTTCATGGCCTGAATATTTATAATAGCATCAGCTATAATCATGCGACGTATGCCAAGAATATTACGTCTGATGGTATCACCTATTATTCCCATGGGCGTCAGGTTGTTGGATACCCAAGTTTGATGTACAAGGCATCCGCATCCTATAGTTTCCATAATGCTGAAGTATTTATTAATACCTCTTATATCGGGCGGCGTAACCTCAGCTATGGTTATACGGCACAAGATCCTGCAACATCTGTCCCTTCATACTGGTTGACTAATCTGGGTGCATCCTATGATTTTGGACGTATTGGTATCATGAAGAACTTTCGTATAAACTTTAACGTCTATAACCTGACAAATGTTCGCTATATCGGGGCCATGGGGGTCGAAAATTTCCCGCTTGCCGGTGATCAGGATACCCTTCAGATGGGGGCGCCGCGTATGTTTTATGGTGGCTTAAGAGCGCAGTTCTAATTCAGGAAAGTTTTGATTATGACTGATACGACCCTTGATGCATTTCTCGAATGTTTTTCGGCCCGTGCTGTTGTTCATGACCGCTCTGGCGAGATTGCAACAGAAAGCCTGGAAGACCTTCGTAAGGCTGGATATCTGGGTCTTGCTGTGCCGCGCAATATCGGCGGACAGGAAATACCATTATCGGACATGACGCGGATTGTCGCAAAAATTGCAACAGCAGATCCGTCAACTGCGTTGATTCTTGCCATGCAATATCTTCAAACATGGGCAGTGGCGCAATCCAGTTGGGCTACGCCTGCAAAGGACAGGCTGCTTAAAGACATTCTGGATAATGGTACACTCATCAATGCGCTGCGTGTTGAGCCAGAGCTTGGTACACCTTCAAGGGGTGGCATTCCCCAGACAGTTATTCGCAAGGACACGAATGGCTGGCGTCTTGATGGGCGAAAGATTTTTTCGACAGGTTCTACCGCCCTGCGCTGGGGGTTGGTGTGGGTTGCAACGGCCGAGGAGTCGCCAAGAATTGGTCAGATTCTTGTCCGTCTGGATGAACCTGGTGTAAGAATCGAAAAAAGCTGGCATCAACTGGGCATGCGCGCCACGGGAAGTCATACGTTTATTTTTGATAATGTTTTTATTCCCGACGATCATATTATAAACGTGGTATCCCCGTCTGTCAGCAATCCTGAGATCCCGCAGCTTGGGAGGTACCATGCCTTGCTGATTTCATCACTATATAATGCAATAGCATGCAGTGCCCGTGACTGGTTTGTTAAGTTCCTGCACGAACGTGTTCCGTCGGGTCTGGGTCGGTCTTTGGCGACGTTGCCACGCTTTCATGTCGTTATTGGTGAACTGGAAGGATTGCTTTTAAGTAACAAGGCGCTTTTGCAATCAGGGTTTACAGAAAATATTTCTGAAGTGGAAATACAGCAGGTTAAACGTCTGGTGACAGAAAATGCCATCAGTGCGGTCACTCGTGCTATAGAAGCTATCGGGAATCCCGGTCTCTCACAAAATAACCCTTTGGAACGTCATTTTCGTGATGTTTTATGTGGGCGCATTCACTCTCCGCAGGGCGATGCCGTGTTGGAAAGTGCGGGGCGTGACGTTCTGATGCCATCGACGCGATAAAATTCTTGGCGGCTATTTGAAATTTCAGGATCAATCATATCCTGAAATTATAAATGTTTTTGGTGAATGTTTTCCTGAAATGCTTCAGAAGACGCCGCCTTTTTCTATCAAAAGGCGGCACCCAAAAACTTTTATTGTTTTCAAACAATCGCTTAAAATGCTTTATTTAATAAGGGTATTTATATACTGAATTCATAAAAAATATCAGTTGCAGATGTTTCTCGAACAGCCCCTTTTGGAAAAAGGCAGTATCAAAAGACTTGCAGGGATTGTGTTGGACTCAGGCAATTCATGGGGAATGTAAAAGCCTGCACCGAAAATTTTTTATCATGCCTGCGGGTGACTGGCCCGGGCGTTTCAAACAGGTTCTCAAAATCAGTCTGTGGCGGCGCGCGTGTTACGATTGTTGGGAAGGGTGCCTTTTGTCATTCGAACCGCCATTCCCAACAGTTTTTGTGATGCGGCAAAGTCCATAGGGGGGATTTCTGTATCGTGCGAGAATGCACGGGTTATTTTCCCCGTCGCCGGGAGGCATCGCATTGTGCCTGTAACCTGTGCATGGCGTCTGGTGGCATCGGGGCGGTCATCATCGCGCGGTAGTGCATGCATGCGGGCGTATCGTGCTGCCTGTGTGTGGGGGGCGGCGCACAGGCAGCAAGCGTGAGGCCAAGTATGGTTGTGATGCAGCGGTTGCTGAACCTGCGCATCATACTTTCTTTCTCAGCCATAGGCCTATGTCTTTCGTCATTTTCCATCGGGCGTTAAGAGGGGCAGAGGCGACCGAGAACGATCAGGGTCTGCGCATGCCCCGTCATGTAAGATGGTCACTGGACCGTAGGATCAAAACATGAGGGCCAGAAACGACCCTTTGAAGCAACGTCTTTTGTGGACTGCGTCGCTTGCTTCGCTTTTTTCTGACGGATCCGCTGAATGCGCGCCCTGATCTCCTGATCGAGTTCCGGCGATATTTTCACGCGGCCTTCCTTGGTGACGTCCACCATGTCCGGGTAATCCCACATTTCGGGATTGTTCAGCCGGTCCAGCTTTTTTCTCAGGGATCAACGCGGGCTGCTTACCCCGTGCGACCGGACTGCTACGAATTTAATATAGCATCAAAACTTGCTTCATCTGTCAGCTTTCCAAGCATAACAGAAGGCGGAACCGGTCGCCCGTCTTCTATATCTCTGCTCATGGCGCGACGCGCGGCGTGAAAGAGCATCTTGCACCAGTCTGGCAGGGCCACTGCGGTGCTGGGGTGGACTCACGTAAAACGCTCTTTGGTTCATCATCCGCAAGCGCGCCAGCAGCTTGGAGGCAATATCAGGCATGGCCCAAGCAACATGACCACAATAAACCTGACCCGCCTGATGATATCAAGGTGGGGACCAAGAGGGCTATGCAACCCTGTCCTATTATTAGGGGACTGATTTATTTATAATTTTTCAGGAAAATGGTGGAGGGAGTTGGATTCGAACCAACGTAGGCGTACGCCAGCGGATTTACAGTCCGCCCCCTTTAGCCACTCGGGCATCCCTCCGGGTTGACGGGGTGATAATCATTCAATGTCGGGGTGTCAATGCCCACGACCAAAAAGCTGCAAGAATTACGGATGACGCGCGGGCTGCTTATGCCTAAAACCGCATGCATGAACATGCGTCCTTCCCGCCGTCGTCCGGTCCGTCCTGTGGGTGCGGCCGATTCGTCCCCTCCTGCTTCCGCCATGCCGTCGCGTGGGCGCGGCAGGGCATCGTCTGACCGTGGGTCCGATCGTGGGCCTGACCGTGCCGCCGAACGGGGCCGGGCAGAGGTCGCGCCGCGCGGCACATGCTGGCTTTATGGCACGCATGCAGTGATGGCGGCGTTGTCGAATCCACATCGTCACCTGCGGCAGTTGCTGACCACGGCGGAGGCGCAGGCCGCGCTTGAGGAACGGATGGGACGCGCCCTGCCGATCCAGCCGCAGCGCGTGGATCGCGCGCGTATCGACAGCATTTGCGGCCGTGACGCCGTGCATCAGGGAATCGCGCTTCTGGCGGACCTGCTCGACACCCCCGCGCTGGAGGATATCGTGGAACGTCCCGGGCCGGTCCTGCTGCTGGATCAGGTGACGGACCCGCGCAATATCGGGGCGATCCTGCGTTCGGCGGCGGCGTTCGGTGCCGCGGCGGTGATCGTGCAGGACCGCAACGCGCCAGAGGAAACCGGTGCGCTGGCCAAGGCCGCATCCGGCGCGCTGGAGGTCGTGCCGCTGGTGCGTGTGGTCAACCTGTCACGCACGATCGACGCGCTGAAATCCTATGGCATGTGGACGGTGGGGCTCGATGCAGGGGGCGGTATCCTGGATGGTGCGTCTTTCCGTCAGCGGCGCGTCGCCCTGGTGCTGGGGGCAGAGGGCGCGGGCCTGCGCCGCCTGACGCGCGAACATTGTGACGAGATTGCGGGCCTTGCGATGTCGGGGGATATGGAAAGCCTTAACGTCTCCAACGCTGCCGCCGTCGCCCTGTATGAAATGTCGCGCCCGCGCGGGTAATATGCCCCAACAGTGTCCTGCATATTGCCAGGACATGGGCAAACCCCGCATCAGAAGCCTGTTTTCGTAAAAGTCATAAAGACGGAGAGACCCCTATGTCGATCAAACGCCTTCAGCCCGAAACGCGCCTGACCGGGGCGGTGGTTCATAACGGTCTGGTCCACCTTGCCGGGCAGGTCGCGGATGATCCTGACGCCGATGCCGAAGGACAGACCGCCGATATCCTGCGCCAGGTGGATGCGCTGCTGGCGGAAGCCGGGACGGACAAGAGCCGCCTGCTGTCGATGCAGATCTTCCTTGCGGACATGGGGGACATGGCGGCGATGAACCGGGCGTGGGATGCATGGCTGGATACGGCGAACAAGCCCGCCCGCGCCACGGTGGAGGCCCGCCTGGCCGACCCGCGCTGGCGCGTGGAAATGACCGGTATCGCAGCCCTTCGGTAAAGCGTCCCTGTCGTACGGGAGGGGGCGGGATCATCGCGACCGGCACTCCACGGACATCATGGAAGTTTTGGGTGAATATTTTTAAAAGTGTCTGGGGATGCTCTGCTTTCAGAGAATGTTTGAAAACACATCATTGATAAAAAACAGGAAAAGTTTTTGGGTGCCGCCTTTTTTTAAAAAGGTGGCGTCTTTCGAAGCTTTTTGGGAAAAGCTTCACCAAAAACCTTTATAATTCCAGTGTGTTATCGGGTCTGATTTTTCAAACAGTCTCTCTTGGAAAACATGCAATAACTTTCGTGCTTTCCCCTCCATAGGGGGCTTCGGCACCGTCCTGTGCTGGATTGAAAGTTATCCGGGGCTGACCTTTTCAGAAATCTTCACCGGTGACTTTCCCCCTCTCCCGCATGTCCCGGCAAAAGAGCAGCGGGGTGGGGAGGCAATGCGCCCCTGAACATATGGGGACGCAACCCTGCCCGGCCGGGCCTGTTGTAAAAGGATGACAGCAGGAGAAAGCCCCATGGCCGATGATATCGCCTCTTCCCCTTCCGTCCGGCCCCCGTCTTCGCGTCGTACCGTCCTGCAGGGCATGGCGGCGGGAATGGTCAGTGCGGCCGCAACGGTCCCCCATGGCGTGGATGCCGCCCCCGTCCCCATGGCGGCGGATACGGCGGTTAACCCGGAAACCCGCTATCCCCGCCCGCCCTTCCCACGTCAGTCGCAGCCATGGCCCGGACTTGCGGGGAAGATGGTGCCCCGCCCGGACCATGGGGAAGGGACCTATCGTGGGTCGGGTCGCCTTGCGGGGCGCAAGGCGCTGATTACCGGGGGGGATTCGGGCATCGGGCGTGCCGCGGCCATTGCGTATGCGCGTGAAGGGGCGGATGTCGCCATCGCCTATCTGCCGCAGGAGGAACCCGACGCGCAGGACGTGATGGCCCTGATCCGCGCGGCCGGGCGCAAGGCCATCGCCATTCCCGGCGACCTGCGCGATGAACAGTATTGCAAGGATCTCGTGGCGAAGGCGCATGCCGAACTGGGCGGTCTCGACATCCTCGTCAGCAATGCCGGGCGGCAGGTGCATCAGGCATCCATTATCGACATCACGACCGAACAGTTTGACGAGACTTTCCGCACCAATGTCTATGCGCTGTTTTTCCTTGCCCGCGCGGCGGTGCCACTGATGCCGCCGGGTGGGGCGATCATTGCCACCGCATCGGTCAACGCCTTCAGCCCGTCGGAAATCCTGCTGGATTATTCCGCAACAAAGGGGGCGATCGTGGCGCTGGTCAAATCTCTGGCCAAACAGATGGTGCACAAGGGAATCCGCGTGAACGCAGTCGCCCCCGGCCCGTTCTGGACCGCGTTGCAGGTCAGTGGCGGACAGACGCAGGACCATATCCACCAGTTCGGGGCTGAAACACCGATGGGCCGCGCGGGACAGCCCGCCGAACTGGCCCCGGTCTATGTACTCCTTGCCTCGGCGGAGGCCAGCTATATCACCGGGCAGGTCTATGCCGCATCAGGCGGCACCGGCGTGGGATAGGACAGACAGCGGCGGGGCTTTTCCTTTGCCCCGCATGCTGGCACACAGGGGCATGCGGTATGTCCTTATGATCTGTGCGATGCTGCTGGCGGCGGTGTTCTGTTACATGGTGCTCGACATGGTGATGCAGACGGGTAATGACGTCGCCAATTCGCATCCGTGGTAAGGACCATATCCCCGGCGTTTCCTTCCCCCCCTGTCGCTGTTCCCCGTGCCGTTTTTTTGCCGCGCCGCGCTGCATAAAAGTAACATTCCGGCCATCTTTTGATCACAGCCGCCGCCCACGATGGCGCCATCGACCCTGATGGTGGAAACGGCGATGAACATGTACGCGGTAACGATGGTGGTAATGGCGGGCGTGGGGACGGGAATCGGCCTGTGTCGTGCCGGCCTGTGTCGCGCCGGTCTGTGGCGGGCATGGATGACGCGCGAACTTGCGGCGCTGGAACGTGGACGCCCGCTGGATATCTGACACGTCTCCCTTCCGGTGGGGATCGCGTATGGGGCGTGATGTGTTTTCCTGTTGCGTGGGGCGTATTTTTTGCATCTGATGGCCGCACCCGCCATGTCATGCCATCCGGTGTGACAGGACGCGCGCATGTGGGGGCATGCGCGTGCAGGACATAACGGGCCATGATGCCCATGCCAGAGGAAACGCATGATGTTCCGTCCATCCATCCCGTTGATGCTGGGCCTTGGCTGTGCCGTTGCGGTGGCCACCATCGCCCCGGCGCAGGCCCGCAGCGTGCATATATCGGGCCGGTTCGCCACCGAACACGGCGCGACGACCACGCCGGGCGGCGGGGTGACGGCATGGCTGAACCCCAGGACGAACCTTGTCACCTATACGATCAAATGGACGGGACTGAGTGGCAAGGTCACGGCCATCCATTTCCATGGCCCGGCAGGAACAGGGCAGGAGGCCGGCGTCCTTGCCCCGGTAGCCGGGCCCTATGCCTCGCCCCTGCGGGGGGCGGTGCTGCTGTCGTCTGAACAGGCGCGTGCGCTGATGGCGGGACAGGTCTATGTCAACCTGCACACCGATGCCTACCCCAATGGGGAGGCCCGCGCCCAGCTTGCGGCGCAGCCACGATGAGGAACCGATAATCCGCTTCGCGTTTCCTTAATTACATGTATGATATTTCAAATCCGCATGCCTCAGGGCGGATTGATCCGTTTTGCGTGCCTGTTCCCGTTTCGGTGGCCCATCAGTTGAAACGGTTGGGCGACATCGCGTGAAGAAGGAGTTTACGTTGCGCCTTGCATCTGTCGCCGCCCTTTCGGCTGTTGTTGCCCTGCCTGCTTTTGCTGTTGTCCCCGCCCATGCCGCCGATGCGCTTGGCGAACGCACGGGGGAGATCACCTTTACCATTTCCGCCGCCGACCTTGGGGCCGGCATGTCGTGGGGCAAGGGTGTGCTGAGCTTTCAGGGGCATGATTACAATTTCAAGATTCGTGGCGGTTCCGGCGCCGCCATCGGCTTTTCAACGATGCATGCCAAGGGCGGGGTCTTCAACCTCTACCGCACGCAGGATCTGGAGGGGACCTACTGGTCCGTGCAGGGAGAGGCCACGATCGGTGCGGGAACCGGCGGGGCGGTCATGGAAAACAATAACGGCGTGCGGATCAAGTTCACGTCGCGTACATCCGGCGCACGGCTTGCCTTCTCGGTGGAGCGTCTGACCATCCGGCTCAAGAACTGATCCCTTTACCCATCCCGGCACAGGCGTTCGGAAACGTTTCTGATATATTTTAGAGAGTGTCTGAAAACACACCCTGATAAAAAATGAGGAAAGTTTCTGGGTGCCGCCTGTTTTCAAAAAGGCGGCGTCTTCTGAAGCTTTTTGGAAAAAGCTTCACCAAAAACTTTTATGATTTCAGGCTGTTATGGGACCTGATGTTTCAGGCAGTTAGAAATTGACGTTTGTATGTATTCCGAAGATGGTTTCGTTTCCGACGCGTTTCAGGCCGCTTGCGTAACGCGGGTCGGATGTTCCGCCCTGCGGGTGCCAGACATATTGGAAATCTGGCTGCAGGACGAGCCATGGGGTGACCTGTGCCTGGTATGTGACCTCAAGATGGTTTTCGTTTCCCGGCACGATGGAGTCTGCGTCGCGGTTATACTGTCTCCACCCGGAGCTTGAACGCCCGATTCCCCAGCCGACGCCGACGGTGTCGTTATCCCGTCCCCTGAAGGGCGCCTTGAGGTTGATGCCTGCATCCGCGGCAAAGCTGATGAGGTTCCTGTCGCCGCTATTGCCTGTTGCGCGAACGAAGATACCGACGGATTGGGGTGATGTGCGCGATGGTCGCCACAGCATCTGGTCAATGATGCCATAGACCATCCAGTTTCCGCGATCCCATCGCGGGTATCCGCCCTGTGCGCCGAGGGAGGCGCCCTGACGGTTATAGCGGTAATCGGGGAACTTTGCGGTGTCATAGAAACCGCCAAGTTTATAGATCCCGGGCAGGCCGGGGTCCTTGGTGGCCTTTGACATGTCGTCTGGCTGCGGGTTGAGCGCATATTGCAGTTCGGTAATCAGCAGTGCGCCCGTGCCCATGTTGAAGCGTGTGCCGCTGCCGTCATTTGTAACCTGGTTTGTGGGGTCAGCACTGTTGCCGCCCTGTATGCCGAAAGAGTTGTAGCGGTTTCCGGGGGGATTGTCGTCTGCGGCTGCGAACATGAAGGTGAAGGTGTCTGTGGGCCTGTAACGGATGCGCACGGCGGGGGAGGAGAGGGGCCATGAGGGCCCGCCGCCATACAGGTTGACGGACGGGGCCATGGGCCATCCGAAGTTGGAGTTCAGGTAGAGCGATCCGTAATCGCTGATGAGGAATTCGGTATCAAGGTCCTGCTGCCCGATCTTGACGTCGAGTTTTCCGTTAAGGAAGGATTGCTGGTACCACAGTTCGAACAGGCGTGTGGAGCGGTCGGCCTCGAAGCCGCTGATGGGGTTGTAGTTATAAAGATGGTCCTGCGAGATGGAGCGTCCGCGCGTCTGCAGGGCGCTGACATTGAACAGGCCGCCCTTCAGCCCGAAGAGTTTTTCGAGGTCAACGGTCAGTGTGGGGGCAGTCACGGCATCATAGGAAGGTCCGGTGCCCGAGCCGCTGCCGACGTCATTGGCGCTGGGCGCGCCGCCGGTGGTGTTCCCCCACAGCTCCTCCACATCCTGAAGGTTGAAGGTCACGCCGTGCTTGTACAGCCACGGCCGTAACCCCCACATGTCCCCAAGCAGGTTGCCGCTCGTATCCAGCCTGTCGCCCTCACTCGGTGGCGGGGTAGTTGAATCCCGCACGGTCGCGGGGTCGATCTGTGCAATCAGGGGCGTGGAATTGCCCAGCCGCGCACGTTCCTGCGCGATCTGCGTGGCGGGGGCCTGCGCATGGGCCCGTGAGGTGGTGGCCACCATGGCGCAGGCAGCCAGCAGGCCGTGGATGCTGCGGGGCAGGGGGACTCGACTCATGGACGGGCTTTCGCTTCTGGCCCGTCCCGGCCGGTGGCAGGGCAGGCGATAACGGCGCACCCCGTCGGCGCGCAGGCAGGGGGACAAAGATACCCATCGGTATGAACTGTCCCGCCAAGGGCCTGACATGGCAGGGTACTGACATAACGGGGCGAACGTATAACCCATCGGCAGTCCATGCAACGGTGTCACGCAGGGGGCAGCCATAACAGGGGCAGCCATAACAGGGGTAGCCATAACAGGGGCAGCCATCACAAGGGCAGATATGGCAGGGACAGCCATAACAGGGACAGACAGGACGCAGGGCAGCCATCAGCCGGCGGCGTGAAAATATGTCCGGGCAGCAGGCTGGTATCATGCATGCTATCGGTGACGCCTTGATAAGAGCCTGTTTGAAAACACATCATTGATAAAAAAGAAAAGTTTCTGGGTGCCGCCTTTCGATCGAAAAAGGCGGCGTCTTCTGACGCTTTTTGGAAAAAGATTCACCAAAACTTTTGTAATTTCAGTATGTTATCGAGCCTTACTTTCAGACATGATTTTAGGGACTGTTTGCCAGTAAGGCCAATTAACCTGTTGAATCATGAAGGTTTTTTGTAAATTTCAAAAATCCCTGAAATGCATCATATTATGCAAAACACAGGGTAACGCCTGGAATGTTCCCACTTCTCATCACTGGACTGTTGTGTATCGTGCGCCATCCCCAGCCAATGCGGCCGCATGCGCTGGTGCGGCGTGACGGGCGTGTGGGGATGCCCTATCATTCCCACCGGCTTGTCTCCTGACGTAAATGGTAATGGCACTGTGGCGCTGGCTCGACGTTTTCTTCCCTCGATTTCGCTGCTCTGCTCGTTCGAGGCGGCGGCCCGGCACCAGAATTTCACCACGGCCGCCACGGAACTGCATCTGACGCAAAGTGCGATCAGCCGCCATATCCGTGCGTTGGAGGTACAGTTGGGCGCGGACCTGTTCACCCGCGAACGCCAGACCGTGCGTCTGACGATGGCGGGGGAAACCTATGCCCGTGAAATCCGCGAGGCATTGAAACATATCTCCACCGCCACCCTTGGCTTTCGGGCCAGTCCCAGTGGCGGTACGTTCAACCTTGCGGTGCTGCCCACCTTTGGCGCGCGCTGGATGGCGCCGCGCGTGCCGGCGTTCGGGCTGTTGCATCCTGATATCACCATCAACCTGTTCACCCGTCCGGCCCCGTTTGAATTCGCGGCAGAAGCCCTCGATGCTGCCATTCATTATGGCCTGCCTGACTGGCCGGGGGCGGAGATGGAATTCCTGATGCATGAACAGGTCGTGCCGGTGTGCAGCCCCGACATGGCCGCGCGGTCGTCCTTTCGCACGCCGTCGGATCTGCTGTGTGCGCCGCTGTTGCATCTGGTGTCGCGGCCCGATGCGTGGGAACGCTGGTTTCATGCCCATGATGTCGATGCGTGCCAGATCCACGGCATGTTGTGTGACCAGTTCGCAACCATAACACAGGCGGCGCGCGCAGGGGCGGGGCTGGCGCTGTTGCCGCGTTTCCTGATTGCCGAAGAACTGGCACGCGGTGAACTGCATGAAATCGCGCCCCCCGCACCACAAATGGCAGAGGAAGCCTATTACCTTGTCTGGCCTGTCAATCGCACGCGCTATGCCCCGCTGGTGGTGTTTCGACAGTGGATACTGACGGCGGTTGCGGCCGGGTGACGCCATGGTGTGCGTGGATCGTGGCAGGAAGTGTCCGCCCTTTTTTTGAAAGTGTGATGTCTTTCAAAGATTTTTGAAAAAAGCTTTACCAAAAACTTTTATAATTCTGACAGGCTGTCGGTCCTGCTTTTTCAACAGCCTTTGAAAGTCATGGTTTCCAAAGGTCAGGACCTTTGGTGGGGGTTCGGGGGCAAAGCCCCTGAAGACCTGCGCCCCGGCCTTGGTTTTGAAAGTGCGATGTCTTTCAAAGCTTTTTGAAAAAAGCTTTACCAAAAACTTTTATGATTCTGACAGGCTATCGGTCCTGCTTTTTAAACAGCCTTTGAAAGTCTTGATTTCCAAAGGTCGAGGACCTTTGGTGGGGTGCAGGGGCAGTGCCCCTGCATGTGATGGCATCAGCCGACGTCGAACTTCACGCCCTGCGCCAGTGGCAGTGTGCGTCCGTAATTGATGGTGTTCGTCTGGCGGCGCATATAGGCACGCCATGCGTCAGAGCCGGATTCCCGGCCACCGCCGGTTTCCTTTTCCCCACCGAACGCCCCGCCGATTTCCGCGCCGGACGGCCCGATATTGACGTTGGCGATACCGCAGTCGGACCCGGCGGCGGACAGGAACTGTTCCACCTCCAGAAGGTTGGTGCCAAAGATGGAGGAGGACAGGCCCTGCGGCACGTCGTTCTGCAACGCGATGGCCTGATCCAGGTCGGTATATTTCAGGACATACAGGATCGGGGCAAAGGTTTCCTCCACCACCGGTCCGGTCTGCGCGGGCATTTCCACCAGCGCGGGACGGACATAGAACGACCCCGTGCCGTTGACATCCACGCGCGTGCCGCCATGCACGGCGCCACCGGCGGCGGTTGCGGCCTTCAGGCTGTCCTGCATCGCGGTAAATGCGGCCTCGTCAATCAGCGGGCCGACCAGCGCGTCGCTGCTGACGGGGCAGCCAACGGAAATATTGGCATATACCTGCTTCAGCTTGCCGATCAGCGCGTCATACACGCTTTCATGCACGATCAGGCGACGCAGCGTGGTGCAGCGCTGTCCCGCCGTGCCCATCGCGCCGAACGCCACCGCGCGCAGCGTCAGGTCCAGATCCGCCGACGGCGTGACGATGGAGGCATTGTTGCCGCCCAGTTCAAGGATGGAGCGGCCAAAGCGGCGCGCCACGCGTTCGCCCACGATGCGGCCCATGCGGGTTGACCCGGTGGCGGAAATGACCGGCACGCGCCTGTCATCAACCAGGCGTTGCCCGATCGCGCCATCCCCGATAATCAGCGCGGACAGGCCGGCCGGGGCGTCCGCGCCGAACTGGCGCACGGCCTCGTCAAACAGGGCATGGGTGGCAAGTGCGGTCAGCGGGGTCTTTTCCGACGGCTTCCAGATGCACGGATCGCCACAGACCAGCGCCAGCGCCGCATTCCATGACCATACCGCAACGGGGAAGTTGAAGGCGGAAATGATGCCGACGACACCTGCGGGGTGCCATTGTTCGATCAGGCGGTGGTCAGGGCGTTCGGACTGGATCGTCAGGCCGTAAAGCTGGCGTGACAGCCCCACGGCAAAGTCGCAGATGTCGATCATTTCCTGCACTTCGCCCAGCCCTTCGGACAGGACCTTGCCCGCCTCGAACGATACCAGGCGGCCCAGCGCCTCCTTGTTGTCACGCAGGACATTGCCAAGGATGCGCACCAGTTCGCCACGGCGTGGCCCCGGCACCTTGCGCCATGCGACAAAGGCGTCGGCCGCGCGGGCGATCACGCCATCGACCGCATCGGCGGAAATGGTCGCAACGCGGGCGATTTCCTCGCCCGTGATGGGGGTGCGTACGATCAGGTCGCCGCCGGTATAGGCATCGCGCGCGACGCCCAGCTTTTCCAGAAGGGCATGTACGTCGGATACGATGGTCATATGTCTTCCTGTTCTCCAGTCCTGTGGGCGCGGATATGGCTCTACAGCCATGCCGTGCCCGCGTGGGCAATGGCGGACCCCACGTTATAAAAGGCTTCGCGCGCGGGGCGGGCGCGCACCGGCTGCACCGGGCAGAGCGGCAGCGGCATGTCGGCAATCCCGATCCTGCCGCATACAAGCTGCGCCAGCACCCGGCCAAACACCGTCCCTGGCGAGATACCGCGCCCGTTATAGCCGCTGATGGACACTACATTGTGGGCAAGCTGATGGAAACGGGGAACCGCGTCGGTGGTCATGCCGATGCTGCCGTACCATTCGGTTTCAAAGGGTTCGTCCTTCAGTTGCGGATAAATCCGCGCCAGCGCCCTGCGTCCCCAGGCATGGTGGATGCGCCGCCCCGCACGGTCCAGCGCGCCCACGCTGCCGATAATCATCCGTCCCGCCTGGTCCAGGCGGAAGGAGGTCAGGATGTCCCTGGTGTCCCATGCGCCCTGTTTGTGGGGCAGGACCGTTTCCAGCACATGCGCGGGCAGGGGGCGGGTGGCAAGGTTGAAATACGGCAGATGCACCAGTTCGGCGCGCAGTTCGGGCCACATGTTGGTGGTATAGGCATTGGTGGCCACGATCACCCAGCGCGCGCGCACCGACCCGCCGCCACTGGTGCGCAGGTGCCACCACGCGCCCGCCTGCTGCGCATCGGTCACGCATGTCGCGGTATGCAGCCGCACGCCCGCATCCATCGCCGCGCGCGCCAGACCCCGTGCATAGGCAAGGGGCTGGATCGTGCCCGCGCGTTCATCCAGCAACGCGCCGGTATAGGCCGTGCTGCCGATCTGGCGCGCGGCCTCGCCCGCATCCATCAGGCGCACCGGCGCGCCAAGCGCCTGCCACTGGCGTTCGCGTTCGCGCAGGTTGTCCAGCCCGGATTGCCCCACCGCGCAATGTAACGTGCCGGTGGGCGTGGCCTCGCACGCGATGGCGTGTTTCGCCACAAGGTCAAAGACTTCCCGCGGGCCATTACCCAGAAGGTCCAGCACCCGCCGGCCCATCGTGGCGCCCAGCGTCGTCAGCAGGTCGTCGGGCATGACCCACAGGCCCGCATTCACCAGGCCGACATTGCGTCCCGACCCGCCAAAGCCGATCTCGTTGGCCTCAAGGATCACCACATTGCAGGATTCCTGCGCAAGGTGCAGCCCCGCCGACATCCCGGTATAGCCGCTGCCGATAATCGCGACATCGACATCCACATGCCCGCGCAACGCCGTGGTGGGCGGGGCGGGCGGGGCGGTGACTTCCCAAAGACCATGGCTGCGCGGATCATTCTGCATGCACGTTACCCTGTTGCGTTGCCCAGTGGCGTTTACCCGGCAGCGTTTGCCTGACGGCGTTTACCAGTGGGGTTTGCTGGCGGCATTCCCGGCTGGTCTTCCCGGCTGGCATCTTCTGTTGGCGGGTCCGGGGGAAGGTTGCCGGGCGGGCGTCACCCCCCGGCAGGGCGGGGGCTGTCGCCGGTTGGCGCGCACCCCCGGTGACGCCATCGCGCAAGGTATTTTCGATCGCACCGGGCGCAAAACGATATTCGGAACTGGGGTCATTCCAATACGGAATGATCCATGTGTCCGATCGTATGCGCCGCTCTCCATACACCGGTTTTCATCCGCCGCTTTCCCCTGGGTTCCCCCCTGACGTCGCGCCAGATGGGGTCATTCCCCGCCGGGTGGCATCCGTTCCACCGGGGCGCGGCCCAGCGTATTGGCCAGGAACACACCCAGCATGACCACCACGCCCCCCAGCAGGGTGCGCAGTTCGGGGACTTCATGCACCAGCGCAAAGGATTCCAGCAAAGTGACCGGCGGCAGCAGGTACAGCAGGCCCGCCGCCCGTGCGACGCCCATCTGTCCCACCACCCACGTCCATGCCGCATATCCGACAAAGGCAGGCAGTATCGCAAGCTGCGCCACACTGGCGATACCGGCCATCGACATGTGCGGCACCCGTCCCAGCGCCTGCGGCAGCCATGGCAGCAGGACGATCCCCCCGACGATCAGCACATACGCCGTGGTGGCCATCGCGCCATAGGTCGGGATCAGGCGTTTTTGCAAGGTGGTGTAAAGCGCGCTGCACAATGCCGCACCAAGGATCAGCGTCGTGCCCGACCCGAATGACAGGCCCCCCGGTTCGCCGCCCGCGATGGTGATGACCCCGGCGAAACTGATAAGCGATCCGACCCACCCCCATGCCGTCAGCCGTTCGCCCATCACCGCCACGGCGATGATGGCGGCCATCAGGGGGGAAGAACTGATCAGCAGGCTGGACGCCCCGGCGGAAACGCTGAGTTCGCCGGTATTGAACAGCACATTGTACAGGCTGATGCCGATTCCCCCGCATGCGACAAAGCGCGGGATGTCGCGCGCGCGTGGCAGGGGCGCGCGTTCATACAGCAGCCATCCCACCGACAGCACCGCCGCCAGCGCATAGCGCAGCGCCGCAAGGGGAACAGGCCCGATTTCGTGCATCACGACCCGGACGATGGGATAGGCGCTGCCCCATGACAGCAGGGCCACGGCGGCCCACAGGGCAACCAGGCGGGGATGGGAAGGGCGTGTGGTCATGGCGCACAGGGATATGCCCGCGCATGGCGGCAGGCAACCGGGCATGCGCGCCTGCGCGGCGTTTGGATGCGCGCAGGCGGGAAAATGTCACACACGATCCCGCGTGCGGCATGCCGGGCACGCAGGCGAAGGGACAGGCGAAGGGACAGGCACAGCGACAGCCAAGGCACAAAGATGTCCGGGCGCCGTCCTTCAGCGTTTGAAAAAGACGGCATGTCCCAAATCATTGCGGGACAATCCGGGCCAGAAGCTTTTATCACGCAGTCCCTTGCCCAGATGGGGATCAGCCCTTGGCCGTATCCAGCGCATCCACCGCATCCAGCACGCGCGCGGAATAGACAAGGGCCGCGCCCGCGTTCATCGCCACGGCCACGCCCAGAGCCTCGGCAATTTCCTCCCGCGTGGCGCCCGCCTTGACCGCTTCGGCGGAATGGACGGTAATGCAGCCGTCGCACCGGGTCGTGGCCGCCACGGCAAGGGCGATCAGTTCGCGCGTCTTTGCATCAAGATGCCCGGTCTTCGCCCCGGCCTCCCCCGCGGCGACCACGGCCTCGACCGTGCCGGGCGACAGGGTGGCGACCTTTCCAAAACCTTTGGCAAGCTGGTCGCGATATGTGTTCCAGTCCATCATCATGGTCATGTCTTCCTGTGGTGATCGGGTGGTCCCGCCCGGACATCCCTGGGCAGGAGGTCATGAAGCACGTCATCGGCACGCACGCCGTCAGCAGTCCCGCCGGGCGCCTCTCCCAGACCCCATTCCAGCAGGCTCCCCCCTTCCTGCCGGGTGACGAACCGACGCGCCAGCACGGATGCGGGCAGGTCGCCGCGCAGCGTGCCCGCCGCGATCCCTTCCGCCATGACGGATTCGAGCCATGAGAGATGCAGCCGGAAAAATGCCGCCGTCTGGTGGCGCATCGACGGTGGCAGGCTGTCGCGCTGTGCCGCCAGCGCCGCACACAGCGGCAGCATGCCGGCCATGGCGCTGCTGGTGAAAAAAGCGGCAAAGGCCCGCAACCGTCCGGGGGCATCGGGGACCGCATGCCACACGGCCGACAGTTCGGCGGTGAAGCGGTGCAGGTAGTCCTCGATAACCGCGCATCCGAGTGTTTCCTTGGTGGGGAAATGATGGTGGACACTTGCCTTGCGGATGCCCGCGGCCCGCGCCAGGTCAGCAAAGCTGAAGGCAGCATAGCCGCGTGTGCGGATAAGCTCTTCAGCCCGTTGCATCAGGATGCGGCGAGTACCGTGCTCCATGCGCAAAGCCTACCGACCTGAAGGTAGGTAAGGAAACTCACTTTAGCGTGCGGCACATCCGGGGGAGTGCGCAGGCATGTCCAGAGGGCCATTCGCGGAGCAAGCCTAAGAGAGTGTTTGAAAACACGTCATTGATAGAAAACAGGAAAAGTTTCTGGGTGTCGCCTTTCGATCGAAAAAGGCGGCGTCTTTCGAAGCTTTTTGGAAAAAGCTTCACCAAAAACCTTTCTGATTTCAGGATGTTATTAAGCCCGACTTTTTAATATGGTCTCTAACGGGCATGTCTACGGGGGGCGTCCGGCGGGGCGCGCAATCCGGCATACGCACCATCCCGACGCAATCCCGGCAGGCCCGCCGCGGCCCACGCAACAGCATCGCGGGCATGGGCATGGGCATGGGCAGCGGGCGGAGGGGCGACATCAGGATGCGCATTCCTGCGTGTCGAGCAGTGCCGCAACCTCTTCGGCCGTGGGGGCGGCCTCTGCCGCGCCGGGACGTGTCGTCGCCAGCGCGCCACATGCGGCGGCATAGCGCACGGCCTGATCCAGTGGCGCGCCGGATGCCAGCATGCGCGCCAGTCCCGCGCCGAAACAGTCGCCCGCCGCAACGGTATCGACCGCCGTGACGGCAAAGGGGGGAATGAACCCGTCCCCCCCGTCGCGACGGGAATGGAACACGCCGCGCGCGCCCATTTTTATGACCGCGCATGCCACACCCCGCCCATGCAGGTGGGCTGCGGCGGCGCGGGCGGTGGGGGCGTCGGTGGGCAGGATACCCGTCAGGGCCTGCGTTTCCGTCTCGTTCGGGGTCATAACGGTGGCCAGCGTGAACAGCGCATCGGGCAGGCCGTCGGGCGGGACGGGGGCAGGATCGACGATGATGGTCATGTCCTGCGCCCGCGCCTGTTCACACAGGCGTACGACGATGTCCGGCGGGATTTCCATCTGCACCATCATCACGCGCGCGCCGTCGAACACGCGCGCCAGCGCGGGGACGTCATCGGGGCGCAGCGTCATGTTCGCCCCGCCATGGACCAGAATCTGGTTTTCGCCCGCGTCATTGACAGTAATGAAGGCCCGGCCCGTCTGTCCGCCGGTTTCGGTGCGCACGAAACGCAGCCCCACTCCCGCATCGGCCATGGCGTCATGGGCGACCTGCGCCAGCGCATCGTCGCCCATCTGCCCCGCCAGTTCGACCGCCGTGCCCAGACGCGCGACGGCCACCGCCTGGTTCGCGCCCTTGCCACCCAGCCCTGTTGTCGCGGCGTGGACATGCATCGTCTCCCCCGCATGGGGAAAGCGGGCGACGCGGCAGACGAAATCGACATTGATGCTGCCGATGACGGCGATATGGCCGGTGGGGGAGAGGGTCATGACGGGCCTCCTGTCGCAGGTGGGTGGCGGTAAAAACAGTGAAAACGCAAGGAAAAGCCTGCGCGCGTTGCCTGTTCCTGAATGAAGGTAAGGTCTTTTTTGTGTGTTTACAGCAAAGAGATACCCAAAAATTTTATAATTTCAGCATGTTATTAAGGACGCTTTGCCATGCAGAGCCTCACCATGAAGCCGCATGGGCATATGCCGGCGGCTATTGGATGCGCAGGGCGATGTTGGAAAGCACCCGATGAACAAGACGTCATCAGGATATTCAAAGGCCAAGTTTTTAGAGAGTGTCTGAAAACACATCATTGATAAAAAACAGGACAAGTTTCTAGGGGGCGCCTTTCGATCGAAAAAGGCGGCGTCTTCTGAAGCTTTTTGGAAAAATCTTCACCAAAAACCTTTATGATTTCAGGATATTACTGAGGCTGATTTTTCAAACAGCGTCTCAGAAAGATCATTGGTTCCAGCTATTTTGAAACAGACATGGCCGAAAACCGTTGGAATTCTGTTGGGGTGGTGACTTTTTGGAAAGAACATTCCCAAAATATAAAATAGTATTTTCGGTTTAATGCCAGTTGGAATTGCAATTTTTTCACAAATTATGAAGCCGGTCGATGTCAGACCCCAATCCGACAGGATGTCAGGGGCAGTTTGAACGGTGTGTAGCAATACCCCACGGGAATGAGCGCAGTCTTTGGCAAAGCGTTTACCGACACGGCGTTGCAACATATTGCATTTCTACAAGGTTAAAGTAACGCCGGAATATTTACCGTTTTTCATCAACGGGCTGTTTCAAATGATGTCTTCATGTTCCAGTGGGATGCCGGGTCCGCCTGTATGGACCGTTTTTATGGTATGGCGCGCATGGTGTGCTGCGCATGGCGCGCCCCGGGGTGTTTATCCCTTCCACAGGGGGCCGGGCATTTCATCGTAATGATCCACCAGCATATCCAGCAACAGCGCCAGCGCGCCCGCCACATGGGCCTGTTCCGTGCCGAAATGGCTGGCGATGGCGGGCATTGACCGTCCCTCCACCATCAGCAGGACCAGCAGCTTTTCGCATCGCGTGCCAATGGCCGTGCGGATGTATTTGTAACGTTCGATCGCGCCCAGCCTGCTGTGCGATGGGCCTTCGTGCGTGGGGTGGCGGCCGGGTGCGCGTTCCATCTGCGGGTCGTTATGGCCCATGAACCCGATGGCGTAATCAATGGCCCAGAATTCGGCGGCAAGGGCATGGGCGTCCACGATCGCGCCACTGCGTCGCAGCGCGGCAAGCGCGGGGCGATGCGCGTACACCATGGCCGCATCGGGGGCCATGTCGGACCGGTCGGGCGGCGGTGGCGCAGGCGGGTGGCAGGACGGAACGGCAGCCGACACGCAGGCATTCTCCAGACTGGGGCAGGACCGGCACATAAGGCCGACAGCATCCATGCATCCGTATCATACCTTCGGCGCGGATGCGATGGTCTCCCGCCGGTTGTCTCATCCATATGCCGCGTGGTGGGGCCGCGATCAGGGCGTGTGGCGCATCTGCTGGCGCAGGTGGGCTTCTTCGTTCGTGAAACGCGCCCAGTCCTGGGCATAGGGATCGCGACTGTCGCGATCATGGCCCATGGCCGCGGCGTCCGATGTGCGATCTGGGCTGTGATCTGGGGTGCGATCGGGCATGTCCGTGTTGTCCGGCGCGTCGCGACCGGGGGTGGGGCGGTTCATGTCCCGGCGTGCGGCGGCGGCGGCATGTGCATCGGCGGACCAGGTGGCACGGGCCGCATCATGGGCCGCGCGCATATGCGCCAGTGTGCCCTGCCATGCCTGCGCACCGGTCGCGGCCTGCGGGTGCATCACGCCCGGCATGGAGGGGGACAGCGCGCCAGGCCATCCCGCATTGCCCCATCCCGCATTGTCCCATCCCTGCGCCCGCGCGCCATGGCCCATGGGCAGGCATGCCGCCATGATCGCCACCCACGCCGCCATGATGGCCATTTCCGCCCCCCGTCCGGCATGGCGTGCGGGGGGCGGGGGCATCAGCGGTCGATCCACTGCTGGCGTTCGGGGTCACGATGTTCCCATCCCCGCCGTTGCAGTTCGGGCATGTCGGAGGGGTCCTGCGGATATCCCACACACAGATACGCCACGAGTTCCCATTGCGCCGCAACGTCGAGCATCGCGGTCACGCGCGCCGGGTCGATGATGGACACCCACCCCACGCCCACGCCCGCCGCCGTCGCGGCAAGCCAGAAGGTATGGATGGCCATGACGGTGGACCATGTGGTGGTCTGGGGCATGGTGCCCCGGCCCAGCCCGCGTCCCTGTGTCGGGTCATTGTCGGAAAACACCGCGACATGGTGGGGGGCGTCATCCAGCCCCGCAAGTTTCAGGCGCGCGTAATCGCTGGCGTCGGACCCATCGCGCGCGGCAAGCGCATGGGCGTTGCAGCGCGCGAAATCATCGCGCACCGCCTGCCTGCGTGCGGGGTCATCCACCCGGACGAAGCGCCATGGTTCACTCAGCCCGACCGAAGGGGCAAGGCATGCCGTCGCCAGCAGCCCGTCCAGCACCGGGGCGGGCACAGGGTCGCGTCGGAAATGCCGCACGTCGCGCCGCCAGCGCAGCAGGGTTTCAAATTCCTTGGTGAACGTGCCGGAAAATCCGGGCTGGGTCATGACGCTTCCTTTGTGGGGGGTGGGATCGCGGCGCGATGTGCCGATGGCCGGAATGCCGCCTGCGGCTGGCATGGGACCGTTTGAAAGGGGAAACCGGGTTTCATCCATTGACGGTCGTGTCATCCCTGATGCTGTCCCTCTGCCAGGGTTTCGGCAGGCGTCCCTGGTGTCGAGGGAAGGCGCCATCGGGAAACATCGTGGGGAGCCCGATCATGCCGGGGCCTGCCGCCGGGGGCCTGCCATCCGGTGGATGTGTGCAACGCGGGGGACCGTATCCCACGGGGATGAGAAAAGGGGATGATGAAAACCGTCGGGGGCTTGTTTTAAAAAGCACTGCAAGATGCCGCAGGATTGAAAAAGGTAGCGACCGGAGTTTTTGTCATCTCTTCTCAAGGGGTGTTTCCAGGTGGCGATTTGTACTGTGTCCGTACGTACCGGGTCCGTTAATACCGGCGTCCGAATGCCGGTTCCTCCGGCTGTGCCGGACCGGCGAATGCTGCGTCTTCCCAGAACCCGCTGGCCACTTCATGCAGTTCATCAAAACTGGCCTTGTACCAGTCCACCTGTGTCGCGGTGCGGCCGGTGATGGTGAATTTCATGAAAAGCGTCCCTGCCCCCCCACCGTACATCCACCCGTCATGCGATGTGAATTCAAAATGGCACAGGTCGGTATGGCCAAACCGCTGAAAGGCATGGTCCACCACGATGGGGGCGATTTCTTCCGCCGTGACGCGCATGTAGAAATTGGTCCGCCGGCGCAGCAGCGTCGTATCGACATTGTCGAGGATGCCCATGCTGTCCAGTACCTTCGCGCTGGCGGCGAAACGCGCGGCGTCGAATGTGACCTGTACGGTGCATCGCCCAAAGGAGCCATTGCCCGTGACGTTGACCCCGAACTGCGCATAATCGCCAAGGCCGGGGATGCCGACGCTGGCGGCATGGGCGGCGGGGGGCATGGATGTCACCATGACGGTCGCGGCGGGCACGCACACCAGCAGACCCGACAGGGTGGCAACCGCGCCCCGGCGTACGTAACGGCGTGCCATCACGAATGTCCGTGCCTGTATCGCCCGCTTGCATATCGCTCGCTCACACGGGGTTCCTTCTGCTGTGGTGCGGGTGGTGAAAACAGATGTGGCGGCGCATTACTGCGCCGCCACACATTATGGCACCATGGACATGGAAAAGCATTATCCCCGATGCGCTTTATCGCGCCACACCATCCCCGACGGGGCCGGTGGCGCGACAGAGCCGGAACCTCAGCCTCGATTCGCAGCCTCCACGGCCGTGCGGGCCGACATGGGAACCGCAACACTGTTAAGTGTCGCGACCTCCATCATGCCGCGACGTTTGAACGCGGCGGCGAACCACGCGACCACGTTTGCGGCCGTATGGCGGGTTTCCTGCGTGCCGGGGGGAAGGCCGGTTGCGGGGGCAAGGTGAAAAGTACTCATCTGAGCGTTTCCATGAGCCTTGGCGGGCACGATTGCCGCAAGCTGCTCCTGTGGCGGACGCTACGCCGGATTTCGCTGCTGACAATATGATATTTTCGCAGCCCCTTCCCCCGTCCCATGATGTTTTTGCAAGGCTTGCGCCCTGTGTGGCGTCAGACCGGGGCAACGGTCCATTTCGCGTGCCATTCCTGCCCTGGCGGCAGGTGGAACAGGCCGGGCTTTGTCGCGAATTCGCCGTGGAAATCCTGCGGGCTGCTCATGCCGTACCACGGTTCGATGCACAGGAAATCCGCACCCGGCTTCATCCACAGCCCAAGCTGGCGAAAGCCCTTCCACGTCACACGCAGGCCCGGCCCGTTGGGGATGCGATAGGTCAGGCCATGGCTGGCGGGATGGTCGAGGATCAGCGCATCCGCCGCGAACAGGTCTTCGGACAGCGCAAGTTCGCGGCCCGTGATGGGGGTGGGGAACAGGTCGGGCGACAGCAGGCCACCCGCGACGCGGCGCACATTTTCGGGTTCGGGCTGATCGAATTCGATGATGTGCGCGTCCTTTGGCACATCGGGACGCAGGGGCCACACAAAGGCCGGATGCGCGCCGAGCGAGGCGGACAACGTGCGTGCCGGGTCGGGATTGATGACATGATATTCCACCGACAGCGCGCCATTGGCGATGCGGTATGCGATCTTCAGCCGGAAGGCAGAGGGAAAGATCGCGCGTGACTGCGCCGTATCCCCCAGTTCCAGGACGCAGCCATCGGCCGTGCGTTCGACCCAGCGGAAATCCATGTCGCGGGCAAAGCCGTGCTGCGTGATGCGGCATGCGTGCCCGTCAAACAGGGCCGTATCGTTGTCGAGCCGCCCGACAATGGGGAACAGCACGGGCGAATGGCGTTTCCATGCCGCCCCACCATTCCACAGCAGGTCGCACCCCGCGATTACATCATGCAGCGCGCAGAGTTCCGCCCCATGTACCCGTACCGTGGCGTGCAGGCGCGAATCGCCAAAGCTGTGGCTGACATCTTCATTCATCGCGTGTTTCCTTCTGTCATGTGCGGCATTGCACGCATCGTGTGGGCAGAATGCCCGATTCCCCACGCAGGCCGCCAGTAGCGTATCGGTGTAGCGTATCGGTGTTAGCGTATCGGTGTGTCGTGTTGGTGTACCGTATCGCCATTATCATGCCGCCGCAGTCGTGCCGCCACTGTCGTGCCGTTTCTGTCGTGCCGTTTCGTCGTCATGACACAGCATACAGGATCGTCTGACGGCGGTGGCGCATACAGGTTCCGGCACCGGGGCGTCGTGAGATTATGCAGGTTTCCGATGAATTTTTTACGGGTGAATCTTTTTGCTGGCACCTCAGGGAACTGCATCCGGCCATTGTCATGGCTGTCGTCAATATCCCGGTTACGGTGCGTCCCGACAGGGTATTTTTGAAAACACCCTGTTGATAAGGAATGATAAAATTCCGGCCTATGTCTTTTTCAAAAAGGGGATGTCGTTCAAAACATTCCGCGCAAAGCCTGGACAGGAATGTTTATGATGTCCGTGGGGGTATGCATCCTGCCTTTTCAAAACGTCCCTGATATTTGCCAGGATGTAGGCAGGACGATAAAAAACCGGCAGCCGCACAGCCACAGCCACAGCCACAGCCACAGCCACAGCCACAGGACAGGGCCGACGCAGGCATGACGACGGGTGCCCCACATCATCGCCCCTCCCCCCATTGCCCGACGCACCGCCGCCATCAGACACCATGCATATAGAGTCCCGTTCCTGTTCTTCTTCCCTTCGGGCATGGCGTAGCTTTGCCATCGTGCTGCTTGCGGTTGTGCTCTCGGGGGTGGGGGGGATGTTCGCTTTTATCGCAGGTGTGGATGCGTGGGATGTCCTGCCGGTGCATCTGCCGCTGTCGCGCGTGCCGACGGGGGGAAACGCGCGTTACACCATGGGCGCGCTGGCACGGGCCGGACGGTTTGATTCGGCCATGATCGGGACCTCAACCGGGCGATTGATCCGGCCCGATGCGATGGGGGCGGAATTCGACGCGCGTTTCGTCAACCTCGCGATGAATAACGCCACGGCATGGGAACAGGACCGGCTGCTTGGGGTGTTCATGCAGGCCCACCCCGCACCACGGGTCATTATGCTCGACCTTGACCATCTGTGGTGCCTGTCCGGTGACGATGCCGCGCGTGGACCGCATGAACAGTGGCCGGAATGGGCCTATACCGCCCCGTCATGGCAACGATATGGGCATATGCTCGACCTGTATGCGTTGCAAGAAGCCGTGAACCAGACGCTTTACCAATTCGGGCTGAAGGCGGACCATGCCGGGGCGGATGGGTATCAGAGCTTTGTCCCCGATGACGCGCAATATGATCGTGCGCGGGTCAGCGCGAATTTCGCGCTGTGGCTGTCGGCCACGCCGGTTGCGTCGCCCGCCGCGCCGGTCGCGTTGTCCCCCTCACTCGCACTATTGCCCCGGCTGTTGGCGCGCATCCCGGATGATACGCTCAAGATCGTCTGGTTTCCCCCTGTCGCACGCGAAATGAAGGTGCATGCAGGCCCTGCCCGCGCCACGGCCATTGCCCGGTGCCGGGCGCGTATCATCGCGGACATGGCCCGCGTGCCCAACAGCATCGTGGTGGATTTCGATATTCCCGGTCCCATCGCCGATGTGCGTGACAGTTTCTGGGACCCGCTGCATTACCGTATGGGGGTTGCGACACGTATCGTGCGCGACCTTGCCATGGCGGTGCAGGACCCGGACCGTCCCGCCGACGAATATGTGGTGCGGGCCGCCCACCTGTCGCCCCATGCCCGTGACATGGCGCGCATCGTGCCCTGAACATGCCTTCGCCCTTCTGGCGGCGGCGGCGGCGGCAGGTCGCGGCAGGCGGAGGGGGCGGACATCCGGGGCCTGTGGCTGCGGTCTGTCTTTGCGGGCGGTGTTTGCGAGATGTGTTTTCGACCTGTGTGTTCCGGACCGGTGAGGGCGGCGGCGGTCTGGGCGCGCATCTGGGCGCGCATCTGGGGGGGGCGCGCTTCGGGGGCGCTTGTCTGGGGGCGAGCGGGCAGGTCGTGCGATGCAATGCCCGCATGAAAGGGGTGGACACAGCTTCCTTCACGAGTCGTGGCATGATGTGGGGCACGGCATTGCGCAGGGTGTGGGGTGGACGGATGGCGGGTGTGGATTCTTTTTACCAAACAGGACTCGTATCTTGGCCTGCTTGGTCATATAACCGTTCCCCTTTTGGGGTGGTATGCGATTCCGTGGCGGTTTTCCGCCATTTTTCTGATTCGTCGCAGAACGTGTTCCGTACGACTTGCCAACATATTTCCCGACAGGTCTGTGGATAACTTTGTGTATAGTTTGTCGGGTGTGGGGATTGCGGGGGGATCACGCGGCATTTCCCGGTTTGTTCCGATGGATGTTCCGCCCGGTGTTCTCCTCCCCGCTATTCTCCCCCCCCATCGTGGCCGCGTCCATGATTGTGGGCAGGGATCATGGCACATCCTGTCCCTGTCCCTGTCCCTGTCCCTGTCCCTGCGTGCGCCAGCGCGGCTGGCCCACATCACAAAAATTGATGAGGGACTGTTTGAAAACACATCATTGATAGAAAATAGGCAAAGTTTTTGGGTGCCGCCTTTCGATCGAAAAAGGCGGCGTCTTCTGAAGCTTTTTGGGAAAAGATTCACCAAAAACTTTTATCATTTCAGTATGTTATCGCGCCTGACTTTTTAAACAGCATCTGGAATGTCCCCGATGTCGCCTTTGCCACGCGATATGGCCTGCATTGGCATGGACCCGATCGCAAGGCCCCGACTGACACGTCCCGAATGACACGTCCGGGGGGGGCTGTGTCGGGGGATCAGGCGTCAGGCGCCGGTTCCCCAAAAGAGGGGAGGAGCCTACAGGATGGTGCAGGCCATGGCGGCCAGGTGCGATGGTGCAAGCAACTGGATCACCTGGCGGGAACGGTGGATGACCTTTTCCTGGTGAAACATGCTCATCAGGCGCGAGACGGTTTCCGTGGACAGGCCAAGATAGTCCGCAATGTCCGCGCGCGACATCTGGAGCGAGAACGGAAGATGGATGTTGCTGCCATTGTTGCGCGTCGCCTCACGCAGCAGGAAAGACGCCAGCTTCTCCCGCGCGGTCTTGCGCCCCAGCGCCAGCAGGCGGTCCTGTATCATCACCAGTTGCGCCGTCGTCTCCTCCAGCAGGCGTGACAGGATGTCCGGCGCATTGACAAGGATGTCCTCGAACATGGTGCGGCTCAGCCTGTTGACCGTGACATCGGTGATCGCCTCTGCTTGGAACATGTACACGTCCTGCGAACTGGTGCCCAGGATGTGGCCACTGCCGACAAACCCCACGATCTGGCTGCGGCCGTTGGGCATGGATTTCGACAGCTTCACCGTCCCGTGCCGGACAAGGAAGGTGTAATGCGCGGTGGCGCTTTCCTCGATGATGATGCTCTTGGGATGGAAACGCGTTTCCCGGCAGGTGGTGTGGTGCTTGTTGCAAAAGTCCACGATGTCGCGGCACAGGCGGTCAGGCATCGGGGGAAAGGAGGTGGGAAAGGACGGTGTGCCGTTGTGATCCGCCGGGGATGAGGGAGAAATAGTGCGCATCACGATGCTGTCTTCTTCTGCCGGTGAAAAGGGGAGGCAGACCGTCGGGGCGGCCTTTCTTGTGCAGGTCTGTCGCGGCCATCATGCGTTGCGGGCCGCGGCGCGACAGGGACGGGCAAAACCGTCATGGATGTCGCGGCTGGATGAATGTGGGCGCGAACGTGAAATGTCGGCACGGGATTGGCATGGGAATATCAGCATCACACATGGGACATGTCAATAAATTATGTATTTTTATTTAAAGATTCTTAAAAAATACATTAATAATTAAAATTACTTTTGGTAAATATCCATTGTTGTTACAGATTTGCAAAACATTTTGTGTAACATCACTCACCTACACGTGCCTGATGCTGTAACACCGGTCATGGCGGCTGATGCCACATGGCGTGCGGACCCGTGTGTGGCCCCGTGCGTGGTCCATGTGTTTGTGGCCCTGTTGTTTATGGTCCTGTGGTTCTGTGTGGCCGGGGGCTGGCTACGGTGCGATGGTGGGCATGGCGGTGGTGGAAACCAATGTTCCGGGGCGGGCTTTTCCCATCAGGTGACGGGGTCTGAACCTTTTGGAAAAAGCGTCAGCAGCAGATTTTCACGATGTCGTGCGGCGGCCCGTGCGCGCACCTGTGCCCCACGCCCCACGCCCCACGCCCCACGCCCCACGCCCCACGCCGTATGCCGTGGGGCCTATACCTTGATCGGGTACGACGCGGGCTGCTGCGTCAGGCGGTCATGCGTGAACAGGTCGATGGTGCGTTCGACAAAGGTGCGGATGCTGTCCTCGCGCCCCTGTTCCAACGCAACGAGATTCTGCGCGATCATCCCCGCCAGCCCGTGGCTCATGGCGAAGATGCAGTGCCCCACATGCGTCGCATCGTCGGGCATGGGGGCGGCCGCGGTGTCGGACGGTGCGTCCACCGGTTGCGGGGGCGGGAACACGTCTGCCTCCACCAGGTCGCGCAGGCGGTTGAACGTGCGTTGCGCCGCCCGGCAGTAACGCGGGTGCTGTGCCGTGTCGCTGAGATAGCCGAACATCACGCGGTAAAGCTGCGTATGGCGGCATGCGAATTCCACATAATGCGTGATCGTGCGTTTCAGCGCGTCATGCCGGTTGGTGGAACGGTGGACGATATGGCCAATCACCTCTGAAAATTCATCAAGGCAATCCGCCGCGATTTCCACAAGCAGCATGTTGAGCGAGGCATAGTGGTTGTAGAAATTGGCAGGCGCGACCCGTACCTCCCGCGTCAGGCGGCGTACCGACAGGTCCTCCAGCCGTTCCGTCTGCAAGATACGCAGCGTGGTCAGGCGAAGGTCTTCGGCCACATTGCCCTTGTGATACGGGCGCGGCATCGGGCGGGGCCATGAAGGGGTCTGTTTCATGTCAGATATTGCATTTCTGATATCAGATTCTTGCATATCCATGACTTTACGTGGCCTTGGTCTGGGAATCGTGTAACGCACGGGCCACGCGATGTTTGCCCCACGGGCATGTCAAAGGGCATGCCACAAACGCACATGCCGACGAAAGGTGGCGGTGTAAATGGCGTCGGGCCATTCATGCCACCCCTTCGGACGAATCTTTAATGTAAAAAATAGTTAAGTTTGATCTGTGGCATGCCATGGGTCTCTGAAGCGGGATAACCTGTCGCCGGTTCCCTGATTCGCATTTGGATGGGTCCGTGACGTGGAAAAGGGGCAGATTGGTAAGGCGTGAAATAATTCCTATGATTGGGCCTGTTAACCCTTAAAGCATGCACAAAGCCCGGAAGTCCATGCAGGCAATGCGGGAAAATCAGGAAATTATTCCTTCTTGTCACGGCATTGCCCTGGCGCGTGCAATGTGCTGATACAGTCCGGGCAACAGGCAGGCAGCATGCTGCATTGCATGTGATTGTGTCGATATGATGGCCATGACCCGATTTCGTCCATGGGCGTGAATTATGTTGCTTGACACGCTCTGGGGTGGTCGGTAGATGCTTTTTTAACCAATATTAACAGCGTTCACAAACGTCTGGAATCAGGTGTCGATCCAAGGGGCCATCCACGTTGTTCCTGATGTGGGTGCGGCAGGTGCAAAGGCCGGTCCGGCCTGATTCCGGCACGGGTTCGCAGGCAGATTGCATGGATGTCGGGGCCGGTCCCGGCTGTCCCCGGGGATTTGAAGGGTGGCCGACAGTGTCCGGGATGTTCCGGGCGGACGGGTGTATCTCAGTTTATTGGAATTCCGAAACGATGTACGGGCGATGATATACAGGGCGATCCTGAAACGCTTGCGTCTTGAGCAGCTTGCGCGCGTGCCCGCCGTTTCCGCCGCGTCCCCTTTCGTGATGATGGCGGTCGGGGTTTTCCTGATGCTGATGGCGGGCGGGGTCACGATATCGACCACCAGCCAGGCTTTTGTCACGTGCGGGACGGTTGGGCTGTTCCTGCTCCTCAAGGGACGCAAGGGGCGTGGCGTCACCTGCTTTTTGATGATGCTGTCCCTGCTGGTGTCGCTTCGGTACATGGTATGGCGCCTGACCACGACGCTGGAATTGCATTCACCCTTGCAGGCGGCGCTGTCGCTGCTGCTGGTGGCGGCGGAACTCTATGCGCTGCTGACGCTGTGCCTCAGCTATTTCCAGATGTCATGGCCGTTGGACCGCAAACCGCTGCCGCTGCCTGCCGATACCACCGACTGGCCCGTGGTCGATGTGTATGTGCCGTCGTATAACGAGGAACTGTCGCTTGTGCGCTCCACCGTTCTGGGTGCGCTTGCCATCGACTGGCCCGCGGACAAGCTGAATGTCTACATCCTTGATGACGGGCGGCGCAAAAGCTTCCACGCCTTCGCGATGGAGGCGGGCGCGGGCTATATCATCCGTGACCAGAACAACCATGCCAAGGCCGGCAACCTCAACCACGCCCTGCGCGTGACGGAGGGGGAATATGTCGTCATCTTTGACTGTGACCATATTCCCACGCGCGGCTTTTTGAAAAAGACGATCGGCTGGATGATGGCCGATCCAAAGCTGGCGCTGTTGCAGACGCCGCACCATTTCTATTCCCCCGACCCGTTCCAGCGGAACCTTGCCACCGGTCAGAACGTGCCCCCCGAAGGCAACATGTTCTACGGGCTGGTGCAGGACGGCAATGATTTCTGGGACGCCACGTTCTTTTGCGGGTCGTGCGCCGCGATCCGCCGTTCGGCGGTGCTGGGCATTGGCGGGTTCGCGACCGAAACGGTGACGGAGGATGCGCACACCGCGCTCAAGATGCAGCGCGAGGGATGGCATACCGCCTATCTGCGCCAGCCGCTTGCCGCCGGGCTGTCGACCGAACGCCTGATGCTGCATATCGGGCAGCGCGTGCGCTGGGCGCGCGGGATGCTGCAGATCATGCGGCTGGACAATCCGCTTCTGGGGTCCGGCCTGCGGTGGCAGCAGCGGCTTTGCTATCTTTCGGCGATGTCGCACTTCCTGTTCGCGATCCCGCGTCTGGTCTTCCTTGCCTCCCCGCTGGCGTTCTTGTTTCTGGGACAGAACATCATCGCCGCCTCGCCCTTTGCGATCCTTGTCTATGCCTTCCCCCATGTCTTTCATTCCATCGGCACGCTGTCGCGGGTGGAGGGGCGGTGGCGCTATTCCTTCTGGAGCGAGATCTACGAAACCACGCTGGCGCTGTTCCTTGTGCGGGTGACGATCATGACGCTGCTGAACCCGCGCAAGGGGGAATTCAACGTCACGGACAAGGGCGGCCTGTTGCAGAGCGAGTATTTCGACCTTAACGCGGTCTATCCCAATGTCATTCTGGCGGTGATTCTGGCGCTGGCGCTGGTGCGCGGCATTGGCGGGATGATGTGGGAATATCATGACCGACTGGCGTTGCAGTCCTTTGCGCTCAATACGCTGTGGGTGGCCGTCAGCCTTATTATCGTCCTCGCCTCCATCGCGGTGGGGCGCGAAACCCGCCAGATCCGTCACAAGCCGCGCGTGCGCGCAACCCTGCCGATTACGCTGATTGATGAACATGGGCAGCATTACCATGCCCATACCAGCGATATCTCGCTGGGGGGGATTGCGGCGCGCCTTTCGACGGAACATGCCCTGCCGACACAAACGCGCGTCACGATGCTGTATCACAATGAAAAAGACGGCATCGACGTGCGCATCCCCGCCGTCATCCTGTTTTCCAAGCCGGGGCAGCTGCACCTGCAATGGAGTGTCGATGACCTCGACGTGGAACGCCAGATCGTGGAGTTCATGTTCGGGCGCAACGATGCGTGGTCCAACTGGGGCGATTTTCAGCCCGACCGTCCCGTGCGCAGTTTCCTGATGGTCCTGCGCAGTATCGGCGGCCTGTTCCGCCGTGGCCAGCGGCTGTTCCGCTGGCAGGCCCCGCAGGAAGCGCCGCTGGCGGAAAGCGAACATGTCGAAGAAGAAAAACTGGAGAAGAAGAGCCTCGTGCTGAAACCCGTCCGACGGAGCGCCCGCCACGGCGCCACGGCTTCGCTCATCGTGCTGCTGGGACTGCCGGCCGCGATCGCGCCTTCGCTTGCGCAGGCTCCTTCCCGTGCCACGCCCGTTGCAACCGAACAGGGGGCCACCCCGGTGGAACCGCCCCCGGTCAACGCGCCGCCGCCGCCCTCCCTGCCGCAGCCGCCCGGGACGTTGCCCACCCCGCCGCAGATCGCGCCTGCCTCTGCCGGGGAACTGCTGCCGGCCGCGACGGCGGTGTCCCTGCCGACGGGGCCTGCCACACAACAGATGCGCGAACGCCTGTCCGAACGTACGGGTGTGTCGCCTGCGTCGCCCTTTGGTGATACCAATACCGGCGCGCTGCCCGCCGACCCGTCGGCCCCGCCCATCGACCCCGCCGACGCCGCACGTGTCGCGGATGGCGAAATCACGCGTACCTCCACCTTCCGTGACCTGGGTCTGGCCACCGGGCCGCTGACGTTGCGCGGGTTTTCGCCGTTGCAGGGGCTTGATGTCATCGTGCCCGCCAACCGGGTGGTGACGCGTGCGCGCATCACGCTGTCGGGCGCGCTGTCGCCCTCCCTCCTGCCGGAGGCAAGTGCGGTCAGCGTCACGCTGAATGAACAATATGTCGGCACGATCCGTGTCGATCCCGAACATCCGCGTTTCGGGCCGATCACCTTTGACATCGACCCGCTTTATTTCACGGGTGACAACAAGCTGAACTTCCACTTCGCGGGGGAATATCGCCGTGACTGCAACGACCTCTATAACGAGGTGCTGTGGGCGCGTATTTCCGATTTCTCCACCGTGACGCTGACGACGACGCGCATCGCCCCCGACCGCAAGCTGTCGTACCTGCCCGCGCCGTTCTATGACCCCAACCTGCGCACGCCATTGCGTGTGCCGGTGGTCATGCCCAATCCCGATGCGCACGGGATGCTCAAGGCATCGGCGCTTGTGGCGTCATGGTTTGGCAAGCTGGCGGATTTCCGCAAGGTATCGTTCCCCGTTTCCACCACGATCCCGGCGTCGGGCAATGCGATTGCGATCGGGGAAAACCTGCCGATCGACGCGCGTGGCACCCGCCCGACGGGGCCGACCCTGTCGGAAGTGGAAAACCCCAATGACCGGCTGGGCACGATCCTTGTCCTGACCGGTCGCAACGCGCAGGAAGTGGAGGTCGCGGCCCGCGTGCTTGCCTTCTCGTCCGACACGCTGGGTGCGGTGGGGACGAAGGTGGTCAATGACGTGACATTGCAGCCGCGCCATCCGTATGACGCCCCTGCCTTTGTGCCCACGGACCGCCCGGTACGCTTTGGCGAACTGGTCGCCGCAAGCGACCTGCAGGGGGGCGGGTTCGCGCCGCCGGTCATGGCGCTGCCGTTCCATCTGCCGCCCGACCTGTATTCATGGCGTAACCGGCCCTATCCGATCGACCTGTGGGTGCGCACGCCCGGTGGCCCGGTGGTGGATCTGGAGACATCGCGCCTTGATGTCCACCTGAATAACAACTACCTCGACAGCTTCACGCTCAAGCCGCCAAGCCTGTGGGCGGCATGGTCCGAACGGCTGGTGAACCAGCATGCCGGCGCGGTGGAACATGCCGCCGCCCTGCCGCCATGGCTCCTGTTCGGGCAGAACCAGTTGAAGTTCAGCTTTGACGCCCGCCCGATCGACCGTGGTGTGTGCCGTCGCACCCCCGATGACATCCACATGAGCGTGGATTCCGATTCGTGGCTGGATTTCCGCCGGGGCTATCATTTCGCCCGCCTGCCCAACCTGTCCTATTTCGCAGAGGCGGCGTTCCCGTTCTCGCGCATGGCCGACCTGTCGGAAACGACGGTGGTCGTGCCCCATCATATTGATGCGGGCACGGCGGGCACGTTCATGGACCTGATGGGCTTTTTCGGTGCGACCACGTGGTATCCGGCCTCTGGCGTGCAGGTGGCCGATGTCAACGACCTGTCCGAACACCCGCCGCAGGGGGACATCCTGATTCTGGCGACGGCGGGGGATGCGCCAAAGTTCGAGGAACTGTTGACGCGTGCGCCGTATGAACTGACGGACGGTCATATCCGTGTGGGACAGCATATGGGCCTGCAGGGGATCTGGTACCTGTTCCAGGACCATGACCATGCGGGATTGCAGGACGGGGTTCAGGCCAACCTGAATGCACCGATCGCGGGTGCGGGCGTCCTGCTGGGTGCGCAGTCGCCCTATCGTTCGGACCGGTCGGTCGTGGCGCTGATGGGGGACACGCCGTCGCGCATGCATGATCTGGTCATGGGCCTGCGCAGCAAGGAGGACGTGCCGCGTATCCAGGGTGATCTGGTGCTGCGCAATGGCGACAGGCTGACAAGCTATCGCACCGCGCCGACCTTCACGATGGGATCGCTGCCGTGGTGGATGTGGCTGGACTGGTATCTCGGGACGCGTCCGCTCACGCTTTATGTGCTGGGTCTTGTGGGGGCGGGTCTTGTGGCGGCGGCGGCCGTGCGGCTGTTGCGCCGCCGTGCGCAGCATCGTCTGGAGGAAGCCGCCCGGGTCAAGGACACGACCGACGCATCGCACTGATACGATGCGTCGGGGGATATGTCCGGGGCTGTGTCCGGGCATGATGTCGCGCTGGGGCGGCCATGCGCCGGGGCGTGGGAATGATTGAGGGAGTTATTGAGAGATGAGCGCACTTCTTGCAGGCCTGACACTGCTGATCATCGGGGACAGCCATGTTGCCTTCAAGGATTCGCTCCTGTCGGTACTGCCGGACGAATTCTCGCGTCAGGGGGCGAAGGTCGTGACGTATGGCGTATGTTCCGCCACGGCGGCGGACTGGGTCGTGCCCAATCCCAATAACGGGTGTGGGGCGACGCAACGCATCGGTGACGAACCGGTGCGTGCGCCGGACATGAAACCCGTCGCCCCGCCAGAGGTCACGGGCCTGATTGCAAAATGGCACCCCAACGCCATCATGGTCATCCTTGGTGACACGATGGGCGCCTATGGGCAGGACACCGTCTCTGCCAGCTGGGTGGAAGAACAGGTGAAGACCCTGACCTATGCCATCGGCAAGACGGCGTGCCTCTGGGTTGGGCCGACCTGGGGGCAGTACAGCCCCCGCTATGGCAAGAGCGACCAGCGCGCGAGTACGCTTGCCGCCCTGCTGAAGGCCGATGTCGCGCCGACCTGCACCTATGTCGATGGGACGCAACTGATGGCGAAAGGCAGCGTCAGCACCACGGACGGCATCCATGCCACCGCCGCAAGTTACCGCGCATGGGGGGATGCGATCGTGCGCGCCACCCTGCCGGACCTTGAACGGATAAAGGACGCGGCCCCGCCCGCGACGCCCTGACATCGCTGCGCCCGCCCGCATCGCTGTTCCTGCCGCCTTTGCCCGCATTCCCGCGCCACATGTGAAATACAGGCCGATGCAACAGATGACCGCCATCACGCCAGCCCGCAGCACATGGCGCGACGGGCTCCGGCAGGAGTTCTTTCCGCGTGACCGTCGCCGTGACATCGACGGGCTGCGCGCGCTGGCGGTTGCGGCGGTGGTGCTGATGCATGCGCAATGGCTGCGGGGCGGGTTTGTCGGGGTGGACATCTTTGTCGTCATATCGGGCTATTTCATGGGGCGTTCGGCGCTGATGCAGGACCCGTTCCAGCCCGCGCGTTTTGTCTGCAGGCGGCTGTACCGCCTGTTACCGGCATTGTTATGCATGGTGGCCGTGATTTCGGCGGGGATGTTGTGGTGGGTGCTGCAAAGCGACCGCGCCGATATCGCGCTTAACGGGGCCTATGCGCTGGTGTACCTGTCCAATATCTGGGCCGCGGGGCATGTCGGTTATTTCGAGGGTCAGGCGCTGGCCTATCCGTTCCTGCATACCTGGTCGTTATCGCTGGAGATGCAGTTTTATGGCGTCATCTTCCTGATCGCGGTGATGCTGCCGCGCGTGCGGTGGCGTATGTACGCCATCTGCGCCATCTGTGTCCTGTCGCTGGGCCTCAGCGTGCATGACCATGTCATGGGCGATGGGCAGGGATATTACCGTATCGCCGATCGCATGTGGCAGTTCTGCATCGGGGCGATGGTCTGGATGCTGCCCCGGCCGCGCCTGTCGCGCATGGTGGCCAACATGGCCTATGCGCTGGCGCTTGGGGTGCTGGTGGGGGCATGCGTGTTCTATGTGCGTGATTATGCCTGCCCGTCATGGCTGATGGTGTTTCCCTGCCTTGCGGTTGTGGCGATCATCTTGTTGCCGCACACGGATGTGGCGCGCTTTACCCTGGGGCCGGTGTCGCCGCTGGGGGTGATTTCCTATTCGGTTTACCTGTGGCACTGGCCGGTGATCGTGCTGGCGAATTACCTGCTGATGTTCCAGGTCGCGGGCCTGACGATGGCGGGCGTGCTGGTGGTGGCCATGCTGGCGGGCCTGATGAGTTATGTTTTCGTGGAACGGGTTTTCCTTGATTACGAGGGACGGGTGAACGTGGCGGTGCGCAATCGTGGCGCACTGGCGCTGGTATGTGCCTGCGGGCTGCTTTCGGCGGGGTTGGGATATGTTTCGTACATCTCGCGTGTGCATTGACGTGCGGGGCGACGTACCCGTGGGCAGGGATATGATGCGGTATCATTCAACCATGCCGGGGCCTGTCGTGCCCCGTCTCCTTCCCGCGCCAGGCAGGCGTGGGCCGCGCAGATGCGCCGTCCTGCTGGGTGCGACGGCCCTGTGGGGCATGACGGTCGGTGGCGTTGCGACCGGCGGGGCCGCGATGGCGGGTGTTGCGGTACTGTCCGTACCGGCCACGGCCTGGGCACAGGCGGATGCCTCCGCCTTTCGCACGGCCGCGCCCGCCCCGGCGGGGGATGACGGGACGGATTGGGGCGAGGGTGCGCCCGCCTCGTCCCCTGTTGCGTCCCCGGCCGCGACCGCACGCGGGGTGCGCACCGCCGCACTTGATCCGGCATCGCTGGAAATGCGCTCCGTCTCTTATGCCCCGGACCCGGCGTCGCTTGCGATGCGCTCCGCCCCCTCCGCCCCGGTGGTTGCCCCACCCCCTGCCGTGTCGGCTGCGCCCGCCCCCTCGGCCCCGATCACATCGCGCCCGCAATCCGGTGTGCCGGACCCGGCCGCGCTTGCGATGCGGCCTGCCCGGCCGGACCCGGCATCGCTGGAGATGCGTTCCGTCCCGTCCGCGACGCCTGCCGCGCCGACCTCGACATCAGTGGCGGCAGGTGCTTTTGCGCCTGCGCCAGCAACGCGCAGCATCCTGACCCCGACGGCATCTGCGGCCAGTGCGCCCGCCAAGCCCCCCGTCAGCGCACCTGTAGCCGCGTCCGCCAGTGCTTCGGCCAGCGCCCCGGCCAGCACGCCCACCCCCGCATCGGGCGAGACATCGGCCAATGCCGGGGGCGGCGTGAATGCGGATGTGGATACCGGTGACGACGCGGCCCCCGATGCGGCGGCTGCATCTTCCGCACCACTCCCTCCACCGGTCCCGCGCAGTCCCACCCCGGCTGCGTCTGCGACCAGTGTGCCTGCCAAGCCCCCCGTGAGCGCACCTGTAGCCGCGTCCTCCAGCGCCCCGGCCAGCACCCCCACCCCCGCATCGGGCGAGACATCGGCCAATGCCGGGGATGGCGTGAATGCGGATGTGGATACCGGTGACGACGCCGCCCCCGACGCGGCGGCGACATCTTCCGCACCACCCCTCCCACCGGTCCCGCGCAGTCCCACCCCGGCTGCGTCTGCGACCAGTGTGCCTGCCAAGCAGCCCGTGAGCGCACCTGTAGCTGCGTCCGCCAGTGCCCCGGCCAGCAGTCCCACCCCCGCATCGGGCGAGACATCGGCCAATGCCGGGGGCGGTGTGGATGCCGATGTGGATACCGGTGACGACGTGGCCCCCGATGCGGCGGCGACATCTTCCGCACCGCCCCCCCCACCGGTCCCGCGCGGCCCCACCCCGGCTGCATCTGCGACCAGTGCGCCCGCCAAGCAGCCCCCCGTCAGCGCACCTGCACCTGCCAGCGCCCCGGCTTCAGCCCCGGTCAGGCCCCCCGCCCGTGCATCGGCACGCGTGCCCGGCCCGGCAGTGGACGCTATGGGGGCGGATAATGCCGTGGCGGACATGGGGAACAGCGGCGGGAGCGCGGCCGGTATGGCGTCCGGCGTGCCTGCGGGGATTGATATCGGGGACACGGGTCCGATCTATGGGCGGCGGGAGGCATCCGCGCCACAGACGCCAGAGGCGCAGGCCCATCCCTATATCGTGTCGGATCAGGAGGAATCGAGCGCGCCGCTGGCCGCGCCCGCCACCGACATCACCTCCATGGATGCACAGCGCACGCAGGCCATCGACGCCGAGACGCAGCGCCTTGCCCATGCGACGGCAATTTTCGACCTCCTGCTGGAGGAAGGGCATTACTGGCTGGCGCATCATGACATGGTGCGCGCCCATGAAACCGTCCATCGTGCATTGCAGATCGATCCCGAAAGCACGGATGCGCTGTTCCTTCAGGGGCGTATCCAGGTGGGGCGTGGCGAATTCGCCGATGCGACGCGGCTGGCCAATGAACTGGCGCGCCATCAGGGCGTCGCGGACGAGGTGGCGCAGCTTCGCGGGATGATTCGTACCGGGCCGGTCAATGAGAAACTGCTGGCCGAGGCCCGTGCCCTTGTCGCGCAGGGCAAGATGCATGACGCGATGGTCAAATATCGCGAAATCTTTGGCCATGGCGAACCGCCGCCCGAACTGGCGATGGAATATTACCGCATCCTTGGCGGCACGCCGCTGGGGTATCAGGAGGCGCGGACAAAGCTTGCGGATTATGTCGCGCGCAACCCGCATGACCTTGATGCGGCGCTGACATATTATCAGGTCCTGACCTATCAGGCGGTTTCGCGTACGGACGGGATGGCCGGGCTGGAACGCTTGATGTCGGGGCATGTGCCCGCAGGTATCCATACCGAGGCAATGGCCGCATGGCGTGGCGCGCTGTTGTGGGAACCGGTGGCGGGCCAGACGATCCCGCTTTATGACGAATGGCTGTCGCTGCATCCCGATGACGGGGAAATCCGCGCCCTGCGCCAGCGCGCCCAGGCCGAGCAGGGACGCCTCGACAGTGCGAATGACCGCATGCAGGGCTATACCCTGCTGGCGCAGCGGCGCTATGGCGATGCGGAGGCACTGTTTCACAAGGCGCTTGCCATTGATGACAAGGACATAGAGGCGATCGGCGGTCTTGGCTTTGTGGCTGAATCGCGCGGGCAGCGTGATCGCGCACGGGCGTATTTCCTGCGTGCCCGTGCGCTGGACCCCGACCACAAGGCGCGCTGGGACGCCGCGATCAAGAGTCTGGAGGGATGGTCCTCGGCAGGGCGGGGGGGGCATGGCGGTGCGCCGGACCTGTTGGTGGCGGACATTGCGCGCGCCATCGCCCTGGGGGAGATCGGACGCGCGCAGGAAGGGCTGGCGGTGCTGGCCCGGCGCAAGGGCAGCGCGCTGACGCTGTTGTCCCTGCAGGGTGCGCTGGCGCGGCGTGAAGGCAACATGACGGAGGCGATGCAGACCTATCGCACCATCTTGCACCGCTGGCCGGACAATACCGATGCGCTGTTCAACCTTGCCGATATTCTGGCGCAGAACGGGAATGTGGACGAAGCCCGCGCGCTGATCCCGCGTCTGGGCCGTGGGCATGAGGCGATGGTCGCCCATCTGGAGGGGCAGATCCTGGGCGCGCAGGCCGAACAGGCGGCCACCGATGACGAACGTATCAGCCTGTTGCTGCGCGCGGTTGGGACCGACCCGCGCAATCCGTGGCTGCGTCTGCACCTTGCGCAGGCGCTTGACCGGACCGACATGCCCGAACGCCGCATGCAGGCGGCCCGTATCATGGAGGCCCTGACCAACAGCCCCAAGGCCAGCACGGAGGCGTTGCAGGCGGGCATGATCTTTGCGCTGGACCATCATGACGACGCGACGGCCGCGCGCCTGCTGGCGCGTATCCGTGCGGCCGACAGGTCCAGCGATGTGGACGCGCTGGCCCAGCAGATCACCCTGGCGCAGCAGGTGCGGGACATCGACGCCGCGCCGCATTTCGACCGTGCGGGGCTGATGGCGCTGGCGGATCGTGCCGATCCCAACGGTGTGCGTGGCACGATGGTTGCCAATGCGTTCATCGATCACAACATGCCGCAGGTCGCGCGCGATGTGCTGGCGCGTGAAGAAAGCCTGACCCCCGACCCGCAACCGTGGGAGATGCTGTCCTATGCCGGGTTGTACCTTCAGGTACACGACGCCGCCGATGCGCGTCGCTGCCTTGAGGGGTATGACCGGCTGGTGCGCAATCCCGACATGCATGCCACGGCGGATCAGGCGCGCCTGCGGACGCAGCTTGGCCTTGCGCTGCACATACTCGACGCCGAAGGGGCGGATGCCCAGGGCCATCCCCGGCGCGCGCAGGCCGCACTTGCGCCGTTGCTGGCGCAGTATCCCAACTCGGTTGACCTCCGCCTTGCGATGGGCCGTGTCTATCAGGCGCGGGGGGAACCCGCGCGCGCCCTGGCGGAGGACCAGGCGGCGTTGCATATCCAGCCCAACAATATCTATGCCCTGGCCGCCGCCGCGCGCGATGCGGGCGGGACGGGCGATATCAAGGTGGCGCGTGCCTATGCCGGGCGGCTGGCGGCGATTGCGCCCGACAGCCCGCTGACATGGGAAATCCGCGCCGAACTGGCCCGTATGGACCATTCCATGCGCGATCAGCTTGCGGATCTGGATCATGTCCATGCACAGCAGTGCGACATGTCGGGCGTGGTCCATTGCGCGCGGCGTGAAAGCCTGAAGCCGGATTACCGCTGGCCCGATATCGACAGCCAGTATGTCAACCTGCGTGGCGCGCAGTTGCCCGATACGTACCATTACCTGCATCACGATGACCAGATACAGGCCACCGACCGGCAGCGTGTGTATCTGCGGGATTCGATTTCACCACAGCTTGACGCCAATACCTTTGTGCGCAGCCGCACCGGTACGCCCGGCCTGCGGCAGCTGACGGAATTCGCGGTGCCGATCACCGCAACCCTGCCGTTCGGGTCGTGGGATCACCGCCTGTCATTTTCCGTGACGCCCACGCTGCTGTTTACGGGCGATCCGCTCGACAATGCCACATCCGCGCGGCAGTTCGGGACGGTTGCGGTCAATGGTGCGCACGGGTGGGCATACCATCATTATTATACGCAAGGGGTTGGGCTGAACCTCAGCTACTTCAACCGCTGGTTCAATGCGGATGTGGGGTCGTCGCCGCTGGGCTTTGCGGTGGCGAACGTGGTGGGGGGCGTCGAATTTTCCCCCCACCTGACGGACAACCTGATCCTGCGCATCAGTGGCGGCCGGCGGATGGTCACGGACAGCGAACTGTCCTATGCCGGGGAACGTGATCCGGGCACGGGACGGACATGGGGCGGTGTCACCCGCAATTTCGGCCATGCCGCGCTGGAATGGGGGGAGGCCGGGTGGAATGCCTATGCCGGGGGTGGGTTCGCCTATCTGCAGGGGCATAATGTCGAAGGCAATACCGAGACCGAGGCCGGGGCCGGTGGCAGCGCCACAGTGTGGCAGTATCACGAACGCCAGCGCCTGCGTGTGGGGGCGGACCTGATCTATTTCGGGTATAAAAAGGATTCCTATTTCTTCACATGGGGGCAGGGGGGCTACTTCTCCCCGCATGAATATTTCGCGGCGATGGTGCCGGTGGAATGGTCGGGTCATACCGATCGCTGGACATGGTTCCTGCGGGGCGAGGCGGGATATCAGGATTATCACAGCAGGGGCGCGCCCTATTACCCCACCAGCACGCTGTTGCAATCCGAAGTCATGGCGCCTGGGTCCTATGGCGGGTATGGGGCCAGTGGTCTTGCGGGGAATGTGCGCGGGCGCGTGGTCTATCAGGTGGACCATCGTTTCCGCGTCGGGCTTGAAGGGGGCTATACGCGTTCTGGCCCATGGTCGGAAACCGACGGGATGCTGCTGTTCCATTATGCTTTTGACGGGCAGTAAGAGCCTGTTGGAAAACAACGCATTGATAAAAAACAGGAAAAGTTTTTGGGTGCCGCCTTTTTGGAAAAAGGCGGCGTCTTCTGAAGCTTTTTGGAAAAAGCTTCACCAAAAACCTTTATGATTTCAGGGTGTTATTAATCCTGACTTTTCAAACAGTCTCTTGAAAAAGGCGATATCGAAGCACGCCCGTTGTCATGGGGCGTTCATGGCACGGCAACCGGCATATGCTGCTCGGATCGCAGCCCGAGCAGGATGGTGCGCGTGATGTCCAGCGCACGTATCAGGCGCGGCGGGTTGCGATGTATCTTGAACGCCACCGCATTGCCCAGCCAGTAATGGAACAGTTCGCGCGCGACATGTGCGGGTTCGATGACCGGGCAGATGGAGCCATCGTTGACGCCCGCGCGTATCCCCCCGTCCAGAAGCGCCACAAGCATGTCAATTCCGCGTTCCATGACCACGCGCATGCCATCGGACAGTTCGCTGACCTCTGACCCGATCTTGACGATCAGGCATTTCTGGCGCGGGTCGGGATTGGACTCACGCTCTGCCCATGATGACCAGTACGCCATCATCCGTTCCATCCCCGTCAGGTGCGGGCGGGACAGGAACATGCGGATCGCATCGGCATGTTCGCGCATGTTGTACTGCAAGACCTCCTGACCGAAGATATCCTTGGAGGAGAAATAATAATAAAACGAACCCTTGGGCACATGGGCGGCCTCCAGCACGTCATTGATGCTGGTATTGGCAAAGCCTTTCTGTGCGATCAGGGGCCATGCCTGTTCCAGCAGCCTCAGGCGCGTGGTGGCTTGCATCGGGGTGGCGGCCATGCTGACGGGCTATCTCCTTGGCAAAGGTCTGACGGCATGTGGCATGCGCGCGCGGGTGTGGGGTGCAGTCATGCGCATGTCGTGTGACGGTGGTGGAATGAATAAAAATAAAAACATACTTGTAATATAAATGTTTATTATCGTGCTTCCTGTGTTTATTTAACCTTGAATAATAGATTTGATGCCCATCGCGTGAATAGCAGGTTTGAACACTTTTGTCAGGTGCCATGAATGTTGGGGAGTGTATCATCACGTGTCAGGGCCGATGCATATTCACGCCCGTTACGTGATTTATGGCGCAAACCCCTGCCGCAGGGATGCCAGGCGGTCGGTTGTGATCCGTAGATGGAGATGGATATTGGCGCATGCAGCATCAGATTTACCGTAACCATATGATAAACAATGTGAAAATAAGGGGCATAAAAAATACATATAAATACGTTTAATATGTATTAAAACGAACTTGAACTGTTTAATGTTGACATCCTCCCCTTGGCGCATATGATGCAGGCCAAATCGAAACCCATGACTGCCATAGAAGGTCAGCCCATGCTTCTATATATGTGTGGATATGGTCGATGTCCTGTTTTTCCTGCGTCGGCGCGACCCCGGCATATACGTCCAGTACGGTAGGCATCCCTGTGGTCTGCCGAAACCGTCTGGCCCTGCGTAAGATTTTTTCGGATACAGATCATGCTGGAATCAACAATTATTGAAATTGATGGAATTTTTGTCGGAACCGCGATCGTGCTGGCCAATGCGGTCGGGCGGCGGTTTTACGCCACCCATGACAGTGTGCGGGCATTGCATAATGTGGTGCTGCCGGACCTGTCGAGCCTGCGCCGCCGCGTCGCCACCCTGTTCCGCGCGACCGCGCGTTGAAACGGCGCTGACATCTCTGCCCACTGGTGTGTGCCGGGTCTGTGCGACGCATGGTCGGCATCCCGCCAGCGCGGTTGATGTCAGGGCTGGTGGCCGGGTGACATCGGGTGACATCGGGGGGGGGCGGAGTGGGGAACGCGACCTGCCTTATCAAAGCCGGAAGAGAATCGGCCGCCTGAAAAATCCGGGGATCTGTGATGGCCCGGACATGGTGGGCCTCATCTGGCGGGCGTCATAAGGTGAGGGGCATGCCGGGACATGGCCGGGATGGTCACGACATGCATGGCGCCAATCCACCAACGCGGGACAGCCGGGGCAATGCATGTTGCAAAGGGCGTTGCATCAGGGGGCCGATGATCCGATAGCCGCTTGAGAGATTGTTTGAAAATAACGCGTTGATAAAAAATAAGGAAAGTTTTTGGGTGCTGCCTTTTTCCAAAAGGCGGTGTCTTCTGAAGCTTTTTGGAAAAAGCTTCACCAAAAACTTTTATGATTTTAGAATAGATCCGGTTTGAATGCCTGCATTCAAACAGGTGGAAATGCTCCAGTGTGTTGTTGAGCCTGAATTTCCAAACTGGATGGCAGATATTTCCGCGGCGGGGTGATTTTCTGAAATACCCTGTATGTCCAGATATCTTTTAAAAATAATCTGTCAAAAACCATGAATTCCCTGACCTTGTGTCTGGAATCAAAAGGCGACATCCTTTGGTCGGGGGCATGTGCAACGCCCCCTGACCTGGGATCAGGGACAGTTTGAAAAGTCATGCTTGATAACATGCTAAAATTATAAAAGTTTTTGGTGAAGCTTTTTCCAAAAATCTTCAGAAGAAAATACATTTTTGAAAAAAGACAGCACCCAGGAACTTTTATCAATGATCTGTTTTCAAACAGCCTCTCAGAAGCGGAAGACGAAGTTGGACTGGTAATATGTACCGCTCGACCCGCCTGCATCGTTCAGGGCGCGTGACGTCATGAAGCGCGAGACATATTGCGTCCATGACAGATGTGTATTGATCTGCCATGCCAGTGACGCCTGTGGGGCCATGCCGATGAACTTGCCGCCGAAATTCCCTGCAAAGCTGTAGGCGCCAGAGGATTTGTAAACCCGGTCATTGGTGCTGTCGCGCCAGAACAGGGGGAATTTGACCTGGAGGCTGACGGATTTGAACGGCGTGATACGCACCAGTGGCGCGACACTGATGAGGTTGGACGCAGTCATGTATGTCGTGGTGTCGAGATAGTTGGTCTGCGGATTGAAGGGCGAGATATAGGTGCCGATATCCCCATTTTTTCTGGCGTCATTGCCACCTGAATAAATATCCGTCTGCACACCGGCGAAGGTATGCAGCCTGTCCTTTGGCACACGGTACCCAACGATGGAATTGATGGCATAGGCGCTGACATTGCGGGCGATATTGGTTTTGGCATATCGGAACACGCCGCCCTGCCATACCGCGCCGACGGAAAATTCGATCGGCCCGGCCTGTCCGTGCCAGCGGACGCCGAAATTATTCCGTGTGTTCGAACCCGTCGCCGTGCCCGTCTGCGTCGCGATCGCGCCAGAGGAGCCGGAGAGTTTATAGCCGATATAAAAGGCATCGACGAAGGAATAGCCACGTTCGCCCAGGAAACGGAAATCCGGTGGCGCCCATGTGGTGTCGAACCCGTACAGCCGCGTGGAATAGTTTTCGGTGTCGTGGAACATCTTGTTCTGGCTGTCGTTCGTCTGCACGAAATCCCAGCCGTCGATGCGGATGCGTTTCCAGATGGCATAGGCGCGGAACCCGTCCCATGACAGCGGCACATTGGGTGTTTCACGGTTATAAAGCATGTAAGACGGTGCATCGAGGAACTGTTGCCGCCCGAACATGAACCCCGTTTTCGCACCCAGCAGGTTCCACCGTGTTTCCACAAATGCCTGTTGCGCATCCAGACGCTTGCGATAGGTGGAGCCATATCCATATCCGCCCCACCCGCCCGCATCGGCGTTGATCAGTTGCCCGAAAAACCGCAGGTGCGATCCGATATGCAGGTCCGCGCCATACAGGTTGCGCACGCCAAAGCGGCCTGAATCGTTGGGTTTTTGCGTGCCAAGGTTGGGACGTGTCTCGAACCAGTTACGCAGCCGCGTCTCGCCTGAAAAACTGATCCATACCTGCCCGTCAGGGGTCAGCGGAATATATTTCAGCACGTCGAACGGGTCGGTATGTTTTGTGCTGTTGCGCAGGCGGCTCCAGTCCTCGGCCCACGGGGCGATGCCGTACTGACCCACCGGGCCAAAGCCCGCGGATTCCCCGTTACCGCGATTGAACACGCCCCAGTCATAGGGATGGCCGTTGATGCGGTTCTGCGCACCGGTCATGACGATGGGCTGCCCCACCGGGTTGGCATGGGGATAGGTCTGGATGGGCGGGCGTGGGCCAACATGCACCATCATGCTTTCAGGCTGTGCGGTGCCGGTGGTGGAATGTATGGCGGCGGGATTGGCCGATGGCATCACGGGCGCGCGCGCCATGGTGCGTGGCGACAGAGGGTGCGCCGTGTGTGGGATCGTGCCCGATATTGTGCCCTGCACTGCATTTGGGGGTGCGCCCAGTGTGCTCGTACCCAGTGTGCTGGTGCCCTGTGTGGTCGCCCCCTGTGTTGCTGCCCCCTGTGTTGTCGCTCCCTGCGCGCGCGTGGCCGTCATCATTCCCCATGACAGTACCGCAAGCGGTGCGACAAGCAGGCAGCGCGCATTCCATGAAAGGACGGATGCGAAACGAAAAGGCGTCGCGCCTGCTGTGGCTGACCGTGGCAAGGGTGTCATGGGAAAACCATTTCGGTGGACAGGAAGGGAAAAGCGGAAGGAATCTGGTTCATATCCGTAATGGGATTTTATAATACGGTCAATAAAGTTAAATTATAAAACACATCAAAATATGAGTGCTTAGCGCCGACACGCAGATCCACTTTTTTGCGTTATGTTTATAACATATTGAAATTAAATTATAAAAATTGAAACATCCATGCCTGCCACAGGGGTATATACAACATATATAATTCGTTAATTTATGCGAAACACGCCGTTGGAAGATGATTATTGACAGGTTTCAGGGGCGTGGATTAGAGTATTAAACGATATAAAATGGTTTAATTATCCCCGCCATGCGTCACCCTTATGGCTGGCCATCCTGGGGAACGACCCGTCAACGACGTGACGCCGCCTGGAAAGAACTGTTCCATGAAGCCATCATTCCTTTCGAGCCGCCGTGGTTTCCTTCAGGCCGGGCTGGGCTGTGCCGCGCTGCTGGCGGCGCGGCCGCGCGCGGCGTGGGCTGCGACGACATTGCTGAATGTGTCATATGACCCCACGCGCGAATTGTATCAGGAGGTCGATCGCACCTTTGCCGCGCAATGGGCGCGCACGCATGGCGGCGCGCCGGTGGTCGTGCGCACGTCGCATGGCGGGTCCGGCGCGCAGGCCCGTTCGGTGCAGGAGGGCGCGCCCGCCGATGTGGTGACGCTTGGCCTTGCCTATGACATCGACATGCTGGCGGCGGTCGGCCTGCTGCCTGCCAACTGGCAGGGATTGCTGCCGCATAATTCGACGCCATTTACCAGTACGATTGTCTTTCTTGTGCGCAAGGGCAACCCAAAGGGCATCCATGACTGGCCCGACCTGGTGCGTGACGGGGTGCAGGTCATCACCCCCAATCCAAAGACATCGGGCGGCGCGCGGTGGAACTATCTCGCGGCATGGGGCTGGGCGTTGCGGCAGCCGGGCGCGACGCCCGATACGGCGCGGGCGTACCTGCGGTCGCTGTTTGCGCATGTGCCGGTGCTTGATACCGGTGCGCGCGGCGCGACCAACAGCTTTGTACAGCGCGGGACCGGTGATGTCCTGCTGGCGTGGGAGGACGAGGCCCTGATGGCCGCGCGCGACATCGGGCCGGACCAGTTCGACATGGTCGTCCCGCCGCTGACGATCCTTGCCGAACCGCCCGTCGCGGTGGTGGAACGCAATGCAAAGGCGCATGGCACGCTGGACCTTGCGCGTGCCTATCTTGATTTCCTGTTTACCGATGCGGGACAGCGGATCGGGGCGAAACATTATTTCCGCCCGGTCACGCCCTCCATCCTTGCTGAAAACCGCGCGACCTTTGCCGACACCGCGACATTCGACATCGCCTCGCTTGGCGGATGGACGCAGGTGCAGAAAACGCATTTCGCCGATGGCGGTGTTTTCGACGGTATTTATGCCCGATGACACCCGGCCCGATGACACCCGCCCATGATATGGACGGTGGTGGTATGGCCGGACATTGCGCGGCGCGGCAGGGCGCGGGCGGGCACGCTCCGTTCACGTTGTGGCGGCGGCGGCGTGACGGGCTGCCGGGTTTTGGTGTCGGGCTGTCGCTGACGCTGGGGTGGCTGGGTGTGCTGGTGATCCTGCCGCTGCTGGCGTTGCTGGCGCGCCCCTGGGCACAAGGGGTCGGCAGTGGTCTGGGTGCGTTCGCCCATATCGTCCATGACGGGCGGATGCTTGCCGCCCTGCGGGTCAGTTTCGTGTCCGCGCTGGTGGCCGCGGCACTTGATGTGGTTGCGGGTGTGGTGATCGCATGGGGGCTGGTGCGGGTCAGGGTGCCGGGATGGCGCGTGATCGACGCGCTGGTGGAACTGCCGTTCGCGCTGCCGACCGCGGTGGTGGGCATTACGATGGCGACGTTATATGGCCCGCATGGATGGGTTGGCGCGCCGCTGTCGCATCTGGGGATGAAGGTGGCGTTCACGCCGTTGGGCATTGTCGTGGCGCTGATGTTTGTGGGGCTGCCGTTTGTGGTGCGTACGGTTGTCCCGGTCCTGCGCGCCCTCCCGCCCGAGGCGGAGGAGGTGGCGCGCACCCTTGGCGCGACCCGTGCGCAGGTGGTGGCCCGCGTGGTGATGCCCGCGCTGTATCCCGCGTTGCTGACGGCGTTCGCGATGGCGTTCGCCCGTGGGGTGGGGGAATATGGGTCGGTCATTTTCATCGCCGGAAACCAGCCGTACCATACCGAAATCGCCCCGCTTCTGATTGTCATCCGCCTGCAGGAATATGACACGCAGGGGGCCAGCCTGATCGGGCTGGTGCTGGTGGCGATCGCGATGGCGTCGCTGGGTGTGATCGCATGGGTGCGTCGCCATGTCGGGCGTGGCGGTGCGGGGGGCGCGATATGAACGGCCGGGTCGGGCGATGGGGGTTTGCCGCCCTTGTGTGGGGAATGGTGGGGATGATGGTGGTGCTGCCGCCGGTGATGGTGTTCGCCGGGGCACTGTCGCACGGGCTGCGCGCGGCATGGGATGGCCTGTGTGATCCCGATGCGCTGTCGGCCATCCGGCTTACGCTGCTCATCACCGCGCTGGCGGTGGCGATCAACAGCTTTTTTGGCGTGATGGCGGCGTGGACGCTGACGCGGTTTTCGTTTCCGGGGCGGGGGCTTGCGATCGTGCTGGTGGAACTGCCTCTGAGCGTATCGCCCGTGGTGGGGGGGCTGGTGTGGCTGCTGGTGTTCGGCACGCAGGGATGGTGGGGGGCGGCGCTGGAACGCTGGGGCTATCCCGTCATGTTTGCGCCACCGGGCATCCTGCTGGCGACGTTGTTTGTCACGTTTCCCTATGTCACGCGCACGATGATGCCGATGCTGCGCCATATGGGCCGCGCGCAGGAGGAAGCCGCCGTGATGCTGGGGGCGGGCATGTGGCGGGTGCTGTGGCATGTCACGCTGCCGGGGGCGCGGGCGGCCCTGTTGTCGGGGGTGCTGATGACGACGGCGCGGGCGATGGGTGAATTCGGCGCGGTATCGGTGGTGTCGGGCCATATTCCCGGCCTGACGGAAACGATGCCGCTGCATATCGAGACATTGTATAACGGATACCAGACGGTCGCGGCCTTTGCGATGGCGGCGCTGCTTGCGCTCATGGCGATGGGCGTGGTCGCGGTGCGGGGCCTTGTCGAACGCACGGCCCTTCGGATGGGGAAAATCGCATGAGCGTACGCCTGGAACATCTGGTGCGCAGGGTGGGCGGACGCCCGATTGTCGATGATATCTCGCTGGAGGTGGAAACCGGCAGCTTTACCGCCCTGCTTGGCCCGTCGGGCGCGGGCAAGACGTCGCTGCTGCGTATCATTGCGGGGCTGGACGGGCATGATGCGGGCTGTGTGTTCCTGAATGGCGCGCGCGTGGATATGCTGGAGGCACGTTCGCGCAATATCGGCTTTATGTTCCAGAATTACGCCCTGTTCGATCATATGACGGTGGCGCGTAACATTGCGTTCGGCCTGTCGATCCGTCCCCGCAAAACACGTCCCACCCGCGCGCAGATCGCCGCGCGGGTGGAGGAACTGCTGGACCTGATGCACCTGCCGGGCATGGGCGGGCGGTATCCGCATGAACTGTCGGGTGGACAGCGGCAGCGTGTCGCGCTGGCGCGTGCGTTGGCGACGGGGCCGCGTGTGCTGTTGCTGGATGAACCGTTCGGTGCGCTGGACCCGCTGGTGCGGCGCAGTATCCGGGGGTGGTTGCGTGACGTGCATGACCGGCTGGGCCTGACGACCATCCTTGTCACCCATGACCGGAACGAGGCCTGCGAACTGGCCGATACCATCGCCCTGATGCGCGATGGCCGCATTGTGCAGTCCGGCACGCCGCAACAGCTGCGCGATGCGCCGGCCACCCCCTTTGCCATGGCGTTCATGCAGGATGTGACCCGCCTGCCCGGCCGGGTGGCGGCGGGCCTGTTCATTGCGGACCTGCCCGATATGCGTCCCGTCCCCGCGCAGGGGCCGGATGGGCGCGCCGAACTGCTGGTGCGGGCGGGGGATGTGCGGCTGTTGCCGGGGCAGGGGGCCGCGACGGCGTGGCTGCGCCAGACATACGGACCGATTGGTACATTCGATGTCATGAGCGGACCGGACACGTTGCGCCTTGACGCCCTTATCCCACCGGGGGCGGCGCGGATTGTCGTGAACTGCGCGCTTGATGCATCCGCCGGGCGGGTGGCGCGCGATGGGCAATGGCTGGGTGGTGCCGGTGATGGTGGCGACAGTGATGATAACGATGATGGGGAAATGACGGATCCCGCCTGTATCGCGCCGGTCGTTGCAAACCTGTCGAAGCCCTGATCTGCATATCAGAGATTGTTTGAACGTAACTCATCGATAAAAAATAAAAGTTTTTGGGTGCTGCCTTTCGATCGAAAAAGGCGGCGTCTTCTGAAGCTTTTTGGAAAAAGCTTCACCAAAAACCTTTATGATTTTAGTGTGGTATCCATTCTGACTTTGTAAATAATCCCTCAGGTGCAGGGTGCATCCCCCTTGGCCCGGCAGGGGAAGTATCATTTGGGCATCATGATTTTGGGGAACATAAAAAACGCATGCCATGGTGTCCCATGACATGCGCAAGGTGGTCTGCTGCGCCCCCGGTGGGTGGGCCTGCCCCGTTCCCCCACGCACCGGCATGGTGCGGTGGGGGATTGAGGTGACAGGGGGACGGCGTATGGTCCGTTGCCTCCGGTCGCAGGGGCAGGGGGATCAGATCTTGTTGATCGCGCCCTTGACGCTACCTACGGCCTTTTCAGCCTCTCCCTTCAGCTTCTGGGCGGTGCCCTTGGCCTGAAGTTCCTCGTTGCCTGTGGCCTTGCCGACGGTTTCCTTGATCGACCCGACGGTCTTGTCGGCTGTGCCCTTCAGCTTGTCGGTAAATTCACCCATGATGATGCTTCCTGATTCCGTTGATGTGTGTCCGTACCATATGGTGCGAACACGTCTGGTGGCCTGATCATGGCGATCCGCCATACAGATCCCAACGCCGCGATGGGCGTCGGGTTCCATTGGTGCGGAAAGTAACGCACCCTTTACTATGATATCCCATGTATTGATTGAGTGTTAATTTCAGGGAATAAAAACGCCGGGCATGATGATGGCATCCATCGTTGTGCCGGGGATGTGCTGGCGCGCAATACATGCATCGTCACAAATGAAACACCCTGCCGTTATTGCAACATTGCAATGCGCATGCTGGGCTGTGCCCTCGCCCGGACTGCCGGCGCGGCGGGCGGGCATGTCCGAAACGGTCGGGCCAGTGCCATGGTGGGATGCGGGACGCATTTTGAAAAGTTAAATCCGATAAGAGCATGAAATAATAAAAGTTTTTGGTGAAGCTTTTTTCAAAAAGCTTCGAAAGGCAACAGAAAATATTTTCCTACTTGTTTATCAAAGACCTGTTTTCAGACAGTCCCTAAAAACAACAAAAGGTTATGGATTCTACCTTTTTTCAAAAAGGTGGCGTCTTCTGAAGCTTTTTGGAAAAAGCTTCACCAAAAACTTTTATAATTTCAGGATGTTGTCGAGCCTGACTTTTCAGGCATAGGAATTTTTTGAAAATATGATGTCTTCGAAGGGTTTTTGGAAAAATATTCGCCAAAAACATTGATGATTTCAATGGGGCGCGGGTTCTGGCTTTTGCCAAAGGCATCATAAAGACGCCGCCTTTTCGGAAAAAGGCGACGTCAGGAAGGTTTCCATCAAAGACGTTGTTCGCGAACGCAGGCATCCTGCCGCGTTCCGCCATCCCTTACCAGTAAGGATAAACCGGCGGAGGCGGTGGCGGCGGGGGTGGCCCGTAATACCGGCCCCACACGGGCGGTGGCCTGCGCCACATGGGCGGTGGCGGCGGCGGTGGCCTGCGCCAGCCACGGCGTTCGTAACGCGGACCATAATGATAATAACCCGGCGGCATTGGCTGCGCCATGGCAAGCGCGGGCGCAAGGCCCAGCATCAGCGCCAGCGCACCAAATATCGTTTTCTTCATCCTGCATTCTCCACTAACGGGGCTGCCGGGTGACATATCGCACGGCCATTGCGGCAGGAGTGCGGAAATATCGCGGCACAATACCGCTGCATATCACTGCTGCGCCTTCCGGGTGGGAAAAAACCCCTGGCCCGGTAATTTTTGCTACCCCAGTATTCTTTGCAGGATCAGGAGGACCACCAGCGCCAAGGCGATTGAAATTATGCCTTCGATGATCTGGTCCTTCATCCTGCGTCATGCTCCGTGCTGTACCGACGTGGCGCATGGTGGCGCCATGGTGGTCATATGGCAACCACCTGTCCGCGCTGGCCACCGCCCGGTGCCGGCTGCTTACCACCCGCGCCCGCCTCCGCCGCCGCCATATCCGCCGCGCCCATACCCGCCGCGCCCGTCATGGTATCCGCCGCCATAATATCCGTCGCGATGATGGTGATGGTCGTGCCAGTCCCGGCCGCCGTAACACCCCGCAAGTGAGACAAGGCACAGCAACAGCGCGACCGGGCGCAGGGACGCGGCGACACGCCTGCGCCCTGGGGTTCGTGCCTGTCCCTGTGCCCCGTCATGGCGGGGCGTGCGGAGGGTGGGGGTGCGCAATATTGTCATGATGATATTTCTCCCATGGTCCGTCATGGACCGCGTAGAAGCAGGGGGCCAACGGCTGGTGGCGGGCAGGGTTGCCGGGCGCGCGCATAATCCCCTATCCATGCCGGACATTGCCCCTGCCTGCCCTGATGTTGGCGCATGGCACCGTGAACCGAGGAACCCTGCTGATATGCCTGTGGAATGTGGCGGATATTTGCCCGTTGGCCTGCGACGGCGGCAGGTGGCGACGCGGATGGTATTCCTGGTGGTGGGGTTTGCGCTGGCGGGATGGGGGCCGCTGGTTCCGTTCGCGCGGGCGCGTGCCGGGCTGTCATCGGGGGCGCTGGGTATTCTGCTGCTGTGTCTGGGGTTGGGGTCGGTTGTGGGAATGCCGATTGCCGCGCGTCTGGTTGCGCGCGCGGGATGCCGACGGGTGCTGGTGGTCGCGTGTGCGCTGTTGTGTCTGGCGTTACCGGGGCTTGGGCTGGCCTCCACCTTTGTCACGCTGGCGGCATGCCTGTTGCTGTTTGGTGCGGCGATGGGGGCGATGGATTGCGTCATCAATGTGCAGGCCGTCGCGGTGGAACATGAAAGCAGGCGGCCCATGATGTCGGGCTTCCATGGCATGTTCAGTGTCGGCACGCTGCTGGGTGCGGCGGGGGCCAGCGGGGGGCTGGGCATGGGGATGTCGCCTGCGGGCATTACCGTGGCGGGTGTCATATGCGTTGGCGGCACGATCGCGCTGGCGGCGGGGGGGCTGCTGGGTCCGGTGTTCGGACCGGCGGTTGCGCCGGATGCCGTGACGGACGCTGTGCCGGGCGCTGTGCCGGGCGCTGCGGCGGAGTCCATGTTGGAATCCTTGCCGGGGATGGTGGCGGAATCATTGCCGGAATCCGACATTGCATGCATCCCGGCATCCCCCCAGAAACCCACCACGGTGCATGATGGTGCCGCCCGCCCTGATGCTGCCCGCCCTGGTGTCGCACGTCGCCTGATGCTGCCGCGCGGGGTCGTGCTGCTGGCGGGGCTGATGTGCTGTGCCGCGTTTCTGGTCGAGGGCGCCATGCTGGACTGGAGTGCCATTTTCCTGTCCAGCGCGCATCACCTGCCGCCCGCGCGTGCGGGGGGCGGTTATGTGGCCTTTTGCGCCGCCATGGTGCTGGGCCGGCTGTCGGGGGATGCCGTCGTGCGGCGTATGGGCGATGCATGGGTGATCGGTGTGGGGGCTGCCTGCGCGGCGATGGGGCTGGCACTGGTTGTGGTGGCGCCCTCGCTTTGGGTTGCACTGTGCGCGCTGGCGCTGATGGGGGCGGGGTGTGCCAATATTGTCCCGGTCCTGTATGGCGCGATGGGCAGGCAGCGGATCATGCCGGTCGAGGCCGCCATATCGGGCATCACCATCATTGGTTATGCCGGGATACTGATCGGGCCTGCGCTGATCGGTCTTGTGGCGCAGTACAGCGGCCTGCCGATGGCGTTTGCGATGCTGGCGGCCATGCTGGTGGCGGTCGCGGCCTGCGCACGTGCCGTGGCGGGTGCCCCCCGCATGGGATGACGCCGCCACGGCATGCCCTGATGCCTACTGCCTGTTTTAAGCGTAATCGCCGTTTCAAAGAGAGGGAAATCCCCTAAGAGAGTGTTTGAAAACACATCATTGATAAAAAACAGGAAAAGTTTTTGGGTGCCGCCTTTTGATCGAAAAAGGCGACGTCTTCTGAAGCTTTTTGGAAAAAGCTTCACCAAAAACCTTTATAATTTCAGGGTTTTATCAAGCCTGACTTTTCAAACAGTCTCCAAACCCTTGTAACGCCGGTCGGGTATCGGGCCCGCACATGCCACGGTCCCGTCCCTGCGACCTTGCTTGGGTGGGTGTCAGTCGCCCGTGGCGCGGTCGATGCTGCGTCCCACCTTTTCCGCCGGACCCTTGGGCGGGTCAAAGGTGTCTTGCACCTTGTTGCCGAATTTATCCAGCTTTTCGCCCGCTGTCTCATGATGGCGCTTGCACCCGGCAAGGCCGGTACAGGCCAGTGTCACCGACAGCATCAGGACGGTCATCGCGCGTGTTCGTGTCATGTATGGGCTCCTGGTGGGGGGAGCAGGGAAAACGCGCCGGGGTGCGCCGGGTTGCGTGTACCGCCGGCGAAAGGGGTCATACCGGCCGCCGGTCGCCTGATGACGTGGCGCGCGGCGTGGGTGGCGGCATGACGGAAGGGGTAGCCCGCGTTACCTTTCCCGACGGGGACGCGGGCATGCCGGGTGGATGGAACATGGCGCGACAGCGTGGCGACAGGCGGTCGATCTTGCGCTGCATGCAGGCGGTGATGCGGGCTTCATCGGGGATGGAGGTCGCACACAGACGCAGCGCGTCGCCCCGGCATGCGCGGGCCTGCTGCTGCCGGGTGGGTTCATGCGCCCATGCGCCGGGCAGTGCCATCATGCCCCCAGCCAGCAGGCCCCCCAGCACCATCCCCCCAAGCAATATCCTGTGTGTACGTCCCCCATGTGGCAGGAATATCCCCGCAAATGAAAATTGTCGCATGACCTGTCCTGTTTTGTCCTGCTATCGCCATGGGTGTATCCGTGCCAACGCCCGGGCAGGGGGATGGGTTTGGCGTGGCAGGAGGGATGAAAAGAGCGAGCCAATATCATATTGAAAGAGTGATGGTTTTTGGAGGCTGTTTGCAAAGGAAGGCTCGATAACATCCTGAAATTATAAAGGTTTTGGTGAAGATTTCCCTAAAAAGCCTTCAGAAGGCACCGCTTTTTTGCAAAAGGGAGGCGCCCGAAAAATTTTCCTGTTTTTTATCAATGATGTGTTTTCAAACAAGCTCTTGGAATAATGTCTGGACATGCCCCGTGATAATGAATGGGGAAAGATGTCAGGCGTTGCCGTGCATTTTTGGAAATGCCGTATCTTTCAAACATTTTTAAAAAAACTTTTGTTGCTTCAGGGGGTTACTGTCCTGATCCGGTCAACGTGGCCTCTGGCCATCGTGACTGGTCGGTCGGGGGCCTGCGGGATCTCTTGCCGAACATCTTGCCGGGTGCAGCGTTGGCGTGTGACAGGCCCCAACCCGGGGATTATCCCGGTCTTGACTCCGGCCCGTGCCCGGTTTCCGGGATTGGCTCTGGCTCTGGCTCTGGCTCTGGCTCTGGCTCTGGCTCTGGCTCTGGCTCTGGCTCTGGCTCTGGCTCTGGCTCGGTCTCCTCCTGGTTCCGGTGTTGGTCCCTGCGTTGGCCCTGATATCGGCCGTATCTCCTCCCCCGGCAGTCATGGCAGGTCGTGCATGCCCGTCAGGCTGCCCCTGTTTGTGAAACGTGATGTGGGGAAGTGTTTTCATGGCCTCAATCCATTGATTTTAAATGATTCCTTAACCAAGAACAGGAGAGTTAAGCATATGCGACAGGCAACAGCGCGCATCCTGTATATCCTTGTGCTTTCGGCAGGGCTTGCGGCCTGTGCCGGACGGCATGCGGCACCGCCGGGCGGGGCCAGCTATCCCGACGGGACGGGCGGCATGGGCGGTTCCCCGCAACAGGCTGGCGCAGGCCCCGGCAGTGCGGGCGCCCCCGGAATGTAGGTCACGCCCACCCGCCCATGCCTGCAATGGCGTGGTTGACATTCTTATGATCGGGTGGGGGGCGAATTCATGAAAAATCCACATTCCGCACGTCATGATTGCGATATGTTATGTATCGACAGGGACCATGTCGCCCCTGCATGACGGAGGTCACGCCATGAAACGCTCAATCCGCCAGATTCCCCGCGAAATCCGTGACGAATGGAAGCAGACATTGCTGCATGCCTGGGATCGTACGGGCCGTCCCGTCCTGCGGGAATGGCCGTGCCAGGCCGCGGCAAGGGGAGTGGCGGAAGATGTCATGCCGCGTGAATGTGGCTGCGCACTGGCATCGGGCGCGTAAAAACCGCCCATGGAATCGCCGACGAAACCGTGACAGGTTGCAGGGGCGATGCCTGTCCCGGCAATCGGGATGTGAAGGGGTCGGATGCCGCCTTTTAGCAGATGCAAGGCGGCATTTCCCGAAGCTTTCTGACAGAACCCGCACCAGATATCCTGATCAGGTTTGGTGTGGTGCTGGCCCCGCCTCTGCCTCTGCCTTTTACAGGTGCGTTCTGGCAACTGTTTGCGGGGTTTGGGCCAGAACCCCATTAAGAGACTTTTTGAAAAGTCAGCCTCAATAACACCCTGAAATTATAAAGGTTTTTGGTGAAGCTTTTTCTAAAAAGCGTCAGAAGACGCCGCCTTTTTGAAAAAAAAGGCAGCACCCAGAAACTTTTCTTGTTTTTTATCAATGACTTGTTTTTCAAACAATCTCTAAAACAACAGAAGTTCCGGGCAAGGATATTTTTCAAAGATCTTTGAAAAATATTGCATGTTATAAAAATATAAGGTCACGCCTGAATACCTGTCCCCTTTGCATGCTCCATCATCCCCTTTGTGGCTGTTTCATCCGTCACGGGACTGGTGGGCGGTGATGATCTGCACCGCACCATGGGTGATTGCGACCGCGGCGACGATTCCGGTTGCACTTGATCCCGCATCAAGGCCCAGCCGGTATCCTTCGGGTCGTAATGTCCCGATGGGTTTGCATGTTCCGTCGCGCGCGGTGGGAATGCGGTGTTCGAACGTATGGCCATGCACCACGAACCACCCGCCGGGCCATGGGGTGGTGGAGGTATGAAATGCCTTGCGTATCCACAGGGGATTGTCGTCGTCATGGGCATGCAGCGCGTTATACCGCCGTGCCCATGCCACGGGGTCCGGCGCGGTGGGGTTGATGCCCGCATGTAGCAACAGTACCGACCCGATGGTGCGGAACGTGGCGATGGACGGGCGGCCATCCGTGCCGGGTTTCCATCGTGCGATGGCATAATCCACCATGGACCGCGCCGCGTCATGCGCGATGCCCGCCGCCATCGCGGCATGGACCAGCGCGCGGCATGTATCGCCGCCATAGGCCCCTTTCCATGGCATCAGCCAGTCGCCGCCATGCCCGGCGAAGGTGTCGGGATAATCCGGGTTGAACAGGGGGGCGAACAACATCTGTTCATGATTGCCCGGCAGCGCGTGAAAGGTGATGTCCGTCCCCGGCAGTTTGCCGTAGCATGCGAAATCCAGCACATCCATTAGGCAGCCGATGCTGTCTGGCCCCCTGTCGATCACATCCCCAAGGGAGGTGCAGGTCGCGGTGGGGAAATGCCGCGCGCAATGGCGCAGCAGCGCATGCAGGTGCGCGCGTTCGCCATGCACGTCGCCAATGACGAATTCCACGTGTCCGGGCGGCAGTGACACTGGCGCGGGCAGGGGCGCGCCAATGCGCAATGTGATGTGTTGTGGCATGGGGGGCAGTTCATGCATGGTCGTGCGTTTTTTTTTCCTGCATGCATGATGATCAGGTCATAGCTGACCTGTCGAGGGCATTGCACCATGGCGGTCCACCCCGGCGGATCATTTATGAATAGGGGATTTTCCACGAATGACCCATTCAATATATTGAAATCATCAGGATATTTTCTGGGAACATCCTGTGCAGAAAGCCTCAGGGGTTATTTGAAAAGTCAGGATCAATAACAGACTGAAATCATAAAAGTTTTTGGTGCAGCTTTTTCCAAAAAGCTTCAGAAGACGTCGCCTTTTTCGATCGAAAGGCGACATCTGGAAACTTTTCTTGGATTTGTTTTCAAACAATCCCTCAGGGGACATCACGTTCCTGAAAAACGGCCCCGTCCAGCCTTTTGTACCAGTGTGTCATGCCAGTATATCGTGCCAATGTTCCGTGCCAGCCTTTCGTTTCTGCCTGTCATGATGCAGCATGGTCCGCATGGCGCATGTGGGGGCAGACCCCGTATCGTCCCGTCCGGTACAGGCAGGGTGTTATGCGCAGGGCATGCAATCACGTCCCGGCCTGTCCCCAGGCAGGGGCCGGGGCCAAATATGAAAACAGGCGGCGGGAATGGCCCGGCCGCCTGTTTCTGCCTCTATTTTCCAGCAGGGGCGCCTAGGGAACGGGGCGTCATATTCGCCCCATGATCATCAGGACCACCAGCGCAAGAACCACAAGCCCCAGCGCGCCCGAGGGATAATAGCCCCATCCCACGCTGTAGGGCCAAGTTGGTAACGCCCCGATCAGCAGGATAATGATGATGACAAGAAGGATATTGTTCATTGTTCGGACCCTTCGGGAATGGGGCATCGCCGTGGTGCCATCAACCACACCGGGCGGGTGCCGCGATGCTGGCCCCACATGGTCGTGTCACGGCGATATCTTGGGGCGATAACCCCATATCCGTCGTGAAGTTCCCTGTTATCGGGTGCCCGGCCATCGCGCACTGACCTGCCGATGGCATGTGATTGATAGCCTTTCACCAAGAGGTTGTCTGAAAACAAGTGATTGATGAAAAACAGGAAAAGTCTCTGGGTGTCGCTTTTTTTTCAAAAAGGTGGCGTCTTTTGAAGCTTTTAGGAAAAGCTTCACCAAAAATCTTTATAATTTTAGGGTATTATGGAAGTCTGATTTTTTGAAAAATTATTGTTATGACTGAAATGTTCCCGTTTTCTCTTGATGGGATGTTTTAAAGAAGTCTTTAACAGCCTGTTTGAAAAGCTAAGTCCGATAAAATCGTGAAATCATAAAAGTTTTTGGTGAAGCTTTTTCTAAAAAGCTTCAAAAGACGCTGCATTTTTAAAAAAAGGCAGCACCCAGGAACTTTTCCTGTTTTTTATCAACAGCTTGTTTCCAAACAGTCTCTAAAAGGCAAGAGGAAAGGCAGGCGACTGGCTGTTTCCCAATGGCTGTTTTTCGACGGCCGCTTTTCCAGTTGTCGTTGTTCTGACAGGCGGTGTTCTGCTTGGCTGCTGTTCTATCGGGCGCACTTTGGGCCGGGACGGGAACTTTGCCCTGTTCCGCAGGTTTGGGACAGCAAGATGGTCAAGGACAACGCCCATGTGCCCTGCATCATGCCCACAGGCCCAGCCTTCGCGCTCCGGACCGGGCCTTGGCATCCCGCCAGAGGCCCCGCCCGATCCCCACCCGGAGGATCACGATCCCACTGCCCCGCTTCCGGGGGAGGAAGACGACGTGCCCGCGCCGCTGAAACTGCCGGAATATGACGTGGCGGAAGATGACGGCTTGGGCACGTGGGACAACGAAGGGGGCGACGACCCGGATGGGGATGATGAAACCCTGCCTCCCGATCCCCCAGAGGAAGAGCCCGAGGACGATCCCACCGGGCGGCATGGTCGGATATAGGAGATTGTTTGAAAACAACGCATTGATAAAAAACGGGAAAAGTTTTGGGGTGCCGCCTTTCGATCCAAAAAGGCGGTGTCTTTTGAAGCTTTTAGGAAAAGCTTCACCAAAAACATTTATAATTTCAGGATGTTATTGAGACTCACTTTTTAAACAGTCTCTAACCCCCGCTGAATTTCCCCGTCCCGCCATGTTAAGGGGGCGCGTTACAGCATCGCCAGTATGATCGGGACCAGCGTTCCTGCGGCCAGAAGCGTGTAATGCAGTTTCTTCTGCCGCGTCTGTGTCAGCCCGATCCAGACGCCAAGCACGGTGGACACCACGAGGCTTGCGGAAACAAGGGCAAAAAACCACCGCAGCAACAGGGTCGGCACGGGTGTGGACGCAGGCCGCGGCGGGCGTTGTGGCGCGTTGTCCCCGGCGGGGCGTGGTGGGCCGGGGCGTGGCGGCTTGGCGCGGAAAGCCTGTTTTTTATGAAGCTCGCCCAGCTTTTCGATAATCGGGACGGGCACGTATCCGTTATGGGATTCGTGAAACCCGAAAATCTGGAAAATACCTGTCAGCGCGAAAAACAGCAGGCTTGGGGCCGCGACCAGCGCGGACCACCCATGCACCCGTCGCGCCGTAATGCGCGCCATCAGGACCGCACCGCCACAAAGCAGATTACCAGAAGATTGCGCATGTTCACAAAGGCCAGCCTACCTGTCCCCCCATCCCCGATGGATGGGGCCTGATCCTTCATAACCGCGAAACCATCATGACGGGATGATGAAAATGTCACGAAATGTATGGTCGATGCCCCTGACAGCAGAAAGGGAGTGCAGGATTGTTCCAAAAGTCAGGGCCAGTACCCTCCTGAAATCATAAAGGTTTTTGGTAAAGCTTTTTCCAGAACCCTTCACGAGACATCACCTTTTTTGAAAAAAGGCGGCACCCAGAAACTTTTCTTTTTTATCAAGGATCTGTGTTCAGACAGATCAGGGACGTCGCGATGCCATTATGTCGGCAGGGGGCGGGGGCATATGGGGACATGCATGCGTGCAACCCTGCCCCGGCAGGGTAGGGCAGGGGCCACCACCGGGGATGTGACGCCTGACGCATTTCCACGGAAAACCGGTTCGGTGAAAATGCTCCGGGTTATTGTTTTTACGCGCATCTGCACCGGTTTGAACGCACGCATTCAAACCGGATATGATCTAACTCATTGTTTCTCAGTCATATTCGCCAGTTCGAATGTGTCCATCCAAACCGGATCTGCTCTAGTGGCGGAAATCGCCCGCGCCCGGCAGGTTCGCCGCTGGCGTGACCGAGGTTCCGATACCGCCGGGATCGCTCATCATGCCGCTTGGGCCGATGCCGGTGGCATTGTCGCGGCTGGAAATCCCGGTGTCATATGCCGTGCTGCCATAAGACCCGCTGCCGCCCGTACCGCCGATATAGCTGTTGGCGCCGGTAGTGCCGGATGCACCATGCGACGTCCCGGTCGTGGTGGTGCCGGGCACCCCCATGTCGTTCAGGCCCCCCGCGCCCGCACATCCCTTGGCCGCCTGAACGCGGTGCAGGGCTTCCATCTTGCCCTTTTCACGCGCCAGCAGGCCCTTGACGTCGCTGCCGGTCATTTCCGAAAGCGGCAGCCCCACCATCAGGACACCCCATGTGTCTGTCTTGCGCGCGCGGTGCTGCTTGTCCGTCAGGGTCTGCAACACGTCGCCTTCCTTCAGCTCCGCCTCGCCAAGCTGCTGGCAACTGAGGCTGGAATAGGCACTGTCGGGAATATAGGCCGGCCGGATGCTATCGGGGCTGGCGGCACATCCTGCCAACAGCACCATACCGCCAAACAGCGGCACGAGCTTGTTCATGATCTTCTCCGTTCATGATGACCCGGCTTTGTCGCATGTCTGGAAATGTATGGCTATGTAACAACGTGTGACTTTATGTTACAAAAAGACCGCCTGGCTCACTCGTCGCCAAAGTAATTCTCGCAAATACCTTTGGTACAGGGGGAATTCAGCAGGACGCCTTCCTTGCTGACCAGCCCATCGTGATAGGTATAGGTGCGTTGCACGCCGTTGGTGTGCATGGAGGGCATGCGCAGTTGCAGCGTATCGCCCACCACCTTTGTGTGGACGATGTCCGAACAGGTGCCAAAGAAATTGGTGTGCTGTTCTTTTTTACGGCTGACCTGCAAGACGGCGAACGTGGCGGGACACAGGGAACCGCCGATGCTCTGGACCACCACGATATCGCTGTCGCCCATCGCGATTGGCGGTGACAGCATCAGGCCGCTATTGCCCGTCAGGACGGGATGCACCGCATGGCCGCGCCATGTGATCCTGTCCTTGCTGATGGCGACGGGGCCAAAGCGGGTCTGCTGGGCCTGCGTCTGCTGCGCCTGCGCCATGGTGGAGATCCCCGCAACCAGGGCAAGGGTCGCAAACGGTCCCAAAAATATGCGCGACAGCCGCAACGTATGCCCAAGATGCCTCATCGTCAGCCCATGTCCCGTCAAGTGCGGCAGGCACGCCCGCCTGAACGTATGCCCACCATGGATGATGGACATTAAGGACCAACGCCCGCCCCCACGCAAGGCGGGGTGGCGCGCAAGGGCGCGGCGGCCATAACATGCGGCCATAACATGTCGCGCCCGCCTGCGCGCCTTTTGCGCCGTGACGTCAGGCGGCCATGCGGGTGATGGCCTGACAGTAATAAAGGAACGCCAGCCGAAGGGCGCGCGCATCCTGCCCATCGGTAATCCTGCGCAAGGTGGCGGCGGTTGCGTCGTCCCCGCCCTTCAGGCGGTCGATTTCGGTGATGTCGGACACGGTGATGTCGGCGGGGGTCAGGTCCTGTCCCGGCTGTGCGGCGGACAGGCGGTATTCAACCAGCGCCTGCGACAGGGCCTGCGGCAGGATGCGGGCATCGGCGGGCACTTCGTCATCGGACAGGATATTGTCCAGCGCCGCAGCAAAGCGGGTACGGATTTCGGTGGCGTTCATGTGCGGATGCCCTTTCGTGGCGATGGGATGGTCAATCGGGTGGCGGCGTTCATGCCGCGTCGGGACATGGCGATACCACGTCCGGTGCGCGGGGGCTAAGCCATGGTGGCGCATGCCCGATGCGCATTGCGCCGCGCACCTTACAGCAGGTCGTGCATCTCGCTGCGGATATCGTTGCATTTGCGCGTCAGCATCCCGGCCTGTGACGCGGTCATGAAATTGATGATGAATGCCCCAAGCAGGGAGCCAAAGGACAGCCCGATCAGGATCTTGCCCAAAAGGGAAATCGGGTCATTGTAATGCTGTGCCGAATACCACAGCAGCCCAAGGCTGACGACAGATCCCGTCACCCCCATCACGCCGGTGGATTTAAGGAGCGAGTCCTCCTCGCTGCTGAAGGTGGCGGCTTCTTTCCACAGCAGGTACATCTTCTGGTCCATGGCGCTGATGCTGCGCTTGTGGGTGTCCTGCGCGTCGCTGTCACTGCTGTCGTGGCGTGTGCTTTTTTTGTGGCGTTCGAGTTCCTGCTGTGCCTTTTCAAAGACGCGGCGGCGTTCCTTGATCGCCGGAAGGCTGATGTCCACAAAGCTCAGGATCGCCATGTTCATCCCGGCCGAAAGCTGGACGAGCGCCTGATACTCGCCCCATGTCACCCATGTCACCTGAATTGCCGTCCGTTTCGCCTGTTGGGGATCACACGGGGTGATTATAGAACACAATCCCCCCCTATGGCATCCCCCGTGATGCAGGGCCTCCATCGCGCGATGTTATGGCTGGCGGCGGCGATGCGACGATGGGCGCGTATAGCCAGGTGGGGTCGCGCCGGGGGCATGCCAGGGGACGTGTTAGAGACTGTTGGCAAAATCCGGCGCGATAACGTCCTGAAATCATAAAAGTTTTTGGTGAAGCTTTTTCCAGAAAGCTTCAGAAGACGCCGCCTTTTTCGATCAAAAGGCGGCACCCAGAAACTTGTCCTGTTTTTTATCAATGAGTTGTTTTAAAATACTCTCCCGCAGGACACACCGGGCAACGCGCGTCTCAGGGGGCTGGGTCGGGTGTGATCGGCACCGCCATTTCGGCGGGTCGGCGCTGTCCGGTGGACAGGATGTCTTCCACCAGGGCGACGGGGCGGTATTCGATGTCGCATGCGCCGGCATGGACCAGGGATTCGAACCGGCTATAGACACATTCATATTCATGCGTCCCGTGCAGGGTGATGCCCACCCCGTCCAGCGACAGGCCGCCGCCCCCCTGTGACAGCAACAGCCTGCGCCCGTTGTTCAGGGTCCATGCGATGTCCCATACCTCAAGTCCGCGATGGGTCCAGTCGAATATGCCCTCCACCCCGCTCGACAGGGAGGGGGTGCTCCACTGTACCTGCGCCATGCACGGGGTTGCGGCCCCGGCGGGGATATCCAGAATGGCGTCGCGCACGAACAGGGGATCGTCCATCACCGCGCAGGCGATCGACAGCGCGTTGATGCCCGCGTCGAACACGCCATGGCCACCGGGTTTCCAGAACCAGTTCGCACCGGGGTGCCATTTCTGCACGTTTTCGCGCCAGGTGATGCGCATGGCGCGCATGCCGTTGGCCGACAGGATCTGTCGTGCCGGGGCGATGGCCGGGGCGCAGGCCGCATGCCATGACGTCATCAGCGTGCGCCGCGCGTTGCGCGCCAGGCGGTGCAGGTCCATCGCCTGTGACAGGATGGGCGTGGGGGGTTTTTCCAGCATCACATGCCATCCCGCCGCCAGTGCCTGCGCCGCCAGTGCGTAATGCGTCGCAGGCGGGGTGCAGATCGCCACCGCGTCCACCTCTGTCCCCGACTGGATCAGGGTGGTCAGGGACGAAAACATCTTGGCATCACCTGTCGCCGCGTCCCACCATGTCACGGGCGTGGGGTTGACCCCGGCGACCAGTTCAAATCCCGCATGCGCGCGGATGACGGGCACATGTTGCGTATTGGCGATCGTGCCCGTCCCGATGATGGCGATGCGGATGGGCCGCGACGTGTCATGCGATGGGGCGGGTGACGATGGCGTTGGTGCGGTCATGCGGTCGGTCCCTCAGTACGTACATGCGGCATAAAGGCCGATGGTCCGGGGCGCGGCCATGACCTGTCGGGGTGATGGGGCATCATCATTGCGGCATTGTCCACCGGTGTCCAGTCGCAACCCCCGCGTGTGGCGGGATTGTCGTTGCCCCGCGCCATCACGCCCGCGTGACGCAGGGCCGGTGATGGTGGATTTTGGGCTTTCCAATTACCTGCAACTCCATCACAGTGCGCGCCACGACGGACCTGCGCGGTGGCAGGCCGGATGTGCGTAAAAGGATTGCGGACATGAAGAAAACAGGTGGCGTTATCGCGGTGCTGTCGGTTGTGGCGGCCACGCTTGTTACGGGGGTGTCGCCCGCCCATGCGGTGTCAGAGGCCATGTTGGATTCCCTGTATGTCGATCCTTCGGTTCACCTGCCCGCCGCCAGCCCGGCCTTTCCCGAATATGACATTGATGCCGACTGTACCAATGAATTCGGCGATGAAGTGAAATATGCCTGCGTTTCCGCTGAAAAGGAAAAGGCCGCGGTCCTGCGTGGTGTGTGGGATGAATACAAGGACGCCGACCGCGTCACATGCCAGCAGCAGGTCACGGCACAGCGGCATATCCAGTTGTATAAAAACCTTGCCTTCTGCGTGGACCAGCGCCGTTACGACGCCTATGTCCGCCATCATCCCGGCGCCGCACAGCAGCACTGATGCCGCACGGTCAGGCATCAGGCGCAGCCATCGCCCGATGCCTGCGTTCCCACAGGTAACATGCTGAAATCATAAAGATTTTTGGTGCAGCTTTTTCTAAAAAGCTTCAGAAGACGCCGCCTTTTTCGATCAAAATGCGGCCCCCGGAAACTTTCCTTTTTCATCAGGGGTGTGTTTCCAGACAATCTCTGGCGCGCGCCCGGTGATGCGCTCCCCCATTCCCGCCGTGGGGCATGATTCAGTCGGGCATGATATGGCATTCGGCGGTGTTATGGCTGTGGTCATAATCCACGTTGATGTTGTCCCCGTCGCCATGCACCACGCGGTGCGGGCGGGCCAGCCGGGGGGAAAACACGGATTTCGTGGCGTCCGCATCGGTCAGGTGCAGCCCGGCGGCGTCGGTGATGCTGTCGGGCAGGTTCCATGTCATCAGTGGCGTGTCGAGATGCGTGCGCGCGGTCTGGTACTGTGCCGGGTGATGGGCAATCCATGAGGGCGAAAGCCAGATCAGGAACGGCACGGCGTAATCCTGCTTCAGGTCGCCATGCTGTGTATGGCCTGCGGTGCATTCATCCACCCGCACCCCATGGTCGGCCACATGGAACAGCATGTTATCCCCCGGTGTGGCGCGCAGCATGTCGGTGATCTGTGCCATGATATGGTCGGTATAGGCGATGCTGTCGTCATAATCGGACCCGAACCGGGCATAGGCGCGGGGGAAACGGTCGGCCACGAATTCATGGCTGCCGAATATATGCACCACGATAAAGGTGTTGCCATGCGCATTGTGCAGGGCGTGCGCAAATTCGGGCAGCAAGGCTTCGTCAAGTTTCGGCCGACTCATCATCCCGCCATGCACGGTGGTATAGATGACGTGACGCGCCTGTTCGGAATAGGCGCCGATCACGCTGTCATACGGGCCAAGGCGGGGATGGTTGCTGATCCACCATGTCCCATATCCGGCGGCGTTGAACAGGGAAATCAGGTCATGTTGCGTGATGCGTGGCGACATGACCCGGTCATATTGCGACAGGATGACCGGCACCGACCCGACCGTGTAATCAAACGGCGTCACCATGTCGCCAAAGCGCAGAAGCCCGTCTTCGCGTTCCATTTCCGGGGTGTCGGGCACGTCATACCCATACATGTGCAGGTGATCGCGCCGCGCGCTTTCACCGATCACCAGCACGACGATATGTGGCGGGTCGCGATCCGGCGGGGCGACAAAGCGCACCGGCTGGTGGTTCATCCGCCGCGCCATGTCGGTCACGCGCCGTGTTTCATACCGCCCGGCAAGGTACCCCGCGACAAGGTTCCATGGATAGGAATGATCGTAGAAATCCTCCAGCCCGTAAAACGGGTTGTAATTCACGGCACGGTGGAAATTTTCGTGGTTCAGCTGCATGACCCGCGCGCCCATCGGCACCAGCATCAGCAGCGTGAACCACCGCACCCATCCCCGCCGCCCCCATCCCGACGGCAGCACCGGCCCGCGCGGGCGTGCGACATATCCCGCCGTTACGCCAATACATACCGCCCCCCACATCACCAGCCACGGCCAGAATGCATGCAGGTATCCCATGATGACCGGCAGTGAGCAGTAGAACAGCACAAGCCAGAGCTGCACCCCCGGCAGGTGGCCCGTCAGATGCACGTAATACAGCGCCATGGGCATCAGCAGCAGCGCGGGCAGCAACGCCACGACCACCAGCCGCCGTTGCCCCAGTGCGGCCATCAGCAACATGGCCGTCGCCACGCTGCGTACGATTCCATGCGAAGACAGGACCGATGGGGCCAACACCATGGAGACAAGAAGCCAGAACCCGAAATCCGGGCGGCGTGTGCGGGGGAAAAGGCGGCGTAGAAAGGCGATTGTCATGGACCCCGTAAGACTGTTTCGCGCAAGACAGCATGCGCCCCGGCCCGCATGCAATGGGGGCGGGGTGGATGAAACCATCTGTAATATGGGGTGTGGCGTGTTTCCGGTGGGGGCAGGGTGACACAAGGGCGCTGCCCTTGACCCGCCAAAGGGCTGGCCCTTTGGAAACCATGATGTAAATGGATCGGGGTGCAGGGGGCGTGATTCCTGTCGTGTCCGGCTGTGGTCTGTGTGGTGTGTTTCCGGTGGGGGCAGGGTGTCACAAGGGCGCTGCCCTTGACCCGCTAAAGGGCTGGCCCTTTGGAAACCATGACGTAAATGGATCGGGGGGCAGGGGGCGTGATTCCTGTCATGTCCGGCTGTGGTCTGTGTGGCGTGTTTCCGGTGGGGGAAAGGGTGACACAAGGGCTCTGCCCTTGACCCGCCAAAGGGCTGGCCCTTTGGAAACCATGATGTAAATGGATCGGGGTGTGGGGGCGTGATTCCTGTCGTGTCCGGCTGTGGTCTGTGTGGTGTGTTTCCGGTGGGGACAGGGGCCAGGTGCATCGTCGGTCTTTGCAATCCATGATATGTATCTGGCACTGCCCCTGTGGGCGATACAGACCGTGGAAAGAAAATGGCCGATCCCCTGACCCTGACCCAGCCCGTGATCGAGACGCCGCGTCTGCTGCTGCGCCCGCATCGCCTGTCGGATTTTCATGAATGGCGCGCGATGTTCCTTGATGAAGGCACGCGCCGCTTCCTCAGTTCCCCTTTGCCAAGCGAGGAGGAGTCCTGGAATCGTCTCCTGCGTTATATCGGGCACTGGTCGGCGTTGGGATATGGTCTGTTTGGCGTGTTCGACCGGGCGGATGGCCGGTTCCTGGGCGATGTGGGGCTGGCGGATTTCCATCGCGGGTTGGGGGCGGAGTTCGATCGCTGCCCGGAGGTGGCGTGGATCATGACCGCCGCCGCCCATGGTCACGGATATGCGACAGAGGCCGCGCGCGCCGCCCATGACTGGTTCGCGCGCACCCATGGCCCACAACGCACGGTGGCCATCATCGACCCGGACAACCATCCCTCCCTGCGACTGGCGGCGCGGATGGGGTACCACCCGACAGGGGAATGCACATATCGCAATGCGGCATGCGTGATGTTGGCACGTCCGGCGACGGCGGCCATGGCATAAGCGCACCGCCCCGCGCGGCAGGCGTGCTGCACAGGTTATCTGAAAACCATGTGCCAATACAGAATTGAAACAATGAATTTTGACAGGTATTTTTCCAGATATATTTGTCAAAATGGTCATGATTTCAGAATATTAAAGTAATAACTGACATTTCCTGTTCCTTGCAGAGTGTTTGAAAAAAACATTGATAAAAAACAGGAGAAGTTTTTGGGTGCCGCCTTTTTTCAAAAAGGCGGCGTCTTCTGAAGCTTTTTGGAAAAAGCTTCACCAAAAACCTTTATAACTTCAGGATATTATTGATCCTGACTTTTTAAACAGTCTGTTGACCAGGGGGCATGTTGCCGATGGCCTTCCACCATGGGGCAGGCATACCAAGGCGCGGGGCACGCATAATCGGCAAATGTCGCACGCATCCCCCGATGCCGCTTGGAGATCGCGCGGCGGCCTGATATGGCGGTGGGGTTGTCCCCCCGTTTTCAGGGTTTCGCCCCATGACCAGCACCGCGCCCGCCCCTTCCACCACCCCCGACACGGCTGCCGGCACTGCCCTGCCGGTGCGGATTGCGGCGCTGTACTGCTTTACCCCGTTTGCCGATCACCTTGCCCTGCGCGCGCCGCTGGAACGGGTATGCGCCGAACAGGGCGTGCGTGGGACGCTGCTGATCGCGGCAGAGGGGATCAACGGCACCATTGCGGGCAGCGATGCGGGGATCGGCCATGTGCTGGCGCATATCCGTGCGTTGCCGGGATGCGCGGGTCTGGATGTCAAGGAAACCCGCGCCGCCAGTGTGCCGTTCCACCGCATGAAGGTCCGTCCCAAGCGCGAGATCGTGACGATGGGCGTGCCCAACATTGATGCGCGCCACGATGCCGGTCATTATGTGGAGGCCGCACAGTGGAACGACCTGATTTCAGACCCTGATACCATCGTGATCGATACGCGCAATGATTACGAGGTCGCGATCGGTACATTCGCGGGTGCGATCAATCCCGCCACCCGGTCGTTTCGTGAATTTCCCGCATGGTTCCGGGCGCGACGGGCGGAGATGATGGCGCGTGGCCGTGCGCCCAGAATTGCGATGTTCTGCACCGGGGGCATCCGGTGTGAAAAGGCGACGGCCTTTGTCCGTGCCGAAGGGATCGACGATGTGTTCCACCTGCGTGGCGGCATCCTGAAATACCTTGAAACCGTGCCAGAGGCCCACAGCATGTGGGAGGGCGAATGCTTCGTCTTTGACCAGCGCGTCAGCGTTACCCACGATTTGCGCCCCGGCACCCATGTGCCGTGCCATGCCTGCCGCATGCCCGTCAGCCTGGCGGATCAGGCCTCCGCCCTGTATGTGCCGGGGGTCAGTTGCCCCGCCTGCCATGACGCGCGCGACGACATCCAGCGCGCCCGCTATGCCGAACGTGAACGACAGGCCCGCATGGCGCATGCGCGGGGCGAAAACCACCTTGGCGCAATGCCCGCGCGTCGTGGTGCGACAGGTGCGGCGGGTGGGGATAGGGATGATGGGCATGGATGATCCCGCCCCTGCGGCCTTTCCCGACCGGTCGGATGGGGGCGCGCATGATACGGGGGTGATGGTGGCGCCCGTCACGCGCATGGATGAAGATGACCTTGTGACGGCCAATATCGCCAGCCGCGATTTCCATGCGCCATGGGTCGCCCCCTTTACCGACCATGACGGTTTTGCAAAATGGTTTCATCAGGTGGTGACAGGGGCCAATGTCGCGCTGGTGGCGCGGCGCGATGACATGGCGGGCGCGGACGGCGTGATCGGCGTGCTGACACTAAGCCAGATCGTCCATGGCACGTTCTGCAGCGCCTATCTGGGATATTACGCGATGAAGGCCCAGGCGCGGCGCGGCCTGATGACGCAGGCGCTGCGCATGACCGTGCGCCACGCGTTCGATGCGATGGGCCTGCATCGGCTGGAGGCCAACATACAGCCCGCCAACCTGCCATCCCGCGCGCTGGTGCGGCGTGTCGGGTTCCGGTGCGAGGGATTTTCGCCGCGTTACCTGTTCATCGACGGCGCATGGCGTGACCACGAACGCTGGGCCATCCTGTCGGACGACCCGGCCGGCCGCGCGGCATAGGGACAGGCCACAGGCACCTGTCGCCGGATTTTTTCAGAAATATGCTGTGATGCGAAGCTGTTTCAGAACCCCGCCAGACGCGCCCCATGGAGTGGCGCGGCAGGGGAGGGTGGCAGGAGAGGTAGGCCGGTGCGTGGCCGGTACTATTTATCCCGTCCCCCGGTGATGTTGATGATGCCCAGACCCAGCAGGCCAAGCCCGGCCAGCCCCTCTGCCACCATCCATGCCATGGGGCCGATCCCGTCGGGCGTCATGCCGCGTACCAGCACGCCGACGCTGCCGATCATCAGCAGCAGCGAAAGGATGGTGCCCCATTTTACAATCTTGCCGCGATCCATCGTGTTTCTGCCTTACGCCTCCGTCGGTTTGTCCCGAAAGCGGGCAACCGGCCATCATCCTATCATCATGCCGCCACCTGCGTCCAAGGCGCCCCGCACACAACACATGGCCCGTGCCCGCGTTACGCATGCAATGTCATGAAAACGCGGCAGGCATGAAAAAAAGGGCGTGAGCCCGCGCGCGACGCCCCGGTTTCGCCCGGCAAAGGTCAGGATCAACCAGAGACAACCTGTTCGGGGGTAAACCATTTGTCATCGCCCGTCTGGTCGGAACGCACGCGCATCTGCCCGTTATCAATGATTTCCACCACGGTGCCGCGCGTCCCGCTCCATTCAGGGTCCGATATCGCGTCCTTGCGTATCATGACGACGTCACCGTCCTTAAAAGCCATTATGTGCCCTCCTGTCCGTAATCGGGTGATCCCTGTGCCCCAAGCAAAGCCGCCCCCTGTCCCCACGTCAAGAAGGCGTGAGGGGCACGGCCCATGTGGCGTCCAACACGCGCCGGCCATCCATAAGGGCATGATGTGCAAATGATTGCGTCCTGTTGCCGCCTGTGGTGCATGGTCCCCGCGCACAGGCAGAATGGGTGCATGGAATATCCGTCCGCTGCCCCAACCCGGTACGCAGCACGATCCCTGCACGGTGATGTGATGGGAGTATAAGAGGCTGTTTGAAAAGGTAAGTCCGATAAGATCGCGGAATCATAAAAGTTTTTGGTGAAGCTTTTTTCAAAAAGCTTCGAAAGACGTCGCCTTTTCCGATCGACAGGCAATACTAAAAATATTTCTCCATTGTTTATTGGTGGATCATTTCAGACGTGATTCTGGGTTTTTGGAATGTTTTTGACTTTCAAAGCTTTTTGGAAAAAGCTTTACCAAAAACTTTTATTATTTCAGGGGGCTTGGTGCAAAATTTCAAATAGCTTGGAGGATCGGGGGGGTCGACTTCTATTTGTAATTTTCAGAGAATTTATAATTTGGCTGGTATGAAAATGGAAAGACTATCCCGATGTCTTTTGCAAAAGTTCTCGGTCTGACGAAATATTAAAGGGAATTGGTAAATATTTTATAAAAACACATGTGTGGATTATGTATTTTTCAATGGTGATGTTTTTTTTCGGGAAGTGATGTGTCGCGGAATCATGATAAAATACCATCCTCTTGAAAAGAAAGTCAGCATACTTCCTGAAATGATAAAAGTTTTTGGGTGCCGACTTTTTTCAAAAAGGCGGCGTCTTCTGAAGCTTTTCAGGAAAATACCCACTAAAACCCTTCGGAATGTCAGGATGTTATCGCCCCTGCTTTTTCAGGCAGCCCCTAATTTCCTGTCGGGTTGGGCATATTCCTGAAATGATCTGCCGGAAAACAGGCATATTATGAATTGATGCATCAAGGGGTGTGGTCTTCCTGTGTGAAAATGACGTGCAGGCGCGATTTTCGCCCCCAATCCAGCAGCCCGCCAAGGCTATGAAACAGGTCCGCCGGAGGATTGTTGCAGACAGGCAGCAGGGTTTTTGCACACAGCGTCCCCAAAGATGGCTCTCGATTGCGCAAGGGGGCGGGGGCCTGTTCCTTTGCTGGCCCCGGTAAGAGACTGTTTGAAAAGTCAGGCTCGATAACACCTTGAAATTATAAAGGTTTTTGGTGAATCTTTTTCTAAAAAGCTTCGAAAAACGCTACCTTTTTCGATCAAAAGGCAGCACCCAAAAACTTTTCCTGTTTTTTATCAATGACCTGTTTTCAAACAATCGCTAAAGCACCCCCAGTCAGCGCCCCAATAGGCGGCCCGGCTTCATGCCCCATCACGTATTCCCATGGTTTGGGGCGGGAGGTCATGGCGGCCGGACCGGGGGCCTGTTCATTCAGGTGTGGCAACGTTCCGTGATAGGGTCTGCGTCACGTGCTGGTCCGTGTTCTGGTCCGTGTTTTGGTCCGTGTGCTGGGGCATGTCATGGGGCATGTCTGGTGGCACGCCATGGGCCATGTCATCGGGTGTGGACGGCATTTGCGGACGCACCAGCCAGTAGACGATACCCAGCGCCAGGATCGAGGCCGACAGTGCAAGCATTTCCATGACATTCACTTCCTTGAGGTCAAGGACAATGAACTTGCGCACCGTCGCCAGCATCCCGATCAGCAGGACGGAACGCATGCGGATCATGCTGTGGGGCTGTGCATCGGGCAGGACAAGGATCGAATGCTTGAACTCCAGCGCGATCAGGACGGTGAAGAACATGCCGAAGATGCTCTGGATGACTTCGGGGCTGGTGGGGGTCATCCCGATCCCCAGCAGCATCTGTCCCACCGCGATGACGACATGGACCAGCGATACCCCCGCGATCACGACAATCAGCAACGTCAGCACCAGCATGACGCCTTCTTCGAACAGGTCGAACAGGTGGGAAATCCGGAACAGGCCGGGCAGGCGTGTTATCATCGGGCGCATACGCTCCTTGGCGATGTGTGGGGATGGACGCAAATGCAGCGGCGGATGCACGCGCCGCGGCTGTATCATGTCATACCATGTCCACACGATGGGGGAAAATTCCTGGCCGCCGGGGCGTGATGAACCTTGCGCCTGATGGCGGCGGGTGAAATTATGCATGGGCAGGCCTGCAAGGGACTGGACTTTCCCCGCCCTGATCGGACATGACATTTCCCATGGCAGCATCATCGTCCCCCCCCCCGTGCCCGGAATATCAACCCGTTTCCGCACGGCTGAAGGCATTGCGCGAACGTGCGGGCTACAGCGTCCGGGCCTTGGCGCAGGATCTGGGGATGGGAAACAAATTTTCTTCCTATTCCTTTTATGAACACAAGCTGAAGAAGGATTATCTGCCGGTTGACCTCGTGCGTCGGCTCGTCCCGCTGCTGAGCGAGCGGGGGGACCCGCCCATTGCCGCGAACGAGGTCTGGGCCCTGTCGGGTGTCATTCCCGGTGGATCGGACCTGAATGAAGGGATCGAACGCGCCGCGCGCGCGCAGGCCCCGCGCCGCAATGCGGACGGCACCGTCACCATCAATGAATATGATATCGCCCCCCATGCCGGCAGCGGTGCGATCGTGGGTGAAACCGACAGTGGCGCGGGCGAAGGCCATGCCAGCGTTGCGGCGTGGCACATACCGCGCGCGTTTGTCGAAAATTATGTTTCCGACCCGTCGGCGCTTGTGATCCTGCGGGTATCGGGCAATTCGATGGAACCCGACTTCATGGCGGGGGAACGTGTGATGGTCGATACCGCGCATCGCGTGCCGTCGCCCGATGGGGTGTATGTGCTGTGGAACGGGCTTGGCGTCGTGCTCAAGCAACTGATGCTGGTGCCCCATTCCAACCCGCCGCGCATTCGCATCATCAGCATCAATCCCACCTATCCCATGGATGAGGTCGATATCGCGGACCTGGTCATCAATGGCCGCGTGGTTGGCAAATGGATGTGGAAGTAAGGGGTGGTTTGAAACGTCTCAGCCCGTAAGCCGTGGCAATCCTGAAAGTTGATGGCGAAGCCTGTTCCAGCAATTCCCCGGAAATGGTTTTCCATTCCTGCGCCATCTGTTGGTTGTGAACCGTTTCTGACGGTCTGCCGGATCGGGCATGAACACCCCCCGTGGCGCGGCACGGAGATCCCGGCAGTGGCCTGTCATATTTATCGTGCGCCCATGTGTGCGGATGAAATGGAGTTGGCTGGCTGTTTGAAAACACATCATTGATAAAAAACAGGAAAAGTTTTTGGGTGCCGCCTTTTTTCAAACATGTGACGTCTTCTGAAGCTTTTTGGAAAAAGCTTCACCAAAAACTTTTATGATTTCAGGATATTATTGCGCCTGACTTTTAAAAAACAGGGTAACGCCAGAAATGTTCCCGTTTTCTCTTGATGGGGTGTTTTAAAACAGTCCTTTACCGAGATCCTTCCGATACAGGCCGTCCGGGACAGGTGCAAAACACGGCACGGTTTGATGACGGGTTACGCATGATGGCAATGGCGGGGGATCTGGGGCACCGCCCCCATGCATGGCGTCTTTTCCATGATGTCGGTCAAACATCCATATGCTGTTCGCACCGCGCAGTCATGCGCGGCGATGGCATGGAACTGTGGGGTGGTCATCCCCATAATATCATGACAGCAGGCCGCACTGGCCCGTCATGAACCATGGGGGATACAGACATGAGCAAAACCGTAGAAACGCAGGGCCCCGACGCACAGGGTAAGTTTTCCATCACCGTAAACGTGGGCGGCCTGACGACGACGCTTGGCGGCTTTTCGTCCAAGATGGAAGGCGATGACTATGCCGTGTCTTTCCTGCGCCGTGTCAAGGAACTGGCGAAGGAAGACGGACGCACCGTCGCCTGATCGACAGGGCAATCAGGCAGAAGGGGCCGGGTCCGAAAGGGTCCGGCCCTTTCTTTTGGGACATGGTTTGAAAACCAGAATAATACCTTAGAAACTGTTTGAAAATTCAGGATTAATAACATCCTGAAATCATAAAGGTTTTTGGTGAAGCTTTTTCCAAAAAGCTTCAGAAGACGCCGCCTTTTTCGATCAAAAGGCGGCACCCAAA